>ENA-OWNT01005511-OWNT01005511.1-seawater-metagenome-genome-assembly--contig:-NODE-5511-length-10416-cov-4.552761_pt1 | contig 10416 bp, 7 predicted proteins | sample MGYA00238136_ERZ651165 | MGnify/ENA primary metagenome ERZ651165 (study PRJEB26861, sample SAMN08777766) | seawater metagenome | isolation source: coastal seawater | place: USA: Florida | collected...
GTGTACGCCGGCGGGACGGTGGAGGGCTTCTCGTCCTGGGGGCCCAACCACGCGGGCGCTCCGGCACCGGACATCGCTGGCCCCGACGGTCTCACCACCGACACCTACGGGCCCGTGGGCTTCTATGGCACGTCGGCGTCGGCCCCCGCGGTGGCGGGCCTGGTCGCCGTCGTGTTGTCCGCGGCGCCTGGCCTGTCGTCGGGCGAGGCAGCGGAGCAGCTGCAGGGCTGGGCCCGCACCGATCACCCCGACGCCGGCTTCGACCCGCGCTGGGGCGCCGGCAAGGCCCGTCTCCCACACCCCGACCCTGGGCCGGCTCGGTGCGGTCAGCGCCCGCTTCTCTTGGTGTTCCTGCCGCTGCTCGCGGTGCGACGGCGTCGCGCGTGGCCGCCTCTCGGTGCTAGGGTCCGGTGACGGAGGGAGCGTGAGCATGCGCATCCGCGGGGCCGTGGGCCCGACCATCACCATGCCCTCGGGAGCCCTCGGCATCGCACCCTGGGCGCTGCTCTTGGCTGCGGGGTCGTTGTCCGGCTGCGACGCGCGGGAGCGTCCCCTGGGGAAGACCCCGGCATCGATGATCACCGATGGCGAGGCGGCGGTGGGGGTTCAGCCCGTCCAGAGCACGGGCCCCGTGCCGCTCAAGTCTTGGGTGCGGGCGGTGAACAGCTACGGGGCGTCCGTGGCGAGCGAGCCCCAGCGGGTCTCCGTCGACGGCGCCCAGTCCCTGCTGTCGTTCGACGGCGTGGGCTACGGGGCCGTCACCCTCGACACCACCGGCGTTCGTACCGTCGCGTCCCTCACCGACACGGTCACCTCGTACGTCCTTCCCGGCTGGTACGAGCCCCCCGGCCTCCTGCCGTCCGCCCCGGCGCTGCTGCCCTCGCCCGACATGGCCTACACGGTGTCCACCGGCGTGGTGGCGGTCGACGGCACGGATGTGTGGTGGGTCGACCACGCGGGCCAGCGCCCGCACCGGGTGCTCTCGCTCCAGGAAGACATCCTCGGCCTGCGGGTCGGAAGTATCGATGTCGACGGGGTCGACGACGCCCTCGTGTGGACCTCGTCCGCGGTCTACCTGCTGCGCGGGCGGCCCGACGGGGGCATGGCCTGGGGCGGCGGCTTCCGCGCGCCCGGGCACACCGTGGGTGGCGCCGACATGGGCGACCTGAGCGCCGACAACCTCCCTGACATCGCCATCGGCTGGGCCGGCGGCGAGCTGGGTGGTGTGGTCGACGTGTGGAATGGCGATGGCCTGTTCGGCTTCGAGGCCGCCGAGCCCCGCAACGTCTCCGGGCGTCCGGTCAGCGTCGCGGTCGACGACAACACCGGCGAGGGCCGGGCGCAGGTGACGGTCATGCTCGCCGAGGGCCGCTGGGCGCGGTTCATCGAGGGAGCGCCCAGTCGCTACATGCCCATCGGGCCCGAGACCCCGGATCAGGTCCTCCTCTCCGGTGGGTCGGTGCTGGGCGAGCGCATCGATCTCGACGGCGACGGCGCGGCGGAGGTGCCCGTCTTCGCCCCCCGGGTCGACGGTCAGAAGCGCCCGCTCACCCTCTTCGGCGTCGACGAGGGGGTGCTGATCCTCGCCTACGAAGACGAGCAGGCGGCCTACACGGCGTCTGGCGACGGCGACGGCGACCTGGTCGACGACCTCTGGGTCCACCAGGAGACCGGCGAGCTTCAGGTGCTCTACTACGAGCGCGAGGGCGCCGTGGAGTCGTGGCCACGCACCACGGTGCTGCGCGAGACGCCCTCCCATGGCCCCGTGAGCGTCTACGACCTCGATGGCGACGAAGACAACGACCTCTGGCTCGGCGGCGATGATGTCTGGTGGTGGTTCCGGGGGCGGAACTACCTCGGCGACCCGGAGCGCTTCTGGGAGATCATCGAGCCGGAGCGGGTGTTCGTGCGGGAGGCGCTGCAGCCGCCCGTGCGGGTGGGCACCCTCGATGCCGATCCCGCGACGAACCACCTCCTCGCCTTCCACAACGACGGCACCCAGCAGCTGTTCATGGTGCTGGAAGATCTCGGTGGCGAGCGCGCCGACCGCATCGGAGCCGTGTCGACGCCCGGCGGCCCGCCCGTCGACCTCGCGATCTGTGGCCAACGAGCCTACGCGCTGCTCACGAGCTCGCTCTACAGCATCGACCTGACCGATCGCACCCGCCCGACCATCGCCGCCTCCCTGCCGGTCACCGACCCACGGGACATCACCTGCGGCACGGGCCCCGGCGGCGCCTCCGTCGGATTGCTCGACGGCGACGCCCTCGTGCTGATGGGCCCCACCCTCTCCGAGGTGTCGCGGGCCCAGTCCCCCGATGCCCATGGCGTGGCCTTCGTCGACCTGGGCACGGGCCCCGAGGCGAGGGTGTGCAACGGCGCAGGGTGCGGCATCCTGGGTTGGACCCTCGGCGACGGCATCACGCGGGTCATCGTCGCCGACGACGGCGGCATGCGGGCCTTCGCCCCCGACGGCTCCTACGTGGAGCTCGGTGGGCTCGCCAGCGAGCTCTCGCTGCAAGACATCGACCTCGACGGCCGCCCCGAGCTGCTCACCCTCGACGAACCCACGGGGCTCGTCGGGCTGTACCGCGACCTCGACACCGTGATCGCCCCTCCCCAGCTCTGGCACGTGGGGCTGGGGTGGGAGGGCGGGGTGCTCGCTCTCGACGGTGACCGCGACGGCACGATCGACCTCTGGGGCATCGACAGCGAGACCGATGCCTTGCGCTACCTCGTGCTGGAGCGCCCCGAGCCCGAGCCGGTGGACTCCGGCGACACCGGCGCTACCGGCAGCACCGCCGACACGGCGACCGCAGGATCGGGCGGCGCCACCGCGGCAGTGGGCACGGGCGACACCGCGCCCCACGGCACCGGCGGCACGGGATCGTCGCTCGACCTCGGCACGGGCGACACAGGCCCGTGACCAACGCCGCCAACAGGATAGTAGGGCGGCGTTTACAGCCCGGTGACGTCCGCCACTGCACCGGTGACCGACACGGCGGCGACATCCGCTGGGCCGGTCCCGTGGTCGTAGGGTTGACCACCTACCCGGTGGTCGCCTATAAGGTCCGCTCACCGGCATCCCCCTAGAGGACTGCATGCGCACGCCCCAGCTTCCCGTGATTCCCTCCGCGATCGCCGCTGTCTGCCTGATGGCATCGGCTTGTGCGCCGCAGAGCGCCCAGCTCATCGAGGGCGACTACATCGCGTTCTTCTCCGCGACGAACTCGGTGACCCTCCGGAAGGAGCTGCTCGATCTCGAAGGGGCCGAGGAGCACTGGCAGGTCGACTGCCGCGTCTTCACCGACATGGACCGCGCCGTCGTCACCCGTCTCGAAGACCGCCTGCCCATCTGCGGCTGGACCGACGACGAAGACGAGGCCGACCCCGACTGCGCCAAGTTCGATGAGTACTCCAGCGGCGACCAGGAAGATCGCTGCATCGAGGACTACATCTTCAACTCCGACTCCGACACCCGAGTCGGCAACTACCCCACGGCCGACGACAAGAAGCCCGTCACCGACAAGGACTACTTCGGCGACGACGTGTTCAACATCGCCGACTTCGACGACGACAACGACGGCTACGACGACTACGTCGACTGCGACGACGACAACGCCGACATCGGCCCCGGCATGTTCCTGCAGCTGGGTGGTGGCAGCGGTCATGGCACCGAGGTGACCCCGGCCCAGGTGGCGGCCATCGTGGAGGCCGAAGAGGGCTCCTACTGGAAGCGTGGCGAGCTCCTCGCGTACGACCCCTCCACCCTGGTGGATGTCGACGACTTCGCCTTCTTCATGCCCTTGGGCCCGGAATACTGCGAGAACGAGGCCGATGGCTTCTGGCCGCCACGGCAGGAAGCTTGGCTCGGTCAGGATGGCTACGAGGTCATCACCGAGGCCCTCGACCCCTGGCGCGGTGAAGGCCTCGTCACCCACGAGGGAGACCTCCTGGTCGGCTTCCACCACCACATGCCGGGCAAGGCGGATCTCCGATTCCAGTTCGCCATCGACCGCTTCTTCCAGCCCACCGAGTGTGTGGTCGGCGAAGACGGCAAGGTCGTGGGCGCCGCCCTCGACGGCAACTGGGTCGAGGAGTGGTCCAAGGATGCCCTCGGTCAGATGGCCGCGCTCGAAGGCGACGATGAAGCCTTCGCCCCCTACGCGCACTTCGCCCCCTACCTCCCCAACGACGACGGCGAGGGCGGTGGCCGCCTGTTCTTCCTGAACTCGGGCTCCAACCAGTTCGACCCCAACGAGGGCTCCGACTTCTGGTACCTGCCGGAGCAGTGGGAGGCCGGTGCTGCCCAGGGCTTCCTCGGCGAAGACCGCCTGGTGCACCGCTCGTCGCTCTTCGTCGAGCCCGAGCTGTTCAACCTCTTCACCAGCGAGGGCCTCTCCGACGGCGGCGTGGCCACCATCAACGACCTCTTCACCTACCTCTACCTCTACTGCGACGAGGCCCCGGGCTCGGTGTACGAGAGCGTCGAGCTCGAAGACGGCACGGTGGTCGATCCGTCCCTCTGTCAGCGCTACTTCGACGAGCGCATGGACTTCATCGCCGACCAGGCCCAGGCCGAGACCGCCATGGCCATGCGCAGCGACATCGACGACGACCCGGGCGAGGCCTTCGCCTACCGTCCGATGACCCACCGCAACAAGTGGCGTGCCATCGATGATGCTGCTGCCGGCTTCGATAGCTGGTCGGAGATTCACTACAGCTACGTCGTCTTCTCCGCCGACTCGGACCTCCGCGTCGGTGGCCGGGCCGAGGGTGCCTTCACCCTGGTGCTGGATGGCTCCGACACCAACTCCCGCGTCATCGTGCGGGGGCAGTTCGAGATCCCGAAGATCAAGCGCGACACGTGGGCCCCCCGCGACCTCCGCGACGACAAGCGCGAGGAATCCGGCGTGGAGTTCTGCGCATACTGATGGTCCGTGCGGCACCGTGCCGCACCTTGGTTCCTCTCGACGCTCTGCCCTCGCGGCGGAGCGTTGCTGCTCAGGGAGGGGACTACCTGCGCTGAAGGACGGCGACGTACTTCAGGGAGCCTTCGGCGAGGGGGGTGCTTCGGAAGTCCTCAGCCTCGTGCACCACCTCGAAGCCGTGGGCTGCGAAGGCTGCGCGTAGCTCGACGAGCTCCCACATGGTGAACTGCAGGTGCGCCCGACGAAGGCCTGCCTTGGACTGGTAGTGGTAGACCACGTGGTGCGTGCGGCGGGCAGCATCCCACCAGCCCTGCTCCCAGCTGGTGACGCCCTGCTGGGTGGCGGGGTCGATCATGTAGCGCTCTTCGAAGCGCTCGTTGGGGTCGCGGTCGTAGAGGGCGAGGTCGGGGAGGTAGGCGTCGAGGCCGATCTGCCCGCCGGGCGCCAGGTGCTGGTCGAGCCGGTCGAGGGCGGCGTGGAGCTGGGCGTCGGTGCGACAGTGGTGGAGGGCGTTGAAGGGCCACAGGACGAGGGGGAACCGGCGCCCGAGGTCGAGGGTGACGAAGTCGCCCTGCCGCGCGGTGACGCGGGCTCGCACCTCGGGAGGCTCGGCCCCGAGGCGGCGACGAAGACCCGCTAGCATGGCCTCGGAGAGGTCGACGGCGGTGAGGCGGGCGCCCGCCCGTGCCATGGGCAAGGTGAGGCGGCCGGTGCCACAGGCCAGCTCGAGCACCTCGCCTTCGGCCTGCCAGGCCATGGCCTGGTAGTAGGCGACGTCTTCCGTGTGGTCGACATACTCGAGGTCGTAGAGGTCGGCGTCGCGGTAGGGGTCGTCTTCGCCGCCTGGGTCGCCGGGGCCCTGTGGGGGGGCACCATCTATGCCGGCCATGCGGCCTCCAACACCCGCTGCGCCAGCAGGTGGCCCTTGTGTCGTAGCACATCCGCCGTGGAGGCTCGCCGGTCGCCGAGGCGATGGTGCAGGGTGATGAGGTCGACCCAGCCCTCGGCCGCGCCGGGAACCGGCCCCGGCACGACGATCGGGCACACCGCGATGTCGCCCTCGGGGGCGCACACGACCCGGGCGAGGAGGGTGTCGCCGGGCAGGGGGGCATGGGTGCCTGGCAGCAGGGCCGGGGAGGGGACGGTGACGCGGGCGTGGGCGGTGCCGCCCCCCACGGGGGCGCCGAGGACCCAGGGCTCGGTGGGGTGGGGGCGGAGGATCGGGTGGGCGGTGAAGGGGGCCTGGAGCACGCAGCGGACCCGCTCGCGCTCCGCCACGGGGGGCACCGGCGTGCGACCTGACCAGCGGCGCATGGCGCTGTAGGGGAGGTCGTCCGGGGCGAGGAAGGCGCCAGCGGCCGTGGCCACTTGCCGAAGCCGCGGAGAGAGCTCCTCGCGGGACCAGGGACCGAGCACCCGGTCGAGGGCGGCATTGCCCATGGCGGGGACGAGGTCGGTGGCGATGCGGACGAGCATGGCCTCGCTCGCCGGGGTGACCGGGGGCGGGAAGCGCCGGTGCTCGGGCTGCCGGGGGGCGAGGAGGAGGAGTGGCTCGGCGATGGCCTCCACGGTGCTCCACGTGGCCTCGGTGGGCTGGCACCAGTGGCGGCGCAGGGCGACATCGAAGCGGGCGACCGCTGCATCGTGCGCCTCGCGGGCGAGGTGACCGCCGGCCCCGTGGTAGTCGGCGTAGAGCGCGTCGAGGTCGCGAGGAGGGGGCTCGCCGAAGGGATCGGCAGGGGGGCGCGGCGCAGGCCAAGGCTCGCGGCTGATCGGGCGGCCGATGGGGCGGGTCATGGGGCGTACATCGAGGCGGCGTCGCTGAGGGACTGGGCCACCCGCTCGCGGAAGGCGGCGGGCTCGCGGACCTCGGCGTCGGCCCCGAAGCCCTGCACCCAGGCCTGAAGCTCGATGGTCGTGGCGACGGTCATGCGGAGCTCGAGCCGGCCATCCGGGAGGGTGCCGAAGGTCTGCGTGGGATGCCACGTGCGCTCGCGGATGTAGGAGATCACCCGCTCGGAGAAGGCGATGGCCACGTGCTCGGCGCGACCGCTGATGATGCCGAAGGCGTGGGCGATGTGGGCCTCGGGCCGCCAGCCATGGGGCGGCTCGAAGTGGTCGCGGCGGCGGACCGCGGCCACGAAGCGCTCGACGGCGTAGGTCTTCACGAGGTTGGCGTCGACGTCTTTCGCGAACAGGTAGAGGCCCTGGCGGAAGGTGGCGAGGGTGTAGGGGTGGAGCAGCTTCTGGCTCTCGACGCCGCTCGCCTTGCGGTAGCGAGCCTCCAGCGGGTTGTTGTAGACGAGGGCCGTGACCACGTCGTCGAGGATGTCGCTGGAGGTGCGGTAGTCCTTCGCGGGCTCGGGCACCGCGAGGAACTTGGTGTCGAGCTGGCGGGTGAGGTCGCGGTGGGCGCGGGAGATCGCCGGCTCGAGGCGCTCGATGGCGCCGTCGAGGTCGTCGGTGAACTGGGTGCCCTCGAGGAAGTTGAACAGCTTGCGGCCGAAGTGCAGGGAGAGCACCTCGGCGAGGGACAGCTGCACGCCGGTGCGGCGCCAGCGGGGATCCAGGCTGACGACCCGGTCGTCGCCGCGGCCGTCGTCTTGGATGGGGAGGTTGAGCTGGCGGAGGTCGGTGAGGTAGCGGCGCATGCTTCGCGGATCGAGATCGAACCGAGAGGTGAGGTCGATCACCCGCACGCCACCCCGGTGGGTCATCAGCATGATGACGATTTGAACGAGCTTCTGGGCCTTGTTCACGGGGGACCTCATGCGGGGGAGGGGGGATCGCGATCGGCTGCCCGCGGGGAGGCGGACAGTTTCTGGCTGGTTCGTAGGGCATCCTTCACCTGTCAGGAGATGGCACGCCAATCGAGCCACTGCTGAACACCTGATAGGTGAACGCTTGACAGGTGAACGCTAGTTCAGTAACATTCTGAACACAACCGCTCCACCGCTCCTTCAACGGGGCACAGGAAGTCACTCATGAGCAGCTTCATCGCCGACCTTCCCGCACTTCTCGACACGATCGCGTCTTGCTGGGGGCTGCTCCTGGTCGCTGGGGTGGGCATCGCCGCCCTCCCTTGGACGGATGCCGAGCTCCGGGCCTCCGGGGCCGCGATGCAGGAGGCCGCCCTGGCGCCGCTTCGCCTGCTGTGGCGTCGTCGCGCTCCGGTGCTGGCCCCCACGCTGTGCGAAGAGGTGGTGGTTCCCCTCGTGGCGCGTGCAGAGGCCGCCTGAGCAGAACGCCCGGCCTCACCATCCGGTAGATGGGTGGGCCGGGCGCTGTCGCTGAGGCGGGTTCGGCGTCGAAAGGTTCGCCGTCGAAGAAGCTACTTGGCGGCAGCGGGCCGCTGCTGGTTGTTCACCATCTCAGCGTGCTCGGCCCACGTGATGAGGCGCTCGCTGTCCTGGTCCCACAGCTTGAGCTGCAGCAGTCCCCACACCTCGGAAGGGCTCCAGTTGGTGCGGTGGGGGTTCTGCAGCTCGGGAATCGCGTCCATCGCCTCGGGCAGGCGGTAGAACGGGATCTTGTGGTTGAGGTGGTGCACGTGGTGGTAGCCGATGTTGCCGGTGAACCAGTGCATCACGGCCGGCATGTCGAACATGCTGGAGCAGCGGAGGGCCGCGTGGTGGTAGGTCCAGCTGCGCCGGTCGCGGAGCTCGATGCCGTGGAAGTTGTGCTGCGCGTAGAACAGGTAGGAGCCGGCGCCGCAGGCGATGAACAGCGGCAGGAACACGGCGGCGAAGGCCGTGAACGGGCCGAGGAAGTAGCCGACGATGCCGAGCATGGCGAAGTGGGCCAGCAGGGCGAGGGGGCCGTCCCAGTTCTCCTTGGGGGAGCGCAGGAAGGAGGCCGTGATCATGCCGCCGATGAACACCGTGAAGTAGCCACCGAAGATGGTGAGCGGGTGCCGGGCGAAGGAGTACCAACGCCGCTGGGTCGGGGTCATCATCCGCCACATCTTGGTGGTGACCGTGGGGTAGGAGCCGATGGATGCGCCGACCATCCGCGCGTTGTTGCGGTGGTGGTAGTCGTGGGTCTCCCGCCAGACCTGCGGAGGCACGAGCACGTACCAGCCGAGGAGGTCCATCATCATCCCGCCGACCTTCGAGTCGCGGAAGACGGCGCCGTGCTTGTAGTCGTGGAAGAAGATGAACATCCGCACGATGGTGAGGCCGAGCACCACGCTGGCCAGCAGCTGCACGGGCCAGAAGGGAGAGAACAGCGTCACCAGCAGGCTCGCGGCCCACACGGCCACCGTGGATGCCCAGAGGCGCCACGTGGTGGAGGCGTCTTCCTCCGAGAACGGCTTGGATTGGCGGATCAGGGCGGCCCCTGCCCGTCGCTCGTCGGACTTCATACGGCTCCTCCGCGATGGGACGGCATAGCTCATTGGGGCCGTCCGCGCATTGTGGCCGGTCGGTCAGAACGCCGTTGTGGGCTTGCAGATCGCGCTTTGAGTCGTCGAATATGAGAGGTGCGTACTCCGGCCTTGGCGGGGGTGTGCCGGATGTGTCGAGGTGGAGCCCGGCTTTCGGCTCATGGGTTCCTGCAGGGGGGCTCGCTCAGGCCGGCTACGCCGTGGTATGGTGAGGACCTCTCCCCCTCCCCCCCTCGCCCTCCCCATCTCCCTCCTGCCCCTGCGAGCCCATCATGGAAGCGTCCTTCACCGCGTCGAGCATGACGTCGGCTGCCGCACCGCCTGCCTCGGCGTCGCCGTCCATCCCCGCCCCCCTGGCGCGGGTGCTGTCCAAGTATCGGCGCGACGTGCATCGCCTGGGCCCGCCCGGCACCCCGGACGCCGTCCTCGCCCTGGAGGGGCATCTGGGCCGCCGCCTGCCGGCGGGGCTGCGGCAGTTCCTGTTGCTGCACAACGGGGCATCGCTCTTCCGGGGCGCCCTTCGTCTGCGCAGCACCTCCGAGGTGAGCGCCGCGGCCGACAACGCACCCACGGTGGTGCTCTTCGCCGACACCAACGACGAGATCCGCTGGGCCTTCACTCATGACGTGGTCGGGCCGGTGTTCGGCACCTGGGCCGACGGTCGGCTCACGCCCCTGCACCGCACCTTCGAGGGGTGGTTGGGCGGCTGCATCGCAGTCATCGAGACCCGCGTTGCGGCCCCGGACGACCAGCTGGAGCTGCGTCTCGAGGCGGACCCGGAGGACCCCTTCCAGCTGCTGGAGGCCGGGGGGCGCGCGCTGGCCTCGGGGCGGCCGGAGCTGGCGGCGACGGTGCTGGAGCGGTCCACCGAGGTGGATCCGACGGTGCCCCTCACCTGGCAGTACCTGGGGGATGCCCTCGCGGTCGACGACCGAGCCGCCGCGCGGCAGGCCTGGATGAAGGCGTTCCGTCAGACGCGGCTGCCCCGCCCCTACCCGGGGGCTCCGGTGGCGGGGCCTGAGCTGGTGCGGTCGCTGGGCCTGGGTCATCGCGATGCCGAGGTGTGGGAGCGCGAGCTGCAGCGCTTCCTCGACGAACGGG
>ENA-OWNT01005512-OWNT01005512.1-seawater-metagenome-genome-assembly--contig:-NODE-5512-length-10414-cov-4.075651_pt1 | contig 10414 bp, 11 predicted proteins | sample MGYA00238136_ERZ651165 | MGnify/ENA primary metagenome ERZ651165 (study PRJEB26861, sample SAMN08777766) | seawater metagenome | isolation source: coastal seawater | place: USA: Florida | collected...
TGTCCTTCCTTCCTTCCTTCCTTATTTCTAAATCACCCCGTTTCTGTTTGATATTTTGGTCTTCTCTTCTTGTCTTCTTGTTGTTGCTGCTGATGATGATGGTGATAATAATAATAATGATGATGATGATGTTGTTGTTGTTTTCAGATACGAAGTGTACTGCCCTGCGGACCCCAAGTGCAAGTTCGCGATGAAGAAGTTGTTCGACCTCGCTTCCAAAGCCAATACAGAGGCACGTCCTGTTATTCTTCATATTTTCAGTTTCACTCAAAAGATCTTTTACCTTGTTGATAAAGTTTGACAGATGATGATTTTGATGATGTGATGATGATGATGTTGATGATGATGATGATGTTGATGGTGCCACAGGCAATCCAATACCAACGCCACAAATTCCTCCGAGACTTCCAGTTACCCATTCGCCTTCGGAAGAGCGACGAGGTTTGATCGAATCATACCTGTCATTGCCATTGTCCTGGTCATGTCCACCATCACTTTCCTTAGAACATTCGTTTATCAGTACTAGTGTAGTTGTTTATGTTCCTCTACAACGGCGTTATCACTGCATGTAGTCGGATGTGTGGGATTTGGAATTTAGTTGTATGAGTCAGTGTTGTCCAAGGTGTTGGGCTGTAACTTTTCGAATGTCGTTTGTCTTCAACTGCAATGTTTGGTTTTTCACTTTTCTGTTCTTGGCGTTTGAGTAGTCATAACGTCGTGAGCAGACTTATTGTATTACTAATGTGGTGCGGGTCTGGCATGTCCTATTCGTGTACGTGTGTTCGTAAAAAAACAGGCTCTCGGACAAATCATCAAGTGCTACACTCATTTGGACGGCCCGACCATTCACCCCACAGATATGGAACGAGAGCTGGGCGCGGGGCGAACGGAGTATATCGTTATGGAATACTGTCGGCGCAGTTTGGGGGTGTGTTATTTTACAGGTTTTTCGTAGTAGCATGCTATTGCTTGTGTTTGTTTGTTTGTTTGTTTGTTTGTTTTTGTTTGCTTGTTGTCTGTTTTGTTGTCTGTTGTTTGTGTTCGGGTTGCTACCCCTCCCTCTGTGCGTGTTGACACCGTCTTCCGAACGACACGCCGACACAACACCTTGGACGACGATACGTCGCACGGAGTACACGTGTTCTTTCCGTGGTGCATGCACCCGGCCAAAAGAAAACACACGGCGCCTTGTCCATGCGCTGTTTGAAGGTCAATCGGCAACAAAGTAAAGTCACCCATTGCACAGACTTCGCCGGTGAGTCAACTGCTAGGGCTGAGCCGCTAATGCGTCCAGCAGCATGCGCAACAGAACAACACTTTGCGTTTAACCTTGTGAGAACGGGTGTTCGTGTTGTCGCGGCGCAAAACCTGAGCGAATACCACACTTGCAAGATGTCCAACGCCAGAAAGGTGTTGCGCGGCATCCGCCGCCCTGGGTTTGTGTCTGTCGGCACCTGCTATTCTCTGCGGTGTTTCTTTTCTTGTGTCTCTGGGCTCTGGTCTCTGGTCTGTGTTTTTTTCTTTGTTTTGGTTTTGTGGCGTGTTTTGTGCGTGCTCGCGTGTGTGTTGTGTGTTGTGTGGGTGTGTGTCGTGTGTGTCTGTGTGTTCGTTCCTCCACCTCACTGTTGTTGTCCCGTTTTGGCCTCCGTCGCTGCCTGAAAGTCCCCGTGTCTTACACGCCGTGCGCGTGCCTTCATCGTTGCTGTCTCCTCAGTGGTTGTCCATTGAGAACTTAGACCCACCTCCCAACACAGCAATCACACAAAATGGCTCTCAAGCGCCTCAACAAAGAACTTAAAGATCTAGCCGTGGACCCGCCGCCGAACTGCAGCGCTGGCCCTGTCGGGGATGATCTCTTCCGATGGACGGCCACAATTTTAGGTTGGTATTGTGTGCTGCCTGCACTGCACTGTCTCACCACAAAATATCGCTGGAAACGATTGTGACGTCGATGTGTTTTGCTCGTTATTGCATGTTCAGGTCCGAGTCAGAGCCCGTACAATGGAGGCATTTTCTTCTTGAACATTGTGTTTCCGCCGGAGTATCCGTTCAAGCCGCCACGCGTCTCTTTCACCACCAAAATTTTCCACCCAAATATCAATGACAAAGGTGGCATCTGTTTGGACATCCTCAAAGACAACTGGAGTCCGGCTCTCACGATTAGCAAGGTAAGTGTTTGCGCGTGCTCAAGTGAATGTCACTCGTTTCAACCCATCGAAGTTTTGTCGTGTATGCTCCGACCCACCATGTCACCGTTGTTCTTTTTTTGACGTGCGCAGGTTCTCTTGTCAGTTTGCTCATTGTTGACGGACCCCAACCCCGATGACCCTCTTGTGCCAGATATTGCCACTCTTTACAAAACTGATCGCGTCAAGTACAACCAGAAGGCTAAAGCATTCACACAAAAGTACGCGACGTGATCAACGCGAGGTCACGTGACTGGGTGTTCGCAACTGATGTCCGGCCACACTCTCCGCAATAACCTCCCACGTTCAACCAGAGGATTATGCCAGCCATCGTGTCTGCTCGATTATTGTGAATGATCGTCACCGTTGTAAATTATAGTGTCATTGAACTGCCTTGCGCCTTTTTCTGGGTTCTACTGCCTGTTGGGACTTATGGTTCGTCGAGACGCAACCTGCTGCATAACACCGTTTAGGCTCAAGGAGAACAGGCGGGATTCCTCCCTGCAGCTGCCATGTGACGTAGATTCCGTTACGTATGCTTGTCGATAGTTGCAAAGAAAGTCATTCGAATGGCTTAGTTTAATAGGAAGGCGGCGCTTTTTGGTATGCCAAGCCAGCCAAATTGGGTATCGGAGCTCCGACTTGGCCTGAATGAAGGGCGACAGTTTGAATTGAACTACATCGCGAACCACCATGAACAAGCAAGTGGATGCAACCTACCGTCTGGTCTCCGATTATCCAACTTGGGAAGAAAGCCACGTGCTTTAGGTTTTGACCATATCGGGTTCAACGAACCCTCCGCGACCTGGAGGAAGAGAACCCAGAAGATTATGCGGGGCGGATTCATGGCGACAAACGTGCCAACTAACGAACCGCGATGGCTCTGGCAGCGTAACGCTCTCCCATCGTTGACCAAGGTGGACCTTCGCGCTCAAGAAGGCGCGATAAAATTGAGTGTACCTGCATTCAGTGCGTTGTTCATTGGTTTTGTCAAAAAACAAAAACGATGGAACCAGAGACCGACATTGACAAGAAACACGGACGTAGAACCCTTGCCCCAGTGATGCAATCGATTCCTGCAAGCGCAGAGGAAGAATTGATCAGTGAAAGAGATGCATTGAATTCACGCATCATGCAACTCCACAAACCTCCATGCCACGATCCGGCTCGACTCGTTTTGCAATTTCAACTGCTTTCGCTAAGTGTGATGCAGCCTACCCGGTGGTCAGTCGATTCCATTCTCAGTGTGTGGGCGTTCTGTACTCTATATTGACTTTGATCACTTACCAATCCACTGTTCAGGTTTTCAGATGCCTTGTCCGCCTTCTGCACCTCATGTAGCAGATCTCGCACCTAACCATCGTTTACGATTCACACAAACATAAGATTCAGTCGCGTAAACGTGCAATATACAGCAAATCAAGGCAACTAACTTTCGGTGGAGTCAGGGGTCTTTCTTCGGCTTTGTCAGCTCGCTGTTGTAAACGTAGTTGACTGGAGAGTCATACAACTGGCACAACAGCACAATACGTTCTGATAGTTCGTACCGGAGGGTGTTCTTCGAGAAGTTTATAAATAGCGCATGAACAAGCATCGATGTCCAAAATATCGCCGAGGTCGTTCCGCAATGCGCTAAAAAAGATGTTGAGCTTCGCGAAATGCTTCTCATGCACCCGTTTATCCTTCAAGTCGCAGACGGCAAGTCTCATGATGACTTCGGGACTTTCAGTGGCCTGAAGAGAACACGATGAACATTCATGTTGCCAGGCCGAAGCGCTCGAAACGAGCATCACACTGTAGAGTCATTGCATACCTTCGTCTCCCACAATATGGAGAGATCACCTTGAACAGTGAACTGCGCCATCAAACCCAGCAGGCGGCTCTGCAACAAATAAGCACAGTGAGGGTAACTGAGAAATGCCAGTATCCGCTGTTTTCCGCTGACACCATCGTCTTACCAAGTAGGTGTCATCACCAGTGGAATCGTGATGAAAAAAGTCTTGGTGGTCTCGCATTTTTAAGAATGCAATTAAGTAGTGCCTTCGCATAGTCATTGAACAACATCACGCCGAGATCGAACGGAAGTGCTGTCGGCAATAGCAACGTTTCTTACGGTGGCTTTTGAATTTGAAGCGTCTCAGAAAACGCCGTAAACTCTTTCCAAAACGCGTAGCTAGATCGGAACCCAAATTTGGAGTCAACGGCAACATCAACAACAACAGAGGTCGAATTGACATCCACATCCAAACAACATACGCTGGGCCACGATCGACTGTCAACATAGTCCCACGGAATATCCCTCGAGAAGGTCCTGGATAACTGCGAGCAACTCTAAGTTACTCCGACGGCTCGGGCATTGAATCACCATCGGCCCAACGAAACGCGCACCTTCCAGATTTGACAAAGTTCTCCAACTCTCGTGGCTTAAAAGTCTGCGTGGCTAAGTACTTGTGGTCGATGTTGATGCATGAAACCTGTTGGTAAAGTTTGATACAATCCACGGCTGAATAAAACTCTCCCCGGACGTATCTGGATCTACGGAGGAATGAATTCGCGTCAGTGGCGGTCTCAAGATAATTGGCACGAGACATCAGTCAAAGCAAATCACGGAAGTGTCACCACGCACCCTTCGCTTTGTAACTTTTCCATAATTCGTGTCCACACCCCATTGAATACAACATAGTCAAAGGTTGTCACGAACCCAATGAAACTAGTTTTGGGCACATCAATGACCTTGTGCGCTCGAGTTTTTTTGCGCGAAGCATGCTTGCCACGGGGACGTCTGCCATGTTTGCGCTCCTTTGATGTTCCCTTGTGTTCCTTGTCGGGGCTTTTTTGCGACTGTGACATGGTCAAAACTTCTACAAATGATACCGCGCTCCATGACGTCCCACCATTGTGAGCTCCGAACTTCTCTGATTCCGCCCGAGGATGCAAAAAAAGTATAACACTACAGACAGACGCGCCACAGAAAAATTACTCTTCAGGCAGCATTGTCTGTGCACAGCATCATCATTCAGGTTTCCATCCTCAGAGCCATACGTCGTGCGTCGTGAGCTTCCTCAGTGCCGTATGTCCGTTTGCGCCCGACTCTTCCAATCCATCACCTTTCGCCGTTCTTCAAAACCAAACAAGGTTGGCACCAGAAAGTCCACGACGCCATCATAAATCGCAATGGTGGGTGTAACGCTCGCCACACAGTGCCTCCCTTTCCAACTTACAACAAGACGTCACAACATACAACTAACCTGCCTCTTGTCTCTTGTCTTCTCGTTCGCAACTCTGCCACTTTGCAAGCACCTTGCACCTTGTTGTTTGTAACGTTTCGTCGTCGTCTCCGTCGCCGTTGCTTTGGTCGTCGCTGCTGGATCGACGCCTTCTTCAACGTGCAGCCTGTACAAGGTTTTGTAGTACTGGTACTACCCAGTAGTACTCGTGGTTCTTACTTTGCTGGATTGTCAACTTGATCGTTGGCTGGCGGACGGTGGACGGCAGTGATGTGTTGGCTCGTTCGTTCGTTCATTCGTTGGTGGTTCGGTTCACTGTCGGCTGCGCAGCCTTTCGAAACACCAACGACCATGACAACGAACGACGACACGACCGAAGCTGACAACGGCTGCGCTGTTGTTGCATGCATGCTGCGATGCGCGCGCGAATGTCTGCACCACACACCACACATATTGTGCAGAAGGAGTGATGCAATGTACGCAAGATGACAGTGCGGACGTGCGTGTGCCGCGCACGAAACCACGCTGACGTTGCGTTGCAGTGCGAGGTTTTGGACTCGAGGTGTGACACAGACGGTGCCGGTCGTGTCGTGCCGTGTGACAATGCTTCCGCTGGGCCGCACCGCGCGCTCAGCGCCAGCACCTCAAATTGTGGTTGAATCTCCATCACAACGCAAATCACAACATCGCGCAAATAATAATTCACAGCAATCGTGATCACGAACAAAGTATATTACTTCAGAGTTGAAAATACTTTGGCGCGTTTAGTGTTGGCGTCATGGTACGTTCAGTGCTGACGGCCCTGAGCTTGTTGCTGTTGGCGGTCGGAACTGATACTGCCAAAGTACGACAGAGGACCCAGTTGATTAAAGGAGTAGGTGACATCAACCACTACGTGTACCAATCTCCATTTGTCGATGCACCAAATCTAGTGTTTATTCACACTGCTGGTCATGACGTTCAAATATGGAGGGACGCCTGCACCGACCGAAGACACCTCCCAACACGACGCAAGAAAACGAAGTACTGCAACATCCTCGAGCAATTTGCGTTGTCCGGATACGGGGTGTATGCAATGGACCTCCCAGGACACGGAAAATCCGACAAAGCGTAAGTCCCGTTGCTTCATGGTAGTATTGCGCGTGACCGCTGACGCCCCCGCGCATGCCCCTCACTGAGATGGTGTTGATGTTTGAACAGGTCTGTCAGTGCGACGGGTCAACGAAAAAATTTCATTGACGCTTATGTCTCCCAAATGAAGATCGACCGCCCTATCTTCGTTACAGTCGGTCATTCTTACTCCAGTATTAACCGTCGCCTCAAAGGAGGTTCAAAGGCGGACAATGAGTCACGGCAACGGTCTGAAATTGCTGGTTGGATCGGCAGCGATGTGGACCCTAAAGCGCTTCAGCGGATCGGGAACATTGAAACCACAATTTACACTCCTTCATTGGTGTTCCAACCTCAGTCTGCGCTAGATGACGCTACTCTCACGAATCTCCATGAAACTATGACGAACGTAAGGGTGCACACGCACGAATCAAAACACTTGTTCATGCAGAATCCACAACTCTTTGTTGAATCCGCACTGCAATGGTTGTATGAAATTTTCCCGATAGTTCACAGTGACCGAGAAGACTTGTAACAGTATTGTCCATACGTGTGGAACAAAACCAATAAGGTGAATAAATTAGAGAGTGGAAAGCTATGCTACTGATTTTAACGATGTCCGTTATTCTTTGGGCTACTGGGATGGTCGAGCTCGTCTGAGACGGCAGACCACAGCTTTTCCTCCTTCGAGTAGTATTGGGCTTGACTGGTCGCGTATTCGAGCATGCTGTCGGTGAAGTCATCCAACTTCTGCTTTTGAAAGCGTGCAATTTCTTTTTGGAGGCGGCTATAAAAGACAAGACAAAGTAAACTCAACAATGGTCACCACAACGTAAAATGTCAGTACAGACAACACAACGTACGCGTCGATGGCGGCAAGATTGCTACGGCGTTCTTCGACAATATTTTCGTGCTGTTTGTGCTCAGCACGCGTTGCTTCTAGTTTTCCGACCTTGCCTGAGTTTGAGACGGTCAGTTTTTGGAGTGTTTTGCCAGATTTTGTGTATTCATCGTGGGCACTCTGTTCAACAAGGTGTGGTGAGGTGTGGATCTACTGCAACACGCCAGGAAAACACGACCCAGCAGAAACGAACCAATAGCATGTGGTACGCCTCCGTTCGGCGCTTCAAAGCATTCTTCAGTTCTTTCAAATTGCGAGCCATGTCTTTCATGGGTTCCACGAAGACATGCCGTTCGTCATGCGCGTGCTCTTGACCAAGTTGTGCAAGTTGGTCGATCGTCTTCCCGAATGAATTCAGGTCATTGCCAATGCTACCTGTTTCCGTCTCGCCGAGGGCAGTGAAAGCCATTGCTGTGCCGCAGCATGGACGGACAATCAACAATAGTCACAGTTACAAATTCAGCGCTTACGCAATGGCAACAATGCTACTCTCAAAGTGGGGAACGAACCAAGATCAAAATGACAGCCTGCCATCTCCTTTCTGTCGCTCATGATGCTTTCCGCGAACTTGGCGGTGTTTTGGATGTGGGGTTCGATCATGGCCACATACTGCTTGATATCTTCAAAGACTTCATCGTCCTGAGTTGTGGGAAGGGAAGTGGAAGAAAACCCAGCGAAGCCTGCCACACTCTTGTACGCACGAGCTCCAGTCTGGGTCAGCCACTTGAGCAGAGCGCCTTGCGAAACTTTCTCGGCCCCTTTGATCTCCTGAAACTCGCCTGGGTCAGATACTGTCAAAAATCTGAGCAGTACTTTGGACGCTTTCAAATCTGGATGATCGAGACAGCGATCGAGGAATTTTTGCAAATATCGAGCGCGATTCTTCAAAAACTCTGTCTCGAACGTCCCTGTCAACTTTTTCTCTGGCAAAGGAGGGATAATGGCGCCTTGGAAGCGGTACTGCAAGGCATCGTGTAGCCAACAGAAGTCCGAATATCTTCGGAAAACTTCTGTGGGCGACAATCCACCAGCACGTGTGCACGTAATCTTGTACGTTGCGTACGCCTTGATTCCTTCACCCTGCTTAACCGCATCGCCGACGGTTGCGCTTGTTACCAGCCTCGAAGCTGGCACGGGAGCCGACGACAATGACGACACAGGGACACTCATCGCGAACAGGACAGGTACTAGTCAATCGCCAATTGAGTCCTCAGACCTACTGCATACTGCCTTGGTTGCTTCGGTGTGCACACTCAACAAAACGGTGGTTCGTTCGCTCGAATTGAATTCTTGTCGAACGAAACTGCAACTAGCAAGATAATTTTTACATGCATGTTCCCGTTTTTCGTTGGTGTGTGCACAACTAGCAACTTGGTCAAGCGTGTCAGTCAACCTTTCGACACTGATTGGCAGACGTCGAGTTCGTCTGAGTCCCCCATACAACAACAACAACAGCACGCATTCACTTTCCTCGAGCTCAAGTTTGAGTCCACCGACCAGATCTTGCCAGCATTGACCCAATAATCGGCAGGAGAGTCAAGGTGTTGTGCACAGCGCCACAGCGCAGTGTTTGTATTCGTTCAAATGGACGTCGTCCTCCGCTCACCGTCACGCACGCAGAAACATACGTGTGAAGGCACGGCACGCATGCACGCGAACAGTATCGTTTAAGTTCACGGTCCTCTGGTTGTTTACTTCAACTCGCGCTGTTCGTTCCACAGACCGAACCAACCAACCAACCAAACTAACGGGCATTCTACCAAACGAACCAACCGAACCAACGAAGCCAAACGACGCCAAACGACGTAAACGAAACCAAACGAAGAACGAAGAATGAAGAACGACGAACGAACGACGAACAAACAACAACGAACGTTCGTTCGTCGTTCGTTCGTTCGTTGTTCGTTGACAGTGAACAGCGCAGCGCAACGATTGAATGAGTGACTGAGCGAGTGAGTGACTGAGTGACAGTGAGGGAGCGTTCGTTCGTTGGAAAGTGACTGAGAGACAGTGACTGAGCGACTGAGCGGCAGTGAGTGACTGAGCGACAGTGAGTGACTTTGAGTGAGGGAGGGAGAGATTCATTGACAAGACCACAACGACAATGTGAACAAGAGTGTAGAAATGAAAATAGAGATAGTGAATGAAGGTGAAAGCAAAGTGGGAAATTGATGGAGAACATCGAAACAACGAACAACGAACAACGAACGACGAACGACGAACGAACGAAGAACGAAGAAGGACTGCGAACGCCGCCAGCCAGGAGACGAAAACGAAGGACACGAAAAGACGAAGAGGCTGAAAATACAAAAAATCAAACGACAAAGACTTCCAACACCGCAACGACGGACAACAACAAACGACAAAATGCAAAATTATGTCAGTGTCTAAATGCGAACACAAAGTAGTGAAAGCATCGAACAGTAAAAGCAGTAGCACAAAACAAATGAGAAGTAAAACACAAAAAGTACAAAAGTACGAATGTACAGTGAAAAAAGAGAACAAAAAAGACAACGAGACGAAGAGTCAAAAAAGAGAGACACAAAAAAGCAAAAGACAAAAAGACAAAAAGAGAATTAAGCCAGGTCCGGGAATCGAACCCGGGCTAGCGGAGCCACATTCCACCGTACTACCATTATACTAACCCGGCTTGGGTGTTAGCCTGACCTCCTGATGCACTATATAAATACCATGCACTCAATCCGAATCAACGATCAACGAGCAAAAATCAGACATCACAATTTTAAATTCAGACATCACAAAATAAAACATTTTTAGCACTTAGATAATGCATGTTGAAAACTCTAAAATAGTACTGTATGTGTGATAACGCAACTTCGAAGTGCTGACAGGGAGGTGGGAGTGGAAGTGAGAGGTGTCGTGTGTTGGCCTTCACTCCCACTCCCACTGATCGCCAGCTGACTGTTGCCGTCGTTGGTCGTTGGCGCTTGGTCCGTTCTTCGCTCGCTGCTTCGTTGCTTCGTTGCTTT
>ENA-OWNT01005513-OWNT01005513.1-seawater-metagenome-genome-assembly--contig:-NODE-5513-length-10412-cov-6.998355_pt1 | contig 10412 bp, 4 predicted proteins | sample MGYA00238136_ERZ651165 | MGnify/ENA primary metagenome ERZ651165 (study PRJEB26861, sample SAMN08777766) | seawater metagenome | isolation source: coastal seawater | place: USA: Florida | collected...
GCAGTTGCGCGCCGCGAAGCCCCAGGTCATCGTGCTCGAGCAGTGGGCGCTGGCCGCGGCGCTGGGCGATCCCGCAGACGGCGGAGCCCCCGACGTGCCGCTGGTCATCGATCTGCACGGCTCGCTCCTACTCGAGAACGTCTATCGGCGAGGCACCCTGGACGTGGTGCTCGACGGCAAGACAAAGCTCGACGCGCTGCGACGGGCGGACCTGCTGCTGGTGCCGGCGGCCGCGCAGCTCCACCACTTCGCGTCGTGGGCCACGCTCGCCGGGTTCGACCCTCGTGAGCTGCCCCTGGCCCTGCTCCCGCTGGCCACGCCGAGGGGCGTGCCGTCGGCGCGCACCGACCGCGAGCCGACCCTCCGCCTCGTCTACGGCGGGGCGCGTTGGCCGTGGATCGACTCGTTGGACGCGTTGCGGGTGGCCGCTGAGGTGGTCCGCGACACCGCGCACGCGCGCCTCGACGTGTTCACGTACGAGCCGCCGCGTCACGGTCTGCCGTTCGAGGAGGATCTGGGGACCTGGCCCGAGGTCGACGACGTGCTCCGCGGCCCCGGCCGCAAGGTGACGGCCCACGGGCGCACCCCTCACGAGGCCTGGCTCGCGTTCATCCAGGAGGACGCGACGGTCGCGCTGGACCTGTGGACGCCGAACCCCGAGCGCATGCTGGCGTCCACGACGCGCACGATCGAGTTCCTGGCGGCCGGGCTGCCGGTCATCACCCGGTCCGGCGCCTGCTGGGCGGAGGAGCTGGTGGCCACCGGGGCGGGCTGGACGGTGGATGGGGACGCGGAGCTGCGGGCGCTCCTCGCGGACCTGGCGGCGCAGCCGAAGCGCATCGCCGCCGCGTCCATGGAGGCCACGGAGCTGGCGCGGAAGCGGGCAGATCACTCCGTCACCGGGGCCGCGCTGCTGGCCTTCGTGAAGACGCCGCACCGTCCGCCGCGCAGTCCGGCCACGCTGGTCGACGCGATCGTCGCGGTGCGACAGGCCCACCTGGACGAGACGCTGCGCTCCCACGACGCCGCCCACGCCGACGAACATGCGCGCCTGGTCGCCGCCCACCGTGCGGAGACCGAGGAGCTGCGGGAGCGGCACGCCGCCGAGGTGGCCGAGCTGCGGGCGGCTCGGCAGGCCGAGCTCGCCGAGCGGAACGCGGAGCAAAAGGCGGAGGTGGCCGCGCTGACGCGGGAGCACCGGGACGAGCTGCAGCGCCGGGACGCGGGCGCGAAGGCCGAGGCCGACCGCGTCCGCGCCGCCAACGACGCGCGCTTCGCAGCCCAGGCCGAGGCGCACCGGCAGGAGCTCGCGGAGCAGCACGCGGCGCTCGTGGCGCGGGATCAGGAGCTGCGCGAGGCCGTCGAGGGCCGCGACACGTGGCAGGGCCGCTGGAAGGCGGATCGAGCCACGGAGAAGGAAGAGCGCGTGCGCCGGCAGGTGGAGTCCCAGGCGGCGATGACCGCTCGTGAGGCCGAGCTCCGGGCCGAGTCGGAGCGCCAGCGGAGCACGCTGCGGACGCAGCTGGAGGCCGAGCGCGAGGCGGTCCGCGCCGAGCTGCAGGCCCGGATCGACGCCTTCGAGGCGCGCCGGGTGGTGCGGTTGGCGGACTCGGTGTCAGGCGCCTTCGCGGGCCCCAAGCGCGCACCGGGTGGCCGGATTACTCCAGCCACCCGGCTCGCGAAGCTGTGGGTCGAGCACGCGCTCGACCGCGAGCACGACTAGACCGCTAGAAGGCCGTCCCGTCGGCCATCGTTCCGGGCGAGTAGAGCGACGTGGCGCTGCCCGCGACGGTGTTGTGGGCCGACCAGGTGGTGCCGGTGACCTGCGGATCGAGCGTGATCGACTCGTCCAGGTTCGCGTCCGGCACGCCGTTGGTGCCCTCACTGCCGTAGGCGAGCGTCGCGATCACGGTGCCCGCGCTGTCGTTCAGCGAGATGATGTCGCCGGTCGGGTCCAGGTGGAGGAACAGCTGGTTCCCGGGGTCGAACGCGTTGTCCGCGACCACGACCGTGGCGCCCGCGGGCGTGATGTCCGCGGAACCGCCGCCGAACACGACCAGGGCCTGCCCGGCCGCGACCACGTCGCCAGCATCGAAGGTGTGCCGCGGGGCCGACGTGCCGAGGTCGCGCTCGGAGATCGTCGCGCTGTCCAGGGCGAGGTCGACGCCGGACACGTTCAGGAACTCCACGAAGGCGTCCTGGTTGAGGTCCGTCGTGCCGTCGCCGTTGGCGTCTCCGGCCGTCCCGTCCGCCAGGAGCTCGTGCACGATGAGGTCACCGGCGAGGAGCGCCGCCGCGTCGAACGTGAGCTGCAGGGTGTTGCTGTCCACGCCCATGAAGCTGGCCTGGACGTCGACCTCTCCGGCGGCCGCGGAGGCGACGTTCGGCTCGGTGTAGGCCGCGGAGGCCGCCCCGGTCGTGGGCGTGACCGTGACGACCACGCCGTCCGCCTCGGTGGGGTTCGTGGTGGCCGTGTCCGACCAGTCGGCCGTGATCGTCAGGGCGATGGCCGTGCGGGTGTCCGCGCTCTTCCCGGAGACGGAGATGGTCAGCGCCGTGACGGTGGGGCCGGCGGAGTCGTCGTCGTCACCGCTGTCATCGTCGTCGCCGCTGTCGTCGTCGTCACCGGTTGCGTCGTCGTCGTCACCGGTTGCGTCGTCGTCATCACCGGTGGCGTCGTCGTCGTCGCCGGTTGCGTCGTCGTCGTCACCGACACTCGAGTCGTCGTCATCGTCAGCAGGGCAACCGGCGAGCGGAAGGGCGATCAGCCCGAGGGCGATCAGAAGGGTCAGGAAGCGGGTCGTCACAGGTGGGTCTCCTCCACAGGCCGCGGCGACCCTCCCACGGCGAAAGCCCCGACGTCAATGGGCTGAGCGGCGCTTCGGAGAGGTTTTCAAACCCGAGTTCTTTTATCTGAAATCAAACGACAAGTTGTGACTTGGCATCACAGCCGGACCGCCGTAAATGACCCCTCGCGCAGACGGCGCGTCACTTGTCACACCAGTTGGAGTACGACCTCATGTCCAAGACCCGAGTCCTCACCCGCCTGCCCCTCGCGGCAGCCTTCGCGCTCACGGCGGCTTGTTCTTCCCCCGTCGAGGAAGCGCCGCAGCTTCCCGACGACCTCGACATCCGCCAGGCAGCCGCCACCATCGCGGTGCCCGCGGAGTACGCGACGATCGCGGCGGCCCTCGCGGCGGCCACGGCCGGCGACACCGTCCAGGTCGCAGCCGGCACCTACGTTGAAGACCTGACCGTGCCCGGCGGCGTCATCCTGCAGGGCGCAGGCATCGACCAGACCATCATCGACGGCGAGATCACCATCGGCGCCGGCGAGGCCGGCCTCGTGTCCTTCAACCTCGTCGGCCCCGGCGCCAGCGCGAACACCTTCGGCATCGACGTGCCCCTGGGCAGCTCGGTCACGGCCGTGTCCATGCGCATCAGCGGCTGGTGGCAGGCCATCGTGCTCGACACGGGCGCGAACCCCCCGGGCAACCCGCCCATCCTCGACCGGCTCATCGTCCAGAACAACGGATACGGCGTCGTCGTCGAGTCCGGCGACGCGACGATCACCAACAACTACCTCGCCTACAACGTGCGCTCCGGTGCCTACGTGTACGACAACGCGAGCGCGCAGGTCATCAACAACACGCTGTTCGGCAACTCGTTCGGCGGCAACACGATGGACCGCGACGCGGCGCTGTCGCTCGGCAACAACGGCACGAGCGTCGTCCGCAACAACATCATCACCAGCAACCTGTTCGGCGTGCAGTGCGACAGCTGCTCCGTGACCCAGGACTACAACAACGTCTGGGGCAACACGACGAACTGGGCCGGCGACGCGTCCGCGTCCAGCTGGGACCTGAACATCGACCCCATCTTCGTGAACGTGTCCGGCGGCAACCTCCGCCTCCTCGACACGTCCCCGATGATTGACGCGGGCTCCGCGGTCGACGCCCCCAACAACGACTTCGACGGTCTGCCCCGCCCCTCCGGCGCCGGCGTGGACATCGGCGCGGACGAGTGGACGCTGTCCCTGGTCACGCTGGTCATCAACGAGGTCATGGCGAACCCGGACGTCGAGTCCACCGGTGAGTTCATCGAGCTCGCGAACGTCGGCCAGGACCCGCAGGACCTCGACGGGCTGCTCATCACGGACGGCGACCAGACGGACACCATCCAGGCCTACAACGGCGGCTCCACCACGGTGCCCGCCGGCGGCTACGCGGTCATCGTCGACCCCGACTACGCCGGGCAGTACACCATCCCCGCCGCGGCCACGGTCGTGACGGTCGGCAACGCCAACCTCGGCAACGGCCTGAGCACGAACGACCCCATCGCCCTCAAGGAGAGCAACGGGTACGTGACGATCAGCGAGTGGACGATCCCCTTCAACCCGGGCAACGCCAACTCCGTGGAGCGCGTGGACGTCCTGGCCGGCAACGTCGCCAGCAACTGGGTCGTCTCCCCCTGCAGCGAGTCCATCGGCGCCGTGAACTGCGCCGCCGGGGTCATCGCCCCGAACGACCCGAGCACCCTGCGCGTGACCGAGATCCTCGCCAACGCGCAGGACGAGGCCACCGGTGAGGCGGTCGAGCTCTGGAACAGCGGCACCGAGGACGTGGACGCCAACGGCCTCATCATCGATGACGGCGACAGCACGGACGCCCTGATCGGCTACAACGGCGGCGACGGGATCATCCCCGCCGGCGGCTACGCGGTCATCGTCGACCCGAGCTTCACGGGTGGTTACCTCATCCCCGCCGACGCCACGCTCCTGACCACGGGCGACGCCACCATCGGCAACGGCCTGAGCAACGGCACCGACCCGGTCACGCTCCTCGACAGCGACGGCGTCACGGTCATCGACAGCTACACCTCGCCCTTCGATCCGGGCAACAACATCTCGGTCGAGAAGGTGGACTACAGCGTCGGCGACGTGGCCAGCAACTGGGCCGCCAGCACCTGCTCCTCCGGCAAGAGCCTGGGCCGCCTGTCCTGCAACGCCGGCGGCGTCGGCAACCTGCTGGTCATCAACGAGGTCATGAACAACCCGCTCAACGAGCAGACGGGCGAGTTCGTCGAGCTGCAGAACCTGGGTGGCTCCATCGACCTGGCCGGCCTCTGGATCACCGACGGCGATCAGAACGACCAGCTCATCGCCTACAACGGCGGCCCGACGGTCCTGGCCCAGGACGAGTACGCGCTCATCGTGGACGCCAACTTCAACGGCGACTTCACCATCCCCACGGGCACGGTGGTGATGACCACGGCGGACAACCACATCGGCAACGGCATCAGCACGACGGACCCCGTCACGCTCCGTGAGTCCGACGGGATCTCGACCATCGACACCTGGCAGAACCCGCTCAACCCGGGCAACGGCTTCTCTGTCGAGAAGATCAACGCGTACTCCGGCGACGTCAGCACGAACTGGGAGGCGGCCACCGGCTGCGCCGCGGGCAGCAGCCCCGGCCTCGAGAACTGCGCCAGCTACTCGCCCATCGCCGCCGGGACGAGCACGCTCGTCATCAGCGAGGTCATGGCGAACCCGCTCGTGGAGTCCACGGGTGAGTTCATCGAGGTCTACAACGACGGCACGGCGGACATCGATCTCTGGGGCCTCATCGTCTACGACGGGGACGCCTGGGACTTCGTCCGGCAGTTCGGCACGGGCACGACGGTCGTGGCCGCCGGTGAGTACGCGGTCATCGTCGACCAGGACTACGCCGGTCAGTACTCCATCCCCGCGGGCGTGACCGTGGTGACGGTGGACGACGGCAACATCGGTTCGGGCCTGGCCACGAACGACCAGGTGGCGCTCTACGAGGCCGACGGCTACTCGCAGATCGACACCTACGCCTTCCCCTTCAACCCGGGGAACGGGATCAGCGCCGAGCGCATCGACCTCACGGTCGGTGACACGGCGGCCAACTGGCAGACCAGCACCTGCGCGAGCGGCAGCTCGCCCGGTGAGGCGCTCTGCAACTGAGTCGTCGACTCGTCGGCTGAGAACGGCGGCGTCGCTCCGGGGAGGGAGCGGCGCCGTTCGTTCTTGGGGCTACCGCCGCGCGTTCTCCCAGCAGGCGGCGTCGAGCGCGTCGGCGTCTGGGTCCGCGCCCAGTCCGAAGGCGGCGCGCTGCTCCATCGTCAGGCAGGTCCAGGTGCGCGCCCAGAGGCGCTCCAGCATGCGGTCCGAGTCGCCGTCCAGGAGCTCCACGATCCCGCGCCGCGTGTCCATCATCACGACGCGCTGCCCGTCGTCTTCGAGGTAGGCGATCTCGTCGGCCAGGGTCTGGAGCTGCACCGGAGCAGCGTTCTCGGCCACGCGCCGGATCGAGAGGATCCCCTCGCTCGTCAGGCTCAGGAGGTGGCTGCCGTCGGCGTCGAGCCGGACGCGCCGGACGTCCCCGTCGTCGTCCCGGAAGGACCGGTCAACGGCGAGGGTGTTCAGGTCGGCCACGGGCAGAGCGCCGGCCGCGCGCATGACGTATCCCCGCCAGCAGGCCAGCGCGATGCTTCGGTGGTCCTCCGACCAGGCGACCGACTCGCACCGCAGGTTGGGCAGGAGCGGCTGGTCGGTGAACACGGGGAGCTGGTGGTCGAGCTCGCCCCCGGGGCCCGCGTCGCGGAACCGGGCGCCGTCGAGGCCCTCGGTGTCGAAGTTGGCCCAGACCTCCTCGGGGGGCGGGTTCTCCGGGGTGTAGCGAGCGAGCTCATCGAGCGTGGCCGGGTCGAGGACGACCACCTGGTGCTCAAAGCCGACGTACAGGCGTCCGTCGACGGCGAGGGTCCAGTCCCGGACCTCCCCGTCGTAGGCGATCCGGGCGATGACGTCCGGGCGGGCGGCCCGGCACGCGGTCTTCAGGAGGATGACCCGACCCCGGTCCGTCGTGTCGACGATCCAGTCGCCGTCCGGCGCGGCGTGCTGCCCCCCGCCCCCACAGATCTCCCCGCTGGGCGCGAGGCGCCTCCAGCCATTCGGCTCCTCCCACAGCCCGGCGGGGAGCGGTCGCGTCCCTGGTGCGAGGCCCCGGCGCGCATCCGGCGGCGGTGCGTCGATCGGCTCGAGACGGTTCCGCTCCCGGGGGGACCAGGCGACCCACCTGCCCGCGCTGGAGAGGTAGATCCGGGGGCCTGCTCCGAACCGGACCTCGTCGACTGCGTCCCGGTGGGATGGAGGCAGCCGGATCGTCATCATCGGGGTCGCGGGGTTCGTCAGGGTCGTGGCGGCCCGCATCCAGCCGGGGGTCCGCGGGTCCGCCTCCCGCAGCAGCGCGATCCCGACTTCGGGCTGGCCCACCTGCTGCTGCGCAAGCACGACCCGCGCGGTGTCGCGCGCCCGCGTCGCTTCCTGCTTCGCCTCCGCGGCGCGTTGCGTGGCCTGGGTGGCGTAGAAGAACGACCCGGCGGCGCCGGCGAGGATCACGAGCACGAACGCCGCGAAGAAGGCGCGCACCAGCATCGTGTTGCGCCGCCGGTGGCGCAGGCTCTCTTCCAGGAACTCCCGCTCCGCTGGCGTCAGCAGCGCGGGCGCGTCCAGCAGCCGCGCGGCCCCGTCGAGCCGTGGATCCTGGTGCCACAGATACGCGATCGCCCCGGGGCTGCGGCCGCGCAGGCCGAGCCACGTGGACGTCGCCTCCCACACCTCCCGCAGCACCGGGAGTTGGCCTCCGGCCTCGTCGACCCAGGCGTGCACGAGGTCCCAGGCGATCACCAGCATGTCGTGGGCGGGCTCGACGAAGCTGCGGGCCTCCTCACCCTCACCCACCGATCCGCTGACGAACAGGCGCGCGCTCACGAAGGCCGCGGCCACGTCGGGGCCGTCGGGGATCGCCTCGACCTCGTCCGTGAAAACCCGCCGCCGGGCCAGCTCCCCGCCGTCGGTCGCGACGCTGCGGAGCATGAGCTGCCGCAGGCCTGCGCGGTGGGGGGCGTCGAACCGGTCGTGCAGGTCCGACGCCCTCGTGCGCAGCGCACCCGCCACGCCGCCCAGGGCGTCGTAGTCGGCCTGGATCAGGGCTCGGTCGTCGGCCTCCCGCCGGATGTACTCGCGGTAGAGCTCCGCGAGGGTGAAGGACAGCAGTGGGAGCCCGCCGGGGACGCCGAGCACCTCGTTCACGAGCGCGTCCACGAGGCCGGGCGGCTCGAAGTACAGCACCCGCACCTGGGCGGGCCCGGTGACGATGTCGCGCAGCTCCTCGGGCAGGAAGCCGGGCACGACGAACCGCGCCTCCTCCCAGGCCGCCCCGAGCGGGCTGTTCGCGAGCTGCGGGCCGAAGTCCGATCGCGCCGTGATCAGCAGCCGCCAGCCGTCGGCGCTGGCGAGGTCCGCGGTGAGCCCGTCGAGGAAGCGCTCGCGCTCGTCGCGGTCGCGACACATCGTCCAGACCTCCTCGAACTGGTCGATCACCACGAGTCGCTCGTTGTCCGAGGGCGCCGTCAACCGCGCGCGCAGGGTCGCGAGCAGCCCGTTGGGATCCCGGCCCGGCCGCAGCGGGCCCACGAGCTCGAAGCGCCCGGTCAGCGTCGGCAGCAGCCCGGCCTTCACCACGGAGCTCTTCCCCGTGCCGGACGCGCCCATGACGGCGACGAAGGTGGCGTCTTCCTCCAGCAGGCGGCTCCGCAGCGCCTCCACCACCCGCTGCCGGCCGAAGAACAGGTTCGCGTCGTCGGCCTCGTAGGCCGCCAGTCCCCGCCAGGGGTTCGCGGCCTCGTCCAGCACCGGGTCCGGCCGGAGGTTCGGCTCCTTGCCGGGCACGGTGAACACGAACTCGCCGCGGCCATGGTTGGGGAGGGGCCACAGCCCCGGCGTCTGCGTCTTGCCCCGCTCTTCGGCTCCGAGCTCGACGACGTCCCGGACGTGGCCGTACAGCTCCGCGGCCGTGACGACGCCGTCGTGCTCGCCGTCGGCTCCAGGCCGATCTGCGCCGCCCTGGAGGCCGTCGAGGAAGGCCGCCGCGAAGGGCGAGTGTTCTCCGTCGACGGGGCGCGCGCCGATCGTGAGGCCGTCCAGCACGTCCAGCGCCTTCTGGTCGTCGGCGGACGACGTCAGCACCTGCCAGGCCGGGTCCTCGAGGAACCGCTGGTAGCGCTTGCGGGTGAGAGGACCCTGGGTCGGCAGGAACGAGCGCGTGCTGGCCCAACGGAAGGACCCGGAGAAGCAGCAGTCCAGGACCAGCAGCAGGTGGCGGCAGGGCAGCCCATCGAGCGCCCGCTGGACCGTCACCATCGAGACCAGCGTGGACCGGTCGTCCCCCCGCGCATCGACGGGGACCAGGAAGCCCTCCGGACCGTCGTCGCCGTCCTGGGCGATGCCGTGACCCGCGAAGTAGACGAGGAGCCGGTCGTCTTCTCCCACCGTGCCCGGGAGCGTCTCGGTGAAGAGCGTGGTGAGCGCCTCGCCCGTGGCGTCCGCGTCGGTGACGAGCGTCACGTCGTAGTCGTGCAGTCGGGTCAGGGCGTCGGCCACCGCGACGGCATCGCCGACCGCGGTCTGCAGGGGGCTGATCCCGCCGGAGTAGGCATCGATGCCGATGATCCACGCGAGGTTGCGGGCAAAGGCCACGGCTACTCCTGGCTGTCGGGGAGGTGGAAGCGCTGCCGCTCCTGGGGCGTCAGCGGGCGGCCGACGGCGGCGCGGACCATGGCGGAATAGATTGTCTTGATCACATCCGACGGACGATGGCGCCCGGCGCTCATGGCATTCTTCCCGGCCTCGACGATCCGGTCATCCGGGATCACCGGCACGACCATCATGCCGTTGGAGGCAAGCGCCTTTATCACCGCGTCGGCCTGCTTGTTGTAATCCTCGTTGAACCAGCTGCTGTCGGCCTTCTTGATGGCCTTGGCGACGATTGCTTTCGCGCTGGACATGCACCACCTCCTGTTCACCCGCCCTGGGGCAATTTGCCTTACAAAGTGACCCATTTTCCATTTTTATTCAATCAAAACATATGGATAACAAAACCATACGGTAGCGTATGGACTTTTATTGCGATGCAACGTACACTGCGGGCGTAAAAGATCGGGTATATGGGACATGGTCCCGCAAGCAGAGAGCACGCCAATGGACAAGTGGAAGACGCTGGCCGAAAAGGAAATGCGGGGCAAACCGCTGGAGGGTCTGACCTGGCAGACGCCCGAGGGCATCGCCGTCAAGCCGCTCTCGCGCGTACGCGTCATCGTCTCGGAAGAGCAGATGAACGAACAATCGGCCCAGCAGTACCAGCAAATGATGTCGCAGGCCCAGCAGAAGGGCGCGCTGGTGGCGGCCACCGATCCCCACGACTCGGTGGGCATCATCGACTCCCACGCCCACGACTGCCGCTTCTTCACCGAGATCGAGCGCTTCGACCGCCACCTGGAGAAGCTGCGCCGCAAGGGCGAGGCCGACCGGGTCCACTACGTCA
>ENA-OWNT01005514-OWNT01005514.1-seawater-metagenome-genome-assembly--contig:-NODE-5514-length-10410-cov-3.588890_pt1 | contig 10410 bp, 10 predicted proteins | sample MGYA00238136_ERZ651165 | MGnify/ENA primary metagenome ERZ651165 (study PRJEB26861, sample SAMN08777766) | seawater metagenome | isolation source: coastal seawater | place: USA: Florida | collected...
CCCCCGCCACCCTGCCCACCCGCAAGCGCCGCTACAAGGTGTCCGAGGAGGAGTTCGCGGCTGCATGGGAGGCCGCCGAAGGCCACGCTCCCACGGTGGCCGAGGCCCTCGGGGTCACCGAGCGGAGCGTGTTCCGACTCAAGAAGCGCTTCGGCATGTAGTCAGACAAGACCGGATACTGCGGGTAACCGTCGCGTATCCTGTGCCTGGACGCGGCCTCGGGGTCGACCTACCTGGCCCCGTCTCCCTGGAGTTCTGATGGACGACGTACATGGTTCCCTGCGCGAGGCCCGGGCCAAGCTCACCGCCTTCGAAGACGAGGCCGAGAGCAGCAACCTGCTGTCCCGCCTGCAGGCCACCAACCCAGGGCATCCCCTGCTCCTCGGCCGCACCCTGGCCATGCTCGGCAGCTTCGCGCTGCTCGTGGCCACGGTGGCCGTGCTGGCCGTGCCCGTCGCCTCGCGCGACCTCGCCGCGACGGTCTCCCGCATCCAGGACACCATGGGCTTCCCGCTCCCCATCGCCCTCGGTGTTTGCACCCTCTGCCTGGGTGCCATGGGCATGGCGCTGCACCAGCTGGCCCTCGGCGCTGCCCGAAACGCCCCCATGCTCCCCGACGAGGCCAAGCGGCACCAGCGCCTGGTGGCCGATGTGAAGCAGCTCGAGGCCCGCATCGCCGTCGAGGGCACGCCGCGGCCCGCCGTCCGCGTCACCTCCCGCTGATCGCCCCGCCGAGCCCCCCACGGGGGCCCTACATCATGGGCTGTCGACAGCTCGCGATGTCGACCACCTGCTGCCCCTCTTCGCACCGCGCCTGCTCACGGGCGCAGTCGTAGTAGGGCACCATGTCGGCCGGGGACAGCTCGGCCCCTTCGCACATCTCCTGCCGATCGTAGGACAGCTCCATGCAGTCGAGGCTGTTCATGTGGTCGACATAGTCGAGGCAGGCCTCGCGGTTGCCACGCTCGGTGGGGCCACCACAGGCGAGGGCCACGCCGACCGAGAACGCGAGCACGACGAGGCTCACGCGGGGAGCAGAAGGGGTCATGCAGGCCCTCTATCGTGTGCCGGCGGCGTAGCGCGCCACCGACAACTCCTGCTCTTCGGTCTCGATGGAGCCCGGCCGCAGCGTGCGGACGTGGGCGATGGCGTCGTCGGGTGCCATGCCCTGGTGCACGAACCAGGTGGCGAGCAGGGTGCCCGTTCGCCCCAGCCCGGCCGTGCAGTGCACGCCCACCACCTCTCCCGCGTCGATCCGGGCCTGCACTTCGGTGACGAAGATGTGCTGCTGCTCGAGGGTGGGCGGGTGGAAGTCTTCGATGGGCAGGTGGAGGTAGTCGATCCCCCGCGGCGCCAGCTCGCCGGCATCGATGGCCGTGGTGCGGAGGCCCACCAGGAAGGTGACCGACTCGGCCGCCAGGAAGTCGAGGTCGTCGCCCCAGGGCAAGGGCATCCCGGCCAGCTGGGGCTCGACATAGGAGAAGCCGTTCATCGCGTGCACCTCGGTGTCGAGCGCGGTGGAGTCACGGGTGGCCCCATGGGAGCCAGCGGAGTCGGCGGGTGAGCCGGTGTCGAGAGGGGCCCCATCCACCGAGGTGCCGCCGCCGCCCGGCCAGACCACCGCCGGCCCGGGGGACGGCGCAGACGTAGCGGACGAGGAGCCCGCGTCACTCGCCTCGGGCTTGGAGGGCGAGGCGCAGCCCACCAGGGCGAGGGCAACAGCGAGGGCCACGGGAATCGATCGGTCCATGGCGCCATTCTATCGTCTCCGCGCAGACTCGCCGGTCCCCGCAGGCTACGGTGCCCCGACGGAGGCGACATGACTCTCGACGAACTCGACGACCACGAGCGCCTGGTGCTGATGGGGCTGGTCAAGCTGATCGTGCACGCCGATGCGGTGGTCTCACCGGAAGAGAAGGCCGTGCTGCAGCGCCTCCAGGCCGGCCTCGGCGCCGAGGTGTGGAACGCCGATGTCCGCCGCGCCTCCAGCGCCCTGCCCACCATCGCCCACCTCGAAGAGGCAGCCCAGGCCGTGGAGCGTCCAGAGGCCCAGCAGCTGATCCACGGCATCCTCATGGAGCTGGCTGGAAGCGACGAGGTCATCGACGGCGAAGCCCACGTCCTCACCTGGATCGACCAGACGTGGGGCCTCACCGACGACGAGAGCGAAGAGGAAGACGAGGAAGACGACGACGACGGCGTCGAGTCCTTCGTGCTCATCGCCGACTGAGCGCACGGCCCCGCAGCATTCCGGCACCTTTCCTGGTCACTCTCCACGGCGACTGCGCTGAAGGAGGTGACCCACCCGGAGGTGCCCATGCCGTTCCCATCCCCCCTGCTCTCCCCGTCCCACCGCCTCCTGCTTCGCATGGCGCTGCCCCTGGTCTGCGTCGTGGCCTTCGGCTGCAAGCGTCCACCGGTGGACGTGGTGAACACCGCCGGCCCCGGCTCGACCACCACCGCGACCGCCGGCACGGACGCGGGGTCCGAGATGGAGGAGGCCGTCGAGACCATCGAGGCGAACTTCCGCCGGGTGCACTTCGACGTCGACAGCCACGGGCTCGACGACACTGCCCGCGTGGCCCTCGACGCCAATGCCGAGCTGCTGCGCCGATTCCCCGCTGTTCGGGTGGAGGTCCAGGGTCATGCCGACCGGCGCGGCACCGTCGACTACAACCTGGCGCTCGGGCTGCGGCGGGCGCGCGCCGTGGTGGACCACCTACGCCACCAGGGCGTCGGCCCCACCCAGCTGAGCATGGTGTCCATGGGGGAGGAGCGACCGCTCCAGGCCGGGGACAGCGAGACGGTCTGGTCCCAGAATCGGCGCGCCGAGTTTCGGGTGACCACGCCTGGCCAGCCGGTGGTGGGCACGACCGAGCTGGCGGCGCGACGGTAGCGCCCATGGGACAGCAGAGTCCCACTGCCCCACGAATTCGCGGCATTCCTGCCGCACCCGATCGTAGGCCCACGGTCGGACGATCACAATGATCCGGTCCCGCTGGCACAGACCTTGCTGAAGGGCCGAACGTCCTCCCCGACATCCCCGCTCCCCCGCCCCCATCTCCTCCCTCAGCCCCTGGACACGGCGGCCTCGGTGACTCCCCCGAGCCGAGGCCGCCGCCGCGCCCCTCCCCCAGGGTCGTCGTTCCAGCCCCCCAACCCCGTGGCGCAGGCCCTGCCGGATAGCGGCGGATGGTGCGCTGGCGTAGTAAAGGTGCGGATCAGACCCCACAGGAGCGGTGCGGATGCTGCCCAACGCCCTCGCCATGGCCATGCTGTCGACCGTCCCGTGCGCCCACGGCGCCACGCCCGCCCCCGAGGTGCAGGTCGGCTACGACACCGGCTACCGCGTCGCCTTGCTCGCCGCGGCCACGGATCCGGCGATTCCGGCCGACATTCGCGACAAGGTCATGGTGTCGGATCGCGGCCTCGGCCCGAACCACATCCTGCCCCTGCCCCGCCCTGCCTACGGCATCGCCCGCATCGACCTCTTCGACGTCGCCGCGGCCACGCCCACCCTGACCGAGCTCGCCAGCTACGACATCCTGGTCGTCTATGCCCAGGGCGGCGCCACCTGGGCCGACCCCGATGCCCTCGGCGATGCCGTGGCGGGTCGGGTCGAAGAAGGCGCGGGCGTCGTGCTCGCCGGCGAGGCCCTCACCGAGACCCAGGCGCTCGGCGGCCGCTTCGTGACCCAGGCCATCTCCCCCTTGGTCACCGCCGGCACCACCGCCTCGGGCCCTGCCCAGACCTTCGACATCGACGACCCGGCCGACGACTGGCCCCCCGGCCCCGTGATCGGTGCCCAGCCCTTCTGGAGCGTGGTCGACCGCGACCTCGGCAGCACCTGGGTCGAGGGGCTCGCCCTCGACGACCACGCGATGCAGCTCGCCACCCTCTCCGGCGGGGAGCCGGCGCTGATCGTCAGCGAGCCAGGCATCGAAGGCCACGGTCGTGTGGCGGTCATGAACACCGAGCTCGCATCCAGCGACGCCCTCCCCAGCGGCTGGCCCTCCGGCCAGTCCGACGCCGGCCGCTTCATCGCCAACACCTGGCTGTGGACCGCCCACTTCGAGCGGAAGGTCGGCGTGTGTACCGCGTTGGTGCCCAACCAGTCCGGCGGCTTCGACAAGGAGCCCCTCTTCCCCGAGATGCCCGAGGTAGCCCGGGTCCTCGCCGAGCTGCGCGCTCCCAATGCCGCGATGCGCCCGTGGGTCTCGCCCATGATGCCCGTGCGCTGCTTCGAGGCCTCCGAGTGCCCCTCCGCCCAGGGCAACACGGTGATCTGCGACAGCTGCGAGAACACCGACGTCTACCAGGACCTCAACTGCAACGGCATCTCGGTGGAAGACGAGCGCTCGATCGACACCACGAGCCCCGAGTGTCAGGGCAACACCGACCCCGACACCAACCTGCCGTACGACAACAACGACTACTACTTCGACTACAGCCGCTTCGAGTGCGAGTACCTCACGGTCTCCTACGACGACGACGACAACGACCTCCTCTCGTTCGGCACCATCCAGATCTTCGACCCCGACGACCCGAACCCCGCCAACACGACCAACCTGGCCTGCGACAACTGCCCCTCCGACTACAACCCCAACCAGTTCGACGCCGACTGCTCCGGCTGGTTCACGGGTCCCGAGGCCGATGCCTGGGGCACCTCGGGGGGCCCGGACGGCCAGGGCGATGTGTGCGACGCCGCCCCCTACGTCGACTCCGCCTTCTCCGACGACACCGACAGCGACGGCCTCGCCGACGTCATCGACAACTGCGTCCTGGTGCCCAACCCCGACCAGTACGACGACGACATGGACGGCAACGGCAACGCCTGCGACAACTGCCCGGTCGACTGGAACCCCGTCCCCGATGTGAGCCTGGCGTTGCTCCTGCGCGGCCTGCCCGCCGCCAGCAACATCGGCGCCCCGGAGGAGGGCGAGCCGCCACTCCAGCCCGGCTACCCCCCGTTCATGGATGTGGGCCTCGGCGCGCTCCCGGGCATCCAGGAGCTCCAGTACGACAGCGACGCCGACGGCCTCGGCGACCGCTGCGACAACTGCCCCGAGGTCACCAACCCCCTCCAGGAAGACGCCGACGGCGATGGCATCGGCGACTACTGCGACGGCTGCGACTCGGTCTTCGACCCCGACCAGCCCGACGCCGACGAAGACGGCGTCACCGACGCCTGCGACAACTGCCCCGAGCTCGCCGCCACGGACATCACCGACTCCGACCTCGACGGCCTCGGCGATGCGTGCGACAACTGCGACCTCGTCCGCAACCTCGATCAGGAAGACGTCGACCTCGACGGCTTCGGCGACGCCTGCGACAACTGCCCCTTCTTCGACAACCCCGACCAGTCCGACCAAGACTTCGACGGCATCGGCGACATGTGCGACCAGTGCCCCGAGGCCTACGACCCCGAGCAGACCGACCGCGACGGCGACACCTTCGGCGATGGCTGCGACAACTGCCCGGACACCTTCCAGAACGACCAGTTCGACCTCGACGGCGATGGCCTCGGCGACGCCTGCGACCTGTGCGATGCCAATGTCGACCCCACCAACGCCGACACCGACGGCGACCTGGTGGGCGACGCCTGCGACAACTGCCCGGACGTACCGAACATCGACCAGCTCGACAGCGACAACGACGGCCTCGGCGATGCCTGCGACGTGCTCGCGCTGCGCGGCGGCGGCGAGCTCGCCAACGGCTGCAGCACCACGGGCTCAGCCCCCGGTGGGCTCCTGTGGGTCCTCGGCGCCCTCGGCGCGGGCCTCGGCCGGCGGCGGCGCCTCCAGCGGCGGGCGTGACAGCGCAGCGAGCTGGGCGCGCAGTCGCGACAGCTCCTCCTCCACGGCCAGCAGCTCGCTCTCGAGACGCACCCGGTCCTCGCTGAGGGTCTCGGCCGCCAGCTGCGCCTCCACCGTCTCCAGCTGAGCCTCCCGGAGGCTCGCCACCAGCGAGGCCCGGGCCTCCCCCGCCGCCAGGAGCTCGGCGGCGAGGGTGTCGCGCGCGGCCTCGGTCTCCACCAGGGTCCGAGCGGTGGCCTCCGCGAGCGTCTCGGCAGCGTCGCGGGCGGCCTCGGCTTCGCTGCGGGCCGTATCCGCTGCCTCCCGCGCCGAGCGCTCCAGGGCCCAGCGGCGCTCCGCGTCGCTCTCGGACTGCAGCGCCTGAGCCCGCTGTCGATCGGCCTCGGCCGCCTGGCGAGCCGCCTCCTGCCGAGCCCTCTCGGCATCGGCCCGCCGCTCCTGCGCCACCTGCTGCATGTGGGTGGCCGCCGTGGCCTGGTTCGTGGCGAGCTCCCGCTGGGTCTCTGCCGCATCGACCGCCGCCAGCAGGGCTCGGCGCTCGTGCCCCAGCCACAAGGCGCCGGCCACCATGGCCACCACCAGGCTCGCCATCACGCTGCCCGTGAGCACCGCCGTGCGATGACGCTGGGTCCACAGCCGGGCGCGGAGCACCAGGCGCCGCTGCTCCTGGCTGGTAGCCCGGCCGGCCCGGTAGGCCTCGAGGTCCGCGGCCAGGTCCGCGGCCGTCGCGTAGCGCTGGCGGGGGTCACGATGCATCGCCCGGCGAACGATGGCCGCCAGACGCCGCGGCACGCGGGGGTCGACCTCGCGGACATCGGCGGGGGCCTCCTCCCGCACACGCAGGACCGTCTCCATGGCCGGGCGAGCCGGAAGGTCGCGGGGCTGGTAGGGCGCCTGGCCCGTGAGCAAGGTGTAGAGCGTCGCCCCGAGGCTGTAGATGTCGGATGCGCGCACGGGGGCCCGCCCGTGGGCCTGCTCGGGGGGCATGAAGCAGGGGGTCCCCACGAGCTTGCCGTCGCCAGCCGGAACCCCCAGGGTGACGGTCTCCGTGCCGGGGGTGTCCGCCTGGGCGAGGGGGAAGATCGGGGGCGCGGCCAGGCCGAAGTCGGTCACCAGCGCTCGGCGCGACACCGGCGTGAGGAGGATGTTGGCGGGCTTGAGGTCGCGGTGGAGCACCCCCACACGGTGGGCGGCGTCGACCCCTCGCGCGGCTTCCGCCATCACCCGCAGGATCTCGTCGTGGCCGCGGAGGGGGGTATCGGCGAGGGTCTTCCCGATGGCCAGGATCTCCCGACCATCCGGCCCGGGCCGGTGCTCGGCACACAGCGCCATGTCGATGTAGTGCAGCGTCTCCCCGAACCGGCCGGCGCTCTTGATGCGCACCACGTGGTCGCTGATGATGCGGGAGGCCGCTCGGGCCTCGGTCATCACCGCCTCCATCGCGTGCTGGGCCCGCACCTGGGGGTGGAGCAGCTTGAGCGCCGTCCACGTGCGGAGCTGCTCGTCGAAGGCCCGCCACACGCTGGCGGTGGCCCCCGCACCGAGCTCCTCGACCAGGCGATAGCGCCCCAGGTGCGCCCCCTCCTCGATGGTGAGCCGGTCGCCCTCGGCCGGTGGCGGCTCGGCCTCCCCCAGTGCATCGAGGAGCACACGCACCTCGGCCTCGACGCTGGGATGCCCCGCACAGCGCTCTCGTAGGGCGGCCTCCCGTTGCTCCGGCGGCAGCGACGCCACCGCGTCGAACACGTCGTCGACGAAGAGGCTGGGCTCGTCGAGGGCCGGAACCACCGTGGGCCGGGCCTCGCTCATGCCTGGCCGAGGCGTGCGGAGAGCCAGGCCTTCACGAAGCGTACGTCGCTGCCGACCGTGGACTTCGGCAGGTCGAGGGCCGCCGCGATCTCCGACTCGGAGAGGCCGCCATAGAGCGCATACCGAGCGCAGGTGGCACGACGAGCCCCGTTGCGCACGCGGTGGCCCCCGCTCTCGAGGCTGTCGAGCAGGCCATCCACCGCGAGGAAGGTGTCGGGGTCGGAGGTGCAGAACAGTGGGGCGTCGTCGAAGTCCACCCGAATCTTGCCGTCGGGGCGCTTGGCCGCGCGGCGCCGCCGTGCATGGTCGACCAGCTCCCGCCGCATGTTGGTGACGGCCAGCGCGATGACCTCGCCCGGGGACTGCTCGGCGAGCAGGCGCAGGTTGCCGTTGAGGAGCCGCGCCCACGCGAGATGCACCAGCTCGCAGCTCTCGAGGGTGTGGTCGTAGGGCTCGCGGGCCAGCAGGCTCCGCGCCACGGTGCGCAGCTCGCGGTAGACCGCGGTGAGCTCGGGGGCGGAGGAGGAAGGGGACGCGGGAGGGGTCGCAGCGGTGGCCATGGAGGTTCTCCGGAGGGCAGAGGACGGGGTCACCAAGCACAGCGTAATCGGACCACGCATCGACTCGCCCGTTCCCGAAAAACTTCGACACGGCGTGTCACGGCACGGACCGTAGACGTGGAACGACGGCGGCCGGCACGGCGAGCGACAGGCCGAGGAGCGTGCTACCGTCGGCGCTCTCTCCGGTCGGCCCCATGCTCTTCAACAGCCTCGAGTTTCTGCTCTTCTTCCCTCTGGTGGTGGGCCTGTACTTCGCCCTCCCCCAGCGGTGGCGCTGGCTGCATCTCCTCCTCGCCTCCTACGCCTTCTACATGGCCTGGGAGCCGGCCTACGCCCTGCTCATCCTGGCCTCCACCGTGGTGGACTACCTGGTGGCGCTGCGCATGCCGAACGCGCCGCAGCCCCAGCGCCGGATGCTCCTCGGCCTGTCCTTGCTGGTCAACCTGGGGCTCCTGTTCTCGTTCAAGTACTACAACCTGATCAACGGCACCTTCGTCGACCTCGCCGCGCTGGGAGGCATCGACTGGCCCCTGCCCGAGTCGAACCTGCTGCTCCCGGTCGGCATCAGCTTCTACACCTTCCAGACCCTCGGCTACACCGTCGACGTGTACCGCGGAAGCATGGCCCCAGAGCGTCACTTCGGGCACTTCGCGTTGTACGTCTCCTACTTCCCCCAGCTGGTCGCGGGCCCCATCGAGCGCGCGGGCCGCCTGCTGCCCCAGCTCCACGCCGAACACCACGTCGACCTCGATCGCATCGCCAGCGGCCTGCGCCTCATGCTGTGGGGCCTGTTCAAGAAGGTGGTCGTGGCCGACCGCCTGGGTCAGCTCGCCGACCTGGTCTACGCCGACCCGGTCGGTGCCTCCGGGCCCCTGGTCGTGCTGGGCACGATCTGCTTCGGCTACCAGATCTACTGCGACTTCTCGGGCTACTCCGACCTCGCCATCGGGGCCGCGCGGGTCATGGGGGTCGACCTCATGAAGAACTTCGATCAGCCGCACCTGGCGCGGTCGGTCAACGAGTTCTGGTCTCGCTGGCACATCTCGCTGATCTCGTGGTTCCGCGACTACATCTACATCCCGCTGGGCGGCTCTCGGCGGGGAAAGCTCATGCGGAACCGCAACATCATCATCGTGTTCCTGGTGTCGGGGCTGTGGCACGGCGCCGCGTGGACCTACGTCATCTGGGGCGGGCTGAACGCCCTCTACATCGTGGTCGGCGACCTCACGAAGAACCTGCGAGAGGACATCGCCGAGGCCACCGGCTTCGCGAGACTGCCGCGGCTGCGCGTGGCCTGGCAGACCGCCACGACCGTGGGCTTCATCTACTTCTCCTTCATCTTCTTCCGCGCTCCCGACCTGCCCACCGCGCTCTACATGTACGGCCGCCTGCCCATGGACTGGGGGTTGTTGGCCTCCGACGAGTGGTGGGCGGGCTGGTCGGCCCGGCTGGGGTGGGACGCCGTCATGCTGGGCTTCGCCATGGCGCTGATCCCGGTCACCGAGCTCATCGAGTTCCGCTATCGCCACCTCGACCGCTGGAAGGCTCCCCCCCTCCTCCGCTGGGCGGGCGACTGGGCGCTGGTCGTCTCCATCCTGCTGTTCGGCGTCTTCACCCGAGAGGCCTTCCTCTACTTCCAGTTCTGATAGAGGGCCTCCGTGGACGCTGCGCTCCCATTTCTGCACCCGGTGATCGGCGGCCTGGCGCTGCTCGCCATGGCCTGGACGGGCTCCCGCGGGCTGCTCGCCCGGCAAGGGGCGCGGGGCGCCCACACCAAGCGCAAGTTCCACACGCGGTGGGCTCCCTGGGCCGCCGCCGCCTGCCTGCTCGCCGCCATCACCGGGCCGGCGACCGTGCTCGCGGTACGCGACGACCTGTCCCTCGCCGAGACGACCCACTTCTGGATGGGCATCGTCGTCACCTTGCTGATGGGCGGGCTGTGGTGGGTCACACCCCGCCGCTATCGCCGCAACCAGCTCGTGAAGACCGGCCACCCGCTGGTCGGCGTGCTGGCGCTGCTGGTGGGCCTCGGGGTCTTCGTCTTCGGGATCGAGCTCCTCCCGTGAAGGCCCGCATCGTCGGGGCAACGGTCGCTGCGCTCATCGCGGTGGGCCTGGCCTGGTGGGCCCTGTCTGGCGTTCCCGAGCCCGCCGAGTCACCACAGCCCCCCGCCCAGGCCCGCCAGCCCCCCCCCCCCCCCCCGCCCCCCCCCCCCCCCCCCCCCC
>ENA-OWNT01005515-OWNT01005515.1-seawater-metagenome-genome-assembly--contig:-NODE-5515-length-10409-cov-4.304104_pt1 | contig 10409 bp, 13 predicted proteins | sample MGYA00238136_ERZ651165 | MGnify/ENA primary metagenome ERZ651165 (study PRJEB26861, sample SAMN08777766) | seawater metagenome | isolation source: coastal seawater | place: USA: Florida | collected...
TACCCGACTACCCGACTACCCGACTACCCGACTACCCGACTACCCGACTACCCGACTACCCGACTACCCGACTACCCGACTACCCAACTACCCGACTACCCAACTACCCGACTACCCGACTGTCCGACTACCCAACTGTCCGACCACGCGACGGCCAATGGTGGTGATTGTGGTGACGGCGACGGCGTTGGCGATAAATGAGCCGTAGAACTGTAACAGGCAAGCACATGAACAAGGTGGTGAAGACCCAACAAGCTACGGAAGCTGATGATGACAGCGATGACTCGCAGCGCTTGGGCTCGGCATCGTTGAGTGCAGAATTGTAATTATCGCCGTAGAAACTGGGGACAAGATGTTATAATCTCCCGTTTTCGTCACCGTAGTTGTTCGGAACAGAATGGGAATAGTTTGAGTCTGTTGAGCCTAACTCCGTTGACTCGTCGGCAACAGTGACGTTGCTCGCGGGCCTTCGGCATGCATTCGTGGTGACACTGTCGTCTACCGCCGAGACGCCTTGAGGCTTTGACAGAACTTTCCCGTCACTACGCTTCAACGCAGCAAATCCAGCATGGTGCCCAGAGGCGTCATTCTCGTTTCGTCGGCGATCGCGCTGTCACTTCTTGGCGATCAGCTACTTTACACAGCGATTGCAACGATCCATGACAAAGTCAATGTCCCGGTGCACTTGATCGGTGTTTTGCTGAGCATGAATCGATTCGTGCGATTGTTCTCGAATACAGTGGCTGGGTGGATCGTGAGTCGCTGTGGGCGCAAGTGGCCGTTCATTTTGTCGCTCGTCCTTGCGGCGTGCGTCACAACGAGTTACGGATTCATTTCAGGAGTTGCCGCCTTCGTTGTCGGCCGTTGTGCCTGGGGCATTTCATGGTCATTTATTCGAATGGAAGGAATGAGCACGGCCCTCGATCTAGCGACTCCAAGCACCAAGGGCCGATTGATGGGCACGTACCAGTCCATATCTCGGCTTGGGGGAGCGGCGGGTATGCTCTTCGGTGGCATCATGACGGACGCGTTCGGCTATCAGAAAACGTTTGCCATCTTTGGACTTTTGACCGCAATCGGCCCTGTGTTGGCTTTCATTGAAATGTCCAGTAGAAATCCTGATGGACAGGCCAGGCACGTGCAAGCTCTGCCATCATCGGCGTACTCCAAAGTCGACACCGCTGCACCTGCTGCAGGAGGCGCCGGTGAAACATTGCCTGGAACTTCCACGACGAGTACCTTAGAGCAGCCAGTTGCCAATGACGAAGAAACACCCCTGGCGTTTTCGGGAGCTAGTGACGATGGCGAGGACGGCAACCTCGCGACTGTGGACGGCGGCGACAACGGGGACGGCGATGACGCTCTTGGCACGGACGACGTACGAGAACCCAGCGAGCAGCCGGGATACAGAGGCAAAGTGGTCGCGACATTCTTGGGTGGCTTCACAAACCGCCTCGTTGTCGACGGAGTTTGCACGCCGTTGCTGGGCTACGCTTTGCTTTCGCGGTACGGAGCAACACCTGCCTTGGCTGGCGCACTCGTAGTGCCAGTCGCGTCGCTGACCGGAACGCTGCAGAGCACTCGAGGAATGGTAGAATCTGTAGTCGCTCCCGTCACGGGATATCTTGGGGATCGTTGGGGCAGACGAAATGTAAGTCAGCACTCAATTTTCCACAGCGCAGTGTTTGGCAAAATCGGGTGGATTGGTAGGCCTTAGAATCTGTTGTTGTGCAACTTCTCGTGCTTGCAGGTGAACCTGGTCGCGTTACCCTTGGTGGCCGTCTGCGTGTTACTAATGGCTTTCGAACTTCCAATCGTTGCTCCGATTTGTCTGATGCCGATCATTTACGTCGGTGGCGTCACACTCAGTGTGTCTTTCAACACGATTGCGGGCGATCTGGCTCCTAAAAGCTCTCGATCACAGTTTCTCAGTCGTTACTTGACAACCAATGATTTAGGTACAAGCTGCATGCATTATTGGCGCTGGAAAGTTGTTCTGAGAAGTTGTTTTCGTCGGTTGATGTGTGTAGGCGCCGCCATCGGACCGCTTGTCGCGTACCTACTCGCACCGTCGATCGGATGTGACACTGTGTATCTCATGGGCTGTGGCGCGATGGTGCTCATGAACATAATTTACTGTGCTGTGGGCTCCGGGAAATGAGCAATCGATCAGGCAGTGTCCCGCTGTGAACGAGCTATCCGCACCAAATCCCCACTAACTTTATCACTTAGTGCATGAAGTCGTTGTCCTACAGTGCAGTCGGCTGGAAACGGAGGTTGCTCTTTCGCAATTGCTTGTAGCTACACATGCAGAAAACAAAGGTTGGTCTAGGGTTGCGCAGTAAGATGCCTTCATCAGACTCACACACCTGTCCCGAGCGACAATGAGCACACTTTCACTGTTGAAATTTAGAGACCCGAGTGCACCATGCAACACAGCCTGGTGTTCCCACGCGAACATACAACACGGACACGCACAATAACAGTTAACGCTGCGCACGCTGCGCCTCTTCAACGCGACAGTGGTCAACACCCGTACCATAGCTCCCGCGAAATCAGATTCCAATAACAGAGACCGAAGGGATCGTGCTAGGGCAATAGCGAAGCAAATAATGAACTCAACGTTCAACCTGCAAGGCAACCGGAGGACATGAATGATTTTCGTGATCAGGAATGAAGCTAGCTATGGTCAAGAGTGTACCCGTTTTCACTTTGTGCGTCGTGGGTGAGGAACGCGTCCCACATCCGTTGCACAACGCGCCACGAAACGCCCTGCAAACATCATTAGAAAGCAGAATGGCACTGTCAACCCAGCGATGGTAACGGAGTAGCGCAATGACAACTCGTTGCTGGTAACTACCTGGGAGAATAACGTCAGCAGCCACGGCAAACTGTAGAATGTCGGTGTCAGTGGCGGAGATAGCCCCATCAAATGCTTGTACAATGGCTTGTCCAGCAATTCAAACGCGTTTTGCAAGAAGCTACGATCCAACAATGAAGTGTAATCATGGGCATTGCAGGACTGGGCAAGTCTTGCTCGCGAACCATACCTTAAAGTTTCGTTCAGCCCCTCCTTGCAATGAAAGAGTCGGCGCATTCTGCGCACCAATGCGCGAAAGCAGAAGAAGGTATCGGCCTGGGAACAAAGTAATTGAACAGTGTTACAAGCCCTGTACCTACGTCTAACGAAGGCAATTTGACTGTACCTCAACTTCAAACGGTGTCGCTGACAACCAGTGCCGCTCGATACGGCCTTTGATAGCGTTGTGGTCCAAACGAATAGCTAACACACTGCAAGAAACGCACGATCGAACAGAGTGACAGACTGTCGGACCGAAGTCCATCTGCCGAGGTACGGTCCATCCAAACCTATCTGAAAATTCCTGAGCACCAAGATCTTCGAAGCTATCGGAGTCAACAGAGTCCACACTGGATCTGGTGCAGCGACACACGTCAACGATTGTGTCACTTGCTCCGTTGGCTGGCGGCACAAGGACAATAACAATATCAAACCTTGATCCACGTCGACCCCAGCCGGAGTGGCGACGGGAACTGCTTCGAGATCTAGGCGGAGACCTCGCAACGAAATCATGGCCTACAAAAGAGCTCATGTGAGTGAGTCATATCGTAGTGGAGCAGAACTCGTGTCCCGGGACGCGATGAAACAATACCTGCATCGTCAACGAAGTCAGGCTGGTGCTTCTTCTTCTTTGGAAATGCGAGCGCCCGTCGCACTGCATCCCCAAACCGCTGGACTCCCGACACAGGCGACGCTGGGTCGGGGTCACTACTCTCTGCGGATTGCGCGCTTTCGGCAGCGTCTATCAGCTCCCAGTCGACTTCCTCACCTTCCATCTCCATGTCGTCATGGTTGGCGATCGCTATGGCATGTGCTTGCTTCAGTCGCGTGAACAGCTCGTCTGTTGACATATTGTCAGTGTTCACAGCAGGTCGCAGACGTTGAAGAATCTTGCGCATCTTATCAGGGTCGGAAAGAAGTTTCTCCACCGCTGCAGGCGAGTGAAGGTCGATGCCACTAAACAGGTCCTCATCAGGGAGCCAATATTCGGCCCCGCTGCCACCAGAACCGGACAAATGCGTCGGACTGCCCTCTCCGCTGGCGCGGGTGCGGGTGTTTTTCTTGTTGTCGTTCAGAAACTGAAAGTATAGCGCTGCGCAAACGTCATGCATGCCCTGCACCCATTGCACAACGTGGGGTGAGCCATGGATGCATACGCCCTTTGCAATTAAGCAGCCGCACCTGCACGTAGCTGATGTCTGGATGCATTTGGGCGAAAATAAACAGAATACGGGCAACTGCGTTGCGATGGTGTTCCGGGAAATCTCTCCGCATTCGAACCAAATCAACATAGATTTGGCGCCGCAGCTCCATGGTTGCCATGTCGTCGTACTCCGTGTCGGGGCATCCACCATCGCTAGTGGATGGCGGCTGCACGCCCGTCCCTGAATTCGCCACCGTGGAACCTGTTGGTGGAGGGGCATTGTGGAGCATGCATCTCCACGACGGAGTAATTTCCGCCCGGAGACATCTGTACTTGACTCTGTGTGAGAACACCGAGAACTCCCATCGTGTGGGTGTCCAGGGTAAAAATGCGAGAAGTAGCTTCCACAGCATTGAGCGAAGCAGAGAACTGGTGGCGCACACAGAAAAAGTTGCCGAGAAATTAGTGCAATTGACGTCATCCAAAGCAATGAATCAACACTGCGCTGTCCGACCTGTGATGCTCAACCGCTGCCCCTGCGATGCACATTCCTTGAATTCGCCCGGATGACAAAATGGGGACGTTAGGCACTTGAATTCCCAGGCTGAGCATTTCAGCGAGCTGCATTCCGCGCGAAGCTTCTTGTGCGTGGATCCGCTTCACGGCTGCCGTGTTCTTTTCGTGCGCTTGGAACATTCTGGGCGACTTCTGCTGCATCTCGTCCAACGCAGTCAGCCCATCACTGTCAGACAATAGAAGAACGAGTGAGGAGCTGCAAGATCGCAAGTGAAGCTTACGCCACGATTGAACCGTACCTGTTTCTTGTACTTGGTTTTCCGCCGGCACCCAACAGCGTGTGGAACATTTTGTTGTTGCCGAGCCGCGCAGCCAAGTGCATGGGCGTCATCCCGTACTTGTCAGCAATGTTTGGGTTGGCGCCGTAGCCTACAATAATACAATGCACACGCCGACGACAGAGTGAGAAGGGCGCGAGTTGTAACTGTCACAACGTAGCTTGCTCACTCAGCAGTAGCTGGACGATTGGAATCGAGTTCACACGGGCAGCTGTCAACAACAATGTTTCCTGGTTTGGGGGAACAATCTTGTCAACACAGCTTTGAGCCTTGACGGATTAAAAGAACAAACACCAAACGCACGCCTGTGGTTAGTTGATAGGACTTTGAGTGATGAAAGTTGTTGGTGATACCAAACGCCGCACGAACCACGGATGGGTGTTTCTTGAACACCTGCTCAAATTGCCGAAAGTCTGCGCTCATGGCGTGATCATGCAACTCTCCAAGAACCGTTGCTCGCAGAACATCCTTCGGGTCTACGTGGCTGGAAACGATTGGAGCCTTGCTGTACTTGCTCTCCAGACCATGCTTCAACTTGACAAGATGGCGAAGAGTTGATGATGCCGATTCCAAATTGCGCATTGCTGCCATGTGCTGCTGCTTCGCGAGTTTGCAACGTTGCTGCGCTGCCTGGAGTTCCTGCTGAGCATCGTCGAGCTCCCGCTCCGTGTTTGCCATTTCTTCGGTGACCTGCAGGAATTTGTCATCGGCTTTTCGCATCTCAACCTCAATCCACTCAGCTTCGAGCGAATCGCGCTCAGACATTCGCCGGCGAATTGGTGTCGATAGCCCCGGAGACACGCCGCGGTCGGCGCTGTATTGTGCTGAAGGCGACGACGGCAAGGTTGCGACTCCTACATCACTGCGGTTCTCTGAAGAATCACTCACAGGTGCACTTTCGTTCTCAGGGCCCACACTCAACGATGTGGCTTGAGAATCATCGGAGCCAGATCGACTTGCGCGATCGTCAGTAGGTGAACCACTGTCAGCGGAATGTTCCACCGAGCCAGAAAAAGTACCGGCCCTATCGTCGTCATGGTCATCACTGCTGCTGTCAAGATCGAATTCATCATCGGGACTGACGACGGCTTCTTTCATCGGCACACGCTTTCGTATTTTGTGCGGTTGCGGTTGTGACTGGAGCTGCGGCTGTGTGACACTCTGAACGGGAGCCACTTGGGTTTTCGGGGTCTGGCGCGCCGATCGCCGCCTTTGGATGCGTTCTTGAGCGCGTGCATGTGGTGAGCTTTCGAGCACCAGCGCCTCCGAGAGACTTAAATCTTGGGGCACTGCGACTCGCAATGACTTGGCGTCGCTCGCTCTCAGGGGAGGCGACACGTTGGCTGTTCTGCCATTGCGAGTCGCCGAGGCAGCAGCGACAACCTTCTTTTGCTCGACGCGAGCGCGTATTCGCTCCATGACCGATGGCATGGCGCCACTGTACTTGTTATGACGGAACAAGCAAACTTGGCCGCGTTACAATGATCTCAATCAGCGAACCCCATCGTAGCGTGAATTGTGCGAGCCGAGCCTCCACGACTCGGAGAAGCCAACAAACAGCACCGCAAGAAATAGAACAAAACGCACGTAGAATTCAATTTTGTGTAACAAAATAGAGATAACGAACCAATAGGTACCACTTTTCATTACCCACAGCATCATGTCCACTCTTTGTGGGGTATGTGCACAGCGTGCATTATATACACGCGTCCTGGGTCGTATGGTATCCATGCGCTCAAATAACGACATCATCTTTCATGAACACCACCAAAAGCACATTGCACCCCTCTCCCTCCTGCTGGTCTTTCCCATTTCCCCCTGTTTTTCTTGCCATCCACGTCGCTGTCGGTGTGCCACGACGACGTTGGACCAATGCCACAGTTTCTGGTTTGTCTCCGGCCGGCAGCATACCCAGGGTAGAGCAACGACGACGAACAACGACGACGACGAAAACGATGACGAAAACGACGACGACGACGACGACGACAAAAACATTCGAAAATCGAAAACGCGAAAACGCGAAAACGTCCAAAATACGAAAACGTCCAAAATGTCAGAACCCCAGAAACCTCTAAAAAACGATTTTTGGATGTTCTAATGTGCGTGCGAAGATTTTTGGAGGTTGGCTTGGGGTTTGCGTTCGGGATCTTTCTTCCTTCCTTCCTTCCTTCATCATTCATCGCTGTACACCGAACAACGTAAGCTGATGCCTTTCGTCAAAGCCACTGCAATTCCTTCCTTCCTTAAGTGACTCGGCCCTTGACTCGGCTCTAGACGTCGGCCTGGATCGCGCGTTGTGAGTCGTGGATGTTCAAACATACCACAGGAAACTTCTTTACTTGTAACGAAGACGTTTCTTGATTGTGAAGCCGCACAAGATTTCAATGAATGGTGGAGCAATCGTCATGAAAAGATAGACCAACTGAGGCACTGCTTGCGACGAGCATTTTCTTGGTTGGTAACAATGTTTTAGAAGTGTTGCAATTACAGAACATGTGAGGTATCGGCTGCGACAGTTTCAAGCACGCTCCGATAGTTATTTTGCCGCCGCGCGGGTATTGGTGGGTCACATCATAGTCGATCGCGCTCAGCAAGTCGGGTTACACTTTCGCGGACCCTCGGCGCCGTCGTGGTAAGAGCATGGCAGGTACCTATGGGCCATCGAGCAAGTCAGATGGTGATCAGTGTTGTCATGCACATTGGCATTCGTACGTGTGTGAGGCGGCCTCGTCTGTGAAGTCGCTGTTCCACCATTTACTGACAGCTTCTTGGATGGTAACACCATTCACCTGCACACGATTCACACAACCAGCGAACTTTGTGACAAACATTACCACTGACACGGGCACAGTCATGTTGAGGTGGTCGCACCTCAAACTTGTTCCAAGAAGGACCTTGGGCTTCGCAATGGGTGTGGCAGGAATGAATGAATGCTCCGTTGCCCGCCTGCGAAGTACAACCACAATTGTTCAATCACAGTAAGGCTCCATCTACAGTGAATGATGCGAGGATCCTTCTTTCAAAGCAGCATATCGCACCTTGGTGAACGTGTCACTCTTGTTCATCGCGACTTGGAAATCCGACATGTATCCGTTCATTGCTTCGATTTGGGTCTGGTTGCAATTTTCCGGATCCTTTGCGCAATCCTACAACAACAAAAAAAGTAACTCATTGGTACACAAAGCAAGCGTCAGACGCGGCACAACTCTATGTCACTTGCCTGCCACGGATCAGCAGCGTAGCAGATGCCATTCTCCGTGCCAGTTTGGTTGGGGAAGTTGTCTGGCAGCAGCGAAGTAAAGATGCACCCCGTCTGCCAAGAGTCCAAAGCGGAGTTTAAGGGGAAAATGTGCGACTTTGTGTGTGCGTATGCGTTCTCAGCGAAATTGCACTTCCACTGATCCTCCTCAGGGAAAGCTTGAATGCAGGCATCGTTCAGACCATGCGTGCTGTTGGCAAGTTCAAAGATGTTCTTCATCTCCGTTGGGTACACGGCCTCTCCGTCGACGTTGGTGTGGTCCAGGAAGAATCCGGAAATCGATGCGGCCGCAAACTTGGTCATGTTGGGCGCAATACTACAAATTGAACACGCAGCATCATGTAAACACTGTACGAGACATTTCTTGAACGCGAGGTACTCTTCAAGTCGTAGAGACAGGCAACTTACTCGTCGAGGCGGTCATGCACGTAGTCGGTGTGCAGGTACGTCGCCAGACCTCCTGCTGAGCATCCAGTTAGCAATACGTTCTCCGCGTTGGCGAGACCGTAGTCCTGCTGGAGCGTGTTGAGGATTTCGTCGATGATTCGCCGACCACGGAAATACAAGTTTTTGCCGTTTACCTCCACGGGGTCGTCACGGTTTCCGGAGAAGCTGTTTCCGTCACAATAGACCATGTGGACACGGTTGAAGTTGCAAAAGTCCGGATTCGAATCGCAATCGTCGCTCATGATGCCGCCCAAAGAAGAAGTTGGAGCCCACGAGGTAGACGATCCGAGGGCCGTGCTGCTTCGTCCCCAACAGTCTTCCTTGTCGTAGCACCAGCCGCCGCCTTGGAAGTAAAGTTCCCAGTTGTTGGTGTTCTCAGCGTTGGCAGCGGGCGAGAAGTAGAATCCTGCAGGTGTGCCATCAAGGCAGACTGCGCCGGTCGTGTTTGTGTTTTCGAGCAAGTGCAGGTTCATTGCGGACTTGGACTGAACACCAAAGTCGATGCCGTACAACTCATCTTGGAATGCCTTGACGTGGCGATCGATAGGCATGGCGCTCGCGAGCGGCAGAGCGCACAGAAAAGCAAGTGTAGACTTCATGGTGACGAGAAAGGGTGTTGGAACTTCGGGTGGATTTCACTTGAACTTCGGTACAATAACACAGAAAGTAGTCATGGCGCACTCGAGCCACGCTGTCTCGGGACAGCACGGGTCGGGATGCGCAAACCACAAACGCCAAACGCCAAACGCCAAACGCCAAACCCCGAACGCCAAGAAGCAATCTGCGCAAGTTGGGTTGAGGCGCGAGGCGGCTGTCGGACATACTGGTCCTCGTGCATCCTTTCGTCGGCATTACAAAAAGCGACGTGGTGCATGTCACAACGATATCGCTTGTGCGCGCACACCATGGACTTAAGCATTGTATCTTCCACGACGTGTTCTTCTTCAGTATCGTCGTGTCTTGTGTCTTGTGTCTTGCGTCGTGTGTCAATGTTCGCCGCCGCCGCCGCCGTCGTAGTTCGATGATCAAAGCAATGAAAACTAAACTACCCACCATGCGCAGCCGCCAGTCCACTGTGCGGGAGGCAGGATGCCTTACACACAGCAACTTCACTTTTTCGCCGTTCAATCGCGCAAGTATTGTCGTTGTTGTCGTCGTCGTCCTTTGTCGTCGTCGTTCTTTGTCGTCGCCGTCTTTCTCCGTCGTCGTCGTCGTCGTCGTCGTCGTCGTCGTCGTTCTTTGTCGTCGTCGCCGTTCTTTGTCGTCGTTGTTCTTTGTCGTCGTCGTCGTTCTTTGTCGTCGCCGTCGTTCTCCGTCGTCGTCGCCGTTCTTTGTCGTCGTCGTCGTTCGTTGTTGTCGTCGTCGTCGTCGTCGTTTTTTGTCGTCGTTCTTCGTCGTTGTCGCCGTTCGTCGTTCATCGTCGTTGTTCACCAATTCATCACCAAACCTCCACAGCGTGCACATTGTTGTGGAAGTGCTACTTGTGGATACACAACTACACGGGCATAAACGTCCGTATCATATGTATCTACTACCAGGACATCGTGGTCCGGGCGTCGTTCGTCGTTCGTCGTTCGTCGTTCGTCGTTCGTCGTTCGTCGTTCGTCGTTCGTCGTTCGTCGTTCG
>ENA-OWNT01005516-OWNT01005516.1-seawater-metagenome-genome-assembly--contig:-NODE-5516-length-10408-cov-6.426193_pt1 | contig 10408 bp, 9 predicted proteins | sample MGYA00238136_ERZ651165 | MGnify/ENA primary metagenome ERZ651165 (study PRJEB26861, sample SAMN08777766) | seawater metagenome | isolation source: coastal seawater | place: USA: Florida | collected...
CAACAACAACAACAACAACAACAACAACAACAACAACAACAACAACAACAACAACAACAACAACAACAACAACAACAGCTAGAACAACAACAACAACAAAAACAAAAACAAAAACAAAAACAACAAAAACAAAAACAAAAACAAAAACAAAAACAAAAACAAAAACAAAAACAAAAACAACAAAAACAACAAAAACAAAAACAAAAACAATAGCAAAAACAAAAACACAAGCAACAACAAAAACAACAACAAAAACAACAACAATTTGCTTTGATAACTTTATTAACGACAACAACAACAATGACGACGACGACGACGACGACGACGACGACGACGACAACAACAACAAGCATCGACCCCCCCATCAACTACGCTAGCACGCAGTAACATGACCGCAGCCCGCCAACCGGCCACCACACAGGCTGGCAGTCGACGACGAAACCGTCCGGCTCGCCGACCGTTGGGCATCAACGCCAGGCATCCGGACGACGTACTTCCCGACGAGTATACATTCTTCACTGTTGAAAAGGTGAAGGCACCGCAAGCCCGGACTAAGCTCGACGAAGGTGCAGGTTACTTCGCTTCAGATACTGCCGCTGCACACCCGCGACGTAATGACGACTGTACGGACGTGAGGCTCAGCGTCTTGAACGAGGTGGTGACAGCCACAACTGGTTACATTGGAACACGTCAGATACAACCAAACGAACGTGCATTGATCCAGGCCGTGACTGTGCTCATTGCCCTGCCAGGTCTTGTTTTGCATTGCGCCAAGGACTTGCTGTGAAATAGAAATATTGTGGCTATAAACGTTATGAAAAGCTTATAGTGTTCCTTCAGACGCTGCCGCTGCATTGAACAACACCAGTACTGGTGCTTTTGAAATTGCGTATAGCGTTGAAGGGGTTATCGTGGCAGCGTCGCAAGCAAGATTTTTTAGTATCACTGCTAAACCACTTCGTTGCAACCAAACAATATACTAACTGCCTGGGAGCTCTAAGCTAGGTCAAGGTGACTCTCCTAGCTTATCAAACAGTTCGACGATTCCCAATCTCCGGGATACACACGAATCAGTGGCTAATGGATTCCCAGGTGGGACAAACTCCAACTCCACGGAGCCTTACCACAGTCACTTCAATCCCACGTTGACTGATCCAAACACAGCTCGGTTTCGCGACACCGAAGCTCACGTCAGTCAATAGCCAGTAGATGAAGGATTAAGCTGAATACAGCTAATGATAGATAAACTGGCTTTCCCCCATCCACAATACCTCTGAGGAACCGACCTAGCACATTGTCACAAACAATCCGCCAACCCACTCTTGATGACAACGTTCTCTTTAGTTTGCAATAACTGAAAGGAAAACTGAAACAAATATAAATGATAATGAATTCCCCGGAGCTCTTTCTTCGAGTCCCGTAACTTGGTCATTGGGTCTGGTCATTTGGTTCCTTGGCCCGCCAGCCTCCAACGTCCATCCTGGTGTGATCCTGCTTGATGCCTTTGTGTCCTTGTGCCGTTGCAAATGATTCGTGTTCGTCGTCGTTATTGCGCCAACGAACACGATCGCCGCAGTTCGCCCGTCTTCACAGACGCTTCTTCTCCTTCATCTGGCTCGGACGCCCTTGACGGTTGTTGCTTCGTCCAGACATTCTTTGCGTGTGAACGCATTGTTGAATTGTGTGTTGTTCGCTGTGCTCGTTGGTCGTGTGCGCGTTGCATTGTGTGTTGTTCGTTGTGCGCATTGTATTGTGTTGTCGCATACCCCGCGTTGCGTTGCGTTGCGTTGCGTTGCGTATCATAGCAGCAAGTCGCGGTGCACCCCAATTGTCTGTGTTTCGTGACCAAATTAGTCTTTTCGTGACCAAATTAGTCTTTTCGCGACGTCAGCTGTACCGAATTTGTGAATTTGTCATTCTTGTGACAAAATTTGTCATCTGTTTGCGATGCTTGAGACCAGATTTGTCATTTCCCAGCCGAATGTGCGATTTTGTGACCAAATTGGTAATTTTGTGACCACATTTTATTTGTGATTGTTGCGAAACTTGGTAATTTGAATTGAAAGTTTGTCAGTAGTCTAGGTGTTGAAAAATCGAAAATTCTGGTTTTCTGGCAGTTTGGGTGACCAAATTCAATTTACCCCAAGCAGCAAGAAGCACTGGAGCCAACCGAGGCAGCAGGTGCGTTTCCGGCAGCACCGGTGTGCGTGTTCGTGTTAAGTGTTTTTGCGCGGACGATTGCTGAGGATGGCGATTCCAGTCTTCCACATCTGTGCGTCTGCGTCGATTGTCGCCTGCGTGGCAGTGTCGTGCAGCAAACTTTTGTCGCCTTTGAGCATGATCAGCGTGGCGATGTTGCCGCTTGTGCACGCTGCCGCGCAGAAGCATTCCTTGTCCTCATCAGTCCACTCAGCGCCAACCCCGGCCAGGAACTTGAGCGCTTCGTCTCTAGTCCACTTCAACTTGCTCAGTTTGCTGGCGTCGCTGTGCGGGAACTCGCCGCACAAATGAATTTTCTTGCTCCCGTTCCAGCCCAGTATCGTCTTGGCTCGATTGGGGTTTTGCAAGCCGACCAGCACCCGCAGTTTCTTGCTCCTTTTCGCAGCTGCAGCCAGCTCCACGGTGAACCTTCTCAGCTGTTCGGTGTCGCCATGAAAGGCTTCGTCAAATTGGTCCAACACGATCAGCACCTCGTAGCCCGTTTCTTCGAGTTGGCACCGGAGGTCGTCTGCGTCGCGCACGTGGAGACTATTCTGAAGCAGCGCGTTGGGGTTGTCGTAAGCCGAGTAGCTGGACAGGAACCTGACGTGCCGCTTTGTGCTTGCAGCATCGGCGCCGTGCAACCACCGCTTTGCCGCCTGTTCCATGTAGTTCGTCTTGCCGCTGTCGGCCGGCGCCCACACAACAAACAAACCCGAGGCCGCGCTGTCCAGGCATGTGGCGATTGCCTGGGTGAAGTCGGGCCTGTCGATCAAGTGGTGCTTGCCCAGGTTGAAGAGGGGCGCCATGGGCTCCTTCAGAGCGTCGGACAGCTGCGCCGGGGGTGCGGGTCGCTCCATGTACTTCAACGTCGCCACGCTCCCAGCGGCCGCTGCGCCCAACCCACCCAACGCGCCCAACGCCGCGTCGGCGGCTTTCCACCTGCCATTGGACGAAGTCGACGTCGTCATGCGGGGCGCCTGCTGCGCGATGTGCGCGCAGCGGCTGGCTCGCGCAAGACCGTGGCGAGCGCCGCGGCGCAGCGTGCTGAGCATCGTCAGTGCGGGTTACACGCTCGTGAACAGTCCTGCTTATGGCCGAACTGCAGTCGCTAGCTGCTTGTGTTTCGGAGAGATGTCTGACGATGCATGATGCCCAATGTAGAATTGTTTGACGTTTTGTCTGATTGAGAAAGTTGAGAAAATCTCGCAACACAGTTATTGTTCCATCCATGGGTTCTGTGAAATGGAAACGGAAGGGTGTTATTTGCTCCCGACGACGGCTCGTAGTCTTCGTCGGTAAGCACGTTTCTGTGGCTTTGCGTGTCTAGCTTCGAAAGCGTCTCCAACGACGGTGTCTTGCTGTCCGTCAACGAAGCACGCTGTGTGCGTTTCACTCAACGTTCTGTTGTCTTCGTTGTGGGACTTGCATCACGACATTGCAACGAAACTGTCTTGATTTATATTTGAGGCACATTTTTTGGACTCGCGCGTGCGTGCGTGCGTACAACCTTTTCGTACACGGTGCGTAGAGTAAAATTCTATAAGGTTTTTCTTTTTTTTGAAAATCCCGACATCCCGTTAGTGCGCACCAGTGCGAGGCATAGGCCCCTCACACACATGCAGTTTAGAACAGTACGGTCACTCATTTATCTCGGTGCCTCACTGCATCAACCATGTTCATTATTCCGTCAATATTTTATCTCATGGGTGTAACCCCTGCCATAACTCGAGGGCAGCCATTTCCGGGACTCGCGGACAGTGGGCAGGAAGGCGAAGCTTGCTTAAGGCGCGTGGACGCTGGGACAGGTTTGTGGGGGATTCAGTGAGACTGTGGGTGGGAGAGGGGAGGACGGACGAGCTCGAAAACGTGAAGTCGGAATTCGTTGTTGTTTGAGTTTTGTTCGTTGTTGGGTTGGTGTGTTGATCGTCGCCGTGTTGGTTTGTTGGACCTTGCCCCCCGGTTTTTTCACAAGATGTCTTCACGGGCACAACTGTCTGCGTCACAGCTTCACGGGACTGCGCTCGGTGTCCAGAGGGGTGCTGTGGATGGTGCGGAACAATTTTTGGTTTTCTCATTTCCAAGCGCAAAAGCAAACAAACAAACAAACAAACAAACAAACAAACAAATGTCCTTCGCGTCCGCCTGCCTTTCAATCAAACAAACACCCCCATCCCACCCTCACTCGCGAACTCCCGCACGTGGACTCAAGAACACCACTGCGTACACGCAGGTTATTCGGTTATGAGTACCGAAGCAGGAACTGCGGTTCAGCTGAGCGAGAGGGTCGCCCAACAAAACGAAACATCGGTTGGTAAGGCGGTTCCCGTGATGCCGCTGCAGCGCGTGCGCGTATTCATCGCAACCTCGTTAGATGGTTTCATCGCCGACCGCGATAACAGCGTTGAGTGGCTGCACACCCTGCCGCCGCCGCCAAGCGATGCCGTGGACCCGAGCCACAACGACGCTTTCAACGCCAACATCGGGGCGATCCTCATGGGCCGCAAGTGCTACGACACAGTGATGGCGTTCGGGCTCAAAAAGTGGCCTTACGCCTACCCCACGCTGGTGGCCTCTCACAGGCCGCTGCAGGCGCAGGCCGACGAGACAGCGAATGTGGCGCGCACGGAGGGTCCCATTGCTGCGATGCTGCAGCAGGCCAAGAAGGTCGCTGTCGTTTCTGGAAAGGATGTGTACGTCGACGGCGGTAGTCTCATTCGACAGGCGCTGGACGAAGGATTGGTGGACGAGATCGTCGTCTCAATCGTTCCCATCATTTTGGGTGACGGGGTGCCCTTGTTTGCTGGCGTGTTGCGGCAGCGAAAACTGACGCTCGTGAAGAACGAGACACTGTATGCAGGGATGGTGCAGCTGACGTACACCCTACAACCAGAGGTGAATAAGCCTCCTTTGACCACTTCCTGAAGGTGTTTGTGTTGGGGCGCTTGCCCCGACACCCGAAGAAACATGCGACGAGCTTGCGTACGAAGTGAGTGCGGGCGTTCGCGAACAGTCGTTGTGGTTGAACAGTGGGATTACCCGCTGCGCGGTTAAGCTGGCCATAGCATGATCTTTTTGGCAGAAGCTGATGATTGAGCATTATTCGCCATTGACTTCTGACACTGTCTGCGTGACGACAGTTAGCCCGGCTCAACGTGAGTTGCGAACACACGGCGAGCAGTGCGCAACCCAGCGCGACGAGTTCAGTCTGGCGAATATTGTCCTTGAATCATTGTTCAAAATGCGCCAGGCGAACCAGGCAGCGCGCAGGGAAAGACTGTGAGGTGGTGCCGGTGCCAGTGCCGATCGATGATCACCCAATCTGTTCGCGTGTGCGCCGTTCGTGGTCCACCAAGTGCGTTGGGGATACCCTCGTCAAAAAGTAGAAATAAAAAATAAATAAAAATCTCTCGACAGGTTGGGAGCACTTTGACCCCGAGATACCGCCCGATTTGGGGGATTTCTCCTCGCTTAATCAACGCAACCACCTCAACTCTTTTCCACAATAATTTATTTGCGCAATTCTTATCCATGGCAATGACACGCTCGCATGCCCCGCCGGCAAACAGAGAGCCAGTTGTCACGGTCTGTTCGGGACCGAGAAAATTGCGGGTCCGAGTGGGGCATGAAGTCCAGACGTCGCATAAAACACCACCGAGAATCGCTCGGCGGTTTCATCGTACTCTCCCACCCAATGCGGATTTCTGCCATCCACCTTGCCCATTCTGTTGTGGGTGTTGACTTCGGCCACAACTCGAGCCGAACACTCCACAAGTAGTCGCCCTTGTCCAGGTGGAAAAGTACCAACTGACATGGCGTAAAATGGGCCAACGTTCTGCTTGTCGATATGAGGTGATCCTTTGAAATTATGCGTCACTGCCACAGCCGAAAAATTCTTTGCAAACTCAGCGTCAACCTTGGTGTACAATAAAGATGACACGCTTTCACAATAGTTCGACATTGGGGCGGTACGCTAGCGTGTATAGTGCAGAAGGTGTAGACAAACGAAATTGGCGAACCTGTGCGATAAGTTGCGTGCACAAGTCCCACAGCTTGCGATGGGCCTGTGTCATCAATTGGGGAGCCATTAGCTCCCATCCGCACCACTGCACGCAGATCATGAAGTAGAACCTTGAGCTTGGTCAGTGCCTTCACAGCTGCCCGTGGCCCCATCGTCAGCACCTGCGATGGTGCACTTAAAATCATATACCTACACCACACAGCATCCCACACAGAGCAGACGCGCTTTGTAAGTCAAGTGGTAAAACGAGCATGCACCGCATCCCCGTGACTTACGATTCAGCTTCGATTGACGGGCGTTCGCGTCCGGCGCCGGTGGAGACGCGACTGCGGGCCCATGACTGCAACTGTACATGAAGTGGGACGATCACACGCACAACATGTAGTGCAACGGAACATAATCGCACACCGCTCACCTCCGTCATTATCGGCAACCGTATTGTTTCATGAACTGGGATTCCATCAACGGCAACGTGCTGGCGCGCATCCAGCCACGTATTCAAGTTACTGAATGTTTCACTGCTGCCGATTGGACGTACGCACAACATCTCCCGAGCATACTCCTGCAGCAGCCGCGTCATGACAGCTGAGCGGTCGGCCGAGGCCGGATCGACTTCCTTGGCAGGGACTCCGAAGTCGGCAATGAGTCGTCGCCGCAGGACAGTGGTACCTGCGGATGTCGTTGTCGACCAACGCGACAATTAGATTTCAATGCAGAGACCAGGTTTTGCTTTCGCAGCGATGTTGCATAAGTGAACGCACCCCAAGGTTCCAGCTGTGATCTCAATATATGGGCGGGACGCTCTCGTGCGTTTCGACCTTGAAAAGCCCCGCGTGGCGCAGCCTGCGAGTTGATGTCAGACCAGCATTGCAACGAAATGAGGGACTTAAAGTTTGCACACGCGTCTAAATTCAGGTTGACATTCATGACATGCTTGTGGCGACGCGCGTGCAGGTGACAATAACAATGAGCGCCACTAGTACCTGACCGTCCCAGCAGATTGTGGTCAAAACCACAGCGTCAGCAGGCATTGCCTGAGCGACTCGATCTCGTAGCGACTTCTTGCCAAGCTTTTGGTTAAATCGTAGGTCTAGCCGTTGAAGGCTTGGATGCCACTCTCGAAGCTTGTTCAGCTGTAGACATGATCACGTGATGAGGGCAGCAAGGGTCACAGAGGCGGTTCGGCGGGAGCGACGGACAACACTCCCACAACCAATACTCACTTTAAGTGCATCGGAACTTCCACGGAGCATGTTGTGGCTCGCATCCAGCGTTCTTAATTGGTGCAGGGCATGAAGCTCGGGCGGCAGTTGCCGGAACCAGTTTCGGGAAATATCGAGATGATGTAAGTTCGAGAGCATCTCTAAGCCGGGCAATTCCCACAGTTCATTGCGTGACAAGTCAAGAGACGTTATGTGGACGCAGTCATCGGCAACAGGACAAACGAGCTGCCAGTCGAACTTCCGAAGCCGGCAGTCGCGCATAGAAGCTTCGTGTCCATCGACAGATAAGCGCACTGATCGTGTTTTTCCTGGGTTCTTGTCATCGGCGACGAGTGTGCCAGCTGAAGCAGCGGTGTCGAGTGTCCCGTGGATATCCATAGGTATCGGAGCCCTTGACAATAACTGCGGGTGATGTTTCACTCGTAAAGTTGTCTCGATTGCTTCGAGTGCTGCAACTACACCGGAAAACTCCGACGGCGTTTCACCCACGAAGCGCCCACCGCGTGCCCGGTGGGAGAAGCGACCAATGGGGACATCCGTTTCGCCAGCCTGGACTGCGCGAGCGCGACCACTTTTACCTGCACGAGATGTTGGCACTGTGACAGTGTGCTGCGTCTTTGAGATTCGCTCCACTTCAGCAGCTGTCATCGTTCCACCAAACTCCGCAATGACCATTCGTCTCACATCAGCGGCAAGCACTGATTTCGCAGCAGCTTTTCTCTTTGCGCGCCGTTTGTCACTCGTCGGCCCAGCCTTGTCCATCGCCGCGCTGTTGGCGACCGTTTTGGAGCGCCAAAATATTCAAGTTTGGTCAGCGACAAGTGGGTGGCGAACACGTTCACATTGTGCAAGCTGCACGAGCCACTCCTGTTCTGTTTCACGAGCGCAAAAACAACAGTGAATTTCGCCAACGCCGTGTGGTGTCTCCAAACAAAACACACAACATGAAAAAAATCTTGCCTAGCAGGAACCGCCGAAGTACATTTCCGCGCTGTTGTCGCGCTAGCACGGCACCATATTCTGCCGCTTGTCACTACCACTCGTCGCACCCACAGTCACGTATGTGGCTTCCTCATCTGAGCCGTAGGATGCGAATGCATCCATGCACCTGGACAACTTGACCCACTGAAGTGACCACGGGGATGAGTTCGCCGAACATATTGTCCTTGGCACTGTGCTAGTCGTCGCTCTTGTTATTGTCGTCGTCGCCGTTGTCAACATCGTCGTCCTCGGAGATTATCGTCGTTGGTGGTGGTTACGGTCGTCGTTGCGGGCTACCTTGTGGGTGTTGTCGTTGCCGTCGTCGTCCTTGTCGTTGCTGTTGACAGTTCGGTGGTAGTAGTTGTTGTTCCTTCCTGCAGAATCACATGCGCATTAGTGCCACTCAATCCAAACGAGCTGACTGCAGCAATGCGGCGGCGCTGATTGGTTGTGACCGTCCAGGGGTGACTGGTTGTTGGAACTCGCAGCAACGCTCGACTCTCACCGGAAATGTTGGGGTTCCAAGGCCAATCTGAGCTTTCTGAGGTTCCAGTCTCACTACCACGGCGGATGTGGAGAGGTAGCAGTTTGTGCTGCAAGGCAAGCACCACTTTGATCAAGCCGGCAACCCCCGCAGCTGCTTCCAAATGACCGAACGTCGCCTTCAGACTTCCAATTGCTAATTGGTCAGTCGTTGCGCCATTACCGACTACCCCACTGTCGTTGGCTCGGCCGCCGTACACTCTCGTGATTGCATCCACTTCAATCGGATCTCCTAATTTGGTCCCGGTACCGTGCGCTTCGAAATATGACACATCACTCGGCTTCACCCAACTTACGCCTAGAGCTGACCGTAACAACTGCGCCTGAGCTTCGCCGTTGGGTGCTGTCAACTGCAAACTGCGACCGTCGTGGTTCACACACGACCCGCGTATGACAGCCAATACCGAATCTCCGTCACGCTGGGCGTCGCTCAACCTCTTCAGTATGACCAAGCCACACCCTTCACCTCGAACGTAGCCGTCGGCAGCGTCAGTGAACGTATGACAGCGGTGGCTCTGTGACAACATGTTGGCCGTGCCAAGTGTGGAGTGGGTGACTGGAGAGAGGATCAAATTCACACCACCGGCAATGCACATACTGGTCTGAGGATTCATCGTTGATTTGCCAGCGCTGTTACGCAGAGCTTCGCATGCCTGGTGGATTGCGACCAATGAAGACGAACACGCGGTATCAATGGACATTGTCGGCCCTCCCAGACCGAAGTAATGTGCAATTCGTCCTGAAGCTGCGCTAGCAGTATTGCCGCTGACAAGAAAACGGCCATTCTTATTGTCATCCTGTGATTGTTGTTGTTCTTGTTGTTGTTGTTGTTTGCGCTGGTTCATCATCGCTTCGACCACCAGATGATCTTTGTAGTCACTTGACCAGATGCCAGTGAACACTCCACACTCCTCAGCCCGACTGCGCCGTCGACCACCAGCATGACCATCACCATCTCCATCACCACTTAGGGCATTCCTGAACCGTTCACTGCCCGGTGCATAGCCCGCACTTGCCAACGCTTCATACGCACACTCTAGCAATAACCGATGTTGCGGATCCATCGTTGTGGCTTCCCGAGGCGAAAGGTGGAAGAAGGCAGGATCGAATGCAAAAGGATCCGCTTTGAGGAAGGCCGCATGAGGTGGTTCAGGGTGTGAGTGTTGATCGTTGGCGGAATTGGAAGTTGAAGTAGAAGCACTGAAAAAAGCTTTGCGCGCTTTTGGAAGGACAGAAATTTGTGGTTCACCCCGCTGGAGTAACGTCCAGAACTCGGAGGGCGAGTCCGCACCGGCCGGAAAACGACAGGAATAACCAATGATCGCAATGTCATCATGGTCATCCTGCCCATCATTTTCTTGACCATTCTCGTCCACATCCTTAATATTTTTTGTAGGTTCACTGTCGGTACTACCGCTGCTTCTACTATGAGGACCATTTT
>ENA-OWNT01005517-OWNT01005517.1-seawater-metagenome-genome-assembly--contig:-NODE-5517-length-10401-cov-3.628342_pt1 | contig 10401 bp, 12 predicted proteins | sample MGYA00238136_ERZ651165 | MGnify/ENA primary metagenome ERZ651165 (study PRJEB26861, sample SAMN08777766) | seawater metagenome | isolation source: coastal seawater | place: USA: Florida | collected...
TTCGTTCTTTCCGAAGTTCGTTCGTTCGTTCCGAAGTTCGTTCCTAAGTTCGTTCCGAAGTTCGTTCCGAAGTTCGTTCCGAAGTTCGTTCCGTCGTTCGTTCGTTCGTTCCGAAGTTCGTTCGTTCGTTCCGAAGTTCGTTCGTTCGTTCGTTCGTTCGTTCGTTCGTTCGTTCGTTCGTTCCGTAGTTCGTTCGTTCGTTCCTAAGTTCGTTCGTTCGTTCCGAAGTTCGTTCGTTCGTTCCGAAGTTCGTTCCGAAGTTCGTTCGTTCGTTTTGCCTCGAGGTTCGTTCCGATGTTCATTCGTTCGTTCCGAAGTCCGTTCGTTCCTTTGTTCGTTCGTTCCGAAGTTCGTTCGTTCCGAAGTTCGTTCGTTCCGAAGTTCGTTCCGTCCGAAGTTCGTTCGTTCCTTCGTTGACTGCGTTCGTTGACTGCGTTCGTTGACTGCGTTCGTTGACTGCGTTCGTTGACTGCGTTCGTTGACTGCGTTCTCGCTGATGTAGCGCTTGCTTCGTGCAACGTTGGACTCTTTGTCGCAACAGCGGAGCGGTAGTTCGCTGTTTCGGTGCGCCGTTGGTTTGACCGCACGGTCGCGGCACGAGACGGATTGCTCCCATTCTTACGTAGGCGGAAAGTAGTTGCTGCTGTTTCGGGTGCTTTGTTTTTTCGTGCGCGACTTTCATTGAGCTCGAAGAAGTAGGTTTAAAAAACGACAGTGAAACGATGAAACTCTCCGCCCTTCTCATTGGAGCCAGCCTTGCGCCCGCCGCGGCGTCTCTGCTGGGAGGCCTCAAGGATACCCATGGCTGCTACGTCTCGGCCGGATACACATGGTGTGAATCTTCGCAGAAGTGCCTCCGCCTCTGGGAGGAAGGTTGCTCGACTGACTCTGACGAAGACGTGACCACCACCACCACTGCTGCCGCCGACGACAGCGGGTTGCTTGGTGGAGACACCGACAATTCTGGGTGCCTCACGTCCGCCGGATACCAGTTTTGCCCGGAACTTAAGGAGTGCGTCCGCTACTGGGAGACCAACGACGACGGCGAGACCTATGCCTCGCTGTGCCCCACTATGATGAAGGACATGGACGATGACGCCGATGATTCGGACGGCCGCCGCCTGCAACTCATTGGAGGAAGCACCGACAACGGTGGCTGCCTTACGTCCGCCGGGTACACGTGGTGCGAAAGTTCCAACAAGTGCATTCGCCCTTGGGAAGAAGGCTGTGAGGACGATACCGCGACCACTACGACTGATGCCAAATCTGACCAGGACTGCGCGTCCGGCTTTACGTGGTGCGAGTCCTTCAACAAGTGCGTGTTCTTAAGTCGCAGCGCGGCATGCCCGTCGCTCACCCAGGACCGCTAAGCAGATCGTCCCTGTTGTCGCCGCCACTCGAATCGAACAATCGATGTGTGGCTGATCTCGCCACAATAGCTGCGAGTAGTTTGTGTGAAGTTTTGCTCGGCGACCGTCTTGCATGTTTGTGCATCGCCGAGACAATACGTTGTCAATATGTCAATAATAAATAAAAAAAAATACCATACTCTAAAATGGGTAGTGGAGTAGTGGTAAATCCACACAGGAGCAACCACAACACCACTTCAATCGAATCCGTGCCGGTTGCTTCGAGGTGTCAAGCCGTCTTTTGTTTTTTCTTGTCTTTCGAGCGCGCCATTGCGGTGAACAAATCTCGGGAGATCAACGGCCGCGGAATCGGTGTGAAATCGCTGAGAATGTGTCCGAACTACATTCCACAATGCAATTTCAAACAGAATACCCCTCCAAGCACCACAGACACACAAGTCACCACCTTGCGCAATTTATCGACCACGCGCTGCCAGTGTTGTCGATGACCAGCTTCGCGCGCCCATTCGGGAATGCCACGCCGGTTCGTTTTCACATGATTTGGACGTGCCAAGTTGTTTTGGAACATTCCCAAGAGTGCACCGCGCCTGATGAACGCAGGAGCAGCACAGCCAGCATAAAGGATATAGACCGCCTTAACAGCACTGAAGGTCGCTAAGCCGCTACCGGAGCAGAACTGACGTACGTGAAAAGGAAGAGGAAGAACCACAAAACTGCGTTGACCAAGAACGCGATTGGAGAAGCGCCACGAGATTGGACGAAGTTTGCAGCGATGGAATTCGTGTACACCGACCCAAAAAACGTGGTCGTGAGAAGAGCCCAAGGACTCTCAACTTGTGTTACCCGCGTGCCTATGGCATTCTGCATGATGCCGACGGCCACCGACGAGCGTACCTGGCAAGCACAAGAACATATCACTGAGCTCGGAAAACTCCTGCCAAACCAAGAGTAACTTCAAAGACGCAGGGCACCCACCAGAATCAACACGAGGAGCACCATGACGAGAAGAGCAAGTGCCTGCCACAAGAAGTGGCGACGAAGCGCGCGCCGAAGCAACGACACCGCTCGGGCTTGGGCTAAGATCGAAATAACAAGCGAGTATGCGCTGAGAAGTACGACTCCTTCCAGAAAACTAAATCGCAGCAAGCCCTGGGTGGAAGCATCGAGCTGATAGCGGATGTCAGGGTACTCGTCCTACACGGGCACGTAACACAAGCATGAAAGGAGAATCGGCCACCGCGCTGCCAGCAAAGTCCCCAACTCACGTCCGCAAATGATCCGAAGAGGAAGGTCTCTGTCACCTCCAAAGCGAACAACTGTATTTGGAGGGCGCCGAAACATACAAATATCACGCAAAGAATTGCGAATGGGGCTGTTGTGCGCCAGTACCCTTTGAGGTGTCCTGCACAACAGACACAACGGTGTAGGGATGAGGAATGCAGGCACACAACAGCTTGCTGCTCCAACAAGCAGTAATGGAAGAACACTGACCACGAATGGCCAACGATGCTTTGAGATGAAAAATCTCCGCCGACGCCACCATTACGAACAACGAAGCAACCTAGAAAATTGCAAAATTGAAGATCGAAAGAAAAGTGAATGTTTGAACAAGCTTCCCGCGAGTAATTGTAGAACGATATCTACATTGATACTCACCACCAGCACTGCGATAACAGGCATCGTGCCACTGGCAGCGTCTGTAGTTATCGGGAGCGTCAGCAGCAATGTAGAGGTTTTGTAGTCTCCAGCAAGAGTTCGCTTGAGAGTGAATGCGACGTGCACCTGCGATACAGCCCGCATGTCCAGAAAGTCAAACACAATTGCGGCAACCGCAAGACCTCCGTGAACTCTTACCTGCACTAGGGCATCGACATTAAGGATGACGAAACTGGCTGACACAGCTGCAGTGTGTTGGAAGTCAACCCATCCCATGTATCTGACCACAAAATTACACATCGTCATTGTACGCCGTAGAGGTGGTTGTTCAGTTGCAGCTCATACTTTTCAACATCTGTCGCCGTCATTGTTGCGTCGTAATTGAAACTGGGATGCAAATACAGCTTGTATGACCCTGCACGATTTCCACCCGTCAGAACAAACAGAATTCCAAGGCTGACTTGCAATCAAGCAACCTACCCCCAGCCACTTGAAATATCCCGTCAGGTTCCAACCCCACGGCGACGTCGCTGTACGTCCAGACAGACGAATTGCCGTCCGAGTGGATAGGAGCAATGGTTGTGTTGAATGCAGCCAATGGAATCGGGGTAACATATTGGAACTTTGACCACTGGTTCCATTCGGCAGAACATATCGACGAGTTCGGCCACGGCTGGCCCGACAGCGCGACGGCAACCGGAGCGCTTCGATCGCAGTCAACATTGACTGGCATTCGAACCTGTGCCAACTGGGGACAAACGAGATCGATTGGCCGTTACGGCGTCAAAACGTGAAAGTAACCTCGCGGCAGCAGCGCAAACGGTTCAAACAGACAAACCTGTACCGCGTCACCGAACAAATAAACATTTGTCAAGGCGGCCGATTGGCCCGTCAGGTCGCGGACAAGGTCGGGTACAGTACTAAGTGAGTAAACAGTGGGAAAGTAACAGCGAAGTCAACATGAACGTCCAAGGTGGCACAAAAATAGAAGTCGCGGTGTGACGACGGACCGCTGGAGCGTGAAAGACAGCCGGACAATGTCGTCCAGGTCAGCGAAGTCAGTCAGAAAGTTTTCAGCGCCGTCAAGCGCACTATCTGCGTCAGTGGCCGTAAGCTGCGCAACCTTGAAGGTGTTCTCATACCTACACGCACGCACAGCCATAACACAATTGACGGGATGATTTCACTTTCATTCGTCAAAAAGCAAAGAGATGACGCAAGGTCAACATACGCTTGAGCTACAATAGTTGCCGGGTCGTAGTCTCTGTATATCGAAACCTGAAGCGACATCGTGACGACAGCGATTAATGTGAGTAGCAACCCGTAGGTTCCCATCCACAGCCTCTTCCGAAACTTTGACTGCGACAAGAATCGGAGCGATGCTTGGGCATCGTGGCCGCGGACAGAACATTGGTCTTGTGCTGTGATATGTTCAGGCTGGATTTTTGCCTCACTTCGGGCTCCAGAAGTGTCAGAGGCGCCGGTGGCCTCGCACAGATCAAACGTCACCGACGACTCCATTGAAGCCGGCGGTGCAGAAGTGTAGCGCTGCATCACGTCCTCGATGGTGGCGTTCAGCGACCACAGAGATTCATTCGAGCCTCTTTGCAACGATGAAACGTTCACCGACACAAAGAAGCGTTTCGGCGGATGCAGTCCCCAAAACCTGCACGCTTCATCACGAAGCTCTCTCAGTGACTTCGGACGTGGCCGGTGGAGGTGCATCGCGTCGCTGGTAGAGTGGGGTCGCAACGACCTTTGGTGCGTTGACACGTGGCATTGGTGCTCCGCAAATCTAACTATTACGGTGCCAGGCAACTGAATCGGGGACTTCTGTGCGGGCAGACACACTGCCTTGCACTCGAGCTTGGTGATCACACGGTTAATGCTTTGATGGAGAATCGAGTCACACAATTTCGTGGTAGCATTTTCACCGCCGGCTGCAGGATCTAGTTGCCTCTGTTGTTTCTTCAGCTCGTCCAGCTGCTTGCTTAGGACACGGATCTTCTCGACATACTGCTTGTGGCGCTGCTCCTTCAGCTGAAGCGGCGAAGGATCCTGCACCATCCTCACTGCGAATGCACGCCGGCACCGGCACCGGGACCTTCACATTTTCTACTTACTTGGTCCATCGTGGTACGGCCGCAGCGGTTGCAAATCCTACCGGTGGCCATGGCGCACCTCCATCACAGGAAATCGGTCTAGACAACTACCAGCAAACTGAGGGAAATCAATAAATTGTTCATCACTACCAAATCGCGCTTGCGGCGATATATTGCCCTCTCCTACGACGAACACTCCGACACGAGTGCACCCATCCAGAACGGATGCGGACACGGACACGGACACAAAAATGATGCGGATACGGGGCAGGGATGCGGGCAGATACGGATGAGAATACCGGCACCGCCACGGGCGTGGACAGTGACATCATCACGACAACGGATACACAACTGATGGAGATTCGGGGACGGAGACTGACACATCCGGATACAGATTAGATTTAGTATGGGCAGTGACGAAGAGGATACCAGTTGCAGCTACTTTCAAACATGGATCAATGGCTTCGTCAAATTGCTGCCGTTGCATCCACAACCCACAGCACCACACCATGATTACTAGCAAGCGGGCAGGCCCGCAAGGACGGTCAACGAGGAACGAACAACCACCCCTTGACACCACCCCCACCAACAAGCAAAGCGCAGCATCACGGCAAAGCAAAGCAAAGCAACGACAAACGACAAACGACGAACGACGAACGACGACGACTATGGGTAGATCTATGGATACGACGACGTCTCGAACTCAAAACTGCCGACTGACTGACTGCAGCGGCAGCAGCAGCATCAGCGGCAAGCAGCAACTTTGAAAACTGTGACCGTGAACTGTGAAGCAATCTGCGTTCTGCATTCTGTGTTCTGCGTTTTGTGTTCTGCGTGTTGTTGTCGTCGTCGTCGTCGTCGTCGTTGTTGTTGTTGGTTCGTCGTCTTTGTCGCCGTCTTTGTCGTCGTCGTCGTCGTCGTCGTTGTTGTGGTTGGTTGGTTCGTCTTTGTCGTCGTCTTTGTCGTCGTCTTTGTCGTCGTCTTTGTCGTCTTCGTCTTCGTCATCGTCGTCGTCGATGTCGTCGTCGATGTCGTCGTTGTTTGCTGTTATCGTCCTCCGTCGCGTTGTTATTGTTGTCGTGGTCGTGGTCGTCTTTGTCGTGGTCGTGGTCGTCGTTTGATTTCAACGCAGGTGTCATTGTGGTGGTCGTTGTGGTGGTCGTGGTGGTCGTGGTGGTCGTTGTGGTCTTTGTGGTCTCCGTTGCCGTATTTTTCATCTTTGTCGTCGTCGTCGTCGTCTGTGTGGCTGCCATTGGTGTTGGTGTTGGCATTGTGCCTTCTATTGTGTTGTGTGTTGTGTTTTGTTGACTGGCGACTTTACTTCTTGTGACGGCGGGCACGACCACAGCAAAAGCAGCAACGACATCGACGTCTTATCGTGTTCGTTGATCGCCGTTGCTTGTTTGTCGGACGTCGCTGCTCGTTGTTCACTGCTCCTTGATGATCGTCAGTCGTTCTCTTGTAGGCGCCTTTGCCCTGGTTGTCGTGTTGTCATCGAGTTTTCGGTGCTTGGATATTCCTAACACGGTTGTATGTGTGCACGCAGGCACTTTCCACAAAGACACGATTAGTTGTAGGAATCTCTTTCGCATTTGTTGGGGAGACGCAAGTCACGCATCGACATGTGTTCGGGTGCTGAGCGGAGGCAGCTACTCTCCTGAAAACACCCGAAGTTAGTGCTACTGCCTGGGCGTACTTCACCATGGAGGTGCGGGAACATCTGGGCACTCGCGTTGTAGTCGGTATCCGCCGCTTGGAGGCCGCAATTGCCAACTTTATCCGCGAGGCGGGCGTCATGCGGCGCACACGCCACAGGGACACGGTGCAGCTGTCGTCCAGCGCCCAAAAGCTGCAGGACGCTGCGTTCGGCGTCGTCAATAGCGAACTGGATCTTCAAGAACTGTTCCGTGAGGTACACGTCGTTGAAATAGCCGCCCGTCGGATAGAAAAAATCGAAGCTGACATCGCAGCTGCAAAGGCGATTATGTTTCGAGAACTAGCAGACAACGAACAGAGGGAGCGAAAGCTGCGCGCTTCCATCTCTCGTGTGCGTGCAAGCGAGGCCGCAACCCTGTCACGAGAGCTCGCCAACGACGACGAACTCATCACTGCTGACAATCCAGCACCGCGTGTTAATCTCACGCGCTTGCTGCAATATGCCAAACGCATCGGCAGGTCCACATCGCTACAGCACGGTCAGCCGCCCACCCTGTTCCCGGACGCGGAGGAGATGAAGGATAGTATTTTGCACACGCCGCTGTCTTTTGCCGTTAAGCGGAAGGCAGTCGACACTGACAAGGGAACTCCTCACAAAAAGGCTAACCAAACAGATGTTGCGGACGATGCAGCTGCAGCCAAACCGTCGGATACGGATGCCCGTGCGCCGGTGCGTTTGATTGATCTCTTGTGTGATCTGCTGTCTGTACGCACGAGAAAACACTTGGCACTTGGCAGTGTATTCGCGTGAATGTGTCACACTCTGTGGCATCCCTCATTGGCCAACCCATCTATTTAATTCTTGCTGATCATCTCGCCAATGATTGTGTAGGCCGCGGACGACTTCCAAACAAACGACACAGTAACTCTGCATTCATTCAACTTTGATGACATTGACGACGACGATGATGACGACGACGATGACAGCAGTAGCGACAGTGATTGATTGTGATTGACCCGAAAGTTGGGGTGTTGATGCTTCGCACAGCTCGCGAACACAGTCTTGGGAAACTACATTCTAGATTCTAAATTCTAAGTTCCCAGTTCTAACCTCTAATCCTCTAAAGTCTAAATGCGGCAACATTCCAACGATCTTGTGGCGTTCGAATGTGCATGCTGCGGAGAGTTAATCATTGTTGTAGGTGGCCCTGCTCCGGCTCTGTTCAATCACTGTGATCCTCATCTTTGGACGAGTCCTCACGTTGCGTGAGCTGATCAGTTGGCTTTGAACTTGGACAGACATACAGCAAAACAAATAGAACGACGTTGATTGCCAGTGAGACTTTGGTCGCCCACACCCCGATGGGTTCAGCGGCCGCTCTCAGAGCTAGGCCGTGCAGCACAATCTGCGGCAGCGTGTAGCCGAACTGGTGTATTCTGTACGCCCTCCACACTTTAAAGATGGAGGCACCTGACAGTAAAAACAATGCTTACGTCAACAGACATCGTCGAAGTTGATAAAAAACAAAGCACAGTTGCACACGTACCCCGCTCTCCACGATAACCTGAAGTGTATGAAACTCGAAGTAACTCGGCCGGCGAACCGCATCCCAGACCGTACATCAGGAGCGTCATGTGCCCACGTTGTGATGCCATGCGCTTTCTCTTGTCAGGGCTCCGAAGTTCAGCGCGCGGGATAAAGGTGCTGGCGATACCGTACACAAGGACTGACAACAAAGAGGCGATGCCACAAAGAAGCAGTCCCACCGCTTCGTCGTCGTGGGCGGCGAATTCATAGACCCACATCGCGGCGCAGAACCAGACCAGCACAATTTCCAGAATCCCCAAACTTAACCACAGCCATATTACGAGCAGCGGCACCATGGTTTGCGATTTCGGAATACTTCTACGTTTCCGAATGCTACCACTTGCTTACTTGTACTCTCGTTTTTTCCGACTCTATTCTTCTTGGATTGTATTTTGTATTTTGCGTTTCAATGCCTGCGCCGCGGCATCTGTAACTTGACAGAAATCTTCGTGGCGCTCGCCAGTTCCGTCCGTGTATGGTGTCGTTAACGCGTCCATGATTACGTGCAGTGGTAGTTGATGCATACCAAGCCAAACCGGCCAGTGCATGATTTAGGGTTTGGGTCGCGGTCTCCATTCTCGTGCCATGTCGCTGCGGTGGGCGACTCCGCAATAATAATACTCGTCAACCCCTTCACGGCCATGTCATTGGCCATGACATTCGGATCGTCGCCAACCATGACAACAGTTATGACGTTGCTGTTGCTTCCGGTCTTCCCGCCACCTATCGTTCACCCATCGTTTTGTTCACCAATCGCCGTTTTTTGCCGCTGCGAACGTCGTCGTCGACCGTCGTCGTCGTCGTCGTCGTCGTCGTCGTCGTCGTCGTTGCGTCGTCGTCGTCGTCGTCGTCGTCGCGTTCGTTCGTTCGTCGTCGTCGTTCGTTTTCTGTCACGCGCAAACTTGTACAAACGTGTACTGGGTAGGTACCGGAAGTACATTTGTCGATGTCGTTGATTGATCATCGTGATGGCGAATGACGAAGAGATGACGAACGATGACGAGCATTGACGAACGACGAAGGGCCGCGACGACGCAGTGACGGCGACGGCGACAGCTATGGGCTATGAATGCATTCCATCGTCGTTCAAAGCATAACAACACTGTGATTGATGCTTGAAAGCATTTTGATTGATCATTGTGATGACGAATGACGGACGATGACGAATGGCAAACGACGGCGAAGGCGAGGGCGACGAATGCATTCATAACAACACTGTGATGCTTGACTCTGGTTGTAATCCCTTGTTGCTACTTGGATGGGGTCCATCAACCGTCAACCCATAAGCATCAACAACGAACGACGGAACGACGGAACGACGGAACGAGGAACACGGCAATGCTACAGCGACCTACTAATCCTCGAGTTGCATGCAGCACTGGCGTATCACTCGAGTATGATACCATAAACCATAAGGCATTCACTCGTGCAAGGGAGTCATTCAAGGAAAGGCTATTGTCACACAGAAACATTATGTATCATGTGTCAGTGATGCACGGATGAATGACTGTCTGTCCGTGTGTATGTTACGCTACACACGGAAGAACGAGCACGGGTCGTCAAAGAGAGTGAACACGAGTTTTTCGAAGATACGAGCATGCACAGTGCGGCGCTGGCCCCGAGAAAGGAAATAAGGAGGAAAGTGACGGAAAGTTCCCGCGGTGTCAATCATGCCGTCTCGCTTGCCGGCCATATGATAGATGGCAGATGACGACACGACGGGTTTATGACGTTGTGTGTTGTGTGTTGTTACCCGAATCCCCCTGGCATTGGGATGCGCTGGCTCGTTTCACGAGCAGCAAGTTTCACGAGCAGCAAGTTTCAATTTTCGTGTAGGCAAGAGGAGGTATGGCGTGGGTATGGCATACGGGCATTGATGCAGCCCTACCTTGACGGCCGTGTGCACGCGAGAGCCGACAAAGGCCACTCGAGTACACCATGTCCTATCGACTCCGAGAATTTGTATTTTGTACTGCACGAACTGTTGCGTGGTCTCACGCTAATGTGTGGTCACGCAGGGCTCCGCAGT
>ENA-OWNT01005521-OWNT01005521.1-seawater-metagenome-genome-assembly--contig:-NODE-5521-length-10396-cov-8.379300_pt1 | contig 10396 bp, 16 predicted proteins | sample MGYA00238136_ERZ651165 | MGnify/ENA primary metagenome ERZ651165 (study PRJEB26861, sample SAMN08777766) | seawater metagenome | isolation source: coastal seawater | place: USA: Florida | collected...
GCTGATGAAGCAGCAAACAAATTTATAGAAGGCGTATCTGATCTTGTTACCACCGCAGTGTTAATTGGTGTTGCACGTGGTATTGCGCTTATTTTAGAAGACGGCCAAATCCTGCATAGCCTTGTCCATGGCATGTCGTTACCGCTTTCTTATGTATCTGCTGAAATATCTGCAATTGGCATGCTGGTTATTCAAACCCTACTCAATACCTTTATTCCTTCTGGTTCAGGGCAAGCTTATGTCACCATGCCACTCATGGCCCCACTCGGTGATTTAGTCGGTGTACCAAGACAAGTTGCTGTGCTTGCTTACCAATTTGGTGATGGCTTTTCAAATATGATCATACCGACCAATGCTGTACTTATGGGCATTTTAGGGATGGCAGGTGTGCCCTACGGACATTGGTTTAGATTCTGTTTACCACTACTAATTAAACTAATGGTCGCAGCATCGGTTGTATTGGTATTAGCTGTAATGTTCGGCTATGGCTTAGATGTGCAGCCCACCCTAAATTAACTTAGTTGAGTGAGCTAATTGGTTCCTAAATTAATGATGCACGCTAACACCTATGTGTTAGCGTGGCTCTGAGCATTACTTGCCACAAATAATTCTCAGATGAAAAGCTAATTATAAAAACTTCTGTACGAAAGCTTTTAACTCGTCTTTCTCAGCTTCACTAGCAAATGAATTTGCCGTAATGATCAAGATTGTGGATTAACAATATACGTTATGAGTTCTTTAAATAGTTTGTGATGTACGTAGTGAAGTTTCTTTAGCAGAAAGTAAGGGTTTTACAGATTTAGCCTCTTCTTGATAACGGTTTCTCGTATCCCATAAATCTACGGAGTGCTGGATATTAAGCCAAAACTCTGGGGTATTCCCTAACGCAGCAGCTAGCTTAATTGCAAGTGGCGCCGTTAAGCTACCGCCATTAATCAAGTTACTAACTGTATTTCTATGCACACCCATTGCTTCAGCTAAAATTTTTAATGTAATGCCCATAGGCTCCAAAAACTCTAGCTTCAGCATTTCACCTACACTCACTGGACGACGCTTTGTAATACGCATAACCCTTACCTCAATACTTATGAGGGTCTAAATAGGTGTTTTCTGCTACACCATCAACCCACTTAAAAATCAATCGATACTGTTTGTTCACTCGTATTGAACACCAATCTTTCAAGTTACCTTCAAGGTGTTCAAACCGGTTACCTGGTGGTACTCTTAAGTCAGATTCAGCCTTCGCTGCATCTAATATTTCTAGCTTACGATATAAAGCATTCTCGATAACCTTAGGGATTAATCGATGCCGCTTATCCTCTTCATAGAATGCTTCGAGCCACTCATCCTTAAAATTTACAGCCATATCCTTGCACTGTCCTATTGTGCATCAGTACAAAAATGATAGCGCACAGTCATAATGTGCACAACATATACGTTTAAAAATCACTCTGGGCACTTGTGTCGTGTATAAACTTATTTGTAGAAAACCATTTTTCAATATAAATAAGTTGGTACTGAAGGACGGCTCTGTGCCAAAATCAGAACATAAGCCATACCTTGATTATGCCCCAAAATAAGTTAGGTTAAATGCTCTAACTGCTGCTTTGAGCAATCAAGAAACGGTCCAAGCCCTACACATTGAATGATAAGTTAACGCATCTTTAATAATAGCTAGAAAATTTTGCTTAATGGGCTTACAACACCGTTTGCTCCTTGTTGTAAAACATGGGTGTAAATCTGTGTGGTTTTGACATCAGAATGGCCCAATTGTGCTTGAACGGTGCGAATATCGGCGCCACTTTGCAATAGGTGCGTTGCAAATGAATGGCGCAAGGTATGAGGCGTAATAACCTTTGTAATCAAAATCAATGTCCTTTACTCGCAATTGCACCGCTTCCATCACACGCAAACCACTTCCATAAATTAACCCCGTGATTAAGTAATATCGCTTGGAAAGATGACTCATCAATTGCTTTACTTCATCAGGCGTCATCACTACAGGCAGCTTGGGTTGTCGATTACTTCGTGCAAAATTCAAGTTTAAAGAAAGCTCATTTTTGACAATATGTTTATATAAAAAAGCGAGCGCATTTAAAGCTGCACTTTGTGTTCTAGGTGACATATTACGTTTTAATACAATATGGTCTAAAAACGCTTTGACTTCTGCATCTCCCATTGAGCTTGGGTGACGTTTGTTGTGAAAGTGAATAAATTTTGCGATCCAACCTAAATAAGCATTAATTGTTCTTAATGAATACTGACGAGTGAGCATATAGTCTGCAATGTAGTTTAAATAAGGAGAGCGAGTTTTCATTTTCATTCCTTTGAAAAGAAACTGTATATATATACAGTTTTAGCTCAGTTGCTCGTATAGTCAAGAAAACGACCCAATCGCTCGTTTTTATCCTGAGGTAAAAGCGAGAACTCCTAAATTTTAATAACACTGGTAATTAGTTAACAAGTTTGTTAGAAATAATCTAATAAGAAAAACGAGCTACGCTGTGGTAGAAAAACGCGCGATTAGCTCGCTATAAACATGTTAGTTGCACATAATGACTCCAGTATATTTTCATAAGATAAGTGTAATAATAAGTGAGCGTAGAAAGTTTCTTTTCTATACTTTCGTGTGTTCTTTTTGTGTTTTGGTTGGCAGTTCTTTATTAAGGCATTTCATTAGTATTGATCACACCTTGTTGAGGTTAATTTCTGCTATGTCTGGAGTAACGTTATTCTGGTGTGTTGCTTTATGTGGTCTGTGGTTATGTTATAGAAAAGATCCTATAGATGTTAAACCAACAAACTCAGCACTGAACTTTTTTCAATCAATTGGTCAAGTGTTTCATTGGTTATATACAATTATATTTGGGCTTTGGTTTGTAGGGTTAATAATCATGACAATTTTTATACCTTTTAGTGTATTGTTCAGCTAACAAGGCCTTTATGAATGGGACGCAAAAAGCTTGGCTTCGCTCATTCTTCGCTATTTTAGCCAAGCATTTTCCGCCCTATAAGGCGGCGTTAGCATGCAACGCAGAATCGAGGTTCATCGTAACAAATGGAATTTACATACACACTTACAGGGCTAATTCACCCAGAAAGAGCTGATGTAAACGTAAGTCATACAACAATAGAGTTTGAAGGAAATAAAGGAAAAGTAGGCTTTTCGATCTATAAATCAAAAATTGCTTTTACTTATCAATCAAATGAACCTTTAAATGCTGAAGGATTCAATGGTTTAAAAGTCTTCGCAGAAGAGAATGTAAGGGCTGTCATTGATTCTTTGGGATTCTTAATTGGTTGTGGCTACGATGTAGAAATAGTTCAGGGAATTGACAATAAAAATGATGGCCATTTAGTTTTTGGTGTTGAGGAAAGTTACTTAAAAGAACTTAACTTCATAGAAGAAATCCCTGCCATTGAATTGATTAAAATAACCAATAGTGAATTTGGTATTTTTCTCAAAAGGTGTTTTGGTGACTTGAGACTTGCCATAAGATCATCAATAGACAGTCCATTTTATTGTTATAGAGCAATAGAATGTTTGATGCATTATTTCAAAACCGATGACTTAAGTAAAAAGCAAGCATGGGAAAAATTTAGAACTCAGCTAGAAATAAATTTGGATGATATCATGTATATAAAGAATAATTCTGATCCTTTGAGGCATGGTAATCCTAAAGAAAAGTTAAGTTATGATAGAAAAACTTTACTAACTAGCACTTGGAATATTGTTTTTAAATTCATTAAGTTTTCTAAAGCTAAATTGAGTTGAAAAGCATGCTAACAAGGCGCTCAACTAGGACAAAATTAAATAAGCTCGTCGCTTCGCTCGATTTTAGCTTATTTAATTTTGCCTGTTAGCTAAGCGTTAGAGCAATAGTAGAAATTCAGGGAATATATGGACGGAAAGAGACTCCAAGATTATTGGTCACAAGAAGTAGATGCTCTGATTGCAACGTACAGGCAATTTGAAACTCTTGTTCCATCTCACGAGCATCAAGGATCGGCGCATCATGGCGAAGATGGTCGATTCGTTGAGGAGTTGTTACGTGAGTACTTTTCAAAATATCTTCCTAAAGGATTAGAAGTCCTTACTGGATTCATTCTTCGGCCAGCAGTAAAAACTGGTACTAAAGGAAAAGAGCGAAAAGATGACCTCGATGAAAATTCATCCCAGCTAGACATAATTGTCTACGACTCTGAAAGATATCCAATATTTCAGAGATTTGGAAACAGTGTAATTGTTCCCCCTGAGGGCGTCGTGGCCATAATTTCGGTGAAGAAGCACCTTAACGATGGAGACATTGTTAAAGAATGCCAATCTTTATGGGATGCCTCAAAATTATGCAAAACACAGTACTCTAACAACAGAGATGATAAAGTAAGGGGGCCCTACCTAGCCTTAGTAACGATGGAGTCAAAGATCGATAAAAAGCGAGTGGAAAACCTAGATTGGATTTTTAATAAAGTGTTAGAAGCATATGGCTCAGGTGATAAACCTACATTCGATGACTTGATTGGTTATATCGGCTCTCTTAGTGAGTGGAGTCTTTTTAAACGAAGGCCATCTGGTAAAAATGTAACTAAAGCGAATTTTATTAGCCTTGTTCATGCCGAAGGAGAGTCTCATTTAGGGCTGCAATTCATTCTCACTGGTATTCTTTCAGTTTTTTATGATGAAACTAGGAGAAACATAAGGCGACCTGGGTTTACAGCATTCCCTTCTGGGCGAAATATTGAGAAGAACCTTGGCGAGATAACATGTAATGGGGAACGCTAGCTCTAACAAAGCGCTGCTAGGGACAAACCTACGCTGTGCTTCGGTTTGCCCCAGAGCGCGGCGTTAGCTTAATGTCGATGTTAATCCAGAATAAATAAGAAATAGAGCTTTATGTATAAAAAAAAAGTTAAAGAAGAATTGGATATTGAGGGAGCTTTCATCGACTGGGATTTTGTCGATGAGCATTCATGGAGGAATGCATTAAAAGCCTTTTTAGATATAGGCACATTTTATGTTTTAAACTTTAAGCAAATTGAACCAGATAATTTCTTTTTAGAAGAATACTATGAGTCAACTTATCGTGAAAACCTTTCTGATTTTTTTAGTAAACTATATCCAGAGTCTAAGATTGAATTTGATAAGATAGATTCTTTAACAGAAGCTTACGATTTATTAAATGGAACTGAATTTGAGAAAAAATGTTTCCATATTAGACTCCAACACACACTATTAGGTAGTACGCTAAATAGGTTGGAAGGTTTAGGGCTGATTTCATCTGAAAGATTAGAAAACATTGAAAACATCAAAGAGTTTATCGTCCCTTCCGATAGTTTCTGCTTTACAAAGTACACTCTTACCGAAAAAGGGGTAGATGTTTCTATTAAACTTGTAGAACATGACGATAATAAAAAGAAAGATCAGCAACAATTACAAATTAGCGAACAGTTAAAATCTAACAGTACAATAACGGTTCGTACAAGTATTTTCGCTTCGTTTGTCGCAGCTTGCGCCCTAATATTGTCTTTCTTGAATTACCAGCTTCTTGACCAGCGATTAGAGTTAATGAAATTATCATCTGTTGAGAAATCCGACAAGAAGCTCAGGGCTGAGGAACAAGAACATGCTGACGCTCAAGTAACTAGTAGGCTTTATTTAAAGGAAAACAAATTAAATTCAGAAAAAGCTAACAAATCAAGTAACACGGATGGCGAGAAAGCCGCCACCGGTTCTTGAGGCGTTAGCTGTACAAGGAAGTAATTTGAAAATTGAGTTATCTCCAAAGCAAGGCTGGTCTACTTTTTTAGATTCAACAAAAGTAGAAGGCGTCGTTTTTGAACATATAAGTATCAAAGAGCATGGTGGACGTTGGAATTATTATAATTTCACTAGTAACACTTCGATTTGGGAACTAGACAAAAACTTAATTACGATTACTTTTGATGGTTCAGAAGAAGAAAATATTTGTGCTCTACATATTGAATTCGACGGAAATAAAGAGTTAGAGAAGCTAATTCAATATTATACAGAAAGGTTTAAATTTGTGGCTAAGTACAGCTAACAAGTTACTCAAAAGGACGCAAAACGCTTGGCTTGTGCTCCTTCGTCGCTAATTTTAGCCAAGCATTTATGCGCCCATTAGTAAGGCGTTAACTGTCTCAGTAAATAAAGGAGTAAAACTTGAGCGACGATAAAGATAAAAAAGATCGAACTGAGGAAGAGAATACTCGAACAACTGGTGCGGCAATTGGAGGGGCTATTTTTGGCGCTTCTATTGGTGGTCCTGTAGGAGCAATCTTTGGTGGGATAATTGGTGCTGTTTTAGGAGAAGTTGCTAACGACTCTAAAAATAAGGGAGATAAAGATAATGGATAAGGCCATTTTGATCCCTTCGGTTGTCCTTGCCGCATTGATGATGTGTATCTATCTTTTCCGTTGCTGGCGCTCAGGTAAAGAGGTAAATAATGCTGTCTTAATCAGTTCAATTTTAAATTCAAGTGGTATTGTTTGCGGTATTGCTTTAGCTGTCAGCCCTTTCTTTCCTTATGTTAAAGGGCTCATTGGCGGCATTGATATTTATATTGTTATTGGCGGAGTGGCCGTCTTGTTTGTATCTAGTCAAGCTGTTCATAAAGATGTAATTAAATCCACCCGTGGTTCAGCAGTTAACAAGTCAAGTAACTCGGACGGCGATAAAGCTGCCGCCGGTTCTTGAAGCGTTATAAGCATTTTTAGTCTTAGTGTATATTTTAAGTAAGTTATGAAAAAAGAATTCTCAATTTATGAAAATCCTCTTTCTGAGGAAACAATGAAGTTAAGAAGAAACGCAATTCTATCTGCGGTTGTATGCTTGTTCATTTCTTTTTCAGAAGCTTTACCAACAAAGATCTCTGCAATTGGTCTTACTTTCGATAAAGTAGAACAACAGGCTACTTTAGGTTGGTTTATTTTTTCTATTTCGTTATATCTTTTTTTACACTTTATCTCTAATGCCTTTGTTGAAGTTGCAAAGTGGCTACAACCATATATTCAATCTAAAATTTATAAAGCGGAATTACATAAGCACCCAGCATTTGATGAAACGCATTTCATTGACCAGGCCGATATGGGTTATGCTCCAGACGAACAAGATCTTAATGTTATATCAAGGTGTGAATACTCTGATGCTGGGTATGCCACTAAAAGAAAATTAAAGTCGTTATACTTTTTTATATATTTAAAGTTATTCATAGAAATTGCATTGCCGTTAATTCTAGGAGTATTTGGTTTGTGTAAGTTATCTATGCTTATAACAAGCAATTAATTCGGACGCGTAACGCTTGGCTCCCGCTCGTATCTCGCCGATTTTAGCCAAGCGTTACTTGCCGTTTATTGCGGCGTTAGTTTGATAGGTAAGTTCCGTGGATAATGAAATATTGATACTTTGTTTGGGAGTTGTATCCCCTACATTCTGGTTAGCTAAGTTGCTCAAGGCAAAGTTTGACAAGAATAAGGTCATACGGAAATTGAATTGGCTTTATTTTCTATCGTCAATAGTGTGCGCTATTTGGATGTATTTTGTTGTCGAACCATCGAACTCGATAATGTATATTGTCTTACCTGTGATTTTGCTTTCGCGTTGTTCGGAAATATTATATGCATTTCTCATTGATGCTTATGACAAGATCTCAGCCCAAGATCAGTCTAGTAATTCGACTCCGCTACCAGCTAAAGAATGGTGGCACTTTGAAATTGGTAGTGAACCGATTCAAATGCATCATCGAATGGTCTTTGCGCTGAGGAGTTATATTGAACTGATCATCAACTTTTCTGTGTTATATTTTATGCTACCCTGCGAACAATGGAAAGAGCTAAAAGAACCATTGACTGTTGTTGATACTCTATATTTTAGCGGAGTGACTATTACTACTCTTGGATATGGCGACATAACTCCCACAGGGTGGTTTCCTAAGTTTTTGAGTGTGTACGAGGTTTTTTGTGGTTTCACATTATTAGTTGTTTGCTTTGCTGTATATTTGAGCAAAAAATCAAACTAACAAAGCATTTAAGAATGATTCGCAACGCTTGGCATTTCGCTTCGCTCAAGTATAGCCAAGCGCTGCTCACACCTTAATGCGACGTTACCACCGTCCGCTTTTGGCATAGAGTCGTCTGTCGAATCTAACTTATTTATGTCCAGAAATGTGTTAACTCAATACCCTAAAGATCAATTCTCAGAGATAGCTAGACATTGAGATTGGCTTAAAAAAGAGTTAATTGATTTCCATACTGTGTAGTACGCGCATATATTCAAGAAAATGAGCGACAAGCGCATTTTCTTTTTTCTGAATATCTTTAAGTACTAATAAAAAAATTAGAGTTGGCGATGCCTTAACTTATTTGTTACTAATAGACTTATTAATACATGCGCGTAACATCGGCAGAATGATGCGCGACGCTCGCACTATAAAATTGTTATATACCAAGGGAAATATGGTTCAACATTCTAACTCTGTTCAAATAATGGCTTATATTTGTGGAGTCATACTTTTGCCTGTTTATGCACTAGGTCCTCTATCTATGATTTACTTATCAAGCAATAGAATTGCGGATGGTGATTGGCAAACTTTAACTTTTTTATTTTTCTTATGTAGCGCTTTGGTTTATTTTTGTGGCAAATATTTCTTTCTATTGGTTCGTTTCCTTCGGAGTTTAAAGTTTAGTTTTACCTTCGATTCTAAAGGAATTGCTCTATGTAAAAACGGGCAATCATCATTCTATGCTTGGAGTGATTTAAAAAACTCGAAAGAATATGCTAATTGCCAAATGTATTGTTTAGTCGACTCAAATGGAGAGCACTTATTTTCTATTTGGGAGTATGCTGACAACTATCAAGAATTCCGAGATGCGGCTCTGGTACATATTGGTATATAACATGTAAATTATGTGTGGGACGTCTAAAGCTCGACTGGCGCCTGTTCCTTGCTAATTTTAGCCAAGCTTAATCCGCCCATAATGTGGGCGTTCTGTACTCTAACAGGTCAGTGATGGATATACCAATTGAAGATGAATTAAAATCTATTTGTATTGAGATAGTTAACCAAGACTACTCAACTCATCAATGGCTTGAAATAGAGTCGAGCGATATGTTTCAGTCTCCATCGTTTGTTGGTGGCTTTGACGCTGATGAAGTGGAGTTTTGCTTTAGTTATTTCGATGAGAATCGCACTGAATTTTGGTTTCAGTTTACTTTAGACCAAGCAAAGTCAATTTCAAAAGGTGAAAGCGTTAAGTTGTCAGGTTTAAAACCTGAATAAAAACACATAACAAGTGCCCAAACCAAAGGACGCAAAACAGCAGGCTGCGCTCCTTCGTCGCTAATTTTAGCCTGCTAATCAAATGTTATGTGTACAGGAGGTTGAGGTGACACACGGAGGAGGTGGGGCAATATACCCACTACTTATTTTGTTATTAGTATCACTACCAGCCACCTTGATTTGGCTTTTTCATGGGCAAGGTAATGCTAGAAAGAGGCGTGTTATAGGTTTCTCTCAAATAGCCATTTTCGCTATAGCAATAATATTATTCTTTTCTGGTGTTAGTTATCTTCATAATATTGGATTTATAGCTGGTTTTATTGTTTTAATAGCAATGTTACTCACACCCGTAGTATTTAAAAACAGCGTGTAATATACATCTAATAAGGCCGTTAAACCGTGGGCACAAAACAGCAGGCTTGTGTTCCTTCGTCGCAAATTTTAGCCTGCTATTTTTTACCGTTTACCGCAAGCGGCACGTTTCAATCGGAGTTTGGTTGTGAAGTATATCATTTTGTTAATAGTAACAATATCTTGCATTTCAAATGCAGACTCTTGTGTTTTAACCGATGCTGACGAAAAACAATATAACGACCTTCACAGCAACAAAGTAACTATAGAAAGCACTTTAAACAGCTCTAATTACTTCGTTACGAACAGTATAGAAGATCAGAGTTTGAATGCAGTTTGGCTTGTTTCAGGTAGCATTGAAGAGCCAACATTTACTGCTCCTTTAAAAGTATTTCATGAAGGCGAACAGCTTGTAGCTTGGTATAGTATTAATGCTGACTTAATACGAAAAGACTACATTGTAGTAGGGTTTGCTGGAGACTGCGGACCAAGTATAGTTAAAGAAGTTCTTTATCAACGATAACATAACAAGCTAATTAAGCGTGGGACTGCTAATGCTTGGCTAAGTTCCACTTTGTAACACAAGTTTAGCCAAGCATTTATCAGCCCCTACTTGGGGCTTATATGGCTAGGGAAGTATGCAGAAAATTTTAGTTTTATTAGTGTTTTTAGTTTCCTGCATTGTAAGAGCAGAAACCGATCCTTGTGAGTCAAACCAATACCCAGTTAAATGGAAATCCAATTTAAG
>ENA-OWNT01005522-OWNT01005522.1-seawater-metagenome-genome-assembly--contig:-NODE-5522-length-10395-cov-3.262454_pt1 | contig 10395 bp, 10 predicted proteins | sample MGYA00238136_ERZ651165 | MGnify/ENA primary metagenome ERZ651165 (study PRJEB26861, sample SAMN08777766) | seawater metagenome | isolation source: coastal seawater | place: USA: Florida | collected...
TTGAGAAACATTCCCGTTTGGCTCGAGTCGGCCAGGAACTTCACTGAAGGTGATGATCTTGGAGGTTCAGACGAAACCGTTATCACCCGGATGTTTAATACTCCTGTAATGGTTTACAACTGGCCTAAGGCGGTCAAGGCCTTCTACATGAAAGAGAGTGAGGATGGCCTCGCCAAAGGAGTAGATGTTCTTGCTCCTGAAGGCTATGGTGAGATAGTTGGTGGGGGAGAGCGTGAAACGGATATTGACAAGCTCATTGACAGTATAAATACTCATGAACTGCCAATGAAAGAATTTGAGTGGTATCTTGATTTGCGTAGATATGGTGGTGTTCCGCATGCAGGGTTTGGCCTTGGCCTTGAGAGGCTTATTACATGGGTCTGCAAGATTCATCATCTTCGCGAAACCATTCCATTCCCAAGGTTGATGGGAAGGCTATTGCCTTAATATGTCCAAGACCACAAAAGTGGCCTTTGTTGTGCAGGGAGAGGGAAGGGGACACCTTTCTCAAGCTCTCGCACTCTCGCAAATGATCAAAAAATGGGGGTTTAAGCTGGTAAGTGTTCACGTAGGCAGGAGCCAGCAAAGATCATTACCGGATTATTTCCTTAGTCAAATTGGTGCTGATGTTAGTGAGTTTAAAAGCCCAAACTTCACATTAGACAAGAGCAATCAAGGTATACAGGTAGGAAAATCATTACTGCTTGGCGCTTTAAACCTGCCGGCCTATCTAAATGAATCGAGAAGGCTGGTCTCTACCATAATGAGTAGGGAGCCTGATGTAATTGTAAACTTCTATGAGCCTTTAATAGGGCTGTCACAGATTCTATGGCGGGTTAAAATACCTGTTTTAAGTATTGCACACCAGTATCTGACTCTGCATCCTGCATTTAAGATGCCAGCCAGGCCCAGGTTTGATAGGCTTGGACTTAAGGTGCTTACCCGAATATCTCAAATTGGGTCATCTCTTAAACTGGCACTGTCATTTTACCCACTTGAATCCCATGGCAAAATTGTCGTGGTTCCACCTCTGCTCAGAACCGAGGTGATGAAACTGAAACCAAGCAATGGCGATTTCTATCTCATCTATGTTTTGAATAGTGGATATGCCGATGAAATCAAGTACTGGCATGCACACAATAGTGAATTAGAAGTTCATTGCTTCTGGGATAGGTTTGACCTACCCAATCCATACAGCCCAAGTCCAAACCTGCATTTCCACCACCTTAGCGATACCTTGTTTCTTGACAAAATGTCAAAGTGTAAGGCCCTTATCACAACTGCAGGATTTGAATCAGTTTGCGAAGCATTGTTTTTGGGTAAGCCGGTAGCAATGGTACCAGTAAAAGGACATTATGAACAAAAGCTTAACTCATATGACGCTCTAAATGCCAATGCCGGCATAAGAAATGATGAGTTTATTATGGATGAACTATTCGAAAAACTTCACGGCTTTAAAAGGAACCCTAACAACCAAAACATCATCAGAAGTTGGTTTTTAGGTACCGAAGAAAAATTTAAAGCTGTTTTCGCAGAAGTGCTTAGTAAATAACCGTTACAGTGCCCCTGGCACTTCTTGATTCTTCATCCTCTCCAAATGCTTCCACTACATAGAAGTACACGCCTTCAGGTACAAGTGCCCCGTTAAACATACCTGTCCATCCCTCCTTAGGATTTGTTGATGTAAAGAGCTCTTGCCCCCATCTATTGAAAATGGTGATCTTGTAATCCCTTATTAAGCTTGTAGAAACGGTCATGGAGTCATTCAATCCATCATTGTTAGGTGAAAATGCATTAGGTACATACACTTTTGAAAGGCAGCTATCATGTGGGTCAAGTAATAATAGGATATCATCAACCGGGCCAGGGCAATCGGGTGCCCCAGGTCCTCCTTCGAGAATTCCAAACAAGCTTATACGAGCAGAATCCGTTACCAACCTGTATGACAGGCTATCTCCAACAACGCTGTCGATATTCCAAACATAATAAGTGGCTCCAGATGCTACAAGGTCAGCATAGCGTCCCTTGCATATAAATAGAGTATCTACTTCCCTTTCTGATTCAATTGAACGTATGTAGGCAGTTGGAGGCTCAATTACGTTTACTGTAACATAGCCAAGTACTCCGTCTGAGCATGCTTCTCCATTTCCGGCTTCAACAGTATAAGTGGTTACCGTTTCCGGAATTACTGATATACTTCTTCTGGTGTCAGTACCTATAATATTGGGACCAGTCCATTTAAAGAACTTACCTCCATCAACTCCGATTTCAACTTTTGTTCCCTTACATACAACAGTATCTCCATATGTTTCAATTTCAAGTCCTGGTAACATTGACACACCAATGTCATCTAATGAAACACATCCAAACTTGTCTGTAACGGTAAGAGTATAGACATAAGTAGTGTCCTTAAATCCATTTACAGTGATATCTTTTGATTGGGAATTGTTCACGAATCCAACACCAGTGGTGTCTCCTTTGCCATCCCTCCATTGAAATCTATAAGGCCCATTGCCTTGCAAGCGTTCTACTTCTATTAGAACCTCTTCTCCAAGGCAAACAAATGTATCACGGCCAATTTCCAGGTTTGGAAGCTGGTTCACCACAATAACTACGTCATCTTCAGCAGAACAGCCATTTACATCTTCTACATATAGTGTGAATGTGGTTGTGCTACGCATATTCTCTACGTATGGATCTGCAATAAAGATGTTATTCGGCAGGCTGTTCGCAGGAACCTGCGACCATCTATAGTAGTTGAATCCCCTTTGTGCACTTAAATAGGCGGTTTTTCCAAAGCATACACTATCATCCACACCGGCATTTACGGTAAACTTAGGTACCACTTCAACAATTATAGAGTCAGTGGTTGGGCAGGAGCCATTATCGCCTCTAACGTAATAGGTAGTGGTTTGAGTAGGTGTTGCCACTGGGTTGGCAATATTTGTTTGGCTTAGTGATGAGGTGCCTTTTATCCATTCATAGGTATCAGCTCCTGAAGCAAGTAATTCTATTTCATCATCCTCACAGATTTTGACATCATTGCCTGCATCAGTTTTTGCTGCCGGTTTAACTACGACAGTTATTTCCCGCGTTGTGGAGCAACGATTTCCAATGTTTGCCACCAGTTTGTATGTGGTGGTTGTTCTTGGGAAAACAATTGGACTTTCAAGACCGGGGAGGATAATGTTTACCGGGGGGCTCCATTGATAATTAAGCGCTCCAGATGAGGTTAGGGTGACTGAGTCTCCTTCACAGATTTCCTGGTCATCAACCGTAACAAGGTTCGGAAACTCCATCAGTCTTATATACAGTGAATCAGTCGTTTTACAGTCCCCAACGGTTGTTGTTAAGTAATAGTAGCCTGATGCTGTGGGAGTGGCAACAGGGTCAGCAATGAAGCGATCGCTTAGTGGACCACCCGTCCATTCGAAGAATTCACCATATTTTCCGTCAAATGTTGTTGACTCGCCACGGCACAGATATACATCTTTACCAGCGTAGGCAGTGTTGAGGCTACAATTCAAAGTTTCTGCGTATACGTCAGGGCGCACACTGGGTGTAGAGAACTCAGAACTGGTAAAAGTCAAACTTCGCTTGCCAGATTCATTAGCCAATCTGATTTCAACACCATAATTGGTGCCAGGGTTGTTTCTCCAATAATTGAGAAAGTCCTTTATGTTTACTATAAAATTTTCGTTGCCAATGCTTGACCCTTTCACGTACACGGCGTCAGTGGTTGTCGTTTGTGGCATTCTATATTGGGCATTAGTCGGAGGTGTTTTCCACCTTAGTGTGTCCTCTCCCCATGGCTCAATGATTCTTGAAACAATGAAATCATTAGCGCCTGAGTCTACGTTATGTGCATCAAGTTGATTACCAGTAAAACGAAGCTTTAAGTTACCAACATTCCAGCCGCAGCTATTAGAACTTGTCGTATATATATCAAACTTGATAAAGGACCGGGTTACCAGGTCCTGTGTGTCGTTAAGAGTTTCAGAAGCGATCTGGATTTTATCTGAGAATCTTAGGATGGTAGAGTCATATCCCAGATTGGCTTCATTAGTTCTAAACTGCGCGCTTACATCGACCCAATTGTGATGGGTAGAAGGTGAAATTGAATAAACACATTTCTGTGCGCTGCATACTGTCGATGCCAGTAAAAACAGGGCTGGGAGGATAATTCTGTAGGCGTGTTGCATGGTCAATTCAGCTATTGCAATCCCCAAATTTACATTTTTGTAATATTAGCCAAAATTTAAATCTCTTAACTGATACACTTTAATGGTAAAAAGAGGTTCTTGGTTGAAGTTTACTCATTCTGAACAAGGTGGAGTAATTGTTCTGTCATGCCTTCTGATCCTGCTTTTTTTTATTAAAACCTGGCTAGTACCAGTTGTTAATACTGAGCCATTGCCATCCCAAAAAGAAGTTGACCAGGCTCTTTCTCTGTTCGAGCCAAAGAATATTCAGCCACCAGATCTGATCAAGGAAATAATTGACCGCGAGTCTGTCAAATACATTGGTTTTAGCTTTAATCCAAATACAATTTCTTTTGATAGTCTGTCTCTTATGGGGGTAGACTCTGTTTTGTCAAAAAGGTATCTCAAATTCAGGCTGGCCGTAGGTGGATTTAAAGATATAAGTGACATTGGGCGATTGTATGGAATTGATTCTAATCTGCTATCTCATATTAATAGGTGGGCAGTTTGGCCATTACCTGATCCAAACACCCCATCACCTCAAAGAAGTGAATCATATAACCCTTTGAAGGAAAGTTACTCTGGTGGAAACGAGTATAGGGACAATCTAACCCAACGAACGACGGTTCAGGTACTGGAGTTGAATATGGCAACTTTAGATGACTTTAAGAAGATTCGAGGAATAGGCGATGTTCTTGCCGGGCGGATTATCAAGTTCAGGGAGTCTTTGGGAGGCTTCGTTAGTCTTAATCAGCTGTTTGCCGTTTATGGATTGGATTCTGTGAATGTTGATCTTGAAAACTGGGAAATTCGTGTAGATACTTCTCAAGTCCTGAAGATTGATATAAACCGGGCGAGTGTGGAGGGTTTGGCCAGCCATCCCTATATTGATTGGAAACAGGCCCGGATGCTTGTAAACTTTCGGAAACAGCACGGCCTTTTCAAAAATCGAGACAACGTGTATGCGACACTTGCCTTCACTGAAGATCAGTTAACGCAACTAATTGTCTATCTTAGTTTTGAGTAACAAGACATTTTGCTGAAATTTTTGCGTGAATTAAAAAAGGCAGTCTATTTTTGCGCTCCCAAAAAAATCTTTGATGATAAGAGTCGTAGTAAAAGAAAATGAGTCGATAGATAAAGCCCTCAAACGATTTAAGAAGAAATTGGAGAAAACAAGGATTCTTAAAGGGTTCAGAAGTCGTCAGTTCTTTACAAAACCATCCGTTGAGAGAAGGGCAGAGATAATCAAAGCCAAGTACAAACAGTCAAAAGTCCGTCAATAAGATTAATGGTTTGGTTGAAAGTTTTCTTAATTGGTTAACATCAGAGAAAAAGTACAGCCAACACACCATTAAATCATATAAGACTGATCTCGAAAGTTTTAAGGGCTATCTAAGCGAAGACTATTCAGGACTACCTTTAATTGAAGCCAGTAAGGTTCAGATCAAATCTTGGGTAATGACACTCCTTAATAGTGGATACAGTGCAGTCACAGTCAATCGTAAGCTGGTTGCCCTAAGCACTTTTTATAAATATGCCATTAGGGAGGGGTGCTTGGATGTCAATCCAGTGGATTTGGTTTCAAGGCCAAAAAAGCCAAAGAGACTCGCCAAGTTCATAGATGAGAGTACCACCAGCAAAATTTTTGATGTAAGCCAGTTTGATGGTGACTTTGACGGACAGCGATCCAGGCTTATCATGGAGTTATTGTATTCAACGGGTATAAGGGTTTCTGAGCTGCTGGGAATTGCCCATGGGGATGTAGATGAAAAGCGTGCTGAACTAAAAGTGCTTGGCAAGGGGAACAAGGAAAGGCATATTCCGATTTCCAGAAGTTTGATTAGTCTTATTGGTTCTTTTTCAGCGCTCAAAACATCTGAAGGCTTTACTACCGGTGCTCTCGATTTTCTGTTGGTTACCGATAAAGGGAAGCAATTATATCCGGTTTTTGTTGCTAGAAAGGTAAAGGCTGTGCTTCAGGCATATGCCAACATTTCGGGTACAAATCCACATATATTGAGGCACACATTTGCCACCCATTTGCTCAACAATGGTTCGGACATTACATCTATTAAAGAGCTTATGGGGCATTCATCTTTGGCTTCTACTACAGTTTATACGCATAATAGTATTGATAGACTAAAGGATGTATATAAGCATTCACATCCTCGTAAATAAGAATTTAAACACAGCTTATCATGAATATTGAAATTAACTCAGCGCACTTTGAAGTAAATCAGGAGCTTTCTGAATTGATACATAAGAAAGTAGGTAAGATTGAGCGCTTTTATGATCACATCCTCGGATGCGCAGTATTTCTTAATGAAGAAGGACATTCAGAGCATAACAGGGAGAAAATTGTAGAAATACGAGTTAATGTAAAGGAGGTAACGCTGTTCTGCAAAGAGTCAGCATCAATGTATGAGCAAGCACTTGATTTGGCAGTGGAGAATATGAAGCGCCAACTCAAAAAATACAAGGATAAACACTCCTAAAAATAATTGCTTTGAATGCTGGTTTATTTGTTAAAGGTTTCCATATCTTTGCAGACCTTTTTTGAAAAGTAGATCTTTTATTTGGTTTTCAAGGATTCTGGGGAGATTCCAGAGCGGTCAAATGGGACGGACTGTAAATCCGTTGCTTCGGCTTCGCAGGTTCGAATCCTGCTCTCCCCACTTCTAAGCGGATGTAGCTCAATTGGTAGAGCGTCAGCCTTCCAAGCTGTCTGTTGAGAGTTCGAGTCTCTTCATCCGCTCATAGTGCCGATGTAGCTCAGTGGTAGAGCGCGTCCTTGGTAAGGACGAGGTCACGGGTTCAAATCCCGTCATTGGCTCTGAGTAAATTTTTATAAGTACTGTCTAACAACTAACATGAAGTCATGGCAAAAGAAAAATTTGAAAGATCCAAGCCTCACTTGAATATTGGAACCTTGGGGCACGTGGATCATGGTAAGACTACACTAACCGCTGCAATTACTAAGGTATTATCCGATGCTGGATTGTCTCAAGCACGTAGTTTCGACTCAATTGATAATGCTCCTGAAGAGAAAGAAAGGGGTATTACTATCAATACTTCACACGTAGAGTACGAAACAGCCAACAGACACTACGCTCACGTTGATTGTCCTGGTCACGCTGACTATGTAAAGAACATGGTTACAGGTGCTGCTCAAATGGACGGAGCTATCTTAGTTGTTGCTTCTACTGATGGCCCAATGCCTCAAACCAGAGAACACATCCTTCTTGCTCGTCAGGTAGGTGTTCCAAGAATTGTGGTATTTATGAATAAGGTTGACGCCGTTGATGATGAAGAGCTTCTTGAGCTTGTTGAAATGGAAATCAGAGATCTTCTGACTTTCTATGAATTCGATGGTGACAATGTTCCTGTTGTGCAAGGTTCAGCCCTTGGTGCACTCAACGGTGAGCAAAAATGGGTTGACAAAGTGATGGAATTGATGGCTGAAGTTGATCAGTACATTGAAGAGCCACCACGTGCTACCGACCTTCCTTTTGCTATGCCTGTTGAAGATGTATTCTCAATTACCGGCCGTGGTACTGTTGCTACCGGTAGAATTGAAAGAGGTGTTGTTAATGTAGGTGACCCAGTTGAAATCTTAGGTTTCGTTGAAAAACCAATTACTTCAACCTGTACAGGTATTGAGATGTTCAAAAAGCTTCTTGACAGAGGTGAGGCTGGTGATAACGCCGGTATCCTTTTGAGAGGTGTAGATAAGAATGATATCAGAAGAGGTATGGTAATTGCCAAGCCTGGTTCTGTAACTCCTCATACCAAGTTCAAAGGAGAGATTTACGTATTGAAGAAAGATGAAGGTGGTCGTCACACTCCTTTCTTTAAGAACTATCGTCCACAATTCTATTTCAGAACCACAGACGTAACTGGTACTATTTCGCTTCCTGATGGTGTTGAAATGTGCATGCCTGGTGATAACATCACAATTACAGTTGAGCTTATTGCTCCAATTGCGATGGAAAAAGGTCTTCGATTCGCTATCCGTGAAGGTGGTAGAACCGTAGGTGCCGGTCAGGTAACTGAAATTATTGAATAAGAATTTTAATGGCAAAAACGGGCGTAGCTCAGTTGGTAGAGCAACGGTCTCCAAAACCGTAGGTCGAGTGTTCGAGTCGCTCCGCCCGTGCAATAAGAATAAGATATGAGTAAGGTAATCAATAACATCAAGCTATCTTTTTTAGAGTTGCGCGACAAGGTAACCTGGCCAACCTGGGACCAGTTGCAAGAGTCTGCACTCATTACTTTGATTGCCTCTCTTATTATAGCACTCTTGGTATTTGCCATGGACAAGGCGTCCGAAACCGTTATGGAAATTATCTACGGATTGTTTTCTTAGACATTAAGAATACCTATGAGTGGCGAGGATAATTTTAAGTGGTACAGTATAAAGACTGTTACAGGTCAGGAGAAAAAGGTGAAGACCTTTATCGAGACCGAGCTTCATCGTGAGGGTCTGAGTTCTTACCTGAAGCAAGTATTAATTCCACTTGAAAAAGTGGTACAGCTAAGGAGAGGTAAAAAAGTACAGGTAGAGAGAAACTTCTTTCCAGGATATGTTTTTCTTGAAGTGAACCTCATGGCCGAAGTTTTACATACTATTAAAGGTGTAAACGGTGTTGCGAAGTTCTTGCCTGACAATGAGAGACCACAACCTCTGAGGCCTTCTGAAGTCAATAGATTTCTGGGTAAGGTTGATGAACTCAATGAGTCTCCTGAGCATGTAGAAGTGCCATTTATGATTGGCGAAACTGTAAAGGTCACAGACGGACCTTTTAATGGATTTACTGGTGTAATTGAAGATATTAACGAAGAGAAAAAGAAACTCAAGGTAATCGTTAAAATTTTCGGCAGAAGAACACCGCTTGAATTGAACTATATACAAGTAGAGAAGGAATAAAGTCATGGCAAAAGAAGTAACTGGTTTTATCAAGTTGCAGATTCGCGGTGGAGCGGCCAACCCGTCACCACCCGTAGGTCCCGCCCTTGGTGCCAAAGGTGTAAATATCATGGAGTTCTGTAAGCAGTTTAATGCCAGAACTCAGGATAGTGCAGGCAAAGTATTGCCGGTTGTGATTACCGTGTTTGGCGACAAGTCATTCGACTTTGTGGTTAAAACACCGCCAGTGGCATCACAACTCATGGAAGCGTCCAAAATCAAGAAAGGTTCTCCAGAACCCAACCGAAAAAAGGTGACTTCTGTAAACTGGCAGCAAGTAGAAGATATCGCCAAAGACAAATTACCTGACCTTAATACGGCAAATGTTGAGTCGGCCATGAGAATGGTGGCTGGCACTGCCAGAAGTATGGGTATTACAGTTGATGGTAAAGCTCCTTGGGAATCTGAAAATTAAGAAAATGGCTGTAACCAAGAACAGAAAAGAAGTATTGACTAAGGTGGATAGGGAAAAGGCCTATTCTCTTGAAGAGTCAGCCAAACTGGTAAAGGAAATCACTTACACCAAATTTGATGCGTCAGTTGACCTGTCAGTAAGGTTGGGTGTTGACCCTAAGAAAGCTAACCAGATGGTGCGCGGAACAGTATCTCTTCCGCACGGAATTGGTAAAACTGTACGCGTGTTGGCGTTAGTTACTCCAGACAAAGAAGAAGAAGCCAAAGAGGCGGGTGCAGATTTTGTTGGCCTTGATGAGTACATCAAGCAAATTCAGGACGGATGGACTGATATTGATGTAGTAATCACCATGCCTGCTGTGATGCCTAAGATTGGTAGAATTGGTAGAATACTTGGGCCAAGGGGATTGATGCCAAACCCTAAGTCTGGTACCGTTACTGATAATATTGGTGAAGCTGTTAAGTCTACCAAAGCCGGTAAAATTGACTTTAAGGTAGATAAGTATGGTATTATCAATACCACTATAGGAAGGGTGTCTTTTAGCGAAGACAAACTTCTTGAAAACGCGACAGAGCTGTTACAAACCATAAATCGACTTAAACCGTCGGCTTCCAAAGGTGCATACTTCAAAAGTGTGCATGTTTCTTCCACAATGAGTCCTGGAATAAAAATTGACTCAAAAACCATCCCTGGTATCTAGGGATTTAAACAATTCTGCATGAACAGAGACGAAAAGCACAGAATTGTTCAGGATCTGGCACAACGCATAGAAGATTCTGGGTTTAACTTTTATGTTGCCGATATAGGTG
>ENA-OWNT01005523-OWNT01005523.1-seawater-metagenome-genome-assembly--contig:-NODE-5523-length-10392-cov-3.734367_pt1 | contig 10392 bp, 8 predicted proteins | sample MGYA00238136_ERZ651165 | MGnify/ENA primary metagenome ERZ651165 (study PRJEB26861, sample SAMN08777766) | seawater metagenome | isolation source: coastal seawater | place: USA: Florida | collected...
CGTTGCGTCGTTGCGTCGTTGCGTCGTTGCGTCGTTGCGTCGTTGCGTCGTTGCGTCGTTGCGTCGTTGCGTTGTTGTGGTCGTTGCGTTGTTGCGTTGCTGTGTTCGCTACTGTGTTGCGGCGTCGTGTCGCTGTCGCTGTCGCTGTTGCTGTTTGTCGCAGCGAACCGTTGTCGGTGAAAGTCGTTGTCGTTGTCGCTGTGGCGGGTGCTGCTCGTGTTTTCGGTGGCTGTCGGGACGGACGGCTTCTGCATGCTTACTGTTGGTGGTGGATTGATCGGCGTAAAATGAGCGGTGGTGGCACGGCGGTACAGTGGCATGGTGGCACAGTGGTATGGTGTTCAATGTTGGAGTAGTGCACGTTGCTTGACGGACAGTAGACTTTGGGCGCTGCCCTGCTTCACGGAGTCGACATAGGAACTGTGTTGTTCATTACGATTGCAATTGTATCATCGCCAGTCTTGTCCCAGTTTTTTTCTGCACATAAACACGGAGAAGTGGAACTCATTCGGGGCAATGATGCCCCAAGTGTGGTGAGCTGCCCGCGCGCCTCAACTCTGTAAGCGGCAACAAATTTGGTTCCTTGCTGCGGTGGGCCTTCCTGGAGTTCGAAACGGCAGTATGAGTTACTCCGCGCCACCCTCGAAGCGGTTGCCACCGGCCTCTTTGCTTCAGCAAATCGCAGAGTTGCACCAGCAGCTTGACGAGGCCAACGCTGCAAACGAGTCGCTTCAAGGACTAATCAAGTCATTGTTGAGAACGAACTTCGAGTTGACTGCAGATTTACAGTCAGCGCGATCGGCCATTGTGTTCCTTTCCAAAGGCAGGGCAGTGGATCTGGAGCGACTGCGAGCAGAAGCTGACAATGAGCGTGACGCAGCAGCCCAGATCGATAAGCTCGCTTCCGTCTCGAAATCGAACCGTGACCGAACGGGCGATAACGGTGATGAAGCAAGTACAGAGAACTCGCTTTCACAAAGCGACTCGGAGCAACGCCTTAGCGATCAGGAAATTCCCGTTCGCATCCCGTCCCAACCAAGCGTGAACGGACATGACGACAATGACAGCCTTCCGAAGTCAACGCGAGACGCAACTGACGCGGATGACGAGAATTCCGTAGACAGCGATGCTCAAGACCGCTTCGATGAATACGTTGCGAAAATTCAGAGAGAAGATCTGCTGGAAAGGCTTGATGAACTTGCCGGTGCAGCTGGTTCGGGTGCTGCCCACGCGCCCAAAGTCAAGTCTGACAAACCAAGATCCACAAGAAAGACCGCCCGCGATCTATTTCGGCCAAGCGAAGAGCAATTTGCCACTTTGGATGCCTTACAAGAAGAACTGCGTTCAAGTGAGAAATCTTTTGTCGATAGAGAGATGAAGGCTGACGAGGACCGCCGGACGCGAGAACGTACTTTGCTCGCGCATACTGAATCGACACCTCCAGCGCACCGTGTTCATCTTGACGACAGCCCTCTCGGCGCACACAGCACAACTAGTCTGGGTCGCGGGGGATCGTACATGACGCGTCACGCCGCAGGCAAGCCTCCAAAAGTGCACACAAAACCGCGCCGCCCTGAAGCACCACTGGACCGAAACCGTGGGATGGTGCGTGAGATTTTCAAATATTATCTGGACGCTTTTGACAAGTCCTTTCTTCATTCACCGCGATCGAAAAAGAAGTCGCGACCTTCGAAGAGCTCTAGCTCTGGGCGAAACCACAAAACACGCATGACCTTTGATCAACTGCGCATATTTGCTGTCAATTTCCGAATCGTTCCGAAGCTGCTGACCAGGGCGGACTTAGAGCAATGGTGGAGACTCATGGGCGAGCCACCGCTGCTGAATCTGGAGCAATTCACAGGCTTTCTTAGATGGACCGCTGTGCGAGCCTACAATAATGTACAGTGCCCCGAAAACGAGCTGCGCGAGCTGGCGTTGCTGCAGTGGATCACAGGTACCCAGGGCTATCAGGACTTGTTAGACGGCCGAAGCACTGTGAACCTGCAGAAACTGCAGCTGAAATTAGACGGGTTAGACCTCGGTGATTCAAATGGCTTGCCTGGAACTGACTTTTAGAGAAAGAAAGAAAGAGGCCAGGCACCATTCTCGCGGCGGTACGCAAAAAAAGTAACTTATGGTTTTACAGCACGGTCTCCAGAAAATTGTGTCTCGCGCTGCACCTCCGTTCAAGCTTCCAGTGAAATCACAACAAAGGAAACAGACGATATGCCCGCAACACCATCCAGAATACATTCCACAGTCGCCCATCCTGTGGCCTCCCCAACCCCACGCACCACACATTGGCAGCGTGTGTCAAGTATGCTATAAGTAGTAGCAGTCAACACTACTTTTCATCATGAGGTAGAGTATAATACTTGCAGATGATTGCAGACAAACGATGCAGGGACGCAGGCATGCGGAATGGAAGACGACGCTGTCACCTTAACCTGTGATGCTGTGACATGGACTTGCATTCGTTTACATACAACATAGCATTGTAGTGTCGCGGTTCACAGTGACTGAGAGACTGAGAGTGGGAGTGAGTGAGTGAGTGGGTGACCGGGAGTGAGTGAGTGAGTGAGTGAGTGAGTGAGTGAGAGTGTGGCTGAGGGCTGAGGCGCTGAGGCCACCGACCGACCGCTGACTGCGTTGACGTGTGCTCGACGAACGACAGACAGACGACAAACGACGACCACCACATCATCACCACAGATCGAGCGATCGAGCGATTGGTCATCGTTGTCGTCGTTTGTTCGTTCGCTTTCGTCGTCGTCGTCGTCGCTGTGGGTATCGACGTTGTCGTAGTTGTAGTTGTCATCGCCGACCATCCCCAATTGTCACCGTGTGCGGTGCGGTGGCGCGTGGTGCGTGCTGGTGCTGGTGCTGGTGCTGATGCTGATGCTGTTGACGGTGGGTGATGTTGTTATTCCGTTTGTGGTTGTTTGATGTTGTCGTTGCTGCCGTTGCTGCGGTGGCGGTGGCAGGGGCTGCTGATTGCGGTTTGTCGTACGTTGTTTGATGCGTGGGTGTTTGTTGCTGCGTGCTTGTTGCGGTAATGAGTCTCACTTTGGGTCGATGTTGGCCTGTGGAGGGTGTTATTATATATACTGCCGAAGGCCGTGCAGTGGCGATGTGTAGGTGACGAGGTACCGCCGTTGAAAAATATGGCACCGACACATTGCTGCGACTTGGATTTCTCTGGCAGTTGTGAGTGCGGGTCTGTGGGCGTCTTCGGTTGTATCGGTGTCGAAATCCGGAGTGCGTCGCTGTAAGAAAGTGCGGTGGGGTTGACGTGGCCCGATGCAGGGGCCTCAAAAGAGATCTTCTGCGGAAGCGGATGTCGCCGCTGATGGAGAAGACCCGCTCGTCATTCGTCCCCTCGGTGGAGGTCTCGAAGTTGGTCGGTCGTGCATCCACTTGGAGTACAAAGGCAAAAGTATTTTGTTTGACTGCGGTATTCACCCTGGGTATCGTGGCGAAGACTCCATACCACGTGGTCTTCACAGCGAAAATGTGGACCTTAGTAAGGTCGACGTTTGTCTCGTGACCCACTTTCATTTGGATCACGTTGGAGCTCTTCCCTACTTGACAGAAAAGACAAATTTCAAGGGAGCCGTGTTCATGACGTACCCAACGTGGTGTGTGATGAAACTCTTGCTGTCTGATTACATTCGAGTGAGCAATGTCGACGGCCAAAATCAATTGTTCACGGAGGAAGACCTGCGACGGTGTCTATTGAAATGCAAGTGCATCCGTTACCACGTGGAACACACGCACAAAGGCATCCGGTTTCGATGTTTTCCGGCTGGACATGTGCTTGGGGCAGCTATGTTTGATGTTAACATTGCGGGACAAAAGATCTTGTACACGGGAGACTTCTCTTGCACTGATGACCGCCATTTGCTACCCGCAAAGGTGCCGACCGACTACCATCCCGATTGTGTCGTGATGGAGTCAACAATGGGCACTCGAAACCACCCCAATCAGGAGCGCAGAGAAAGAGAATTGCTCAAGTATGTGGAGCAAACGTTACATCCACCAAACGGAGGTCGCCCCGGGCGAGTCCTTATCCCAATTTGGGCTCTTGGTCGAGCTCAAGAAATTCAGCTTATTTTAGATGAACATTGGGGCAAGCACAAGCGGCTACAGAGATTTCCGATTTACTACACGTTCGTTTCTTGTTCAGCTGTTTTTGGCCTCACCGTCTGCTTACTGACGCGTTGTCTGCACCGTAATAGGTCAAAAATGGCGAAAAAGGCAATGGCGGTATACAGGACGGAGACGCAGATGATGAACGAGAATGTTAAATCGAAGCGCACGAATCCGTTCAACTTTAGATTCATCAAAGAGTTGAGTGGGGTTCGGTTTTTTGATGACTCACGACCTTGTGTTGTGCTGGCAACCCCTGGTATGCTCCAAAGCGGTGATTCGCGGTTTTTGTTGGAGCAGTGGTGCAGTGACCCTGCCAACAGGGTGCTTCTGGTCGGGTACGCTGTTGACCAAACGTTGGCACATCGCATTCGCGCAAAGCCACCAGAATTCATTGAAGCACTAGACGGTGAGCAAGAGCATGTGGGCTTTGTGCTGCTTCACACGTGGCGCTTACATTGTCTGTGACGATGACCTCCGTGCACGCTGCGTGTTCAGGTCGGAGAATCCCGTTCAAATGTCAGGTAAACGAGGTGTCATTCAATGGGCACGCGGACGTGCGCGAGACAACTCAGTTCGTTAAAGAGCTCGCTCCGAAGGATATCATCCTAGTCCACGGAGCGAAACAACAGTGCTTGGATCTCCGCAAACATCTAAAGTCGCGTGGCTACGGCGTACGTGTGCACGAAGTGAATGCCCAACTCCCACGTGTGATGGTGGCTGACTGGGTCTTGTGTGCCTTGCCCGTATACCACAGAACGTGCAAACCCCTGAAAATGGTCAACCTGTCGACATCTATCCCGTGGAAAAGAAAGTTGCCCGATTCATGGGGACTCTCGCCGAACACGAGCCGCAGGACGGGCAGCGGGTGGAAGGTATTTTGGTCGTTGAAGAGTTCAAGAACAAAGTGTTGGATTTGTACACCAGGCACGTCTACATGCCTTCAGTGTCCCGTATTGAGCTGTGAGCGTTCGTGTTTGACTCGGAAATGCATTACGTAGACCTGATGAGGCGGAGACTTTCACGCGCCTAAGTGTGAGCTCCATCGTACAAGAACAGTTTGTTCCGTTCCATTACGAGCTGGACTCGCTGTTGGGGTACCTACGACGAATGTTCGATGACGTCGTCCCGTATACGATCGACACATACACGACGCCTCAGCCTGCGAACGAAAGCGGGGACGATACACCAGTCGCGAAAGACGGTGCAGATGAGGGCGCCGAGTCCACGCAAGCGGACGCAGACACCACCGAGGAATCGACCGAAGCTTCCAGTTCACAATCAAAAGATGAAGAAGCCGACGCAAGTTCGTCTGCAGAGCAGACGGTCCAGGCAACGCAGGATAGTTGGGTTATTTGTGAAAAGGTGCAGCTCACGCATCAGGTGCGCAAGTATTGCATAGAACTGCGACCCGTCAGCTCTGTGATAACAACCGTGAATTTTGTTTTAGCCTGATCAACATCGACTGTGCGTTCAATGGGCGAGTTCCCCAGAGAGTGATATGCTTGCGGACAGCATTGTCGCGCTGGTGCGTCTTGTTTTGCATCATATTTTCATCACGTATTATGGGTGTGTAAAAGTGTGACGACCTCAACAGGCAATGCAAGTTCAAGTTTTGATGACATCGGCACCTTCATCCGCGCCATCCTCACTGGGAACTTCGAAGAGCGTACAAGATGGGCCTGGAGATTGGCCCAAGACTGAAGATGAAACTCTATCGTTCTTTACCAAGGTAACTTGTGTTCGAACCCATTCTCACCGTGAGTCCATTCACGTCACCGTCCATTGGTTGCAGGTATTGAAAGAGCGATTTGGAGCAGACAACGTGGCTCTGACAGTAAGTAATCTTGTCAATGTGCACACAAGTGCAATATTGATAGAGACTCACTTCTTGTTGCTCCTCAGGTGCAGCAATCTGCAAAAGAGTCGGACGCCAAGGCAAAGCACGTGTTGCGGATTGAAATTGCCGACGATAAGCAGGTGACTGATGCAGCTGGCAACGCAACGGAGCGCAAGACACTCCGCTGTGATATTGTGAACCCAATGTCCACTAGCCATTTGGAAGTATCATCGAACGATTCAAATCTTCGAACAGAAGTCCAGGACATTGTGAAAAATTTGCAAGCATCGATTTTACCGATATTTTACTAGTGTGCCGCCAATAGAATTAAGTAAATTGATTTCACTTACGTTTGATACGGAGACCATCTCTTTCGATGTCGGCGTGGGATCGCTTTGTGTATTCAAAATACTTGTTCCGATTCACACGGCATGTGGTCGCACGACGGGAAGCGGGTATCCAAGACTATACATCGTCGATGGATAGGACGCAGTTGCTTTGTGCCCCTTGGATACCTGCCGAATGGAACACGAATCATATTCAGCCTGATGGGCACACTTGACGCGACATGCCAGTTCGAGACATTGCAGCAGCTTACCAGGCGACTGTATGCAGCAAACGCAAGCCAATAATACGGCCTACACACATGTAATAACCGAGACTTTCAGATACAACAGAGCACCACTCAACATTCAACATTCAATGACGAATGTACCCGAGAGCAGATGTGAAGTGGAAGAAAGCGTGCAACGGAACCTGCCATGAACGATAAAAAAAAATGCACTGAGTCGAAGACAAGAAATGCACAGATGTGCCCTCTTGCACTTTGCTTACCGGAAGATCAGCTAGCGACTGGATGGGCCCACGCTCATGATGAGGTAAGTTTTGGTTACCACACAGTATCTGTTCCGGTAGCCAAAAAAGTACGAAGCCCCCTGCGTAGAAGCCCATTGCTCGAAGAGCAAACGACCTCATGAGGTGGTGCTCCTTGTTTTCTGGCAGCAGCATATGCCTTGCGGTTGATGCAAACACACAAAGAACAGCGAAAATATACGCCAGGATGAAGTAGACGAATCCGCCCGTAAAATACACAATTGAGTTCACAATGGCATACGTCATGAGCCCCAGCCCAATCAAATTACTTTTGGTAGAATTAGGTGGCTCCCCAAGAGTCAGAGCGGTGAACAAGAAGAAGACTGCACTCCAGAGCATTGGGAGTTCGTCCAGCATCTGTCCTTCGCGCAGCATGGTTCCATGAAATGCAAACGAGCCAACTCCAATGATGATGACGCCGACACTGGAGAGGGCGATTTTCCAACCGTGCCCATGCAGAGCTGTTTGGCGGAGGTAGTACACACCGTACAGCGCGATTGGAATGGACGACATGGCGCTGAAAAACTCGGCCAGGTAGTACGTGATCGCATAGTCCACCTCACAAAAATTGTAGTCACCCGTCGGCGGTCCCCAGTGGCCATATGCGTCCGTGTCCAGTTCCCCTGCTTCGGCGGCGACGTCCATGGTGGTTGATCGTTGCTTTCAGGGTCCGACCAAAATCTCAAATCTGAAACAATATATTGACTTACAGAATACAATAACACTTCGCCGCACAATTCTGGCATGCATTCATCGCCAGTGGTTTCACCAACGCCATGCTGCCTCATTTCAACACGACTCACAACTCACGATGACGCGACTTCACGACGCGGCCACTTCACACGACACTACAGCGCGGCCACGACGAGGCTTCGACGTCGCAGCATCACCACATCGCAGCTTTGCGATTTGGCGACGGTGCCACGACTTTCTGTCCACTCCACGACAATGCACACGGGCGTTACGACATTGATCACACGGCCCCACGACATCACGAAGACAAACAGTGCCGCGATTCATTACAACGCCACGGTATAGATATGGTAGATGTCGCCGCGTCGGCTTCGTGGCAACGACGGATGCAGCAACGAAGCGACGAAACGAACGACTTCGCAACGGAACGACGACTTTGTGGTGACAAGATCGCCCGGAATGAACATCAATCAAGACCAAACAGCCAAACAGTAAGGAGCATGGAAAGCAGAAAGGTATTTGAAACTCGATACAGGTGAAGACGCACACAACGAATGTTACTTTTAGTACTGTAGTCGATAGTTATCATTGTGTATGACCATGCATGCCACGAATCTCGTCGCTCATCGCATGTCGGTGCACACCCTACGGACCTACGGATGATGCGAATGATGACGGGTGCTCTCGACTTGGACAAAGAAAGACCAACCCATAGATCTCGTGACATTGTAATTCAGTTACACGAAGGTCAAGTGCCTAATTGCCGAAAACAAGGACGGCGACGGACAGAATAACGGCGAGCATTGAAGCAGTCGTTTCCGATGCGGCTCCAATCGAGCCGAGCCCGCCCTCTGTGGTCGTCGTTGTGGTTGTGTCGATTCCACACTCTCCATCACCATCAGGATCGTTGAATGGATTTTCGGGACAAGAATCAACGGACGAGCACAGGCCATCCATGTCGGGGTCATTCTCAGCATCATAAGGGCACGTGTCGACATCGCCGCAGATGGAGTCGCTGTCTGCGTCATTCTCATCATCATACGGGCAGGCGTCAACATCGCCGCAGAGGTCATCGTTGTCGGCATCGTTTTCAGCATCGTAGGGGCAGCGCTCGACATCACCACAGCGTCCATCGCCATCGGCGTCGTTCTCTGCGTCGTTGGCGCAGCTGTCGATGTTACCGCAAATATTGTCGCTGTCGGCGTCGTTGTCACCATCAGATGGGCACGTGTCGTCCGTCTCACACACATTGTCTCCATCGGCATCATTGGCAGCATCGTCCGGACACAAATCGCTATTGCCGCAGACACCGTCACTGTCAGCATCGCCACCGACGGCACCACATCCAACGATGGTGCAAACCACGACGTGGGCTTCATATGGGCATGGATCGTCTGAGTCGCACAAGAAGTCGCTGTCGAAGTCGTCGAAATAGTCATATGGGCAGCTATCGCTTTCGGCACATTTTCCATCGTGATCAGCGTCGTTTTCCGCATCTAGTGGGCAGTCATCCACATCACCACACAAACCATCTCCGTCTGTGTCACCATCCGCTGAGTAGGGGCAAGAATCGAAATTGCCACAGACGTTGTCACTGTCAGCATCGTTCTCGGCATCGAGAGGGCAAGCATCGACGTCACCGCACAATCCGTCGTTGTCCAGGTCGTCGTCCGGATCGTGTGGGCATTCGTCAATATCGCCACAGACACTGTCGCTGTCAGCGTCGTTTTCTTGGTCGTTCGGGCAAGAATCGTTAACATCGCACACAGAGTCATGGTCGTCGTCACCACCGTCGTCGGCGCAGGCGTCGGCTTCGTCCAAAAAGCAGGCTTTGACGTTGAGATCCGTTTCGAATATGTTCGATGGTGGGCCAAATGGCATTCGTTGGTCCAAGCTGGCTGCAATTTCGGAAAGACTGACACCAGAGTAATGGCTCATGTTTGTACTTCCGTCGACCAAGAGGTCATACACGTTGGTGCCAATGCCGGCTAAAGTGGGCGTCGCGATCACCGCAGAGAAAGTCAAGTTACCGTCAAGGAACTCGTGAAGATCAACAACAGATGCATGGCCATTTCCCTCAACACTAAGATCTGCCAGGCCCTCGGTGTCAATCGTGATCGCCCATGCCAAGTTTTTCTCCCGGCGCTCATTCCAGCCACTGCCTTGCAGTGTGTGTCGGAAAACGAGTCCAAAATCTGCCTCACCGGAACCGACGCTACTGATCATGGTGGCCGTCACGTTAAGGTCGGCCGCCGCAACGAAGGTCGCATCGGACCACTCCACAGCGTTGATGTCAAGAACAATCATTGTCAAGTCGTCGAAAGAATTTGTGAAGTTCACGAAGAAGAAACCCTTGTCGTCAATTTCATTTGGAAGTTTGAACAGATGGCGCAAGGAAAGTTCAGCTTCTGGGCTAGCGCGAGCCACGAAAGCAATATCAGTTTGGTCCCAGCGATTGAACGGCTCCATAGCTCCAACGAAGTCGCGGTAGAAGAAGTCCACTCCCCAAAGCATATCTGTTGTGTTCATCGCGAAATCCACGACATGCGCGAGGACGAAACCAACCGGGTGGCCGAGGCGCAACTGCCCGCCAATAGAGTCCTGGACGTCGAAACGTGCAAAATCTGGTCCAGTCAACAAGTCGAGCTCTATATGCTCGGCCCCTTGTTCATGCTGAATGTCATGGGTGCTCTTGAAGCCACCACCCGTGGGCCAGAAACGGTGCGCACCAGAGACGTTGCCCTTGGTGTGGTTCCCGATCTCCACCGCAAGGCCACTCAAGAATGTGTTTTTGCCGGCGCCGCCATGAATGGGGTCAAACACCTTGTCAAGGTTCA
>ENA-OWNT01005524-OWNT01005524.1-seawater-metagenome-genome-assembly--contig:-NODE-5524-length-10391-cov-5.552162_pt1 | contig 10391 bp, 12 predicted proteins | sample MGYA00238136_ERZ651165 | MGnify/ENA primary metagenome ERZ651165 (study PRJEB26861, sample SAMN08777766) | seawater metagenome | isolation source: coastal seawater | place: USA: Florida | collected...
TACCACGGCGCTTCAACTCAATCTGTACCAACGGCAGGCCATTGATCAGTAGTGTCACATCATAGCGATTCTCATAGCTACCCACCTGGGTGATCTGATGAGTTACCTGATACTGGTTGCGACACCAATCAACGGTGTTCATAAACTGGATATAACAGCTGCTGCCATCCTCACGGGTCAGCTGATAGCGGTCGCGCAGGGTTTTGGCGCGCTCGAAGACATTGCCCTTGTCCAGATGGTTAAGCACCTTCACAAACTCCCCCTCGGTTAGAGGACGATCTTGTAGCGCCTCAGCGTTGTGAATCTCCAGTTGCCGTTTCAGGTTGGTATTGAGTTGTTTGGTATTCTCAATATTGACACGGGTATACCCCAGGCCGGTTAACCGTTCAATCAGCTGCTCTTCCAGCTGGGCTTCCGACTGCTTGCCCTCTTGTGCGTAATCCATGCGGTCCTTCATTATCTGCTGCTGCGCGCGATATGTTTGCGCGTTGTAAAACTCAATACCCTGCCGCTGAATATGATCCAGCAGGTCGTTATTCTCTATAAATTCGTAAATAGACAGATCCACTCCCCAAGGGATGTCCAGATCGTCCAGCGCATGGGAGACTCTGGACAGCAGGTTCAGTGAGTGGCTGTCATTGAGGTAAAGCGTAAGGTCGATATCCGAACCAGGGCGGTAGGTGCCCTTGGCGCGAGAACCATACAGCACCACCCGGTCCACCTCGCTAAAGCGGGCAAACACGGCCTGAATCGCCGCCACAGTTTTTTGTGGCAAACCATAAAGGAAGACACTCCGCAGCCAACAAGCGGCGACGCAGAGAAGACTCCAATGAAGGTTCGGAAGCTGCGGGTGTTCCCCACATTGCAGCAAAAGGAGAAACTGAAGCAGTGGTTCGGAGCCGCGCGGTGGACGTACAACAAGTGCGTCGAGGCCCAGAGAAGCGGCGCGCTGAAGGACAAGAGCATGATGGAGAAAACAAAGCTGCTCCGGTCTCGGTTCCTGAAGCAGGAGGTCTTGAACGACGACAAGGCGTGGCTGCAGGCGATCCCGTTCGACGTCCGTGACGAAGCACTCCGGGACTGCCTGAAGGCGATCAAGAGCACCTTGGCAAATCCGAAAGTCCGTCACTTCGAAATGAAGTTCCGGTCTCTGAAAGACGAGTCGCAGTCCATCGTGCTCCGGAAGACGCACTGGAACAAGAAAAGGGGCATGTACAGCGACGTGTTCTCCGTGCAGAACCTCAAGTGCGAGCAGGAACTGCCTGAGAAACTGGACCACGACTGCCGGTTCGTGCGGACGCGCCTCGGGCACTACTACTTGTGCATGCCAGTCGATGTGAAGTCGAGCAACAGCCAAGCTCCACCCGCATCGCAGCACAGCACGATCAGTCTCGATCCAGGCGTCCGCACCTTCATGACGGGCTTCGACGCCGACGGAATGTGGTGCGAATGGGGCAAGGACGACATGACGAAGATCTTCCGGCTCTGCAACAGCATCGACAGCCTGCAGAGGAGATGGAAGGAAGTCGGGCACCACAAGCGATACCGGATGAAGATCGCCGCGAGGCGCGTCCGCCTCAAGATCCGCAACCTCGTGGACGACCTACACAAGAAACTCGCCAAGTGGCTCTGCGAGAACTACCGATGCGTGATCATTCCCGAATTCGAGACGTCGCAGATGGTCACCAAGGGCAAGCGCAAGCTCAACAGCAAGACGGCGAGGGCGATGCTGACGTGGAGCCATTACCGGTTCCGGCAGCGGCTGCTGAACAAGGCGCGGGAATATCGTTCGTGCCAGGTCATCGTCGCGGACGAGGCGTACACATCGAAGACGTGCGGGCGCTGTGGAAAGATCAATGCCAAGCTCGGCGGCGCCAAGACGTTCCATTGCAGTCAATGTGGATACAAGGCGGATCGCGACGCCAACGGAGCCCGAAACATTCTGCTGAGGTGCATCAAGGACCGAAACATTAGAGGTGGAGGCAACTCCACCGTTGGGGTTACACCCCTTCAGGCTCTCTGATTCTGTCAGAGAGCCTGTCGCTCTACTAGAGAAAGCATTTGTTGGGAAACCATCGCTTTGTTTAGTTTAATTGTAACGGTATTACCATAAAGCATGATACCGCTGATCGTACTAAGAGTACAAAGTACTGCATATGATTGGATAAACGAAGTCCGAGATGCTTCGTCGAGCCGCTGTGGCAGTTATTTTCGGTTGCCGCAACGTTGCAACGTTGCAACACAACAACACACACACACACACACAACCACGCGGAAACGCAGAAACGCTGCCACGGACCACGGACACGGACGACCGCAGCCCGAAGCCTAACGCGTTTTTGCTGAAGCTGACCGACTTGATGTGATGGCGATCCAGCTAGTTGGCGATTTGGCATGTTGTACGGGCGTGGGGTCTGGATTTTAGGACCCCAGCACCATACATGTGCAGCAATGCAACGGCTTCAGTGGATAGAACTTGAGAACCACAGTCGACGATGCGGTCAGGAACTGATACACAACTGTATGATAGAGGCAGCGAGAGTGTGTTGTGCTGTTGCATGAAAATACTCTGAAGCAAGAGAGATCTCTTGAAAACCACAGTTCAAAGTTTTCAGGAATTGCTTTGAGACTGACAATGTTTGCATCAGCGATGGGAGTGCATTGCCAAGACTTCATTCGGCGAGCCAGAGTGACTTGAACATTGTGACGTACTCGTATCAAGCATGGGCAGTGGCTCCAGTGTGGCTGCACAGCTCCATGCATTGCCGGACCAATTGAATATTGAACAAGCGCGTACTATTTGCCTGGAGAGTTTTGGAGAAGTATACGCAGCCCAATTTTCAGAATCAGTATTCCATGAGCACGCAAAAGATGGCCTTCTTGGGAAAGAAGACTTCCTGAAACTAGTGGATACCGAGGCAAAATCTTCACTTGGGGATGTTTGGCCGGCAAAGGATCAAGAGCACGAAAGTACAACCGCTTCTCCAGTGTCACCATCCTCGAGTACATTACGCAGACACTTTTCCAGCGAAGAACAATCGTTGGCGAAAGAAACACCCTTGCACAAACTTGTGAATGGCATGAAGCGACTGAACGGTACTGGGAGGACCCCGTTGGTGCTGATTGCAATTGGGAAATACAATCCGGTGAACTTGATGCACCCACACATGTTCAACGTGGCTAAAAGATACCTGGAAAAACACACAGACTACGGTGTTATTGGAGGATTTATGTGTCCTATGCATGACAAACTTGTGAAAAATGCTTGTCGAGGTGATGTTCGACAAGCAATTCCTGGCCGCCGCAGACTTGACATGTGCCAAATTGCCGTCGCAGAAAGTAAATGGATCGATGTGGGCCGATGGGAAATTGTGCAGAAAACAGGTCATCTTGACTATCCAGAGATATTACATCGTATGAGCGACTTGTTCAAGACATACTTTCAAAACCACCCCAATTGTGCTGACGGCAAAGAGGTACGGTTGCAATTGTTCACGGTGATCTTGTTAGCTGCGTTTTGCACAAACCTTCACGCGCAAACGTGCTTCAGGTTCACACAATGTATCTTTGTGGTGGAGATGACTTGGTCAAGTGTACTCCTGCCAACCTGAGACAATACGGATGCGTGTGCGTGACAAGGCCAGGGTAAGACCACGCCACCTCATCATCGCGGTCTTCACATGATTGATGTACTAATGTCTCTTTCCATCACTTTCTTTGCCATCGCATACAACAGATGGATTCAAAAAGGTGCAGATAAGTTCACAGCTCAGTGGCAGGGAATTGTCCACGTGGTTGAGGATACGTCAGTAGTCGACGTTGCCTTGGCAGACTTATCATCGACAAAGGTTGGAACCACATAATGCAATGTGAATGCTTCTGGCGTCGTCTGAACTGTAGTTTGTTCTCTGTCTCCGAAGGTTCGGCGTTTCATCAAGATGAAGAAAAGTGTTGAGAACCTTGTTGGTCCGAGGATTCATCAGTACATGCTCAAGCACAAAATTCTTGAAAAAATGCATCCAAAGTCACCTGAAGAATGGACCGCAAAGGATGCATCCATGGTGAAGTTGAAATCCGTAGAAATTCCGATGCCTTTTCCTGGTGTTGCACCTGTTGTTGGTGATGACTCTCACACGAAAGTCGCCACAGATACGCCAGACACTGCAGCAGAGGTACCTGAACCATCGCTGAAGCGAGACATAGATGGCGACTCGCAAAGTGGTCAGGCCAATAAAACTGATCCAAAATAAAAAGTTATATACCTGTGACCGCACTCTACTGTGTCTTGTCACGAGTGAACGTGCCAAGGAGAGGCGTTGACTCCAACTGCCATGTGTCCTCGTTCGCAGCGGCAGTTACTGGACTTGGGCTGCGACAAGTTTGCTCAGCCGAGTCAGGTTGTATGCTGGTAGCAGATGTTTCTCGCTTTGATTCAACATCGAGGCTCTGTGTCTTCCGCCTCAGTTCCATTTTTGTCAGAACCCACTTACACAATGGGGGTCCGATGACTTGGTTGATGACAACAACTGCAACTATCATCGTCGCAAAGTCGCCTCCCCACACCTTGTACTCAAGGTGAACCTTTTTAGCGAGGCCAAGTGCAACCCCAGCCTGCGTAACATACGCCATCCATGACAGCTTGTTTTCAATTGCTGGTTGCTTCGCCAAAGTTCCACCAACGTATGCGCCAATCATTAGGCCAACAATACGAGTTGAGACAATTATTGCACCAATCAATGCGTTTTGCAACAGCGCGTTGACCGACAGAGCCGCACCAGTCAACCTGCATGAAACACACAATCATGTTAATTGCTGACGGTTGGCATTGGTTTCCATTCCAAACGTACGTGAAAAATATGACATGAATGAATTCCGCCAATGAGCTTTCTAGTTGCAGAAATCGTACGGACGATGCGTTTGGTGGGAATGGTGCAGACCTTGGGGAAGACGATGGTACGAAAGGGTTGGACAGCCTGAAAAGTGATTCAGATAGCAGTGTTATTTTGTCACAGGAAACAAAGAAACTGGTTTGCAACAGGAAACAAAGAAACTGGTTTGCCAATCATGTACAAGCGTCATGGTGCTGGACCTACCATCGAGACACACGCTCGTCCCCGCGGTTACAGATAATAAAACCAGCCACCAGACAAACTATGAGCGGCTCCAGGTAAGGGTCAACAAGATGTGAAATTGGAAACACGACAAAGCCGCTGCCCAAGAACATAGACGGCTGCGGTACAGACGCACAGAAATTACTTGGAGTGTGAGCAGCAACAAAAGAGCATCATGTGCAACAGCCCCGTACCTGCACAATGCGCAAGAAGAAAAACCGAACTCTCTTGTTTGTCTTGGTGCCTGTCGTGCACGTCACAGTGTGATTAAACGAGAAACGAAGCCTGTCATTGTGGTGGAGGCGGACAAGACAAACTTTTAATCCATTGTGGTGTCCAGAGAATGAAAGGCATGATTAAAGCAAGTGCGATGCCACAGCACGAGCTAATCAACATCTGCGCCGCGAACACCCCCATAATTTTCAGGGCCTAGCGCGCAGAAAAGAGACGTGTTCGCATAAAAAGCGAGATATCACTACTACAACTACAGAATTCACTAATTAGTACCTGAAGTGCACCATGCCCATGCCCTGCACCCGAACTTGCAAGAATTCCGGAGCAAACCAACGACGTCAGTGCATACATCACGATGACAACTAAATCCATCAACACCTAAGACGCCAGTCACTGTCATTTGCGAGAAGTTCCGCCAATCAAGCAAATTGGGCGAAACGCACTGTGACACCAACAATGATCTTGGCAAAGGGAGATGTCGTGGGAGCTTTCGCGGATGTGTCTCTTGGAGAATGAAGGCTGCTGTCTTGCAGATGAGCCGGGAAACTCGCTTTCGCGCCACTGATTTCTTTCACAATTGCAATCACAGTTGCCGGGGATCGAGCGACAACCAAGGCCCCAGCGAGTAGCGCAACCGAAATCACCTGCCACACAAAATGACACATCAAAGTTAAAGACAAGAGGTCACATTTTTTGCATCCATTCGGCACAAACTTGGTCCGTTGGCATATTTTCCGTGAATGGGATGTGTGCAGAGAGAGCGAAAATTGTGGTGCTGCCGAATACGTATCTGTGCGGACAGCAAATCAAAGTCAAGTAAAGCCAACTCGCCATGAACAAATACATAAGCGCACAACATACTCAACGACTGCAATGGTCGTAGTGATAAAAGCGATACTGCGTCGGTAGCGGTACACGTCGTCGACTCGAAGGGCAGTTCCCGCAGAAAACGCGATGAATGCAAAAGACAACTCATCAACAAATCGCAACGAACGAATTCCAGCCTTCGCAAAGAAGAGCAGCTAGTGAGCAAACAAAGTGGTTGAACACTTGCCAAATTTGCATGCGCTTACCTCTGGAATAAGAGCCAGTAAGTAAGGTCCAACTAGAATTCCAACACTCAGGTATCCTGTCACAATCGGCAGCCCAAACGATGGAAAGACGTGTGCGGCTTGCGATGAAGCAAGGCAAACTAGTAAAAAGCGCAGAGCCAGCGAAACGCCAGGCAAGTAATCCGCAAGCGTAGGACTGTGAGTGTTGCCTGCCAGCTTGTTGTTGTCGGTGAATTTTTTAATTCCCCCCACATTGCCCGCGGCATCCATCAACGAGCAGTCTAAAGGAAGCTGAAGAAGGCACGCAAAGCGATCAAAACAGAGTTGACACCGTCACAAATTGTACAATTGCAGCGATGAATACAACGAACCCGTCCTGGACTCCAGTCTCCTTGCCCAGCAGCAACAGTAAAACTAAAAAACGAGGTCATTTTGCTCGGATCAAGGTGTTCATTGCGTTTCGAGTCAAAACTCGAGGCAATGTCGGCATTGTCAACGACACAAGTTGGACTGTACACAGCATCCAATTATGGCATCACATCGACACTAAAGAAAATAGAACATGCTCCTAACGAACCCTGCCAACAGACTCGGCTCGTTGGCCACAAGAGCTATGGTGATGTTGGTACCAATGCGAGCTGGTGAAGATGAAGTGTGATATATTGAGGCTGATACCACGGATGGTGGATGTGCATCAATGATGAAATTCTGCATGGGGAGTCCGACCGGCCCATATACTAATGAATTGTTTGCTTGATCCCAGAAAGTGCATGCAAAAGGCAGCATCCCGCCTCCTTCATTCATGAAATTACGATTCAAATCGTTCTTGTGAATGACCTACAACAATCGAAAGACAAGGGCATGACACACGCGAACGACAACTGTTCGCTCGTCGCAGGTTCACGTACATAGTCCATTGAGTACAGCCCGCGTCCTGTAATACCATCGCAAACCGTAAAATAGTCAGTACAAACCGCGCAGTGGCGTTGCAGCTTCCTGGGACGTACCCAAGTTCAAAAAATTGGTCACGTTAGCGCCTAAGACGGCGCTGGCAGGATTGGTTACGCTTGGAAAATTCACGGTACATTCAGATATGCGAAGATGGGTATCCGATGGAGATGCCTCCACTTCCAGTGAAATTGTGGACCCAACGCCAAGATGGATCTTGTACGGCAGCCGGAGCAATCCTACACGCAAAATTTTAGGCCTCGTTGCATCAATGCTAATTTCATTTCCATCATCAAAGTGGAACACGCGAAGAATTTCGCCACCACGCTGCAAGACGCAGGATATTGGCACCGCTCCAGGTGGTTGACTTGCGTCATTTTCGCGCACAGAGTACACCAAGGTGTAGTTATATTCGGATGCCGCACTTGCAGGAGTTCCATTCGGTGAAGTGCTGTGCACATGCCAGGACTTGGAAACGTCAACTTTGTTGACAGCGCATGCTCCATCTGCGACCGAAAGTCCATCGCTGTTGGCGACGATGCTAATCAATATTGTGCCGCCAATCCCAACTAAGCCCTTTCGTGGGAACAGGCTTACCGACTTCAGGGCGACAGATTGAGTTTTCTTTGAGAGATCACCGGAAACTTTGCCTCGCTGGTCAGCACTAACAAGACCAGGCGCCACGCCTGTTGCAGTTCTATTTGAATTCACCTCGCGAAACCGAATGTGAGAGTGCTCGTGTTCATGGAATCCATTGGCCCGCCCTGGATTCCATAGGCAAACTAGGAAGGCGAGCACAAATGACGCCGACCAGTACCTTGCTGCCATGACTATTCCGCAGCTATACCAGCTGAGTGAGTGCAATGGGTGGGCATGACAAAGCGGCACCGGCACGTATTAACGCATCGGCACAAACTCTGAACGCCATGCTGGCCACAAAGCAAGTCAAAAGAAAATATCCAACCCATTTTCCAGACCGCATTTTGCTTGCATCTTTCCGTCGGCGAATGCGACCGTGCCTGCCGCACCACCCCCGAAGTAATAAATATGCACTCACTGCACACATTCACAATCACACAATCACACACCATTGGCAACAGTAGGACCACCACCAGCATTGAAGTCGACGCAACGACACCAACAACTACCGTAATCAACGAATCAAACACTTAGGAAAGCAAGTAGGTCGGTGACGAAGACACAAGACAGACACAGGACACACACACCACCAAAAGTCAACCAACGGTTCGTCGTTCGTCTGCCTTTGCACGAACGGTGCTCACAGGCTAACCAGCGACAACGACTCTTGGGCTGCACTGGCGTCACGACGAACGTCACGTCGAGCATTCATTCCAACTCCCAACTTTGAACTTTGAACGTGGATCGTGTATTCGTGGAAGCCGCCACGTCGCACGTCGCCACCGTCCACCGTCGCCGCCGTCGCCGTCAAACGTCGTCGTCCATGCACACACGCGCGGCACTCAACCGTGTCCGACTACAGAAGCTGGGAAGCCGCAATAACGAGGCGTGGTGGTGGTGTCATTGTAACAAATTGTAACAGGGCAAAGGGGACTCAGTACTGTGAAGTCGTGTGGCTCCACTGCGCAGCAATCGGAGTTCGTTGTCGGAATGTCACTTGTCGAAAGTTAAAGTTTTGCAGAGCGACGTCGCGCGGTGGTTGGATACGTTGCGATGCAGAACTCACTGGCACCTTCTGTGCAGCCGGTCGTTGCAGTGAAAAATGAACCGTAGCACAGTCTGCGTGCGAAAAAAATGTGCTTGGATGTTGAGAGGCAATATGCGCTAGAATTGTGCTCTCTGAGCTGCCTTGTTTGAGCCAGAAGTGATATTCGGGTCACAGGACTGGCCTGAGCACAACATGTCGGAGGAAACTTCCCGAGACCAGCCTTCATCGCCCGAGGACGCGCAGTCAAACGCCGATGGCGTTTGCTCAAGTGAGGATCCAACTCCCGAAAGCAACCCACCTCACTCGGAGGAGCAACTTGACTGCATGGTGTGCGCACAGTGTCGACATCCGATTGCGTTTAGCAGTGACATTATTGCAGAAAGGATTGACATCCTGCAGACAGACGTGTTCAGCTACGATCTTGACTTGTTTGACTCAGAGTAAGTCCATGCATGTATGTTGGTTCTGAATTTTTGGCACTGTTTGTGAAGTGTTGGCGACCAATCAATCTTCCGATAACTGCATGCCGTCGTTTAGAATCACCGCGTACAGCGCCACAAATCCAAATGCAAACCGTTTCGACGTCATTAGAATTAAATTTGACTCGAATTCCCCAGTCTGCCCAAAAGTTTCGATTGACAACCAATATGTAGCTGATCACTCCTGGTTCCCGCCGCATGCTTGGTGTTTCGCGGTTTGCCAATACTGTCGTTCCCACCTGGGTTGGTGTTTCCAAGCCCCACCTCGTTCTCCGAGTGATGAAACTCCCAGCGAAGATCATTCTTCTCCAAGTGACGTGAAACGACAGCGGATAGCTGGTGGTGGCGGCGGCGGAGCGAGTGTCGATAATGAAACAGTTGGTGTTCCAAACGAAGAACTACGCGACAATGTTGAAACTGCAGTGACTACCGCCAGGTATGACGTCGACGACACCGATCCAACAGCTGATAAAGATACCCCTCAAACGGAGGGGACCCAGCGTGACAGCACCAGCACAAAGCAATCAACGGAAAGCCAAAAGTTCTTGGGACTGATAGTGACTAAGTTGCGACCTTCCAAGATCTCTGTGCCAGACTTTCAACAAAGGGAGCGTCACGCACGACGGGGAGAGGGTCAACAAAGACTCACGTGGCGCGAAAGAATGAGTGCGTTTGTGTGGGTTTGTGTTGGTGTGGGGCGGTACTTGTGTGCAGTCTCTAACAGTGGTTGCATATTGGTTGCAAACTACCAGTGCGCCTCCGAGAAGCCGTTTTACGTCATTTGGCGGAAGACGACGACGATCAAGCTGACAATAACAACAACGTCGGAAATGCCAATGCCGAGGACTCTGATAACGACGAAGTGGACAATAATAACAAT
>ENA-OWNT01005525-OWNT01005525.1-seawater-metagenome-genome-assembly--contig:-NODE-5525-length-10386-cov-5.663110_pt1 | contig 10386 bp, 7 predicted proteins | sample MGYA00238136_ERZ651165 | MGnify/ENA primary metagenome ERZ651165 (study PRJEB26861, sample SAMN08777766) | seawater metagenome | isolation source: coastal seawater | place: USA: Florida | collected...
CACGGTCACCATCCAGCTCCTGCCCGGGGGCGGTCCGGCCTTCGCGCAGGCCAGCGCCGGGATCGGCGGCGCGTGAGGCCCCTCCCTCCCGTCCTGTCGTTCGTGGCCCCGTCGGGCACGGGAAAGACGACCTTTCTCGAGAAGCTGATCCCGGCCCTCGCGACCCGCGGGCTGCGCGTCCTGGTCATCAAGCACGATGTGCACCGGTTCGACGTCGATCGCCCCGGCAAGGACACCCACCGCATGACCCAGGCCGGCGCCTGGCGCGTGCTGATCGCCAACCGGTCCAAGATGGCGGTCATGGGCCGGGTGGACGGCGAGGTGCCCCTGCGCAGCCTCGTGGAGCGGTTCGGCGACGGGATCGACCTCGTGATCACCGAGGGCTACCGCCGGTCGTCGATGCCCAAGTTCCTGGTGTGGCGCGGCGACGCGCAGCCGCGACGACCGTGGCCCGAGGGCACCGTGGCGGGCATCGACAACCTCGTGGGGGTCGTGACGGACGCGGACCACCCGGAGGCGCCGGCCTCCGCGCGTCGCTTCCCCCTGGACGACGCCGAGCCGTGCGCGGCGTTCATCGTCGACGAGCTGTTCGCCGAGCAGATGGGCGCGGCCCCTCCGCGGGAGTTGACGGCCGTCGTGCTGGCCGGCGGCCACAGTCGCCGCATGGGGACGGACAAAGCGCGTCTCGACTTTCGCGGACAGCCCTTGCTGCCGGCGCTGGTCGAGCGCCTCGCGGGCGCCTGCTCGGGGGGCGTCATCGCCGTGAAGCGCGCGGGCCAGACGCTGCCGGATCTCGCTCCGGGGACCCGGGTGGTCGAGGACCTGCTGCCTGATCTCGGCCCCCTCGGCGGTCTGCTGACGGGACTCACCGTCGCCCCGACCCCCTGGGTGCTGCTGGTCGCCTGCGATCTGCCGCTGTTGGACGCCCGGCTCATCGACTGGATGCGCCGCCACCCGGCGTGGGCTGACGTCGTCCTCCCCATGCGCGACGGCCACGCGGAGCCGACCCACGCCATCTATGGTGTGCGCTGCCTGGGCGCCATCAAGCGCTCGATCCTGTCGGGCGAGCTGGGAATGGGCGCGTGGCTGGGATCGCTGCGCGTCGCCCGCGTCCCCGAGGCGGAGTGGCGGGCGGTGCATCCGTCTGGCGCGTCGTTCCTGAACGTGAACACGCCGGACGACCTCGCCCGGGCCGAGCAAGCCGCCGGAGCCACCCCATGAACATCGACGACCTGCGCCGCGCCTGGCAACACGCCGCCGAGCAGACCGAGTCCGGCGCCCAGCTCGTGGCCGCAGCCCCCATGGATGACGGCGGATTCGTGCTCCGCGGCCGGATCGGGTCGGGCTGGAGCCGACGGCGCGCCTTCGAGTCCGCCCTCGCGTCCGCGCTCGGTGAGGCCGCGGATCAGGTGGATCTGCAGTGGCTCGCGCCGCGCCCCGCCGCTCCGTCGCCGCGCGATCGCGCGCGGGGTCGCCTCGGGATGGCCCCCCGGGACGCGGGACCCCAGGAGGTCGGCTCCCGCGTCGGCGCCGGCGGCCCGAAGCAGGGCGGGCGGGTGCCGACCCCCCAGCGCGTGCAGGGTGCGCGGCGGGTGATCGCGGTGGCATCGGGAAAGGGCGGCGTCGGCAAGTCCACCGTGGCCGTCAACCTCGCCCTGGCCCTGCGGGCGCGGGGACTCAGCACCGGCTTGCTGGACGCGGACGTGTACGGCCCGTCGATGCCGACGATGCTCGGCTCCTTCGCCGCCCCGACGCGTGACGATGGCTTCTTCCAGCCCCCCAACGCCCATGGGCTGCCGTTCCTGTCGCTCGGGCTGATGGTGAATCCGGACAAGTCGGTCATCTGGCGCGGGCCACTGGTGCAGCGGATGGTCCGCGACATGCTTCAGAAGACCGCCTGGCCGGGCCTGGACGTGCTGGTCATCGACCTGCCGCCGGGCACGGGCGACGTGCAGCTCAGCCTCGTGCAGCGTGCCTTGCTGGACGGCGCCCTCATCGTCACGACGCCCCAGGACATCGCGCTCATCGACGCGGCGCGCGGGCTCGAGATGTTCAAGCGGCTGGACGTTCCCGTGCTCGGACTCGTGGAGAACATGGCGAGCTGGAGCTGCCCCGACTGCGGGTCCGCCTCCCACCCGTTCGGCCACGGCGGCGGAGAGCGCGAGGCGGAGCGGCTCGAGGTGCCCTTCCTGGGTCGCGTGCCCATGGACGGACGCGTCCGCGAAGCCGGTGACGCGGGGCGCCCCGTGGTGGTCGCCGTGCCGGATGCGGAGGCCAGCGCGGCCTTCGCGGCTCTCGCTGAGCGCGTGGCGGACTGGCTGGACGCGCTGGAACCGGCTACGGATCCAGCCTGATGTCCGCGACCCTCGCGACCGCCCCCCGGGGCCCGATCATCGACCCCTTCGGGCGACGCATCCACTACGTGCGCATGTCCGTCACCGATCGGTGCAACTTCCGCTGCGTGTACTGCATGCCGGACGAGGGCGTCGCGTTCACGAAGCGCAGCGACCTCATGACGTTCGAGGAGATCGAGCGCCTCGGACGCGTGCTGACCGAGATGGGCGTCGACCGGATCCGCCTCACGGGTGGGGAACCGACGGTCCGCCGCGACATCCTGGAGCTGGTGAGCCGCCTCGGGGCGCTGCCGATGCTGCGGGACCTGGCGATGACCACGAACGGGTGGAACCTCGCGAAGATCGGGGCGGATCTGAAGGCCGCCGGCCTCACGCGCCTGAACATCTCCATCGACACGCTGGACCGCGAGCGCTTCCTCGCGCTCGCGCGGGTGGATCGGCTGGATGACGTCATCGCGGGCATCGAAGCCGTGGTCGCGCTCGACTGGCTGCCGCTGAAGCTCAACGTGGTCGTCTGCGAGGGCATGAACGAGGACGAGGTCGCCTCGTTCGTTGACCGGTTCGCGCACCTCCCCGTGACCATCCGGTACATCGAGTACATGCCCTTCGGCGAGAGCGCCTTCAAGCTCGTCCCCTGGTCGAAGACCCGGGCGCGGCTCGAGGAGCGGTTCGCCCTGACCCCGGTGCAGGGGCCGCAGGGCTCCGGTCCCGCCAACTACTGGTCCGTGGACGGGACGAAGGTCGTGGTCGGCGCCATCGGGGCGCTCTCACGGCAGTTCTGCGAGGCGTGCAACCGCGTGCGCATCACGTCGGACGGCCGGCTCAAGACGTGCCTGGCCTACGAGCCGCAGATGGTGTCGCTGCGCGACGTGCTGCGGGGCGGCGGATCGGACGACGACCTGGAGCGCGCGATCCGCGCCGGCATCCTCCGCAAGCCCATCGCCCACATCACGGGCGAGGACGGCAGCAACCCCTTCGAGGGGTCGATGATCCAGATCGGCGGCTGAGCCGGTCGGTCACGCGAGCAGGGGCGCGTCGGGTGCCGGACGAGGGCTCCCGTACAGGCGCGTGACCTCTGCGGCCATCTTCCCGCGCACCGCCAGGCCGAGCATCTTGTAGTCCGCCATCAGCGACCAGACGGGGTACGTGAACGTCGCGGGGCGGTTCTTCTCGATGATGAAGTGGCCGACCCACGCGGGTCCGTAGCCGAAGACGGGGAAGAGGACGGCGAGCCACCACGTCTGGGTGACGAGCGCCGCGATGAGCACGCTCGGGGCCGCGATGGAGCCGAGGTAGTGCACGCCGCGGCAGGACGGCAGCCGGTGCTCGCCGACGTAGTAGGGCCAGAAGGCCTCGAAGCTCTGGATTCGCTCCTCGCTCACGACGTCACCTCCCCGGCGTACACGTTCATGTCGGTCCCGCGGGCGAAGCCCACCAGGGTCATGCCGGCGTCCCGAGCGTAGTCCACCGCCAGCGAGCTCGGAGCCGAGACTGCGACGACGACGCCGATGCCGGCCATCGCGGCCTTCTGGACCATCTCGAACGACGCGCGCCCCGACAGGACGAGGATCCGATCAGTCAGCGGCCACAGCTCCCGCATGGCCATGGCGCCGAGGATCTTGTCGCAGGCGTTGTGGCGGCCGATGTCCTCGCGGGCGAGCAGGAGCGCGCCGTCGCGGGAGAACAGGCCGGCTGCGTGCAGTCCCCCGGTGCGCCCGAAGATCGACTGCTGGGCGCGGAGGAGGTCCGGCATCGACGCCAGCAGGGACGCCTCCACGGGGGCCGATGGGGCCATGGGCGGGGCCAACAGCCGCACCGCGTCGAGCGTGGTCTTGCCGCAGAGCCCGCAGGACGACGAGGCATAGACGTCCCGCCGCGCCTTCTCGGCGGCTGCGCGATCCGCCGCTGGCGCGCGGACCCGGACGACATTGCCGGCGGCGTCGGCGGTCACGTCCGAGCAGTACTCGACGGCGAGCAGATCGTCCGGATCCCGCAGGATCCCCTCGCTGAACAGGAAGCCCACCGCGAGCTCCATGTCGTGCCCCGGAGTGCGCATGACGACGGCGATCGGTTCGTCGCCGAGCCGGATCTCGAGGGGCTCTTCGACGACGAGCTCGTCCTGCACGTCAGCGCGGGTGGCGGCACGGATCTGGACGACGGGACGCGTCGCGACGGGGTCACGGACCGGGCGGTTCATGACCGGCGATATAGCATCGGGCCATGGCCCGTCCCGACCGACTCGTGGCGCCCGCGCTGGGCGCGCTGTGGACGAACCGCTCCCGCCTCCAGTACGCATGGGACGTGCTCCGCCACGCGGTGTGCAACGACTGCAGCCTCGGCGCCTCGGGCCTGTCCGACGGGACACTGGCCGGCAGCCACCTGTGCCCGCGCCGGTTGCGGAGGTTGCCCCGGGTCACCGCCGACGCCTTCGACGCGGAGCGCGTCGCGGACGTGTCGACGCTTCCGCGGACCCGCGAGGCCCTGCTCGCGCTTGGTCGGATCCCGACGCCGCTGATCCGGCGGGCGGGCGCGCGCGGCTTCTCCCCCATCGGCTGGACCGACGCGACGCACCTGCTGCACGCGCGGCTGCGGGACAGCCGGTCCGACGCCGCGTGGTCGCTGCAGATCGATCCAACGGACGTCGACCTGGAGACCCTGTTCCAGCTTCGGCGCGTCGCGGGGACCCTGGAGCGGCGAGCCCGGGAGGAAGCCGGCCTGCCGCCGCTGATCGACCTCCAGGTGAGCGAGGAGGAGCGCCGACTCCGCCACGAGGCCCGCGCACGCCTCGGCCAGTGGGGCAGCACGTCCACGCTGGCCGCGCTGGACACGGGTGATCCCGTCGCGGTCGTCGCCCGCGGAAAGCACCCCCTGCTCGCAGAGACGGTGGCGGCGCTGCGCAAGCGCGGAGTCCTCGCCGTACTGGCCGAGGACGGATGGCCCGAGGACGTGCGGCAGACCCTGGTGTATGGCCAGCCCGGGGTCTTCGCCGCGCTGAGCCTCGGCGTCGCGCTGGGGACGACCCCGACCGCGCCGGAGCAGCTCGAGCGTCTGACGGCCGTGTGGGTCGTCGGAGCGACCCGGGGAGCCGCGCCGTCCGCGCCGTTCCGGGCGCACCAGGCGGCCTTCCTGGACGCCGCGATGCTGGAGCCGGCCGCGGAGGTCGTGCTGCTGCTGCCGAGCGAGCTCCCTGTGGAGCACGTCGGCGGATCCACGTTCCTGGCGGACGATCGGACCCTCCGGTTCTCTCCACGGGTGCGTGGTCACGGGATCCCGGGGGCCGCGGCGGGCTGGGACATCGCGGTGCGGGTCCTCGCCCACGGAGACGCCGACGCCGCCGCGGAGCTCGCCGCTCACGACAGCTCGGAGCTCAGACAGGCGCTCGCCCAGGCGGATCCTCGCTTCGCGGGGCTGCTCGACCTCGGAGCGCCAGAGGACACAGCGGCCCTCGCGTAGCGGTCAGCCCCAGGAGGCCGTGGCGGTGGCGGCGCCCCGGACCGCGGTGACGAGGTCCGCAGCGCGCCCGCGGGCGGCCACGGGATCAACGGCCTGCCGCAGCTCCGCGGCCACCTCCGCCGGCGAAGGCCGCGCGTCGGGATCCCGGACGAGCAAGCGCCCCACGAGGTGGCCCAGCGCGGGAGCCGCGGCGCGGGCCCGGTCGAGCCGATCGCCGAGCGCGCCCCGCCGAACGTCCGCTGACATCTCCTTGATGGAGGGCCCCCGGAACAGCGGCGCGCCGACCGTCAGCTCCCACAGCACCGCGCCCAGGGACCACAGGCCGTTGGCGGGGTGCGGACGGCCCTCGAGGAGCTCGGGGGCGAGGTAGCCGACCCGGCCCCGCAGCGCCCCCAGCTCTCCGAGGCGCTGGAGCGGGATCCCCTGGAGAACCGTCAAGTGTTCGATGCGCACCCGGCCGGCTTCCTCCAGCCAGATCCCCTCCGGCCGGAGGTCCAGCGCGGACATCAGCGCAGGGTCCCGCTGGGCCAGCCGGGCCATCAGATCCGCAGCGTCGAGGGCGACGGCGGTCACGATGTCCACCGGAGGCGCGCCGATCACCTGGAGCAGGTTGCGCACGGTGATCCCGTGCAGCACCGGCGTCCACAACACGAGCTGCCCGGCCCGGTCCTCCGTGGGCGTCACCGGCACGATCGCCGGGTGGCCGACGTCGCTGAGCTGGCGCAGGCGCTCCTCGAGGCGCAGGCGGGCGGCCGCGTCCGGCGTCAGGGCAGGATGCAGCACGCGGAGCTCCACCTCCCCGCCGGGCCCGTCCCCCAGATAGCGGGTGCCCAGGCGCCCCACACCGGCGAGCCCGTGGACGTCGAAGCTGGCGAGCTCGGGAGCACCCTCCGCGGACACCATCGCGCGCACCTGCGCGGTCGTCGGCGAGCCAGGGGGAAGGTCCTGCTCGGCCGTGGTCGCCAGCAGGGACTCCAGCGCGTCGAGCTGCTGCGCGGAGCGCGGGCCCCGGGGGGCGGCGCGGATCGCCTGCCAGAGCGGCGCGATCGCTTGAAGGGGATCCTGCGAGCGCAGCGCGTGGTGCGCGCGACGATCCGGAGACGCCTCCGGGGTCGCCCCGAGCGCGGCTTGATGCAGGGCGGCGCGACGCGCGGGGGGGATCAGCTCCTCGAGCCAGCGCACCATCAGCCGATCCGTCAACGTGCAACGCGCCTGGCGCTGTCCCCCGACGGACTCGCTGCGCAGGCTCAGCCAGCCCGCGCTCGCCGCCTGCGCCACCGCCCGGGACGTCACCCCCGGCAGCGACTCGAGCACGGTCGTGGAGCAGGGACGGCCGATCACCGCGGCGGCTTCGAGGACGCGCGCGGTGTCGTCCCCGACGCCCCGGACGCGCTCGGCGACGAGCGCCCGCACCAGCCAGATCGACGCGTCCCGGATCGCTCCACCCGAGGCCACGAGCCGGAGGAGGAGCGGGTTGCCCTCAGCGGTGCCGACCTCGTCCTGATCCGCGCGCTGGAGCTGCGCCCGGCGGCGGATCTGCCGCACCACCGCCGAGGCGTCCGCTGATCCGAGCGGGCCGAGCCGCGTCACCGTCGCCGCCCGCTCCTCGAGCACGCGGACCCGTCGGCGGCCCTCCTCGGTTCCGTCGCGCACGGTGAGGACGATCAGACCGGGGTGCGCGGAGGCCGCGAGGGCAGCGAGCAGCTCGTCGAAGACCGTGGCGCTGCCGCGGTGCACGTCTTCGACCACCCGCAGCGGCGCGGTCCCGATCTCGCCGAACTCCGCCTCGTCCCGAGCGAGCTCGCTGCGCCCCGTGACACGCGCCTCGTGCCCGCGGTCCTGCGCGCGTCGTACGAACCCGCTGACCAGTACCGACTTCCCGATCCCGGAGGGACCAGCCACCACGACGATGCGCTGCTGGCCCGCCGCCAACGCGTCGTCCAGCGCCACCTGCAGGCGCTGGAGCTCCCCGTCACGACCGAGCAAGGCGCGAGGCGGAGCGCGGGTGCCCGGTCGCGCCGCCCAGCAGTCGAGGCCGGCCGCGGGACGGCGGAGTGGCTCGAACGACCGTCGCTCTCGCCGCCCAGCCAGCATCGTGTCTCGATCGACCACCATCGCGCCGTCGCCGGACCGGGCGGAGAGGCTCACCGCGCGCGTCGAGGCCCCCGCGCCCGCAGCCACGCCGACCCGCAGGGCGGGCCCGTCGGTCGCCTCTGGCGGCGCGAACCGGGCGAGGACGCGTTCCCCGAGGCAGAGCGCGGCCTCGACGGCCCGATCCCCGAACCGCTCCAGCGGCGGCATCACCAGCAGGTGCGGGCCCTGTCGCGCGACCGCGAGTCCCAGGGCTTCCGCGCTCCCGCGGATCTCCCGGAGGACCCGATCCGCGGTCGAATCCTCCACGCCGAAGGCCACCACGACCTCGTCACCAAGAGCGCTGGCCGCGGGCACGGGGTCCCCCAGCAGGATCCATGGGAGGGCCTGGGACGGCGGGACGGACGCGCGCGCGATGCTCAGCGCAGGACCCACGTGCGCTCCGCCCAGCACCCGCTCGTGGAAGGACTCGAGGACCGCGGCGCCCCGTCCCTCGATCAGGGGTGTCGTGCTCACCACCACGGAAGGGATCCCCGCCCGCCGGGCCGCTCGGCCCAACGCCCAGGTCGACTCCCCGGCGAGCAGGAGGACCCGGGGTCCGCCGTCCAGTCCGCCAAAGTCGTTCAACCCGAACCACCCGTCCCGGCACCGGATCCCCTGGGGACCCACGTCGAGCTCGATGTGCACCGTGTCCGCCGCGCGCAACGCGCCGCGGAGCTCGCTGCGGGTGGGCAGCGAGCGGTGGACCCGCCCCCGCCAGCCTTGCTGCCGAGCCAGCCGCTCCAGGCGATCGGCCAGGCCGTGCCGCGCAGGCGGGACGAAGACCGCGAAGGTCCGGGGTCGGCCCGTCACGCCGTGCGCGCCATCGCCGCTCTCGACACGCCCCAGGGCGTAGCGGGTGAACCAGTGCTGCTCGCCGTCGTGGAGCCACTCCCACGGCAGCTCCCGCGCCCAGCCCGACAGACGGAGGAGCAGCGGCTCGCCACGCGTCTGCCGGAGCGCCGTCCGCACCGCCGAAGGGATCACGAGATCGTGGAGCAGCTGCGACTGCGCCCGGATCGCGTCGAGGTCGGCGGCCGTGCAGCCACCGCGCCCACAGGCGGCGACGACCCGCTCCCGGAGGCGCTCGCCGCGGATCAACGTGTGCGACCGGCCGAGGTCTGTGTTGGCAGCGGCGCGAGCACGGGCGCCGGGCTCCAGAACCCGGAAGCTCAGGCGATCTTCGTCGGCGACGACCTGGAGTTCTGCGACCACCACCCAAGTCTAGAGACGTCACGGACCGAGGCGGGGCCGCGGAACCGGCGCCAGGGTGGTAGACCGTGCGGGCTGTGCCGCTCGTGCTCCCCGATCCCTGCCTCGTCGTGCTCTGCGGACCCGCCGCCGCGGGGAAGTCGAGCTTCGCCGCCCGATGGTTCACGCCGACCGAGATCGTGTCGTCCGACGCGCTGCGCGGGATGCTCGGTGACGACCCGGACCGCCAGGACATCAATGAGCAGACGTTCGAGGTGTTGCATCGGGTGGTCGAGATTCGCCTCGCGCTCGGCCGAACCACAGTCGTCGACGCCACCAACCTCGAGACGGACGCCCGGGCCGCGCTCCGGCGAATCGCGCGTGGTGAGCGCCTGCCCGCGCACCTGGTCGTGTTCCGGGCCGACCCGGCGACGCTGCGGGCGCGGAACCAGCAGCGGGATCGCAAGGTCCCGAACAGCGTGCTCGGCCAACACCTCATGCTGCTCTCCGACCTGGACGGCGCGCTGTCCAAGGAGCGGTGGGACGGCCTGCACGAGGTGGATGCATCCGCGCTGGACCTGATCTCGGTGGAGCGCGTGCCCCTCGCCCCCATCCGCGTGGACGAGCGTGGGCCGTTCGACATCGTCGGCGACGTGCATGGGTGTCTGGACCTGCTCGACCGGCTCATGGCGGAGCTCGGATACGACGCAGAGGGGCGGCACCCGGAGGGGCGGCGCCTGGTGTTCGTCGGTGACCTCGTGGATCGGGGCCCGTCGTCGGTCGGAGTGCTGCGGCGCGTCCTTCCCTGGCTCGAACAGGGGACAGCGCTGTGGGTCCCGGGCAACCACGACGACAAGCTCTGGCGCTGGCTCCAGGGGCGGGCCGTGAACGCGACGGGGGTCCTGCGCACGACCATCGACGAGTGGGAGCGGCTCGGGGACACCGAGGACCGCGCGCTGCGGGCCCGCTTCGACCGGGTGATGGCCGAGGCGCCCCCGTATCTGCTGCTCGATGGGGGCCGGCTCCTGGTCAGCCACGCCGGGCTCGAGGAGAAGGACCACGGCCGCGTCGGGCCCGGCGTCCGGGCGTTCTGCCTCTACGGAAAGACGACCGGCAAGGAAGTGGACGGCTATCCCGAGCGGCTGGACTGGGCCGGCGAGTACGCTGGCGCCCCTGCCGTGGTCTACGGGCACGTGCCCGTGCGGCAGGCCGTGTGGCGGAACAACACGGTGGACATCGACCTCGGCGCCGTCTTCGG
>ENA-OWNT01005526-OWNT01005526.1-seawater-metagenome-genome-assembly--contig:-NODE-5526-length-10379-cov-4.177247_pt1 | contig 10379 bp, 13 predicted proteins | sample MGYA00238136_ERZ651165 | MGnify/ENA primary metagenome ERZ651165 (study PRJEB26861, sample SAMN08777766) | seawater metagenome | isolation source: coastal seawater | place: USA: Florida | collected...
AAAGTTCGTTCGTTCCAAAGTTCGTTCGTTCCAAAGTTCGTTCGTTCCAAAGTTCGTTCGTTCCAAAGTTCGTTCGTTCGTTCGTTGCTTCGTTCGTTCGTCGTTTGTCTTCGTTCGTCCAACTCGCTCGCTCGCTTGTTCGTTCGGTTCGTTCGGCTGTGGCTGCCGTCGTCGTTGGTGGTGGCGGCGTTGAAGCTCTTCTTCTTCTTCTTCTTCTTTGAGTTTGGTCGTTCGTTCGTCCAGGCATTCCTCGTTTGTCGATTGAGTGATGAGCTAATGCTGGGTGTTTGTCGCAGGTTTGCTCGATGGGTTGTTGGGCTGCCGCTCGAGCAATTTGTGCCAGCCCAGTTGGACGCACGACGCTCGTGTGTTTGTTGTCTCTGGTTTGATCGGCGAGTCCTTGAGGGACACTGACGCGCTTCGTTCGTCCACTGCCACAACGCTGCCGACTTTATTTCGTGCTCCTTGGTTGGCGTTCGGGAAATTGTTGCTTGCTTCCTCTGTGGCTGCCACCTAGTTCGTGCGGAGTGACTTGTTTTGCGCGGTTTTGCGATTTTCGATACGACCGTGTGAGGCGAAAGTACGCCTCACTACCGCGTTGCTGGGTCCGGCGCGGGGTGCCCCCGGCTTGTGACGTTGATTTTGACACCGCGTCTGTTTCCAAGGAGACATGCCGTCGGGCCGAACAACTGTGAACACTAGTAGGTCGTCGTCGTCGTCACGTGGTGGTCCCAAGAAGCTCTCACCCAACGTGCGGCAGGCAGCACGTGCCTCCCAAATGAACCAACGCGGCGGCAGCAAGCCGCGAGGGCGCAAGAAGAAAAAGGAGAAGGTCATCGGACACCGCATGGAGCGGATTGCGCCTCCGGGAGGACGCACCACTATCAACATCGGTGGTTACGGAGAAGAAGCTGAGGGCAATTCTGCCGACTCGCCCAGCAGCATGGATGTGCACGTGCCGCGCTACGACGATGGGGAGCAGGACCGAGGCTCGGGTGCTCGAGGTGGATTGAAAAAGGCTCCCGTCGTCGAGCAGTTGCCGCTGCGTCCAAAGACGTCAGCCCCGGAGCGAAAGATCAACTTTGGAGGAGATGGTACGAAGCGTGCAGTTGCCCTTGTTTTGGTTGCCTGAACGAGCACCCACGTCGCGGTCGTGACGAACAACAAAATTACGACGGCAAGCATTCTCACACGTCTGTACCCAACTGGTGGTGTGGCGCTGCTGCATTTTCGGTGAATATGTGTAGGTCACGAGTACGCATCGTACAATCCGTACAACACAACAGGCAATGTCATTCAAGTGGACGACTTGCCCACGGACGGTCTCATGATAACCACCCCTCGAGGGGTCCCGTTGAAGGATTGTGTCAACGCCACGCGCCGTCAAATGGACGATGCTGTAAGTTTTGTCGCGTGGTGTGGCTGGACTCAGCATGTTGTTACATCCACACCCGCAGCCGACGCTTCCTCTGCAGTTTTCATTGACAGTTGTCCGCTTCGTGGTGTACATAGGCGGCAAGATGGACAGCGTCTGACCAAACTCGTATCGGAGGTAACGCTGCAAAGTCGGCCCGGCAGCTGCGACAAACGGCGGCTGCAGCGGCGGCGGTGAATAACACAAATGAGTTCGGTAGCGGTGCACGGAGGTGAGTGTCGCTTGTCACACTGCAAGTGCACACGCACGAGACTGCGAGCGAGCTCACTTGGCTCTCGTTTACTATCGTTCTATTTTTCTTGCTTCAGGTTGCAACCGCCGGGTGGAAATAGTACGTTCAAGTTTTAAAAAACTTCAATTCTGATTCCAAGCACGTTGCGGTTCGAACCTTGTCCACTGCGCGCGCATCACGCGCCGCCCACCACGCGTGCACGTGTTGCGTCGCCCCCGGCCCACTCTTCCATCCTCCACGCAACTTCTCGTGCGTGGCAAAATGACAACCGCCCGACACAGTATCCACGGAGAACGTCCGCACCACGACGTGTTCCAAAACCATACGCCCACTTCGGCACTTCGGGACTGTGTCGCTCAAAGTCTCATCGTGCTGGCATCCGCATCTTCCATCTTTGCGTGCACCCCAACCACCGTCCAAACCCAACACGACACTCGTCCCACTCCATACACCTTCTGTCGCAGACACGCGCACGCACACGACGACCAACACCGTGCTGGATCGCTTCATCGATCGATGGCTGTGTTGTCATGAACAAAAGTCGGAGACGAATCCGTTCGTTGTAGGTTGTAGGATCACCAAAGTCGGTGACAGCCGTTACTAATATGATTGATACAGGCGGGTCGCCACCGCTCGCTGCAGTCCACTAACTGCCAGCCGCCAGCCACTCCGCCACTCTCGTGGCATCAACCGCCCGACAAACAACTCCATTGCACTGCCACAGCGACGCAACAGAACAACATCTTCGAGTTCGTATCTCCATGGGCATGGGCCTGGAACAACGAGGAGGAGCTATTTCGAACGAGTGCTGCAGTTCCGGAGCAAAGGCATCGTGCGGTGAGACCGTGGTGATGTGGGATGGCCAACAGACGATTGGTAACAGAATAAAACTTGTTTGCAAGCACGCGTGTAGTTGAGTCAGCAGTCAGCCAGTGAGCATACACACATTCCGTGCAGTCGACGCCATACGACAGTCATACTTTTGTTGCGACTTGGGGACGGATTTGCGTGGAAGGAAGCGAATTACACGAAGGGAAAGTCGTCGTGATTTTGAAAGTGCGAGGTTGTCCCAAACTTTCTGAACAGCACATGGATACCATGTCTGGCACTGATGCTTCAACCAAAACCAAGGCCCCGCTCGAGGTCAGTCTGTCTGTTTGTTTGTATCTCTGTGCATTCCCTCAATTGCTCCGTCTCGGCACTTAGGGCGTGAACACGCACCTCGGCATCAACCAAGCGCTTTGCGGCACTCCGACAGAGATTGCACCAAACCGTTCAACTGTGGAGTTGCAGACGTCCGCGATCATGGCTGCCGACGCGCAAGGTCTTGTGCACGGAGGATTCTATTTCGGAATGGCCGATTATGCAGTACGCGTGCCTTGTGACATCGATTTGTGTTGTCATGCGCAGCGACTGGGTTGGATCCGTTGATTTAATGTACACACGTGCGACAGGCCATGCTTGCTGTCAATGACCCCAACGTCGTCCTCGGTGCTGCCGAAACGCGTTTTCTGAAACCAGTACGTGTGGTGTTGCACGCGCGACACTGTTCTAGTCCAGCCCACACTGCCTGGGTTCGTTATGTTATCGTTTGTAACGGTGTACGCCTCCAAAACATATCCACAGGTGAAAGTTGGTGACAAACTCGTGGCCCGAGCAACGTAAGTGGAGATCTAGTAGTGTCGATCTCGCCTCATGACGATAGACCGTTTCTAACGCATGTGTCGGTGTGATGGAAGGTGCGAGCCATCGTCAGGAGGCAAGAAAAGGAAAGTTAGCGTCGAAGTGTCAACCGTCTCCACTGACAATAAAGACAACACAACGACGGTCAAGGTGTTCACAGGCACATTCACGTGTTTTGTGCTTGAGAAGCACGTCCTCGCGCGCATATAGCGGCCATGTCGTCAGGTCGCTGCGCATTACGAGCGCAACCAAAATTTGGCAATCAATCAAGTATTTATAAAGATCTAAAGTCGTACAAGCAATACTATGCTCGAGCAGCACGCATGTGCCCTCGAAGAAAACATCACTGCGGCGTCAAACGGCCGGTGTCGACGTCTACGTCGCACAGACTCCGTACTGACTGCAGGTAATGTTGCCGTCAGGACCGCACGTGAGGTTGTAGAATTTTGCGTAGAAAGAATCTGGGCCCTTGACGCAACTGTAACCACCAGCCGTCAACGCATCGTGGGTGCCGTTGCTCGAGCCGAGGAAGAAAGAATTCTCGTAGCACTGTCCGTCGAAAAGTCCTGACGTCGCTGGAGACGCCATGATATTCAGGACTGTGTAGTACACTCCTGTAACCGACAGGAATACCCCAAAAGCTATGTTGAGGACGTATACCAGGATGCGGCCAAAGTTCGCCTCGTGCGCGAACACCTTCCAGTGGAAGATGAATGGCTGAACAAATGAGTCATGGACGGGACGCGCAACACCCACATCCAGAGTGAAAGCAGAACACAGCAGGTCAGTCGAAAAACAGGACAGCACTCACAGAGCGGGCATTGTAGGCACGCACCAGGTAGAACGTGAGGGCCGTGGTGGCGATGGCTCCCACGAGGGACACCATGTTTTGCAACCCGAACCCCAGAAACATCTCTGCAAACAGCGTGTACGCGGCCAGGATGCCTCCGCGGAAGAGGAATCGCAGCAGAAACGGCGGAAACTTTGGACAGCACGACTCGTCGGGGTTCGACGATCGGCACCAGTCCGTGGGAAGTATCTGCAAGTAAGTAAACAAAGTCACGTCGGAAAGTGCGCATCAATATGAAAGGTCCTCAACGGTTCATGCGCGACGGGTGCGGGCGAAGATAAGGTTGCGGCAGTGGGAATGGCGTGCGCATGTGAATATGGTACCTTCCACCGCAGCTCTGCCTTGAGAAACAACAGGATCTGTCCGAATGTGAGGGGCAAATACCCGGCTGTGGCGGACGCAATCAGGTAAACGCGGATGGCCCAGCCATCTCGGAAATTGAGGAGGAAATTGGCTCCGCTGTTGAAAACGCCGAACATCACCATCCCGAGAACGGCCTGCAACAGCAATCGACCAGTATCGTCACGGGAAAGGTCGAGGCATAGAGTCGACACCGACTGGTATGTTGTGGGTCCGCGTCAGATCGCACGTACCAGCAGGTAGTAGAGCGGGATTGCAAACCCGTATGCCCAATCATACGCCTTGTGCATCTCGTGCGGCACGATCATTTCGCGTGTCTCTTCAGGCATGCACGCGTGCGACCCGAAAGTGAACACCAAGTTCGCGGCAGCGGACAGAATGCTCGTCGCAGTTTGGCCTGTGCAAAGAGTAAAGTTCGCAGCAGTCAACACGGAAGCAGGGAGTCGTCGTTGCAACCATCGTTTCGAGAGCCACAACACTTGAAACGCGCCACACTCGACATACCCGTGTAGCACACGTAGCAGTACTGCCCGTCGATGCCAACAAGCGTGAGGATCAGAATCACGCGCCACGACGTAATGACGACAGTGAGCCATGTGGCAATCTTGAGAGGCGTCGACCCGCTGAACGACGGGATCTGAAGGAAGAGGAGGAAAGGGATGACGTTGAGGAGGATCCACTGCCACTGGCACAGGGGCGAGTCCTGGAACGCCTGCTGCCACAGCGACCCGCTGCCTTGCACCTGCACGACACCCGACAGGGCGAAGTTGGCAATCTGGATGGCTTGCACAAGGTAGAACCCGCACTGGCCGAAGGCCTTGCGCGCGACGTCGGGCCACGAGTAAGCGTAGGTGCGGATGCAGACATCGGTGAGGTAGTGCCCGCTGAGCCAGCTGGAGACCGTGAGGGCCGTGAGGATGCCCATGCCCCAGCTCCAGCCCATCTGGCCCATGGCGAAGGGAATTTGCGACGCCCCGAACATGTAGAAGAAGATATTGAACGCGGCCTGCTGCCACGTACAGTGGCGGAGCCGGTTGTCGCTCTCGTCCCCACCTTCGAGGAACGCGTCGTCGTTGGTCGTACCGTCGGCGTTTTGGTAGATGGGTGGCTCATCATCTGGGTCGTCGCCGAGTCCGGCACCGTTTTTGACGCGGTCTGTGATTGCCGGCAGCGGCGGAGCGCCTTCCTGGGTATCCTCGACCCCGTACGAAACGCTCTTCTTGTTACGGCTGCGGCTCTTGCTCCGCGCCGCAGTGGCGGCTTCGTCCCGTTGCTGCGTGCTCTCGCTCGCTTCACGAAGAAGAGAATCGCGAAGGCCCCCGGCGTGCGAGAGGTTGCTGCTCTTATGTGAACGGGTGCTAGCCCGGGCACCCTTCGGAGGGCCCCACAGCAGACCCATGGTGGTGGCGACGGTGGTGGTGGCGCACCCCGCGATGCGGCTGTGTTCTTGTTTGCACCTGGACTAGAACAACGGGTGGAAAATGCTCAAGAACTGAGACAGTGAGGTACTTTTGCCGGCCGCCACCGTCAAACTATTCTGCGCTGCAGCCCCCTACCTACTTGTCGACTCTACGGACGTTACTTCCACCAAAGACGCGTCCTGCACCAGCAAGCGAAGAGGCAGTCGACAACCGAACGTGCGAGTGTGACGGCAACCAAACAACGAGCAAACCCAGCGACGAACGAACTGACAACAAGGGGCATGACATAAACACACACACGACGACGACGACAACAAGTATTCCGTCGATGACTTCTCTCTCGTTTTCTCGTGGACAAGAGGCCTAGAAGCGCAGCTTCAGCATTGGATGGAGAATGGCAGCCTTGTGCGTGTGGTTGTTGTGGCAAAGTTGTAGCAGTAATTGCAGTGGTGATCATGACAACGCGTGGCAGCCATGATGACCGACGTCATGGCCAAAGCCATCGACCTGCGCTGGCAGCATAGCAGCGGGCCAGGCCGAGTGAACTGGTGGTTTATTAGTGTTACCTTGCTGTCGTTGTTGCATCGTTGCCCTCTTTAATTCCTAACGTGATCACTTGATGTGTTGCTATTAATTGCTGATGTGTCCAACTTTTGTCGTCGAAGTCGTCGACGTCGCTTGTTTGCAAGACATTGTCGTCGGTCCGTCAACCGTGTTGGGGAACTGAGGCCAACTGCACAAGTCGAACGAAAACTGTTTCGTTGAGTGCGGAAATTTCCAGTTTTGCTTTGTTGGTCTTCAACCACAAGTGTCAGCGACAGCTTCGCCCTGGTCAGTCGAGCTCTTCCACCTTAACTCCGAATACAGTCATGTCTGCAGAACGTCCGTTCTCGGTTGAACATGCAAAAAGTGGTCGCAGCCGTTGCAAGGACACCAAAAACGTTATTCCCAAAGGCGCGTTACGAATTGGTCGCTGGGTTCCGTCCAAAAATGACGAGATGGATGCCATGACATACTACTACTCGCTGGAGGGATTTACCAACATGCTTGCAAAGGCTCGCAAGGTGAAAGTGTACACCGCTGATGAAATTAGCGGTCTGGGTGCTCTGAGTGAAGAAGAACAACAGCAAGTCGTTGATGCTGTGGAAGGAGTCGAAGCTGCGAAAGAGAGAATCAAGGAAGAGCGGGCTGCAGCCCGCAAGGCAAAGTCTAAAGTCAAGAAAGAACAAGGGGCCGGCGGATCTCCGGCCAAAAAAGCACGCAAAGTCAAGAAAGAGGGACCCCAGCGTCCGAAATTGAACCCTCAGCTGCCCACCACAGACCCCAACAAGGAGTACAAGCCAAAAGAGGTCGCCACCATGTTGCTTGCTCAAATTCGACAGATCCCAGACATGAATCGAACGCTCCCCGCTGATGATGATGCAGCCCGGCGAAAGTTGGGCGGATTTATTGCGTTCGTACACACCTTGAACATGTGATCGCCATCGTCTCTGCAGATGCTGAAACAATTTTGTGCCCCGATGCATGCAGCTCAAGCAATCCCGGCTGCTTCGAAACCGGTCACTTTGACCTTCAAGCTGTAAGTCATGATGAGTGATAGCTTGACCGAGCGCAAATAATAAACGCGCGTTTTGTCATGTTCCTTGATCAGGCCTTCGACGCGTGCATCGACGGAGGTTTGTGGAAGCCGAAGCGACGTGCTGGCCTCGTGGTGAGTGTTTCATTATCGCCACAGTTGTCCGCTGATGACTTTAAAACGCTGCACGATCCGCTGGCAGGCCGCAAATCCTGCGAACCAGCCTCTTGTCACTGCCTTCGAGGAGTTAGCGGGATATGCATTCAAGTTCGTGTCGCGCTAACATCATGTTGGTCAGCGACCTCTTTTGTTAACAATCATTGCACTGTTGCCGCAACAGGGAATCAGTGTTCAAAGGCAACAATACGATGAAAGCGGCGCGGTCGCTTGCTGGTGTTGATTTCATTGTTGATTCCGGTGCGTTAGATTCTTTTAAAACTCATTTCTCGCACGTTGACCTCGGAGCGTGACTTGCATGCAACCGTATACATCAGGCGTCCCGCTGTCAAAGGGAAAGGGCAAATTGGCCGGCATTGGCAAAAGTGGGTATCATGGCATTCTTTGCACGACCACAGTTCCCGTCCGTTCTCATAATTTCATCTGCTACGCATCCAGGTACTGCCGCCAAGATTGACCAATTCCTTGAGACTGGCCAGATAGAGGCACTGGAGGCCTACAAAAGCATGTAACAATGTTGTTTCGCGATTTCTTTTGCAAAATTAAATCTAGTTGGCACCAGGTTTCTTCGCATTTGGTATGGCGCAATAGTACCCTCCGGCAGGGCCTGTGTCGCGTAGGTTGCACAAAAGTACCCTTCTCACACATTTCAGATGTTGTGGCACGGAGTCTTATTTTAATACAAGCAATTCAGGCAAACAGTGCAAGAAGTGTCATGTCATTCAAACAGCCACATGCAAAAATACCGTTGACTAAAACGGTTGAAATTTTTGTCTAAACCGCGTGTTCGGTGTAGAGACTAACCCCAGCATCGCGACACGATTTTTCAACGTAAGCTTTCACCTTTTTGGGCCACTGCAGTCCTTTCACAGCTGTCAAGGTACGCAGGTCCGGAATCAACAGAATGTCGTCCATACTTCGGCCCCACTTATTGGCGGACTCCTCAGAGTGCAGCAAGTTGTCGAGTTCGTTGAGGTGCTGGTTCATGTCAGCGATATGCTTTGCCTTAGCAGCGGCCGCTCCATCGTAGTCAAACCCGAGGTGGGTGTACTTCCTGATAGCGTATTGCCTATCTTCGTCACTCTCCCAGTCTTTGATGGGCATTTCTAGAATAGCTCCTCGGGTGAGGGCCCTGTGCGTGGTCTTCATCTGTTTCTTCCACTCTTCCAAATCCTTGCGAATGGCTTTGCTTGATTGGTTCGGTTGTGAGTTGGGCTTGGACAAAGCCAGGCCAAGAAGCAACAGGATCCTCCCTTGTTCGAACTAACAATTTGGTCGGTCCCTCAGCAGCAGGTTCCTTTGGGAAGAACGGCACTTCAGGCAGCACCGCGGCTGGCGCCAGTGCACGGTTCTTCTCTCCGTCTTCCTTTTCGAGGTATTCGATCAAATCCAAAGACTCCCGCATGTAGTGAGTTTGATTGTTTTCATCGACGTATTCCATCACAGGCAGTAACTTCTTTCCTGTGAGGGCAGTCGGTCCTTCGATATCACCGTAGCCGTAGACCTTCACCTCGTGAGGCACTCCCCGCCAGCCCGCGGCCAACTGAACTCGTTGCTGACTTGCGTACAGTGCACCGACACCTCGCAGCGCAGCCGCTGAGGTGCCGCTGAGGTAATGGCAACTTCCGTGTGGTTGCCGCCAGAAGAATCAAGCCAGCAGCAAACAGTCGCTATCTTGTGGCAACGAGTCGCGGCTAGGGAAGCCTCCCACTGCACCTCAGATCATGCACCAGCTGGCACGCCGACTTACGCACGTTCGAATGAACGTACGTGTTTGACACCGCGACGCTACCCGCGGCAGTGTGATGGTGGTTTATGACGAACCAACAGCGGCAGGGAACACCACTAACACCACCACCACCACCACCACTAACACCACCACCAACAACAACCACTAACACCACCCATCACCCATCACCACATCACCACCAACCACTAACACCACCAACCACCACCACCAACAACAACAACCACCACCACCACCAACCACCACCACCGACCACCACCACGTTCCCGCGGTTGGTTCGCGTGCGCGCAAAGAAGTGGCAACGTGGCACGTCATCGGTTGTCATAAGTCATAACTGGTGTGTGTGGGGTGGGGTGTTCCAGTGTGAGTGAGTGCGATTGCCGCGCGGCGTGCGGCCGAAAACTCGAAAACTCAAAACTCCCGCAGTGCGCATTGTAGGTTTATTGCGGTATGACACGTACCATCAGTACTGTATACCGTACTGTTGGTATTACGTTTGATGTAATAGAATGAGGACGCGGCAATGGGTACAAGTCGAGTGAGCGAGCGAGCTGAGGGTGAGTGAGTGAGTGAGTGAGTGAGTGAGCGTGGGTGGGAGACTCTTTGTTCAGCGTCGTTTTGGCCATACCTTGCACTCCCCCTTGCTCACTATGCTCTGACCACTCACTCACTCACTCCGAATTCCGCCTCCCTCTCACTCACTCACTCATTTCACTTCACTGCACTTCACTGCACTTCACTTCACTTCAGTTACTTCCTCCGCGCTGTTCGTTCGCTCATTCGTTCGTTCATTCGTGCGTTCGCTCATTCGTTCGCTCATTCGTTCGTTCGTGTGTTCGTTCGTTCTGAGCGTTGAGGACTTTTTCACTGCACGTTCGTTCACTCACTCACTAGATCG
>ENA-OWNT01005527-OWNT01005527.1-seawater-metagenome-genome-assembly--contig:-NODE-5527-length-10379-cov-3.203262_pt1 | contig 10379 bp, 7 predicted proteins | sample MGYA00238136_ERZ651165 | MGnify/ENA primary metagenome ERZ651165 (study PRJEB26861, sample SAMN08777766) | seawater metagenome | isolation source: coastal seawater | place: USA: Florida | collected...
CCACAACGTGGTCTGAAATATCCATCACAACGCCCATGTCATGTTCAATCAGGACAATGGTGGTGCCAAATTCATCGTTCACATCGATGATGAAACGGCACATGTCCTCTTTTTCTTCCAGGTTCATACCGGCCATCGGCTCGTCCAGAAGCAGCACTTCCGGCTCCGCCGCCAGGGCGCGCCCCAGTTCCACGCGCTTCTGCAGACCGTAGGGAAGACGCCCCACCGGCGTTTTCCGGTGCGCTTCGATTTCCAGGAAATCGATAATGTCTTCCACCCGGCGGCGATGCTCGATTTCTTCCGCCCTGGCGCGCCCGTAGTAGAACATCTGTTCGTACCACGGCACGTGCATTTTCAGATTGCGGCCGGTCATGATGTTGTCCAGCGTGGACATGCCCTTGAACAGCGCAACGTTCTGGAACGTACGGGCAATGCCCTGGGCCGCTGTTTCATGGGGTTTCATCTGATCGCGTTTCTGCCCCTTATAGGTGATCGACCCCTGCTGAGGGTGATAAACACCATTGATGCAGTTCAGCATGGATGTCTTGCCTGCGCCGTTTGGCCCAATGATCGCGAAGATCTGGCCCTTGCGGACTTCGAGGCTGGCATCAATGATCGCTTTAACGGCGCCGAAACTGAGGGAGATATTCTCCACCGTCAGAACCGGCTCACCGAACGTGCGTTGTGGCGCGTCGCTCATCGTGTAGCACTCCGTTCAGTATAATTTTTATCATTCATTCTGGATGACGATGCGTTTACTCAGGCTGCTTTGCCAACCGGTTCAAACGTCTTCGCATCCCGGATTTTCAGTGTCGCTTCCAGCTTGTTACGACGACCGTCTTCCAGCACGAATTCGGTTTCCACCGTCACCACACCATCGGTGCCATACAGACCATCAATCAGCGCCTGATAACGATCAGCAACAAGACGACGGCGCACCTTGCCGGTACGGGTCAGTTCACCATCATCCGCGTCGAGCTCCTTGTGCAGCAGCAGGAAGCGCTTGATCTGCGAGCTGGAAAGCTCGGAATCCCGTGCCAGATCGGCATTCACCTGCTCCACGCATTCGGCAATCAGGTCATAGACCTCATCCCGGTTCGCCAGATCGGTGTATGACGTATAGGACAGGCCATTACGCTCGGCCCAGTTACCTACGGCACCCAGATCAATATTGATGAAGGCGGTGACATTGTCTTTGCCAATGCCGATGGAGACAACTTCGCGAACATACTGGAAGAACTTCAGCTTGTTCTCGACGAATTGCGGTGCGAACAGATCGCCATTTGTCAAACGGCCCACATCCTTGGCCCGGTCAATGATCTTCAGGTGTTTCTCATCGGTCCAGATGCCGGCATCGCCGGTGTGATACCAGCCATCCTGACGGGCTTCGGTCGTGGCTTCTTCGTTCTTGTAATACTCAACGAACATGCCCGGCGATTTGATCAATACTTCGCCGTCATCGGAAATCTTGATTTCACAGCCCGGTGCAGGCGTACCCACGGTATCAGACCGCACATCGCCGTCCCGCTGGATGCAGGCATAGGCGCAGGTTTCGGTCTGACCATAGAGCTGTTTCAGGTTGAAACCGATGGACCGTTAGAAACTGAAGGTGTCCGGCCCCATCGGCGCGCCGCCGGTATAGGCCTTGCGCACCCGGGTCAGACCCAGATTGTCTTTCATCGGACCATAAACCAGAATGTCGCCCAGGAAGTATTTGATCCGGTCCAGGAAACCGACCGGACGACCTTCCAACAGATCAACACCGACCTTTTTGGCAACGCCCATGAAATAATTGAACAGGCCGCGTTTGACACCACCGGCATCTTCCATGCGGATCTGCACGTCGGTCAGCATGGTTTCAAACGTCACCGGCGGTGCGAAATAATAGGTCGGCCCCAGTTCCCGCAGATCGCCCATCACGGTTTCGCCGCTTTCCGGGCAATTGACACGGAAGCCGGCCACCAGCCCCTGGGCAAAGTAGAAGTGGTCGCCTACCCAGGCCATCGGCAGATAGTTCAAAGTGTCTTCGTTTTCCGACAGACCCTCGACTTCGATGATCTGCTGGCAGGACACCAGAATGTTCCGATGTGTATGGATCACGCCCTTCGGGTTGCCGGTGGTACCGGACGTGTAAGCCATCAGGCTGATATCGTCCGCCGAACCTTTGGCGATTTCTTCTTCATACAGCGCCGGCTGTTTGCCGGCCAGTTCACGGCCCATCGCCTGCACGTCCGTGTAGGAGTGCAGATCCGGATCGCTGTAATGGCGCATACCGCGCGTAAAGTAATATACGATCTTGCTAAGGCTCGGCACCGCGTCGCGGCATTCGAACAGCTTGTCGACCTGTTCCTGGTTTTCCGCCACGGCGTACTTCACGCCAGCATGCTCCAGAACGTATTTCATATCGTCGGCAGCTGAATCCTGGAACAGCGGCACCGCGACACCACCCAGCGCTTCAACCGCCAGAAACACCCAGTACAGGTGCGGTCGGTTGTCACCGATGATGGCGACCTTGTCACCCCGTTCCAGACCCAGGGATTTGAAACCCAGGGACAGCGCCTTCACTTCCTCGGCCGTTTCGGCCCAGGTGTAAGTTTGCCAGATACCGTAATCTTTTTCGCGGTAAGCCGGTTTACCCGGTCGAACCTGCGCATTACGCAGCAATACTTTTGGCAGCGTATCTTCGTTTTCAGACAGTCGGGTGACGTCGGACATACTGTAACCCACCTCCCGCAGCGTCGCGGCCGATTATCGTTTCGGCGCCCGCCAAGTGTTTATAGCCTCACCCGCTTTTGCTACCTGAAGTGCCGTTGAGCACCGCTGAGCGCATAGCAGGCATTTATATTTTCTGAACCGGTCATAAAGGCAGTGGTAACCATCGGTCAATAGTACGCTAGGCGACTTTCCTGGATTCTGCGGCGGCAGAAAGTCGCTGAAAACTATCAAGGTCTTGCCCCTGCAGGCGATTTCCTGCAAAAGACGCTACACCTTGCCGCACAGGGGGAAAGGGCCGTAGGGGGTCCGCCATACCAGCGGCAAAAACCAACATCACTCACTGGGATAGAGGGACCGTATCGTGGCCAATGACAGCATGAAAACGCGTCGCACTCTGACCGTCGGTAACCAAGAGGTCGACTACTTCAGCATGAAGGTCGCCGAAGGGGAACTGGGCGATCTGTCGAAACTACCTAAGTCACTGAAAATTCTTCTGGAAAACCTGCTTCGCCACGAAGACGGCCGCTCCGTCACGGTGGACGATATCAAGGCGCTGGCTGGCTGGCTGGAAAATCGCCGCTCGGACCGGGAGATTGCGTATCGCCCGGCCCGCGTGCTGATGCAGGACTTCACCGGCGTGCCGGCTGTCGTTGATCTGGCCGCCATGCGCGCCGCCATCGCCAGCATGGGCGGCGACGCCCAGCGGATCAATCCGCTGAGCCCGGTTGACCTGGTCATCGACCATTCCGTCATGGTCGACAATTTCGGCACCGCAGACTCGCTCCGGCAAAACGTCGCACTGGAATACGACCGCAACCGCGAACGCTATGAATTCCTGCGCTGGGGCTCTGGTGCGTTCGATAATTTCCGCGTTGTGCCGCCGGGCACCGGCATCTGCCATCAGGTGAACCTGGAATATCTGGCCCGTGTCGCCTGGACCAAGGAAGTGGATGGCCGCACGGTTGTTTATCCGGACACGCTGGTCGGCACCGACAGCCACACCACCATGGTCAACGGCCTGGGTGTTCTTGGCTGGGGCGTTGGTGGTATCGAGGCCGAAGCTGCCATGCTGGGTCAGCCGGTCTCCATGCTGATCCCGGAAGTCGTCGGCTTCAAGCTGACCGGCAGCATGCGCGAAGGCAACACCGCCACTGACGTGGTGCTGACCGTCACCGAAATGCTGCGCCAGAAAGGCGTCGTTGGCAAATTCGTCGAGTTCTATGGCCCGGGCGTTGCTGAGCTGAGCCTGGCCGACCGCGCCACCATCGCCAATATGGCACCGGAATACGGCGCCACCTGCGGCTTCTTCCCGGTCGATGATGAAACCTGCGCCTATATGCGTGCCACCGGCCGCCCGGAAGAGCTGATCGACCTGGTTGAACAGTTCTGCAAGGCCCAGGGCCTGTGGCGCGATGATGTGGAACCGTCCTTCACCGATACGCTGGAACTGGACATTTCCTCCGTCGAACCGTCAATCGCCGGTCCGAAACGCCCGCAGGATCGTATTCGTCTGGCCGATGCACACACCGCCTTCGCCACGACCGAAGCAGAAACCTACGGCGTCAAACCGGAAGACAGCGACAAGCGTGTTGCCGTTGCCGGTACCGACTACTCTGTTGGCCATGGCGATGTCATGATTGCGGCCATCACGTCCTGCACCAACACGTCCAATCCGGGCGTGATGCTGGGCGCCGGTCTGGTTGCCCGCAACGCCGTTGCCAAAGGCCTGAAGGTCAAGCCGTGGGTGAAAACCTCGCTGGCCCCGGGTTCCCAGGTGGTGGAAGACTACATGGCCGCTGCCGGTCTGACCGACGACATGGATGCCCTCGGCTTCAATCTGGTTGGCTTCGGCTGCACCACCTGCATCGGCAATTCCGGCCCGCTGCCGGAACCGATCGCCAATGCGGTGACCGAAGGTGACCTGGTCAGCTGTTCCGTGCTGTCCGGTAACCGCAACTTCGAAGGTCGCGTGAACCCGCACGTGCAGGCCAACTATCTGGCCAGCCCGCCGCTGGTTGTCGCCTACGCCATTGCCGGTTCCCTGAAGGTCGACATCATGAATGACCCGCTGGGTCAGGATCAGCATGGCAATGACGTGTATCTGCGCGACATCTGGCCGTCGAACCAGGAGGTCACCGACACCGTCCGCAAGGCCGTGCTGCCGGAAATGTTCACGGGCCGGTATGGCAACGTCTTTGATGGTGACGCTGACTGGCAGGCCGTACAGGTCGAAGGTGGCGAAACCTACAATTGGGATGCCACGTCAACCTATGTACAGAACCCGCCCTACTTCGACGGCATGCCCGCCGAAGCTCCGGAAGGGTTCAATGATATCGAAGGCGCACGCGTACTTGCCGTTCTGGGTGATTCTGTCACCACGGACCACATTTCGCCCGCCGGTTCCATCAAGCAGGACGGCCCGGCCGGTACGTATCTGGCCGGTCATCAGGTTCCGACCCGCGACTTCAACTCCTACGGCTCCCGCCGTGGCAACCATGAAGTCATGATGCGCGGCACCTTCGCCAACATCCGTATCCGCAACGAAATGGTGCCGGGTACCGAAGGCGGCGAAACCAGGCATGTCCCGTCCGGCGATCCGATGTCCATATATGATGCCGCCATGCAGTATGCCGACGAAGGCACGCCGCTGGTCGTTATCGGGGGCAAGGAATACGGTACCGGTTCATCCCGTGACTGGGCCGCCAAGGGCACCAAGCTGCTGGGCGTGAAAGCCGTTGTGGTGGAAAGCTTCGAACGCATTCACCGGTCAAACCTGGTGGGCATGGGCGTTCTGCCGCTGCAGTTCAAGGATGGCCAGAGCCGCAAATCCCTGAACCTTACCGGCGAAGAAGTGATCTCGCTGACCGGTCTTTCCGGTGGCATCACGCCGCGTATGGATGTCACCTGCACCATCACCCGTCCGGACGGGTCCAGCGAAACGGTCGATCTGCTTTGCCGGATCGATACGCTGGATGAGGTCGATTACTACCGTCACGGCGGTATCCTGAACTACGTGCTGCGTCGCCTGGCGGCCTGATCAGCACTGTAAATTCGACCGGGGGCGGTGATCCCGTCGCCCCCGGTCATTCCGGGCCACCCCAACCATCCATTGGACGGACGGATATCACGCGGGGCCCAGCGCACCGTTATCCCTGCCCATGATTCGGCCATGCCTGGCGCCTAAACATCTGATCAATTGCGGAAACTTTCTTTCACCGGCACGTGATTCGTAATGTCGGCGGAATGGGACTATCTATACGTCCATGACGCTTTCTTCGCATAAATCAGCCCTGATCGCCCTTCTTGCGGGTCTGACCATCCTGTCACCCGCCGGATCCCGTGCCGACAGCAATCTGAGCCAGCCGGTCAAGGTGGTGGAACTTTTCACCAGCCAGGGATGCAATTCCTGCCCGCCCGCCGACGCGCTGCTGGGGGACATTGCCCGTCGCCCCGGTGTGTTGGCACTCTCGTTTCATGTGGACTACTGGGATTACATCGGCTGGAAAGACACATTTGCCCTGCATCAGTCATCGGAACGACAGCGGACCTACGCCCGGCTGATGCACTGGCAATATGTCTATACCCCGCAATTGGTCATCAACGGTCAGACCGAAGTGGTCGGCAGCCATGCAGGCAAGATCGACCGCAAGATTGACGAGACACCGCCCGCCGACATGCTGCCGATCCAGGTGACGGCCGGCCCCGATGGCAATGTCCGCGTGACACTGCCGCCCGCAAAGATGAAACGCCCCAGCTGGGTCTGGCTGGTGCGCTACACAACTGCGGAAAAGGTCGATATCCGCCGGGGTGAAAACGGCGGCAAGATGCTCACCTACCACAACGTCGTTCGCGCCATTGACCGCATTGCCGTCTGGCGTGGGGTAAAGGCCCGGCAGATCGACATTCCGCTGGCCGACAAAAACGTACCGGAACATGACCAAAGCGCCGTGATCGTACAGGCCGAAGGCTTCGGCAAGATACTCGCGGCGGCCCGACTGCCGGCCCCCGGCAGTTGAGGTGGATATTTAGGTATCTGTTTCACTGATCCGGGGTTTATGATCCTCCCAGCCAAATAAATTGTGTGGGGAGGATTGGCGTGTGCTGAGCCGGGAAGAGTATAACAGTCACGATCTGGTTGGGCTGTCAGAACTGGTATCCAGCGGCGATGTCAGCCCGGTGGAGATGGTGGAAACCGCCATCCGGGAAATCGAAGCCCGCAATCCGGAAATCAACGCCGTCGTCAACGCCCAGTTCGACCGGGCACTGGATGAACTGAAAAACCGGACCGATACACCACGTTTTCTCGGCATGCCCTATCTGATCAAGGATCTGCATGCACCAGTGAAGGGTCTGCCGCTCACCAATGGTTCGCAGATGATGCGCAATCAGGTGTTTGATTTCGACAGCACCACGGTCGCCCGCCTGCGGGCCGCCGGTTTCGCCATTCTGGGCCGCAGCAATTCACCGGAATTCGGCATGTCGGCATCCACCGAACCGATCCTTTGGGGTCCCACCCGCAATCCGCACAATACCGAATACAGCGCCGGTGGTTCCAGTGGCGGTGCCGCTGCGGCCGTCGCAGCGGGCATGACGCCTGCTGCACATGCCACCGACAGCGCCGGTTCCATCCGTATTCCGGCCGCACGCTGCGGCCTGGTGGGACTGAAACCGACCCGGGGCATCAACGCCTTTGGTCCTCATCGCGGCGATATGGTGTTCGGCATCAGCCACGAACATGCCGTCACCCGCACGGTTCGGGACAGCGCCGCCCTGCTGGACATCACCGCCGGACCGGACAGCGGCGCACCTTACTACACAGCCACGCCAGATACGCCCTACGAAACGCTGTGCACTCGTGACCCCGGGCAGTTGAAAATCGGTTTCACCACCGAAAGCTTCACCGGCGTGCCCATTGATCCGGAATGCCGGCGCGCCGTCATGGATGCCGCAAAAAAGGCAGAGGCTGTCGGCCATCATGTGGTTGAGGCGCGCCCGGACTTTGATGGTCAGGCGCTGACCGATGCCATGATCCGCATCCTGATTGGTTCGCTGATCGGGATGTTCCGCATGGCCGAGCAGCAATTGGGCCGACCGCTGGGGGACGGTGATATCGAACCCATGACCCAGGATGCGCTGGCTTTCGCCCGCACGGTCAGCCTGGCCGACCATATGGATCGGGTGGTGGTGCTGAACACGGAAACCCGCCGGATCGCGGCCTTTTTTGACGATTATGACCTGCTGCTCACCCCGATGACGGCAGCCCCGGCTCTGAAACTCGGAGCGCTGGACACGACGGTTCCGGATATGGAGGGCTTCCTGGACAAGCTGTTCGGTGTTGCGCCCTTCACTGCCCCGTTCAATGTCACGGGGCAACCAGCAATGTCGATGCCGCTGGCAACATCCACAGCGGGCATGCCGATCGGGGTGCAACTGGTTGGCCGGTTCGGTCACGATGCGACAGTGATGCAGGTGGCGCGTCAGTTGCTGGAAGAAAACTGAGGGAAAACAGACATGCTGGCAGGATTCGAAAAACGGCAATTCACATCGGATGCCATGGGCGGCCGCCCGGTGACCCACGACATTTACGAAAAAGGTACGGGGCCGGTCATTGTCGTGTTGCAGGAACTGCCGGGCATTGACCCGGCGACGATCAAATTCACGGATCGTCTGGCGGATGCCGGGTTTCGGGTGGTGATGCCGCACCTGTTCGGCAAGCTGAACAAGTTCGCCCTGGGCCGCAACATGGCCCGGCTGTTCTGTGTCCGGCGCGAGATCAACATGTTCGCCAAAAACAGGACCAGCCCGATTGTCAGCTGGCTGCGCGCCCTCTGCCACGATGCGCGGGAACGTTATGGTGTTGATGGCGTCGGTGTCATCGGCATGTGCCTGACCGGCAATTTCGCCATATCCATGATGGCTGACGAAGCCGTGCTGGGGGCGGTTGCCTCGCAACCATCCCTGCCCGTCTTCGCACAAGGCAGCCTGCACATGTCCAGCGCCGACATTTCTGAAATCCGGAATAGTCTGGATGAAAAGGGGCCGATGCTGTCCTACAAGTTTGAAGGCGACAAGCTTTGCACTGGTGACAAGTTCAAGGCCATTGATGCGGCGTTCAACACGGACCGTGAACGGATCAAACTGACCACGCTGCCCGGCGATGATCACGCCATGCTGACCGGGCATTTCAATGACACCGAAGGTTCACCAACCCGGCAGGCGCTGGCGGAAATCCTGGACTATTTTCAGGGGAAACTGCCGCAGCCACGGGCGGAAGCATAGCGGCGCGGCATAATTGAAAATGGTCGAAACAGCCCCGCTGGTTTAGGTTGGCAGGATCACGGCCTGGTATCGGCCTTGAATTTATGGGGAGAGAAGCATGAGCGGTCTGGCTATGAGCGGCCCGGACTTTACCGGTAAATATGAAAGCGTCGTTCCACGGGAAGCAAGTTCCATTCTGCTGATGCAGGACGGACCGAATGGCGCGGAAGTGTTCATGGTGAAACGTCACCACAAGATCGATTTCGCTTCGGGCGCGGTCGTATTCCCGGGTGGCAAGGTGGAAGATGGCGACCGGATCGACGCATCGTCACCGCTGATCACCGGTGCCGAAGGACTGTCAGACAAGCGTATTGGCATGCGGGTAGCCGCCATTCGCGAAACCTTCGAAGAAATTGGTGTGCTGATCGCCCGCGACGAAAGTGGCACAGAACTGAGCGCAGATCGTGTGGCAACGCTGACCGTGAAATACCAGAAAGCCATCGACAAGGGCGAAGTGACCATTGCCGAAATGCTGGAAGCCGAAAAACTGGTTCTGCCGCTGGATGAATTGACCCTGTTTGCCCATTGGGTCACGCCGCCGACACTGGCCAAGCGCTTTGACACGGCATTCTACATCATCCGTATGCCGGCGGAGCAGGCCGACCTGGCCCGGCATGATGGTCGCGAAGCGGTAGAGAGCAGCTGGCAAACGGCGCAGGGATTCCTTGACAAGGCCAAATCCGGCGAAATCACCATGGTCTTCGCCACCCAGCGCAATCTGGAAAAACTGGCCCGCAGCAATTCAACCGCAGATGCGGTCGCTGCCGCGGAAGCAGATACCATCGTCCGGGTCTGCCCCGACGTGCGCAAGGAAGGTGACAAGATCATCCTGCGCATTCCGGCCGAGGCAGGCTTTGGTGGCCCGGAATTCATCCGCGACGCCGGGTAGGCAAAATCACATTGTCAGCCGGGCTGGTAGCCCAGCTTCATCAGTTCGGCTGACAATTCCTGTTCCGTCACATGCGTTTTTTTCGCCCCGGTGGCGTGCACGAAAGACCAGGCCGGACGCCCGCTCTCGTCAAACAGAAATACGGTGGGGATGCGCGTGATACCGCCAAAATCGGCACGGGTCTGATCCGTCCCGGTGATCAGCGGGAAAACCGGCGCCGTATCCTCGATGAAGCGTCTCTGCTTCGCCGGGCTCGACATGCCACCGAAATCTTCAAAGACATTAACGCCGATGATGCTGAGCCCGCTGGACCGGTATTTATCCGCCAGCGCATTCAACTGTTCGAATTCCCAGCGGCACGGCGGACACCAGCTGGCCCAGAACGTGACCAGCACCGGACGCCCCGTCAGATCATCAGGTGTGACCGGCCTGCCGTGCACAGTTTTCAGCCGGGCAA
>ENA-OWNT01005528-OWNT01005528.1-seawater-metagenome-genome-assembly--contig:-NODE-5528-length-10376-cov-4.725896_pt1 | contig 10376 bp, 17 predicted proteins | sample MGYA00238136_ERZ651165 | MGnify/ENA primary metagenome ERZ651165 (study PRJEB26861, sample SAMN08777766) | seawater metagenome | isolation source: coastal seawater | place: USA: Florida | collected...
GCTGTTTACTGCTTTGGTAAACACTTGTTTACTTTCGAGAAGTGTTTACTGAAAATAGTAAACGTAAACACTTCTCCAGTAAACGTGTTTACTACTCTTGTTTACCGCAAAGTAAACACACCCAAAAAGTGAACAACGAAGGCTGAGAATCATTAATCTTGTGAGTCTTGTGAATCTTGTCCGTGCATGATGTTGTAGGTTGTGGGGATGATTGTGCGTGATGCGGCCAGCGAAGGGAGGCATTGTGTGTAATTACAATGACGTGCGCAAACAAGCAAGAACCCGGGGAATCTAAGTTCAAACCGCAGGAAAAACGTGCGGCGGAGCTGAAGGAATTCCGGAATTCCATGAGCTCAAAACTGTTGTCACTGCTCGTTTTTACACGCAATAAGCTCCCCTCCCGCGCGCTCCCTTGGTGGGAGGCGGGCGGGCGGACGGACGACTCGACTCACTCACGCGATTTGGGAGGTGGGCGTGAGGGCGCTGCATCACAGTTGTGTGTGGCGTTGGGTACAGTGCAGTGCGCTGCATGCCTGAAAAATCAGGAAATACATCATCAGCGGACGAACGAACAGACTGCTTTTCACACAAACGTTCCGCCTTCCTTCCAGCCAGCCAGCCAGCCAGGGAACCAGCCACCTATGGGAGTACCCACCCAGCAGGGAGGGAGGGAGCAGCGCGGACTCAACTTCGTTTGGTTTGCTCTCTCTCTCTCTCCGTTCGTTGCTTTTCTTCGCTTCTTCCTTCTTTCGTTCGTGTGCCTGTCCACTGCTATGTGCGTGAGAGCGCTTGTACCCGCGGAAGTCTGTCAACGGCGCTCTGTGCAAGTGAGCGCGGGTGTGTGGGCAGGTGAGTGAAGCTGCGCGTGCGGGCGCGACGGGACTCTGCGCTGGACTGCTCCACGACACTGGTCCGGCCTCACAGAAATCCATCAGCGCGCGACAGTGAGACAGTGCGACAGTGCGACCGTGCGACTCCACGACAGTGCGCCAGCGCGCCCAGCTGACTCCGAGTGTTTCTTGGAAAGCTGCAAAATATCACGTAACCAGAGGGAACAACGAACAACCACTTGAATGTCAGCTGACCTGAATCGCAACGGCAGACGGTTGCAGTTAAACCTGGAATACACCGTACCCCGGTACTAAGTTATGTGTACCGCGGTACAATATGGTTTGTTGTTTTCCGGCGATGTGTTGTCGGCAGTTTTGATTTGATTTGGTCGTTGTCGTCGTCGCCGTCGTTGTCGTTGTTGTCGTTGTCGTCGTCGTCGTCGTCGTCGTCGTTGTTCGTTGTTCATTGTTCGTCGTTCAAAGTTGTTCGTTCGTTATTCGTCGATCGCTGTTGTGTTGTCGGTGCCGTCGCTGTTGCTGCTTGTTGCATGGCGCTTGTTGGCGGTAAATCAACGCCGCCCGCCGTCGGCATAGTTGTTGTTGTGCGAAGGTTTCGGTGGTGGCCTCGCCGTCGCCGACGCGTTGGCGATTCTCTTGCTGCTGCGTGGTTGCTCTGAAGGGTTGGTTTTGGTGTCCCTTCAGCTTGTGCTTAAACTCATACCTAATGCGTCAGGACCACTGTGTCAACTAACAATGTCCACGGAGACGCCTCGCGACTTCGACTGTAGTGAATGCGTATTCCCGTTCTCGAAAACGGTCCAGCTTGTGTGGAGCTCACAGTCGGCCTGATGCAATGTCTACGAAGCAGCCACACTGATTCTCGTGTTCCTCGTCACAACCCAAAAAAGTTTTGTTGTTGTTTTCATACAAAACTCAAACCTACTGTCCGCGATTTGTGATGCAATCGCTACAGTACGTGGTGAAGTGACTCCTTTTCGCCGTCAATCTTGTTGACGTTGTGCGATGCGCCTCTTTCGGAGTGTTGTGAACGCTGCTGCGTGCATTTTACTCATCGCGCGCTCCGTGCACGCATTGAGATCTTTTCTCTATGTCCAACCTCAACACACCGGCACGGAGACCATGCTAGCGCAGCTGAACAAGGATTTCCCTGTAACCAAAGTTCATCCATTGAACTTGTTTTCCACCTCAGCAGGTGCGTGCGTCGCCCCCTTGTTTGCGAGAATCTCTTGACCTTTTGCCCGTGGTTCGACAGCGACAAGGCAGATTGTATCTCACCGCAGCGTCGTTGCATCACTGACCACATGCCATACTTCATATCTTATTTATCAGGATTTCTGAACCGTTCTCGTTTCCCAACTTTTGACATCGACATTGCGTCGAAGTGTATGGCGAAGCGCGGGTTTGCTCCTGCCGTTTTGCCGCGCCCAAAAGGCTCGCCTCCGCCAAAGAAACCAGAGTACGCTCAATGGAAGCGCCACAGTCCTGAGGTGCACATGTTTTCGCTTTCACTTTGCACCCGGCATGTATGTAGAGATCATTTGTATGTCTGTCCGTTTTCTTGAATAGGAACCGCTGCGGGAATGCGCAGAAGAGGCTTTGCAATCGGATGCCGACGCCATTGCCCGGTTTCGAAGTGAGTTATTTGTAGTCGGAACTTATCGCAATCCCTTCAACCGGGTGTATTCGGCGGCGACATATCATTGTGTAAGTTCAACGGGTACCGCAGCCATATGTATGTTCACTCGTTGCGGCAATCACAGCACGCTCGCAATTGTGGATAACAGGTCATCCCCAGTGCTATTAGTCGATGCCGCCGTCATGTCGCGCAGCGTAATTGGACATTGGCAATGGCTCGTCATTCGTTTTCAAAGTTCGTCATGGGCGAACATCTGCCATCAATCGTGGAGCCATTGCACACAATGTTCGTGGCAAACGATGGCACAATTCAGGCAGACCTTCTCTTCGAAACGGAGCACCTTGCAGGTTTGTCGATTGTCGACCCACATTGCCGCATAAGTACGTGTGGTAATTTTGATGCTGCGCGTCTACAGACGGATACGAGTCTTTCTGCAATGCCCTTGGCCATCGCTGCCCAAACATGTCGACCTTGTTCAAAGCAGGCCACTGCATCACGTCTTGCAAGTACGTCTTCGATGAATGACCCCTCAATACATTGCAACATCATGCATTATGCGCACGCGCTACCGCATCTTTCTAGGGGCAACAATGAAGTCCTTCACTACACCATGGACGAGCTTTACGATCAGAGCACATGGGCTCACGTGCAGAAAGTATTCGCCAAAGACTTGGTAAGAGCACACTTGTCCTGTTGCGCAACTTGAAAAGAGAGTGTTGAGCAACACGTCACAGTGTTTTCACTGTTGTAGGCCATGTTCAACTTCTCTAAACTCCCTGTGAAACCATTTTGATGAAATAGCTCCAAACAGCTCCAACAAGTGGGTGGCATACGTGCACCTCAGTCATACCAGATTGTCGAGTAAAAACATTATACATCTGCTCTGTAGCACAATGTTGTGCTGACTTCAATCTTGTTGACGACTTTTTATATCAACGGCGCTTTGTCGGACGTGGTTTCACGGGTTTCCGGCTCAGAGTTTCTCCTTTGAGCACTAGGATCGTCAATCTTGACCACGGTTTGCTTCTTGTAAATAATAGCAGCTGCTAATGCCGCAATGAACCCAATCAGCAACGCCGCAATGACCGCGAACAGCCACCAATACTGCAATATCTCGTCCGCATTCGCCTACAGACAGCACGAAAACATGTTGTGATCGAATGCGGTGCTCTTCTTTGTCTGACAAGCTCGATGCCTTGATACTCACTGGTGGTGTTGTTGTTGTCGGATCCGCTGTCGGCTTCACAAAGAAAGAAGGTTGGAAAAACAGTTGTTACGAGCCGCATACCATCGAAACACTCAGTTGTTGCCTGTGGAGCAGGGCGCAGACCATGACAAAGTTTCACACATACCTGCATGTAACTCTCAACATTACCAATGGGAAACGATACGATTCTCATGGACACACTCGACTTTGGTGTGCCGAACACGTCGACGTCTGCATTCGTCGGCTGCGTGAACCACACATTCAGATGGTTTGTAATGAACACTAACTGGTTGCTGTCCTCTTCCCCTGCCTGTAATCACCACCGTGACAGTGAGTTCTTGTGTATTTCTACACACCGTGTTGCAAACGGCTCAAACCGGTTCGCGAAACCCAAACGTGTCGACCCAATTCAGCTCATCAGCTTCAATGCCAACAGGAAATCCGGCGTATTCGATGGACTGCGGCGGGAGCAACGCCAATAAAACGGCGAACAGTTGGTTGAGGAAACGTTGTTGGCACCGGTGCTCCGTCGTCAACACGAACCTGATTCGCAGTCCCCAGTTCCCATTTATAAAAGGCATTATTGTTGAGTCCTCCAAAGTACATATCTCCCTGGGAGTCGAAGGTCATGCCTGCGTGATGCACCATGGTGACGAATGTGAAAGGCAACCCGCACATGATCTATCTTTTCTGCAGCATGGACATACCGTCTGACATGTCGACCTTGACACCTTCTGTCCTCACCTGGGCAGAAGTTTCTGCATCCGTGTACGCAGTGGAGAGATACTCAGTGTCCACAGAGTACACTGTCTTGCCTTGCAGAGCAACGTAGTACACTCGACCATTGGTGGGGTGCAGGGCAATTCCATCGGTTGCGGTGTTCAGCTGCATGTTTAAGAATCCGGCCGGAGGGTTAATCGTGAAGTAGAGATTCGGATCGTAACCGGTGGATTCGCCAACAAAGCGCCTGGAGTCCCCTGTTGTGAGGTCCAAAGACACAATTGCGCCTCTATTAATTCCGTCGATTGTACCTAATGCATCGGATATGTATGCCTTGTTCGCGTTTACATCTAGCACGATGTCATTCAAAAAGCTTGTTGCATTGGGTGCAACGTTCTCCGGGAAGTAATACTTTGCGACCAAAAAGCTGTCGTCGGTGACCTCTTTGTTGAGATCAAACACGACGACTTTGGGAGTGACTGTATTGTTGGGCGTGAAGTTTCCAATGAAATTCCGCCGGCCAGTGTCAAGCACATACATCAAGCCACTCTCTGGGTCGATCTCGAACGACTGAACGTACGACAACGTGTCCTGGCTGCCCATTTGATTCCACTGGCAATTCGGAAATGGTTCCAACAACGGATTGGACGTGCTTCCGGTTGGAGTCACAGGGATCCGATTCAGTGTCGAGGGCACACCAGGTCGCCAGCGTGGAACAGATATGTAATAGTATCCATTGTACGCCTTGATCCCAGTGACGACATTGTGTGCGTGCACCCACGGCTCAATAGCAGTGTTGCCGGTGCACACCTCGGTATAATTCACGAAATTCATTTCATATTCGACTTTGTACTGTGGCCACGCCATGCTTGCTGTGATGCTTGATACAAACACCAAAGGTGTCGAATACCTGTCTCAGCTTGCACGATGATAGTGACGAGCGTCGACGAACCACCGCGCGCTTGAACATGGAAGAAAACTACTGCCCGTTCTTTTGAACTGCCACTCATTCTTCGCGTTGTGCGGCTGGCTGTCAGCATGACAGCTCTGAGACACCTGAATTGTGCCGGCGAGCGTTCCCAAGCGGCACCGCGCGCAACTAAATCGAACTGAATCCAAAGAGGTCTCTCGGGTTTCATCGAAGTCAACCCACTCTCCACGAAAACGCCAACACACCCTTGCTTCGTTCAGCAATGGCTTCAACTTTGCAACTTGAGCAATGTCTTTTCAGCTCAATCATGCCAAGCCATCTCATGGTGTGCGCCGGGTGATAGTGAAGGTGGTGGTGGTGGTGGTGGTGGGGACGTCGTTGATCGTGTCGTCGTTCCGTGACGGTGGTGGTGATGCAGTGATGCAGTGATGTGTGTATGTGGTGACGCGTCGTGAAGTAAAGTGGCATGCGGCTTCGTTCGATGTTTCTGCGTCGCGACGGAAGTCCGCGTTGATGGCAACGACATTGTTCGGCCGGCAGTTGTGTGTCCAACTGCGGGGCGGGAGGTTGTTCTGCGGGGAGAGAACGACCACGGACTGGTTATTATGCCATCACCGTAACTAACCAAAGTTTGAAAGTTCGAAAGTTTTGAACGTCGGATTTGGGTTATTGCGCGGTGCATCTTGCTGAAACTTTCCAATGTCATTTACCTGTAGTGTGCGGATACGTAGCGACTGTACAGTTAATGGATTTCAAATCACGAAATTGCACATTTTCAGTTGGCCATTGTTCGTTCGGGTGGACCAAAGTCGACGCAGAGACACGAAAACGCAGCATGCACGGCATTCCAATGACTGCAACAGCTACATACATTCGCAAATCGCGCCCTACCACACAAGCAACAGCCACAGCGCCACAGCTGCAAATACAAGAGTGAGTTGCGGGAGTGCCCACTGCAGTTTCTACGGCATTTCTACTTGGTAAATAATATTAGATCCACAACAACCACTCGAGCTCTGACGGCGCACATGCTCAATGCACACAACGTGGCGGCAATGTCACGCATGCGCGAAAGAAACCTGCACGTTCCACCGGGTTGTGGACATCAGGCCTACAGCAAGCCATCGTCCAGACTAAGATTGTCACTGCTTGCGCGGGCGTCTCTATGATGTTCGCTGCTCCGTCCTGCTGCCGTTGATGTTTCTGTGCTGGCGCTTGCAGCGTGGCTATCAACTGCACGTGCATGCAGTGATCGCTCGTGGCGAAGCAAGTTCGCTAGCCGTGTGCACGCAGCTTTCAATTCCTCGTGCGACATGGTGTCGATTTCTTCAGGAGACGGGATGTCTGTCTCAGCGGTTGCAGCGGACCCTCTGCTTGCTTCCTCCAGAACATGCGCTTCGTCCAACAGGTCCAGGTACTGAGAGTCCAGTTTCATTCGGATTGCGTAATCCTGTGGTTTCAACCCGCGACTATCTTTAACAGCGCGTGCGGCGGGATAGAGTCGCACCATCAGGTGCATCACCGACAGCGGCGCGTGGTTGATGACCGCTAAGTGCAGGGGCAGTTTGTCGTCCCTGCGTGTTACTTCCGACAACGTGTGTCTGCCCTTCCTCTGTTCGTTTGCGAACAGCATCACCCGATCCCACATGCAGTATTCTATTGCTGTAGAGATATTTTCGACGCCTTTCACGGCTGGCCATATGTGGCCGCTTTTGGTCTTTCCACCGGATCCGGACGGCGGCCGCGGCGGTGCCGGGAACGTGGCCATTGCTAAGTACTGGACGATCTCGTTGCTGGATCGCTCCTTTCGGGCAATATCCACCGGCTGGAGATGTCCATCGAGATCAACGTGGTGGTGCAAGATGCCCTTGTAGGCTTGCACAATGGGGACAATGTAGCTCACAGGTAACTTCCGATAGAGCGCAACCTGGATAGGCACACGCACAAAATCAGTGACCAAATGTTTGCCAGTGCACGAACCCAGCGGAATCCAAACTATCGTACCACTAGAGGATGGCATCGGAATTGATCTCGAACGTGGCAAGCGGCAGGGAACGCTTTTAACAACTTTTGGAAGACCTCAAACGGCGCGCGGTTTTGCAACGCAATGTGCAAGGCTGTTTGACCGTCACTATTTTTGGGGACGCGATGATGATCGTCCACGGGGGCAGCGTTGGATCGACTCAACACTGTGTCCAGCTCCGTCCACATGCCGGCGGCGCACAATTGCAAAAGGTCGTCCGTGCCGTTTGGGTACCTGGAGCAACGTGCACAATTGTCAACAACCGTGCGAGGGGGACTGCAAGAGTTTCGTTGGAAATTGCTAGCACAAGCACCACTGCCACAAGTCACTCAGCCACATCGTCAAGCAGCCACTCACGTCAACTTCTGCAGCTGTTGGAGCAAATCGGCTGGCGTGTCTTGATGCCATGCAGCCCATTCGACAGGCTTCACTCCGGCCCTGTCTTCAAGGACGAGCGTGGCTCGACCGGCCTCGTTTTGAAAGCCTTCGCTCGCAACCGCCCAGTCGCCGTACATGCACGCTTGGCCAATTTTTACGGGGCCCTTCTTACGCATCCAACCACACAGACGTTCTACAGTTGCCACAAAGCAATAGTCCAAAATAAGTCACACATACGGACGCCGGCTTGACAGTAAATGGTAGAATATCCACGCACCAACAAAGTCAGCTTCGAGGTTGAAGTTCCTCATGTAATGCAGCGGCTTGCGGTTTTGCAAGTCGTGCACCTGCAAATCCACGGGGTGCACACTGATGATGTTGAGGATGACGGTGCGAGCACATCGCTTCTCGACAGCCAAGTGAACGCAACGCCGTCCAAAATCGTCGGCGTCGGCAAGTTTCACGGCCGCTGGGAATGCTTTCAAAAGTTGGAGGATCACCTCCGACGGGGCGTTCGCATCAATGGCCATAAACAAGACGAACTGACGAGACTTTGAGTCCTTTCGCTGCACAAGCTGCGGATGCGCAGCCACCATCTTCATCACGTGCGCCCATTCACCCTTGCGGATGTGCGCCGACAGGTTGGACATCGCGGCCCGTGGCTGTTGTTGCTACGATGATGAAGGTCACCTCAGGCGCGCGCGGTGAAGAGGAAAACAGATGACCCGGGCCGCGGCTTACAACGGCGGCTCCGAAATTTCTGCAAACTTTCGACTCTCGATGGAACAAAACGTCGACCTTGTGTGGAGTGACCAAGCGGACCCGGAAAGTTTGACCGAGCGGGCCCGGAAAGTTTATTTTTGTGAGGCTATGTCGTCGACGTAGTGAGAGCCCGTCATCGTCGACTGTGTCCACACCCCCACAAATCCGTCGCAGTGGCCTTCTGACCACTAAATATGCTGACGGGACGGCGCCACCACCAGCCCCGCCACCGCGCACACAACACAACAACAACATGCCATCATCAACACGCCATCATCATGACGTCACCACCAAAAGGCCATCATCATCAACATCATCATCATCAACAACAACAACAACAACCATAGTTCGCCGCTCTGCTGGCATCGAACGGGCAACGCTGCATCCCGTTGCCGGACGATGAGGTGTTGGTGAACAGCCTGCACAGTTTCCGATTTCCCCTGAAGTGGCACCGTCGGTGGCGAACTTTCCCTTATATCTACATTGAGGAAGTGTGCGATTTTCTGGAGCAAATCATGAAGTTCTCGACCGATCGGACTGTCGATGCAGGTAACGAAACAAGGCATAACGAAACAACGTTGTCTTCGCTTTGTTGTTGTGGGCGTTTGGTGGCGAAATTTTGGAGTTGTTGTTTGTCGTTGATACGGGAGAAGAATGTCCTCACCGTGTGTTTTTCATTTCAGTAGCATCGCTGACCCCTCTTCGACACCACTCGCATTGCCACTACGACTGTCACTACCATCTCAATCTCAATTTCAATGCCGGCCTTTGAATTGCTCTGCTGGCCCTATTACACAACAGGTATCTTACTAACAGCGGAGAAAGAGTTGAAGCACGCTGGTTCAAAACGGTTGCTGCTCCGCCTTACTTACGACTGCTTCATTCATTCCTACGAGTTGCGAGTGCTGGACAATATTGCCCGCAACGGCATGAACGCAAACGTGAGTTGGTAGTAGTGGTTGAAGTCTTCTTCTTCTTCTTCTTCTTCCTGTGAACTCTTTGTTCTTTCTGTGATGATGATTCTAATTAATTATTCCCAGGTGCCCCACAGTGCGATCCAGGACGTCCTGGAGCTGGCGAACCACTACAACGTGAAATTTCCTCCTCCAAAAAAAGAGGATCCCGAACAAAATGATATCAAGATAAAAACCTATTCACTTCACTATGCAGACGGTTGGCAATTCGATTTTGATCATTTAAAAGAGCAGATGGATGATTATTCCAAACATTATTATGATCTCTATTTGCTGTTACCATTTATTCAACAGCGACACCTATAAAAAGATTATATCGCATGGTTGGATCGCAGGCTTAATTGCGGTACTGATCTACGATTTATCCAGAATTCCATTCATCTATGCAGGTTGGGACGATTTTATTCCCGGGCTTGGTGGAGCAATTACTGGAGCAGAAGAAAATTTCACAATTGGATATCTATGGAGATATCTTGGAAATGGGGCAGGCTTGGGTCTTGGTTTTGCTGCTCTGTCCCATTTTTTCAAATTCAAAAGAACGATCCTTGCGGGTCTAATCTATGGTGTCTGCGTATTCTTATGTCTCGACATCGTTCTTATCTCATCTGAACAGGCTCAAGCTAACATGTTCGAAATTACGCCACTAACCTTCACTGGGAGTCTTGTTGGTCATGTAGTTTACGGTACTGTGCTTGGCTTCGTTATCAGCAGATTGAGACAATCATAAGCCAACAGTTAGTATATTTATCCCTCAATTTTTAAGGGATGAACAAAATTCTAGTAGCCAATAGAGGAGAGATCGCATTGAGAATAATGCGAACGCTTAAGAGACTAAAAATTGAGTCAGTTGCAGTTTACTCAGAAGTGGATGCAGATGCACCATTTGTGAAATAT
>ENA-OWNT01005529-OWNT01005529.1-seawater-metagenome-genome-assembly--contig:-NODE-5529-length-10376-cov-4.620934_pt1 | contig 10376 bp, 9 predicted proteins | sample MGYA00238136_ERZ651165 | MGnify/ENA primary metagenome ERZ651165 (study PRJEB26861, sample SAMN08777766) | seawater metagenome | isolation source: coastal seawater | place: USA: Florida | collected...
AGCTGAGATCATAATGTTCTTATCTTTACGCTCGGCCCCGTGGTGGGGTCGGGGATCCTTGGGGGTTGGCCTGGCCATCCTGGCCTTGGCGGCAGCCCCCGCGGGCTGCTCACCATCGCCCGCCATCCGCCCACCATGAAGAACATGGGGAGCAGCGAAACCACCATCAGGTCCGCCGGGTGGTCCTCCTGCGTCGCCCAGGCGAGGAGGAGCGAGAGGACCGCCATGACGGCCGACGCGATCGCCGTTCCCAGCGGGAGCCGGTCGTCCGCGCGGCCGGTCCGCAGCCGCCAGAAGGCCGACCGCAGAGAGACGGGCTGCGCCCCCACGGGCCCGCCGGTCGGTCGAGCGGAGCGCATGTGCTGGGGTGGACGGTGCGCACCGGCGGCGATCACCACGAGCGCGAGCCCGACCACCGGGCCGCCCCAGGGAAGCGGAACCACCCCGTGCAGCACCACCGCGACGCCCAGCATGGCGGACGACCGCCGCAGCCCCACCGGATCCATCCGGGCCAGCAGCGGGAAGAGGACCACCGAGGCCAGCGCGATGGCGAGCAGGCCCGCCGGCAGCGTGGTCCGCACCTCCGGGAACCGCGTGGAGAGGGCGAGCAGGAGCAGGACGCCTCCGAGCTGCGGCGCCAGGCCCACCGTGATGAGGGCGAGCGCACGCTCGGCACCCGTGGCCGGCAGGGACGGGAGCGGGCGCCACGGCGTGAAGTCCCGTCGCGTGAGGCGCCCGGCCCAGCGGTAGAGCCAGGCGCACAGGCCCGCGATGACCACCGGCCAGACGAGGACCACCGGAGGGCCGCCATGCCCGCGCCAGCTGGTGACGAAGACGCCGGCGAGCAGCACCAGCAGCATCATCGAGCCGCCAGCGAGGTTGGGCTCCCGGCGGAACAGCATCCAGGCGGTGTCGCGGACGAGGGACCAGCGGATCATGTGGACTCCTCCAGGGCGCGCTCCACGGCGTCGCGGACGGCGGCGGCGTCGAGTCCCAGGCGCAGCGCCTCGGCCACGGCCCCTCCGAGCAGGTCGGCCCCCGCACGGGCGGCGCGCTCCGCGCTGGCGGCGGCCAAGTCCTCCGCGACGAACGTGCCCTGCCCCTGCCGGCGCACGATGAGCCCGGCCGCCTCCAGGTCGGCGTAGGCGCGGCGCACGGTGATGAGGGAGACGAGCGTCGATCCGGCGAGCGCGCGGACCGAGGGGAGGCGATCGCCCGGGCCCAGCCCGCCGTCGCGAATCAGGCCGGCGATCTGGTCGACGATCTGCCGGTAGAACGGGACCCCGCTGGCTTGCGACAACGCGATTGGGAGTGTGCTGCCCATACTGTGCTCATGAGCATACACACCGGTCCAACGAGCAACAAGGTCCGATCGCTCACACCCGCACAGGTGATCACCAGCGGGCCCAGACAAGCCATCTACCCCCGCTGCTGATCACCAGCGGATCAGCTACAGCACCGTGATGTCGTCCAGCGTGAGCTCCGTGACGGGCGCGAGCGCGGCGAGCGCGGCGAGGTCCACCCGCTCCCGGTCGCCGACGATGGCCAGCGTCACCGGCCGCTCCGCCGCCGCCCGCGCGTACGCCCGCACCGCGGCGTCGTCCGTCCCCAGCAGCTGCTCGAGCTGCCAGAGCAGCGGATCGCGCGTGATCCCCTTGCCCTCCCAGTCGAGCACCGTGGGCGGAACGGCCCGGAAGCCCACCCGATCCGTGATCCGGCGGGCGTGCACGGAGCGGCGGACCCGATCCAGACGCGCGACCTCGGCGGGAAACTCCCGGAAGAGCCGCAGCAGCAGCGCCGCGACGTCCGCGGCCTTGTCCGCCTGCGTGCCCGCCTGCAGCCAGGCGAGGTTCGCGTCCCCGGCCCTCCAGCCCGGCGTCAGCCCCGCGCGCGCCGAGTAGGCCATCCCTCGCTTCTCACGCACCTCCTGGAAGACGAGCCCGGCGGCGCCGCCCAGCGTCTCCGCGTACAGCCGCCGGGGCCCGTAGTCGTCCGGGGTGTAGCCCCTCTGCGGCGCGTAGAGCGTCACCTGGGCCTGGACGGACGGGTGGTGGACGAAGAGGACGCGGTCGGTGGGCGATCGCGCGTAGTCCAGGGTCTCCGGCACGTCCGCCTGACCGGTGGGCGCCCCGCACGCCTCCAGCAGCGCGTCCGCAGACAGCGGCCCGGTGGCCAGCAGCGTGATGGCGGTGGCGTCGAGCGCGGCCGCCCACTCCGTCGGGCCCGCGCTGGCGATGGCCCGCAGCTCCTCCTCGCGGGCCCGCTGCAGGTAGGCGCTCCGCGCGCCGCGGGAGGCGAACGCCGCGAGCGCCTGCACGGCGTGACTGCGGGTCGATCGGGCCTGGGTCCGGCGCAGCAGCAGGTCATCGACGTACCGCTGGGCCTCCGCCTCGTCCAGGCTCGGCTCCCGCAGGCGCCGGCGCACGAGCGCCAGGGCCTCGAGCGCTGTGTCCGCCGGGGCGCTCATCCCGACCTCGGTGAGGTGGCGCCCCGGGGAGACCTGCAGGCTCGCCGCGAGCCCGTAGAGCCGCTCTTCGAAGGCGATCCGGTCCACCGCGCCGACGCCGCTCCGGTCCCACAGCCGCAGCGCGGTGCCGAGCCCCCGCCGCCCCTCCCAGCCGGTGGCCCACCGCAGCGTGATGCGCTGGATCGGCACGTGGGGGTTCGGCGCGCGCACCACCCGCGCCCCCTCCCCCGCCACGTCCTGCCAGTCGACTCCGGGCTCGAGCACGCGGGCGGTGGGCGCGGTGGCCGGAGCCGCCAGCAGCTCGCCGTAGAAGGCCGAGTGTCCCGACGCGCCCGACGGCAGGGCGGGCAGCGGAGGGGCCACCAGGGCCGGCAGCGTCGGCTCTCCGTCCGACCGGCGCACGACGACGCGGTCGCTCCCCAACCAGCGCTGCGCCACCCGCGTGACGTCAGCCACCGTCAGCGCCCGCAGCTGCTCCAGGTCCTCCCACGCGCGGCGCGGATCCGCCCCCCGGAGCCAGGCGTCCGCCATCGCGTCCGCCCGCCCCTGGTTGGACTCCAGGGTCGCGAGCTCGTCCACCTCCAGGTTCCGCAGGATCCCTGCCAGCACGGCGTCGTCGATGGCGCCCGCCCGGAGCGCGTCGATCGCGGCCAGCAGGAGCGCCTCGACCTCCTCGACCGTCTGCCCGGCGCGGGGGCGTCCCCACACGCACAGGTACCCCGCCTGCCGGAACGACCGATGCCAGCACCCACAGGAGCGCAGCTGCTCGGTGTGCGTGAGCCGGTCCAGCAGGCCCGTGCCGTCGTTCTGCAGCACCCGGTCCAGCAGCTCGAGAGCCAGGCGATCCGGGTGGCCGGCCGGAACCGTGCGCCACCCGAGCCTCACCTCCGGCTGCCCCCGGTGCACGTAGTCGACCCGCCGCTCGCCGCCCGGCCAGGCCGGCACACCCGTCACGGCCTGGGGCAGCTCCCCCGCGGGCCAGGCGCCGAAGGCCTCGGCCAGGACCGGGAACACGGCGTCAGGATCCAGATCCCCCGACAGCACCACCGCCATGTTGTTGGGCACGTACCAGGTGGAGAAGAAGCGCCGCATCGCCGACATGCTCGGCCGCAGCAGGTCCCGCACCTCGCCGAGCACCGGCGTGCCGTAGGGGTGGTCGCCCCAGAGCGCGCGCATGAACGTCCAGAAGGTCTGGCGGGACGCGTTGTCCAGCGAGCGCTTCTTCTCCTCCCGCACCGTCTCGACCTCGGTCTGGAAGGACCGGAAGACCGGCGCCGCGAACCGGTCCGCCTCCACCCGCGCCCAGGCCGGCAGGCGGCCCGCGGGGATCTCGACGACGTAGCTCGTCTGATCGTGGGACGTGTAGGCGTTCAGCTTGCGCGAACCCAACTGACCGTGGAGCTGCTTGAGCTCGTTGGGCACCGCGAACGGAGCCGCCTCGGCGCTCGCCGCGCTGATGGCCGCGACGAGGTCGTCGGCGCTCCCGTCGGCCGTGGCGAGGCGGTCGTACAGCCCCCGGATCCGCTCCAGCACGGGCGCCTCGGCGGCGAAGTCCACCGTGCCGAGCCGGCGGGTCCCCTTGTTGGCGAGCATGTGCTCGAGGTAGTGCGCGAGCCCGGTGGTCTCCCGCGGCTCCTGGGCCGCGCCCGCGCGGACGACGATCCGGCAGAAGACGCGGGGCTTCTCCGGGTTCGGAGACACCAGGATCGTCAGGCCGTTGGGCAGGGTGGCGCGGCGAACGCCCAGGGGATCGTCCGGCGCGGCCGGTGCGAGGCGGTGCATGCCGCCAGCCTAGTGCCCGTTCGGAGGCTTCGCCCCTCAGCGCACGCGGTCGTCCCGCCAGCCAGGGGCGCCGGTAGAGTGCGCACGTCATGCGCAGCGCATCCCTCTTCGCCCTGGTGCTCCTGGGCTGCCCGTCCTCGGTGCCGGACCCGGACCTGACGCCCGAGTCACCGACTCCGTTCACCGTCATCGACTGGGAGAAGTCCCAGCCGGACATCGCGCAGCAGGACGTGCGGGGGTTCCGCGAGCTGCGGGCCATCGCGCACCTGCACAGCCACTGGTCCCACGACGCGTGCGACGGCGACCCCCAGCCGGGCGGCGTGCCCGACGAGGCCTGCCTCCAGGATCTGCGCGACGGCCTGTGCACGACGCGCATGGACGTCGCGTTCATGAGCGACCACCCCGGCCACGCGCTGGAGACCGACTACGCGACCCTGCTCCTGCTGCGGGACGGCGACGAGCCGGTGGCGGGGCCCAACGGCGACCCCATTGCGAACCGCATCACCTGCGCCGACGGCCACCAGGTCCTGCTCCTGCCCGGCATCGAGAGCGGCGACATGATGCCCTTCGCCCTCGACGCCCACGTGGAGGACGGCTACGGCCCCATGACGGCCGAGCAATACGACAAGATCGACGACGCGGGCGGCGTGAAGTGGGTGGCCCACACGGAGACCCGGGACGTCGCCCAGCTGGCCGAGGTCGGCGTCGAGGGCATCGAGCTCTACCAGCTGCACGCCAACCTCGCGCCGGACCTGCGCGAGGAGTTCCTCGGCCTCGATCCCTTCGGCTTCCTCGCTGACGTCGGCCCGTTCTTCTTCGCCGAGTCCCACGGCCTGACGGATCCTCCCCACCCGGACCTCGCGCCCCTGGGCTTCCTGCTGCTCAACGAGCCGTCGATCGTCGCCCTGGAGACCCTGGGGCAGGACGGCCGCGTCGGCGTCACCGGCGGCACCGACGCCCACCAGAACGTCTTCCCGTCGGACGCGGGCGACTTCGAGCGCATCGACAGCTACCGCCGGATGATGCGCTGGTTCAACAACCGCCTGCGGGTCGAGCTGGCGGAGGACGCGCTCCCCACTCCGGCCCAGGTGGAGGCGGCCCTGCGGGAGGCCCGGGCCCACGTGGCCTTCGAGGTCTTCGGCACGCCGGTGGGCTTCGACATGCGGGTCGAGGGCAGCGCCGCGGGCGAGCTGGGGGACGAGGTGCCCTTCGCGGCCGATCTCGAGGTGGTGGTGCAGCCCCCGACGCTCGATCCGCGCAGCCCCCGGGCCGACGTGGCGCCCATCGTCACCACCCGGATCTACTTCGCGGACACCAGCGGCCGCACGCTGCTCGCCGAGGCGGAGGGCGACGCCGCCGTGCGCGCCGCGGTCCCCGGACCCGGCGTGGTCCGCGCCGAGATCTGGATCCAGCCGCTGCACCTGGTCCCCTACCTGGGTGAGCTCGCGGACGAGTACTCCCAGCGCACGGTCCCCTGGCTGCAGACCGGCGGCATCTTCATCATGGAGGGGAACTGATGCGCCCACTGGCGACGCGCACACCACTCACGGCGCTCACGACGCTCACGGCGCTCACGGCGCTTGTGGCTGGCTGTCCCACGGAGACCCCGGAGCCGACGCCCGAGCCGGAGGTGATCACCGGCATCACGAACCTCGACGGCGGCGACGCGCTCGTGCCCGGCGTGGCGATGTTCCCGTTCCCGTCGGACTTCTGGCTCACGGACGATCCCGAGACGGCGACGGGCCGCCGCGTCCACTACGACGCCGCGCTGCTCCCGGATCCCATGACGCCGGAGACCTACGACGGGCACGACGGCTTCAGCCGGATCCCCACCCTGCTCGCGTTCTTCGACGCCCAGGTGGATCCCGCGACCCTGCCCCCGCTGGACGCGCCGGGCGCAACCACCGCCGCCGACAGCCCCGTCCTGCTGCTCCGTGAAGACACCTGGGAGCGGATCCCCGCGCTGGTGGAGCTGGACGCCAACGCCGCGTGGCCCTTCGAGCAGAGCTTCATCGTCCGGCCCCGGCAGGTCCTCGAGGGCGGCACCGGCTACGTCGTGCTGATCACCGACCAGGTCCGCACCGTGGACGGCGACGCCCTGCCCGTCACGCCGGCCTTCCGCGCGCTGCGCGACGGCATCGCCACCGACAGCGAGGCCGTCGAGGCCTGGCGCGACGACTTCACCCTGGTGAACGCGGCGATCGCCGGAGCGGACCTGGATCCGTCCTCCGTCGTGCTCGGCTGGTCGTTCCACACGCGGTCGGAGAGCTCGGTGGTCGATCCGCTGCTCGCGATGCAGCAGGCGGCGATGGACGCGACGATCGCCCCCTGGGTCCTGACGTCGGACACCGTCGATGGCGACGACCGCGAGGTCCGGGGCACGATCGAGGTCCCCGACTTCCTCGACGGCGACCTGATGATCCAGCTCGACGCCCAGGGCGCTCCGATCCAACAGGGCACGCGCACGGTGGAGTTCCTGCTCACGCTGCCCGTTGAGATCGACACGCCGCGTCCCGTCGTGGCGTTCGGACACGGGTTCTTCTCGCTGCTCGACGAGCCCACCTGGGGCTCGCTCAACAGCTCGCTGCATGACTGGCAGATGAGCGCGATCTCCACGAACTTCATGGCGTTCAACGAGGACGACGCGCTGTCGACGTTCGCGATCCTGGGCGGCCGGCTCCAGGACACCTGGGCCATCACATCCCAGCAGCTCCAGTCCCTCACGCACTTCACCGCGCTGTCGCGGCTCGTGAGCGAGCAGCTCGCGACGGACCCCCTCGGGCGGCCCGGTGCTGGACGCGGACCGCGTGCGCTACATGGGCATCAGCAACGGCGGGACCCAGGGGCTCACCCTCATGAGCACCTCGCCGGCCTACGACCACGGGGTGCTGGTGGTGCCGGGCGGGGCGTGGACCCACATGCTCGAGCGCGCGGTGCAGTGGAACGACATGGGATCGGTCCTGCGGGACCGGTTCGACGAGGCGCGGGAGCTGCAGCTCGCCCTGTCCCTGGCCCAGCCGCTGCTCGACGCGGCGGACTCCATGAACTACGCGCCGCACCTGGTGACGGACCGGTTCCCGGGGCTGCCGGACGTCAAGGTCGTGCTGCACGAGGCGAAGGAGGACAGCCAGGTCGCCAACCTCGTCACCCACTGGGTGGCCCGGTCCGCGGGGGTGCCGTTGATCACGCCGTCCCCCATCGACGTGTGGGGGCTCGACACCATCACCGCCGAGGGCCCCGACGGGACCGACGCTCCGGCGGCGCTCTACGTGTACGACCTCGGGGTGCCGGCGCAGCCGCTGACCAACGTGCCGCCGGAGACGGACAACGAGACCCACGACGATGTGCGGCGCCGCGACGACTACGGGCAGCACGTGGGCCGCTTCCTGGAGGACGGCACGATCGTGCAGGTGTGCGACGGCCCCTGCGACGTGCCCGACGGCGGCATCTGAGCCGCACCCCGACGCTCGTGACGTCCGGCCGCGGCCGGCCGCTCCCTACTGAGCCGCGCGGCGGCCGTCGCGGCGCTTCTCCACCCAGTCCTTCACCTGCCGCTTGGCGATGGCGAACGCGTCGCGGATGGCCACCGCGACGTCCTCGTGGGCCTGCTCGCTCTTCTTCGGCGAGGGGTCGTGGCTGACGACGATCTCGTGACCCGGGTAGTCCAGCTGCACCTTGACGTGGAAGAGCTTGCCGTGGGCCTGGTGGCGGTGCGGCAGCTCGACCGTCACCTTCGCGACGATCAGCGTGGTGTCCAGCCGGTCCAGCGCGGCGACCTTGTCGAGGATGAGGGCTTCCATCGCCTCGCTGCGGTCCAGGCCGTGCCAGTGGATCTGGGTCTTGCTCTGCATTGTGTTCCCTTCCGATGACGCGGAGGCGTCAGCGTGGAACGCAGCAAGCGGCGTGCCAGCGCTCCGCACGCCGAAGGGCCCCGATGCCCGCGGGGGGACCGTGCTAGATCACACACCTCGCCGCGCTCCGAGCGGTGCCGGAAGCCACAGCCGATCCCATCGAACGACCGCGGCGGCCTCGGCGCCGACGCGGCACGGCGCTTGCTGGGAGAATCGACGAACCCCGGGAGGCTCCATGCCGGACACCACCACCGCCGCCAGCATCATGAACGTCGACGTTCTCACCTTCTCGGCCGAGGACGAGCTGCTCCACGCCGCTGAGCAGCTGCTCGAGCGGGGCCTCGACGGAGCCACCGTCGTCGATCCCGGCGGCTTCGTGGTCGGCGTGATGACCCTCGCCGACGTCCTCTACAGCGAGGCGCTCGTGCACACGCCCCAGCCCCTGGTGCTGTTCGACGCCCTGCTCGGCTGGGGAGCCGGCCGTCGCAAGCTGGAGCGGGAGTTCGAGAAGATGACCGCCCTCACCGTGGGCGCCGCCATGACGGCGCCCGCCATCACGGTCAGCGCCGAGGACGCGCTGAGCACCGTGGCGTCGCTCATGCTCGACAAGAACCTCACCATCGTCCCGGTGCTGAACGACGACCGCACCCTGCTGGGCGTCATCGGCCGGCGCGACGTGGTCCGGTTCACCCTGGGGCGGGTCAAGAAGTAGCGCCGTTGCGCACCACGCGCCCGGGCATGGCCCCGGTGAGCGCCCCGTCCCGCGCGATGACCTGACCGGCGACGAGCGTCGCCGTGTACCCCTTGGCGTACTGCATGAGCCGCTTGCCGCCGGCGGGCAGATCCGCGATGAGCGTGGGCGAGGTGAGGCTGAGGTTGTCCAGATCGATGACGTTCAGGTCCGCGCGCAGCCCGGTGGCGATGGCCCCGCGGTCGTCCAGACCCACGAACTTCGCGGTCTTCAGCGTCTGGCGGTAGACGGCCTCGGCCAGGGAGATCTTCCCCTCCGGGCGATCCCGGACCCACCACGTCAGAAGGAAGGTGGGGAAGCTCGCGTCGCAGATCGTGCCCACGTGCGCTCCGCCGTCGCTCAGGCCCGGCAGCGCCGCCTCGTGGTTCATCATCGTGCGGACGTTCTCGAGGCTGCCCTCGGTGTAGTTGTAGATGGGGAAGTACAGCAGGGCGCGGCCGTCGTCCTCGAGGAGCGCGTCGTAGATCGCGTCCAGGGCGCCTCGCCCTTCGGCCGCCGCGCGGGCGCCCACCGACGTCGTCATGTCGGGCTCGTAGTTGGGCTGCTCGCCCAGCGTGAACACGCGCCAGGCGATCCACTCGATGGCCTGCAGCAGCATGTCCGCGAGGGGCGGGATCGAGCTCCCGTCGCCGGCCATGGGCTCGCTCTTCTCCGTCAGGAGCTGGGCCTTGAAGGCCGGGTCCTGCATCCGGGCGACCCGCTCGGCGAGGGGCAGATCGTGGATGGCCTTGTAGGACGGGAAGCCGATGAACGGATGGAACGTGGCGTCGAGCCCCAGCAGGACCCCGATGCCCCGGGGCGCGCACTGCACGTGGACCGGGAGCTCCTCGGAGCGCAGGCGCTCCACGTTCTCCAGCACCCACTTCCACTGATCCGGGCTCTGGTCCCGCTGCATCAGCGAGATGGACAGCGGGCGCCCGCCCGAGGCGCGGGCCATGGCCTCCACCAGGCCGAACTCCCGCTCGAAGTGCTCGTCGCCGGACAGGATGTCGAAGTCGTTCACGAACTGGAGCACCCCGTTGTCCCGCCCGGCGAACACCTCGGCGAGCCCCACCAGCTCGGACTCGTGCGCCTCCGAGGCCGGCGTGGGCAGTCCCTCGGCGCTGCGGTGGTTGTCCGAGCGCCCGGTGGTGAACCCGAAGGCACCGGCGTCCAGCGCCTCCCGCAGCAGACGCTGCATCTCCGCGATGTCCTCGGCGGTGGCGGGCTCCTCGGCCACGGCGCGATCGCCCATGACGTAGACGCGCAGGGCGTCGTGCGGCACCTGGGCGCACAGGTCGATGGTGTGCGGGATGGAGTCGATGACGTCCATGTACTCGGGGAAGGACTCCCAGCCCCAGGTGAGGCCCTCCGCGAGCGCCGAGCCGGGGATGTCCTCGACCCCCTCCATGAGCTTGATGAGCCGGTCGTGGTCCTCGGGACGCACCGGCGCGAAGCCGACGCCGCAGGAGCCGAGCACCGCCGTGGTCACGCCGTGGATGGAGGACGGCGCCATCTCCGAGTCCCACGACACCTGTCCGTCGTA
>ENA-OWNT01005530-OWNT01005530.1-seawater-metagenome-genome-assembly--contig:-NODE-5530-length-10374-cov-4.812567_pt1 | contig 10374 bp, 5 predicted proteins | sample MGYA00238136_ERZ651165 | MGnify/ENA primary metagenome ERZ651165 (study PRJEB26861, sample SAMN08777766) | seawater metagenome | isolation source: coastal seawater | place: USA: Florida | collected...
CCCATCTCGGGCGTCGTGATGTTCCGGACGTCGGACGGACCGGCCTTCATGTTCTCGAGGAAGTCGGGCAGGAGCGGCAACGGCCAGACGCGCTCGGCGCACTCCTCGCCGGCGGCGGTCAGGTCGTCGCGCAGCGAGTCGGTGCTGGCGAACATGCCGGTGATCTCGTGGCCGAGGCCGACGACCACGGCACCGGTCAGCGTGGCGAGGTCGATGATCGTCTCGGGCTTGACCTTGGTCACCGTGTAGGTGAGCGCGTCGGCGAGGATCAGGCGGCCCTCGGCGTCGGTGTTCACCACCTCGACCGTCGTGCCGTTCATGCCGACGTGGATGTCACCCGGCTTGGTCGCGAGGACGTCGGGCATGTTCTCCGAGCTCGGCACGATGCCGTGGACCTCGAAGCCCACGTCGACCGACGCCAGCGCGTGGAAGGCGCCGAGCACCGCCGCGCTGCCGGACATGTCGTAGCGCATGTCTTCCATGCCGCGCGAGGGCTTGAGGCTGATGCCGCCGGCGTCGAAGGTCAGGCCCTTGCCGACCAGCGCGATCTTGCCCTTCGACTTGCCCTTCGGCTTGTAGACCAGGTGCACGAGCTTGGCGGGTTCCCGCGAGCCGGCGGACACGCCGAGCAGCAGGCCCATGCCGAGCTTCTTCATGGCGGCTTCGTCGAGGACCTTGCAGGTGATGCGGTCCGAGCGACGCGCGAGGCCGCGCGCTTCCGCGGCGAGCGCCGACGGCGTGAGTTGGTTGCCCGCGCGGTTCTGCAGGTCGCGGGTGAAGCAGTTCGCGTCACCGAGCGCCGCACCGCGCTTCGCGCCGCGCTTGAAGTCCGCGCCGGCGGCGAGCGTCTGCACGCGCGCGAGCTTGAACGGCTCGGGCTTGCTCTTGCCGAGGTCGTAGCGGTAGTGCCCCATCACGAGGGCTTCCGACACCGCGCAGCCGACGGCTTCGGCGCCGCCGGCGAGCTTGGCGATCGACGCGTCGACGTAGACCACCGCGTTCTTCGCGCCGCCGGACTCCGCTTGCGACACCGCGATGCCCGCGGCGCGGCGCAGGCTCTCGGCCCGCGCCGACGGGTTCGCCGCCGCCTGCGCGAGCGCCGCGCGCGTCCGCAGCCAGTTCATGTCGACGCGGATCGACTCCACGCGAGAGAACAGGGAGCGCTGGTAGTCCGGCTTGCTCCGCGCCAGGAGCTCCGCCGCCTCGTCGGCGGCCCCGGTGTACAGGGCGACCAGGACCAGCGCGTACACGGCGTAGTGGTGTTGGAGCAGGAAGACGCCCTGGGGCCACTCCGACTGCGTCGCGGCGATCGTCTCGCGCACCCGCTCCGGCTGGTCCTGGGCGAGGCGGATGTGGGGCGCGGAGTTCGTCAGCAGGGCGTTGAGGGCGTGCTTGTCGCCCCGGCGCCGGGCGTCTTCGATGGAAGCGTCGATGGTCTGGGACAGCTCCTGGTAGCGCCCGAGCCGGGCGAGCGCGTACGCGGCGAGCTGACGGGCGCGGCTCAGGCGCGCCGCCTCCCCCACGCAGTCCGCTTCGAAGATGGCGGCCGCCGCGGACGCGTGCTCCCAGGTCCTGTGCATCCGAAGCGCGCAGAGGGAGGCCATGGCTTCGCAGTACCGGAGCAGCCCGCGCAGCGCCGGGTCGCCGATGGCTTCCACCATCTCGGACGCCGCCTCCAGGATCGCGCGGGCGCGGGGCTCCGCGGAGACTCCCGCCAGGGAGACGGCGACGGCCTGACCCACCAGCGCGGACGCGAGCCGCCCCGGCTCTCCCGCGCGAACCGCGAGCCCGAAGCGGAGCGACTGGAAGTGGGCGGACCGGATGGGGTCGATGAGGTGCAGACCGACCCCTCCGGTCTGGCAGGCGTCGATGCGCAGCAGATCGCGCGCCGTGGGGGGCGTGGAGGAGGGGCCCCGGGGGACGCCGAACCGGGTCAGCAGCCGCCGCCACAGCAGCCCCGGGATCGCGGCGCGGGGGCTGGCGGGGAAGGTCAGCCCGAGCGGCCCGAGGACCTGCTCCAGCGCGCGGGTTCCGCGCTCCACTTCGCCGCTGAACAGCAGCTCCTCGGCGGCGCGGCGGCGGAGCTCCAGAGCATCCAACCCCGCTTCCTCCGCGCAGGCGTTGGCGGCGGCCAGGTAGGCGGTGCCGGCGTCGGATCCGTGCCCCGCCTTCGACAGCACCTCGGCGTGAGCGCTGTGCAGCGACACCGCGGCCTCTCCGGTGGGCTGCACCTGCACGATGGCGCGGGCGTAGAGCGCGGCCGCTCGCTCGAAGGCCAGGGCGCGGTCTGCGCTGCGCGCCGCACGGACGGTCCACGCACCCGCCTCCGCCTCCCGCCCTGCGCCGCTGAGGTGGAAGGCCACTGCCTCGGGCGGCGGGACCGGCTCACCCAGGAGCGCGCTGGCGATCCGGCTGTGTCGCTCCTTCCGGGTCCGTTTCGGGAGCCGATGGAGCACCGTCTCGCGCACCCGGTCGTGGTACGGCGCGACGAGCTGGTTGCGCCGGATCCCCGAGCACCGGATCAGCCGGGCGGACTCCAGGACGTCGAAGGCGTCGTGGGTCGCCTCGGTGTCGGCCGCCGTCGCGGCCAGGCCCCGGGCGATCGGGACGCCCGTCATGGCGATGACCTCGAGGAGCACACGCTGCTCCTCCGTCAGGCCGTCGATGGTGTGGGTCAGGAGCGCGTCCAGGTCGCCGGCGTGAGGGCTCGAGGGCTCGCGCGTGAGGAGCTCGGTCAGCAGGTACGGGTGCCCGGAGCACTCCCTGTTCACCCGCTCGACGACACCGGGTTCGCTCCACTCCGGGTGCCCGAGCTGCTTCATCAGCGCCGCGACGGCTTCGTCGGCGAGGGGCGGCAGGGTCACCGCGCGTGCGGCGCCGTCCGCAAGGAGCTCGTCGCGCCAGGCGGTCAGCCACGGAGGGAGCATCGCCGGGTCGTCGCGGTGCACGAGCAGGAGCAGGACCCGCGGGGCATCCGGACGACGGACCAGCTCGCGGAGCAGGACGACGCTGTCCGGATCGGCCCACTGCAGGTCATCCACGACGACGGCGAGGGGCTCGCGCTCGGCCATCCGTGCGAGCAGATCCCGGACCGCCACGAAGCCGCGGCGGCGGCGCTCCTGGGGGTCTGGCGCGCCGGGGCCCGTGCCCGCGGCGGCGAACGCGGGGACCCGCGCGAGGACGGGGAAGAGCGACAGGAGCTCACCGACGTAGCGGGGCAGCAGCGCGTGCACGGACTGGGCGTCCGTCTTGCGGAGCCGCTGGTGGAGAAGGTCGAGGACGGCATCGAACGCCTTGAAGGGCATCGTCTCCCGCTCGAAGCAGCGCCCCCGGAGCACCGTCGCGCCCTGGCCGGCCACGTCGTCCAGGAAGAGGTCCGCGAGGGTGGACTTGCCGATCCCGGACGGACCGGAGAGGAACACCAGCGTCGCGCCATCGTCGCTGCGTCCATCCCACGCAGCGCGGAGCGCGGCGCGCTGGCGCGTGCGGCCGACGAACTCGGGTGGAGGGCGGAGGTCGTCGAGCGATGTCGTCGCTGCGACCGACTCGGACACCGGCCCCACCGTCTCGGGATCCAGCGCGTTGAACACGGCGAGGATCTCCTGGCCGGACGGGCGCGCGCCCGGGGCGGGGGCGAGCAACCTCCACGCGAGGCCACCGAGGGTGTGCGTGGTGGGGTCGGCGCTCTCGATCCGCGGCGGACGCCCGGCGGTCTTCTGGCGATGCACCTCGATGTAGGAGCCCCCGAACGGGCGCGTCCCCGTGAGGACCTCGAACAGCACGACCCCGAAGGAGTACCAGTCCGAGGGCGGCTGGAGCTCCGTGCCCTCCATCTGCTCCGGCGACATGTAGCGGACGGTGCCGAGGGCGGTGCCCTGCGTCGTGGCCTCCTCCGCGGGTCCTCCCGATTGCACGACGAGCCCGAAGTCGAGAAGGACCGGGCGCCCCGTCCGGCTGACGATCACGTTCGACGGCTTGATGTCCCGGTGGAGCAGGCCCTGGTTGTGGAGCGCGTGCAGGCCGAGCGCGAGGGGTCCGAAGATCCGCGCGATCTGGGTGGACGGCAACACCGACCGGGCCTGGGCCGGCGCCCGGGCCGCGGCCATCGGCCGGTCGCCCACGGACGCGGTGTCGTCTTCCGGGAGGGTGTCGGGGGAGCTGGTCTCGGAGGACTCCCGTGCGCTCCAGACCAGCTCGTCGAGCGTGGACCCGTCCACGAACTCCATGCACAGGACGAGGTGGCCGCCGATCTCGAGCAGCTCGTCGTACCGGACGAGGTTTGGGTGGTGCAGGTCGGCGCGGGCCCGGAACTCTCGCTTCAGGCGATACAGCAGCCCCGGATCCGACCGCCGCAGGCGCTTGAGTGCGACCTGTCGCCGGCGCTCCCGGTCCCAGGCGAGGTGCACGACGCCCATCCCGCCGCGCCCGAGCTCGGAGACGACGACGAAGCGACCACTCTCCGAAGCGTCCATTTCGCCCCCCGTGCCTTCATGAGCATCCAACCACAGTCGCAGGGCCAGAGGGGGGAAGCGGGTGATGGAGACCCGATTTGGTCCGCCGGCGAGCTCGCGACTGCGCTCGGCGGCAGTCCCGACTCTGTCCGCGACCGCTCGCCGCCTGGCTCGCGGCCGCCATGCTCGCAGTTGCTCGCAGTTGCTCGCGGTCGCGATCGCTGCGCATCGTCAGCGCGGCCACGGCACCCTGTGGGCAGCATCGTCCCTACGGAGGCCCCATGACCAACTCGCTCAAGCCATCAAAGACCCTCGTCGAAGAGATCGAGCTCGCCGGACACGAGCTCATGGACTCGATTCGCGACCTCATCGAGCAGGGCAACGTCCGCCGCGTGATCGTGAAGGACCGGGAGGGCCGCGAGCTCCTGCAGCTGCCCCTCACCGGCGTGGTGGCGGTGGGTGGAGTGTTCGCCCTGGCCGCGCCCGTGATGGCGGCGCTCGGCGCGTTCGCCGCGCTCGCGGCCAAGGTGAAGCTCGAGATCGAGCGGATCGACGAGCCGGGTGACTCGGGCGGCTGACTCACCACCATCAGCGGGGGGAGATGGCTTGTCTGGGCCCGCTGGCGATCGCTCTCGCCCCGAGCAATCACTCTCGCGCGCCCGCGCCCGCCGCGCCCCGCCGGGACGCAGCCCGCTACCCTCCGGTCGTGCCCGGTCCGTCCGACAAGCCGCCCATCGGTGACCTTCCGACGCTCGTGATGCCGTCGCCGACGGCGCTCGCCCAGCACCTCGGCGCCGATCTGCCGCCGACCCTCGAGCTGCCCGAGCTCGACGACCCCGACGACACCGCGGACATCGAGTCGTCCGGCATTCACGATCGCACCCTCAGCCTCGGCCGCTTCCAGCTCCTGGGCGAGCTGGGCCGCGGCGGCATGGGCCGCGTCCTGGAGGTGCACGACCCGGAGCTGCGCCGCAACGTCGCCGTGAAGGTCCTGCTCGACCCCACCGCGCTCGAGGAGGGGCAGCTCGCGCGCTTCGTCGCCGAGGCCCAGCTGACCTCCCAGCTCGAGCACCCCGGCATCATCCCGGTGTACGAGATGGGCGCGACGGAGGACGGGAAGCTGTTCTTCGTGATGAAGAAGGTCCAGGGCCGCACCCTGAAGGACCTGCTCGAAGACCCCACCACATCGGGCACCCCGGAAGACCGCCGCCGCCTCCTCGGGGTCTTCCTCAAGATCTGCGACGCCGTGGCGTACGCCCACGAGCGGGGCGTGCTCCATCGCGACCTCAAGCCCGACAACATCATGGTCGGCCGCTTCGGCGAGGTGCTGGTGCTGGACTGGGGGGTCGCCCGGCTCATCGGCGACACGAGCGAGATCATCCGCACCGTCGAGATCGAGCGGCTCCAGCGCGCAACCACGATGGACGGGTACGCCATCGGTACAGCGGGCTACATGTCCCCCGAACAGGCCCGCGCGGAGCTGCACCTCCTCGACGCCCGATCGGACGTCTGGAGCCTCGGCGCGATCCTGTACCAGCTGCTCGCCGGCCTCGGTCCCTGGGACGCGCAGACGCCGATCGAGCTGGTCTACGCGGCGATGACCAAGGCCCCGCCCGACCCTCGGGACCGGGCGCCGGAGCGGAACATCCCCGAGGAGCTCGCCGAGCTCGCCCTTGCCTGCATGGACCCGTCCCCGGCCCGCCGGCCCGCCAGCGCGGCCTTCCTCGCCGCCGCCATCGAGGACATCCTCGTGGGAGCAACCCGCCGGGCCGAGGGTGCCGTCTATCTCGACGTCGCGCGCCGCGCCTGGAAGCGGCTGCGCACCCTGCAGGACGAGCAGACCACCACCTCCGCGACCCTCGAGCGCCTGCGCCACGAGCTGCCCACCTGGGCTCCCCTGCAGGACAAGGCTGCCCTCTTGTCGGCCCGGCGCCGCCTCACGGAGCTGGAAGGGGAGCTCGTCGACGCCTTCGAGGACGTGCTCAGCTCCTGCGAACAGGCCCTGTCCCGCGACCCCGAGTGCGCCGATGCCCGCGCGCTGCTCGCTGACGTCCACCTCCTGCGCCTGCAGGCCGCCGAGCGGGAGGGGCGCCGCGCGGAGGTCCGTCGCCAGGAGCGGCGGGTCCGCGAGTTCGACGACGTCGGCCGCCACGCCACCTACCTCGAGGGCACCGGCGCCGTCTCGCTGCGCACCGATCCGCCGGGCGCCGAGGTGTACGCCGCCCAGCTCGATCGCGACGGGCTCATCTGGACCGCCGGCCCTCCGACCCTGCTCGGCAGGACCCCGATCGATCGCGCTCCGCTCGCGCGCGGAAGCTGGGTCCTCACCATCCGGCACCCCGGCAAGCGCGACACCGTCTACCCGGTGCACATCCCCCGCGGCCACCACTGGGACGCCGCCCCCGTCCCGCTGCACAGCGACGCAGCCATCGGCCTGGAGTGGATCTACGTGCCCCCCGGCCCCGCCCGCATCGGCGGCGACGAGAAGGCCAACGACTCCGGCGCGGCGCGCGTCGAGGACGTGCCCGGCTTCTTCATCCGCCGGCACATGGTGACGATGAGCGAGTACGCGGCGTTCCTGAACGCGATGCACTGGCGCGATCCCGAGGGCACCTGGGCGATGGTCCCGCGCGAGAAGTCGGGGCTCGGCGGCGACGGCCAGTACTGGAGCCGCCCTCCGCCGGGCGAGCCGTACGTCGTCCCGGAGGTCGATCACGACGGCGATCCCTGGGATCCCCAGTGGCCCGCGAGCGCCATCTCCTGGCAGGACGCCAGGCGCTGCGCCGACTGGTACGCCGAGCGCCTCGGCAGCGACGTCCAGCTTCCGCCGGAGGTCTGGTGGGAGAAGGCCGCGCGGGGCGTCGACGGCCGGGCGTGGCCGTGGGGCGACGGCTTCGATCCGACGCTCTGCAAGATGCGGCTCTCCCGCAACGCGCGCCCCCAGCCGGAGCCCGTGGGGTCGTTCCCGACGGACGTGAGCGTCTACGGCGTGCACGACATGGCGGGCTCCATGCGTGCCTGGGCGGGCGACAGGTCCTACGAAGGGAAGGAGCGGTTCCGCCCCCTCCGTGGCGGCTACTGGGGCGCCTACCCCGACTCGTGTCGCTGCGCGGCGCGGCTCGGCCGGGCCCACGACGGCGTGCTGACCCTCGGCGGGATCCGGCTGGCGCGCACCCGCCCGCTCACGGGCTGACCGGTCTCAGCCGACCGTGTAGGTTCCCGCGCCATGCGGCTCTTCAGGCACCCCGCGGATCGGCTCCCCGTCGCCCTCTTCCTTGGCGTCTTCGCCCTCGATCTGACCGTGTTCTCGCTGGCGACCACCTGGTGGATCCCCGTGCTCTGGTGCGCGGGCATGGCGATCCCGAAGGGCTGGATCTGCGCCTGGAACCACCACCACCAGCACCGCTCCACGTTCCGCCACTGGCTGCCGAATCGGCTGCTCGAGATCGTCTTCGGCTTCCAGACGGGCGTCACGTCCCACACCTGGTTCCTGCACCACGTCGTGGGGCACCACGTGAACTACCTCGACCAGGACAAGGACGAGTCCGCCTGGCGACGCGCCGACGGCACGACCATGGGTGAGGTCGAGTATTCGCTGAACGTCGCGCTGACTTCGTACTGGCGGGCCTGGGGGGTCGGTCGCAAGTACCCGCGGGCGCGGCGGACGATGCTCCGCATGGGACTGCTCCAGCTCGCGCTGCTGGGCGGCCTGTTCGCGGTGAACTGGTGGAACGCGCTCTGGGTGTTCGCCATCCCCATGGCGCTGTCGCTCTACCTGACGGCGTGGGCCACCTACTTCCACCACGCGGGCCTCGACACCGACGACCACAACGAGGCCAGCTACAACATCCTGCACCCGCTCTACAACCTGGCCACCGGCAACCTCGGCTACCACACCGCGCACCACAGCCAGCACGGCCTGCACTGGAGCGAGCTCCCGCAGCTGCACGCCCAGCTCGCGGACCGGATCCCGCGGCACCTGTACCGCCTGCCGGGCATCCCGTTCGTGTGGTTCGACAGCGAGCAGCAGGTCGAGATCAGCGAAGACGAGGTCGACCGGCTGCGCAACGACGCCGCCTGAGCGCGACCCCGGCCGCGAGCAGCGTGAGCCACGAGCCGTCCGAACCGCTCACGGACGCCTGGCAGCCGGACGGTCCAGCGTCGTCGTCGTCGTCGTCGCCGGGGACCTCGTTGCCGATCCCGTCGACGAGCAGACCCTGGTCCCGCAGGAAGTCGACGTTTCCGCCCGGGCCAGGTGCGCCCACTCCGCGATCGATCCGTAGCGGCCCGCGAGCTCGTCCTGTCCGCCCTGGGACAGCGGGTTGCCGCCGCCGCTCGTGATCCCGACGATCCGGGGCCCGTCACCGAAGTCCACGAGCAGGGGGCCGCCGCTGTCGCCCGGTCCGGCCACGCCCTCGAGGGCCAGGGGCTCCGCGTCGCTGTCCGCGCCGTAGTGGGTGGCGAGCGTGTTCGCGTCGCCGGCGGGGCTGTCGAAGTCCGCCAGCAGCGCCTCGGTCCCGAACTCCGCATCGACGAGCTCGATCATGTTCTGCGCGGCGCGCTTCAGGCCGTCGGGCTCGGTGGACCAGAAGTCGGCGTCCGTCCCCGTGCCGGCGATGCCGAACCCGACCACCGTGCCCATGGAGCCCAGGGGATCGCGCCCGGAGATCGCCACCGGCGCCACATCGTCGATGGGCGCGTCCAGGGTGAGGACCGCCACGTCGAAGGCGCGCAGCTCGGCGTCCCAGGCCGGGCACGTCACGACGCGCGTCACGGTCCGCTCGTGGGTCGGGTCCTCCGCGTCGTCCCCCAGCAGGAAGTCCTCGCCCACGACGGGACGATCGAACTCCCCGTCGCCGTCGTCGTCGACACAGTGCGCCGCCGTGATGGCCTTGTCCGGCGCGACGAGCGTCGCCGTGCAGCCCCAGGCGTACATGGCGACCGCGGGATGCTGCGCCGCGAGCTGCAGGTGCTCGGACTCGTCGACGTCGTGGCGGCGCGTGGACGCATCCGCGAGGCTCGGCAGCAGCAGGAGGATCAGCAGGAAGCGCTTCATCGGGCCGCTCCGTACACGCCGTCGGGGAGCACGGTGGGGAGGGAGTACTGCGGATCGGTCAGCAGCGCGTGCACGGCGGTGTCGGTCGCCGCGAGGGTCTCGGGAGTGCACAGCTCCCACTCGTCGCTGATCCAGTCGCACCGCTGGCTCGCCGCCTGCGCTCCGAGCTGGGTCGTGAGCGCCCAGTACAGGTACTCGATGGCCATGCACGCGTAGTCGCAGGTCGTGTCGTCGTAGTGGTACCAGGACGCGGCTGGGTAGCTCGGCGGGACGGCCTCGAAGTGGCCGCCGCGGGCGATGTCCATGGCGTCCGTGAGGAGCGAGTCGCGCTCGGCGAAGGCGTCTGGGTAGACCAGGCTGTGGCCGGCGGAGTTCACGAGGTGCAGCACCTCCTCCAGCGTGGCGTCGAACCAGGGCTCGCCGTCCGTCCCCATCTCCTCGACCGCGGTGGGCTGCCACCAGATCGTGTCCGCGAAGCCCCCCGCCTCGGCGAACTGCTCGTAGCCCGCCTGGGTCGCGGTCACGACGTTGGCGGCTCCGACGGACACCATCGACGCGACGACCGCGGGGTCGTCGGCGACTCCGTCCTCGTCGTTGTCCAGGTACTCGGCGAGGACGAACGCGACGTGCAGCAGGTGTTCGTCGGCGACGTCCGGGGCGGCGTAGGTGGGCACTCCGAAGGCGGTGACGCAGCGGTCGAACGTGGCGGCGCCGGGGTGATCGGCGGGCAGGGTCCCCACCGCGAGGTCGCCGCAGCCCTGCACGGGCGCGGGCCCGACGGGGCGCTCGGGTTCGGTCGGGCACAGATCGGAAGAGCGTCGTGTAGGGAAAGAGTGTAGATCTCGGTGGTCGCCGTATCATTAAAAA
>ENA-OWNT01005534-OWNT01005534.1-seawater-metagenome-genome-assembly--contig:-NODE-5534-length-10371-cov-4.944822_pt1 | contig 10371 bp, 2 predicted proteins | sample MGYA00238136_ERZ651165 | MGnify/ENA primary metagenome ERZ651165 (study PRJEB26861, sample SAMN08777766) | seawater metagenome | isolation source: coastal seawater | place: USA: Florida | collected...
TGGTCCGGAGTGGATGCGCTTCCCAGCGGTTCGTTCAATGACTGCTTCATGGTCCACGATGCGGAGGGGGATTTCGTTCGGAACCCCGAGTATCTGTGGTCTCCCGGTCCCTACTGGGCGGCCCGCGCGGGCCTCGACGCCCACCTGAGGCGGCTCGCCGACGACCTGGGCGGGTCCGTCTACAGCGACGTGCTGCTCGTCCTGCATCCCGAAGACCACGCCCGGAGCCGCAGCTCCCTGCTCCGCAGCTGGGACGCCGCGGTCGAGAACGAACTCGGCGACTGCTGGGCCCGGCTCGTGGAGTCCCAGGGGTGGACGATCGCGATGCCGGATCGGCGGTTCCAGCTTCGGGTCCTGGCCGACGGCGATCCCCGGCTCGGCGGCACGCTCGGGCTCGAGCCCGGCCAGTTCGCCACGGGCCTCATGTCCAACCTCCACCTGGGCCCCGGGGACGAGGCCGTCGCGCTCGCGGAGGTCTTCGCGGCCGACGCCCGCGGGCGCTTCCAGTCCCTCGGCACGCTCTGGTCGGACCAGCTCGCGTTCACGGTGGGCGCGCACGCGCTCGACAACGGCCGCATGGAGGCGCTCGGCGACAGCGCGCTGTACACCATCCACCGGATCCCCGGCGAGCCCGGCCTGCACCACCGCGTGGGCGTCGGTCGGGAGGATCGCGTGGTGATCGAGACCGGCCAGGCCCTGGGCGGCGAGACGATCCGCGTCGTCGACGCCTCCCGCGGCAAGCTCCTGGTGGAGGTGATGCTCGTGGCCGCCGGGCACCTGGCGGCGGAGGTCCGCGATGGCGCCATGTCCGCCAGCCGGAGGGCCGATTCCCCGCGCGTGGCCCTGCCCGCGTTCGCCCCCGTGGCCCCGTCGTTCGTCGGCGGCACCATCCTCCCCGAGGACCTGGACCTGGGCGAGATCGGCGCCTTCAGCATCGTCCCCGAGGCGCTGCCGGATCGCGTGTTCAGCCTCGTCGAGCGTGGCTTCCTGCTCCAACGCCTGCACTTCCGGGACGTCATGCGCGGCTACACGGTCGAGATGGACCGGGACGGCCGCATCGCGCCGAAGGTGGGGGCCGCCGTCCTCGCGCTGCAGGTCCTCGAGGACCGCGTGACGGTGCAGGCCATGGAGCGGGACCTCGCCGTGGACGGCCAGCCGCTCGCGAAGGGCGAGGAGCGGCCCCTGGACGCCGCGCAGCACGAGCTGTCCTGGCGGGGCGGATCCGCGCGCTGGTCGTCCATGCGGCGGGTGCGCGACCGCAAGTGGCCCTACATCGGTTCGATCACTGCGCCGCGCCGGATGACGCCGCTGCCGGAGGGCGAGACCTACACCGTGGGCCGCGACTCCCGCGCCTGCGACGTCCCGCTTCCCGATCGCCCCGTGGCCGACAACATCCTGTGGCGGGACGGCGCCACCAGCGGCGAGGTGCAGGTGCACGGGGGAGCCGTCGATCGGCGGTCGTTCCGCACCGACGCAATCTGCGTCGCCACGAAGGCCGCCTCGATCGACCTCGGCAATGAGGAGCCACGCCTCACGAACTTGTCCCCGAGCTGTCCGATCCACGTCCTCCGCACCGACGGCGAAGCGGTGCGCCTGCGCAAGGACGCGAGCACGGCGCTCCAGGCTGGGGACGAGCTGTGCATCGGCAACCAGCTCTTCTCGCTGGTGGCGCCGGGCAGCGTCGAGCAGCCCCTGCGTGCCCTTGGCGTCCCGGCGCCGACGCCGGCGTCCCAGAGCACGATCCCGCGTCCAGGCGAGCGCCGCCGCGCTGCGAAGCTGGCCGAGACCGCGCGTCGCCCCTCCGCCGGTGGTCGGCCGAAGCCGGTGGCAGCGGGCCGGACCTACGGCGAGATGCTGGGCGTCACGATCGGCCCCGTCCCCGCGGGCGGAGGGCAGATCGCGCAGATCGGGCCCACCCCGACGGACATGCTGCCGTCCATCGATCTCGACCCGACCACGCTCGGGGACAAGCCCACCCTGCTCGAGAACCCGGCGTTGACCGGGAGCTGGGTCGAAGCCCAGCTGCTCGAGGGCACGCCCACGGTGCTCGGTGACCAGGACCTGCCCGCGCGCGTGGCCGCCGCGTTCGCAGGCGTCAGCGGGGAGGTCGAGTCCCTGCCCGAGCTGGACGCCGTCGAGCCGTTCGTGGAGCCGGTCGCGCGCCCTCGGATGGAGCTGCCGCGGGGACTGCGGATCGACACGGTGCACGGAGAGCCGGAGGGCGGCTACGGCACCCCCCGCAGGCGCCCCGGGAGGGCCACGCTGCCGCGGTTCGCGCCGCCGCGAACGCTGGGCGCCACGCCGTCGTTCCAGGGCGACTGAGCGATGCTCTTCCACGCTGGTCTCGCCGGGCTGCTCCTGCTGCTCGGCCTGGGTCTCGTCGTGCGTCAGAAGCGCGCGGGTGGGTTCCTCGGGACGACCTGGCAGATGCTGCTCGCAGGCGCCGTGATCGCCTGGGCGGGCGCCACGCTGTCGGTCATCGGGCAGGACCACGGCGCCGGCCTCGAGGTGGAGCAGTACGTGCTGCGTCCTCCGGCCGTCGGGGCGGTGAGCCTCGGCACCGCCGACGTCGCCGACGTGCCGCTGTTCGACCGCCACGCGGGCGCCGTGCACGCCGTGATCCGCTGGGAGGAGCGGGACGGCGCGGATCCGCAGCCCGTGCTCTGGAACGCCAGCGCCGATCATCGGTTGGAGATCGACGGGATCGACACGGCGGCGGTGGAGCTGACCCCCCAGACCACGTTGGCGCTGGGTGGGCGCACGCTCGAGGTCATGGCCGGCGGGGCCTGGCCGGGCGTCACCCTGGTGGACGACCGGGGGACGGTGCACCGCGCGCGGGCCGGGATCCTGCGCGGAGTCCTCGCCCTGCTTCCGATCGTGGGTCCGCGGATCGAGTCGCGGCTCGCCTGGCTCCAGGAGGACGCCGACGGCTACCGCCTCCTGCGCAGCCCGCCGCTCCCGGGCACGGGACCCGTCGCGGTGCTCCAGAGCCGCGGCACGACTCCCTACGTCAGCTTCGCCTCGCCCCAGGATCGCGCGGACCACGCCCTGGTCGTCGACCGGCGGGGTGAGCCGGCAGCGCGTCCTGCGGATCGCACGACGCCGCTCGCGTCCGGCCAGCTGCTGACCATGGGCTACTCCCGCTGGCTCGTGGACGTGCAGCGCGGCGGCGTCGTCGCGCTGCGTGCGGTGGGGGCGCCGTCCCGCATGCCCTGGCCGACGGAGTCCCGGGTCCTGGATGTCGGCGCGGGCTTGCTGCTCACCGCGCAGGACGCCTCCGTCACCCTCGCGAGCCTCGATCCCGACCGGCAGCGCGGCTTCCGACAGCGCGACGGGCGTCTCGTGGAGGCAGAGGGCGGCGCGACGAAGGCGACGGTCGACGCCGGAGAGCGGCTCGAGATCCCCATCGGCCCCGGCGCCCGCGCGGCGCTCCGCGTGACCGCGCCGGCTGGGCCCAGCGCGGCGCTGGCGGGGCTCGCCTCGTCCGTCGACGCCGCCACCTGGCGCGGCTTCCTCGAGCTCGGCGTCCTCTACCTCCTGCTGACCGTGTTGGCCTCGGCGCTCGGCGTCGTGCACCTGCGCACCGGCGGCCTCTTCCACGGCGCGGCGATCCTGTTCGCCATCGGCCTCATCTGCCTCTACCGCCTGGCCGAGCCGGGCGACAGCCTGCGGTCCGGGTGGGCGCTGCGGCAGGTGCAGCTGGGCACCGTGGCGGTGTCCGCGGCGACGGTCGGGCTGCTGGGGATGGGCGCGGTGGCCTGGCTGCGCGCGCGGCGGGGGCTGCGGCCCCTGCGGGACGACGGGCTGTTCCGCTGGCTCGATGGTCCGGCCATGGACGGCGCCCGCTCGCGATGGCTCTACCTGGTGGCCGTGGGCGTGCTCGTGGCCCAGCTGCCGTTCGGCGAGGCGGGCATTGCGCTTCCGGGCCTCGGCTCCGTCCAGCCCATCGAGCTCGCGCGCACGCTGCTGGTGGTCTACCTCGCCTACTGGACGTCCCGCGCGCTGGACGCGAAGCGCGCCACCCGACGCGGCCCCGAAGGTCTGTCGGCCCGTTGGGGCTACATGGCCCACGCCCTGCCCGTCCTGGGGGTCCTGCTGCTCTGCTACGGCCTGCGCGACATCAGCCCGATCCTGGTGTTCGTGGTCTTCCTGGCGGTCTTCTACGCCCTGAGCCTGATGCGTCCGTCCCTGCGCGTCTGGCCGCTGCACCACCTCCGCGAGCACCTGGCGGTGGACTTCGCGCTGGTGGCGGTGGTCCTGCTGGGCGCGGGCTTCCTCCTCCTCGGCGATCCCGACGGAACGGTGGCCCGCCGGATCCAGGTGTGGTGGGACCCCTGGACCCAGACCACCGAGGCCTACCAGTCGATGACGGCGCTGTGGGCGTCGGCGTCCGGCGGGGTCTGGGGCCTGGGATGGACCGGCAGCAACGGCGTCCTGCCGCCTGCGGTGCGGGACGACTTCATCCTGGCCCTGCTCGCGGCGCGGGGCGGCGCGGTGGCGGTGACCCTGGTCGCCGCGACCTTCGGCCTGATGCTCGCCTCCGGGGCCGCCGCCATCCGTCGCGATGCGAGCCAGGCGGACGTGGAGCGTCGGGCCCTGTTGGCGGGCGCGATGTTGTGGATGCTGGTGATCCAGGCTGGGGTGGTGCTCGGCAGCGCGACCGGTGGGCTGCCGGTGATGGGGCAGCCGCTGCCGTTCGTGGCCGCGGCCGGCTCGCACCTCCTGCTGTTCTGCGCCCCGGCGCTGGCGACGGTGCTGTGGTGCACGCGCATCCCGCTCCTGGCCGAGCGCAAGCGGGCCCACGCCCCGGTGCGCACCCCGCGACGACCGGTCGAGCTCCCGGCCCTGCCCGCGGAGCTGCCGCCGCTGCCCATGCCCGTCCCCATCATCGTGGGGCCGACGACCGAGATCCCCGTCCACGGCCCGGTGACGGAGGGCGGACGATGAGGCTCGTCCGCCGGATCCGCCTCGGTCTGCTGGCCGCCGCGCTTCTGTTGGTGGCGGCCACGGGCTGGCGTGCCTTCGTGCTGGCCGATGCCCGCGCGCGCATCGCCGCCCACGCCGTGCCGCTGGAGGTCGATCACCTCGACGGGGGCGTGCTGATCACCGTGGAGGGGGACGAGGTCCTCGCCGCCGTGGGCCCGCGCGAGGTGGACCTCCGTGACGGACCCCTGCGGGTCGGCGCGGCCGAGATCGAGCTCGTGTCCGCCCGCGCGCGCCGTCGGGAGATCCTCCGTCGGGACTGGGCGGTGTACGCCCATCCGGAGCGGGGCTTCCGGCGCATCGACGTGGGCCCCGATCCGACCGGGGCGCGGGATGGCGTGCGGGATCGGATCGTGGTCGCCGCCCTGGACGAGGCGAAGACGGGCTGGTTCCACCTGACTCCGCCCGGACCCGGGTCCGAGCCGCGCTTCCAACCCGCCCATCGGGCGGCGTGGCTGGTGGCGGAGCAGGACGGCCTCGAGGTCTCCGGCGGGGACGGCGCGCCGACGGCCCGTCCGTCCGCGGGCGGTCGCGTGCGGGTCCAGGATCGCTTCACCGTGGCGCACGCCGCGAGCGAGACGCGCCTGAGCTTTGCCTGGGTGGACACCGCGCGGGCCGAGCCGGTGCTCGACGCCAGGGGGCGCGTCCAGGGGTATCGCGATGCGCGGGGCGTCGACCTCGTCGTGCGGGCAGAAGAGCCGGCCGAGGACGCGCACCCGCAGCTCCTGGTGCACCTCGACGGCAGCACACGCCGGCTGCCGCTGACCCCCCACGCGCGACTGCTCCTGCATGGACGCAAGGACCCGCTCCGCCCCTTCCGCCGAGGACTGCTCCCCGGTCGGGCCGCGGATCGGCAGCTCGAGGCCGCCGTCGCAGACGGGCTCGCGGACGGGTGGATCGCGGTGGACCCAGCGGGCACCCGGGTGACGATCCCCGCCGATGGCGACGCGCCGGCTTCGGGCATGACCTGGGCGCTCGCCCGGTCCGTCGTGCAGCTGATCGACGGCTACGACCGCGCGCGCGCGCCGCTCGCCGTGCGGCTCGGGCCGGGGCTGGTGGGGGCCGCCGCCACCTGTGACGACGCGGGCATGCGCTTCGACCCGGAGCTGGCCGCCTGGACGCCGACGGCGCGGCCCCGCGACGGTGTGCAGACGTGCCGCGTGCCGGTGGCGCCGGACGCGGGGTTCACGTGGATCGAGACCGCCGTGCCGTCCGCATGGGCCAGCGGGGACGGCGACCTCAGCCCGCTCCCGGGCCAGCGCGGGACCTGGACCCGACACGCCGTGGAGCCCGTCGGCGCCCTCGTCGTGCGCCTCGACGGACGACCCACGCTCCCGGGCCCCGATCGCGTGGCCGCCTCCATCGCCGGTGGACCGCCCGGGACCGCCCTGGTGGCGGAGGGGGTGCGCCTGTCGGGGCGTGGGTTCGGTGGATGGGACGGCGCGACCGGCGGGGCGGAGGAGGCCGCGCGCTCCGTGTGGACGCGGGTGCCCGGCGATCGCTGGCGCGTCGAGGGATCGGCGCCCGCTCCGCTCGAGGATCGCGCCCGGCCGGTGTTCCTGCGGATCCCCGTGACCGCGCAGTCCGCCGGCTGGATGGCGCTCGACCTCACGATCCCTGGCGCGGTGCGGTCGGCCCGCTGGAACGGCGACGCGGTCGCGCTCCCGGATCCGGGCCCCGATGGAGGGCGTCGGATCAGCCTGAAGCTGCGCCGTGGCCGCAACCTGTTCGCGTTGCACGTGGAACGCCCGGCGACGGCGCCCGTCCCCGAAGCGGGCGGCACGCGGTTCGTCACCGACGCCAACGGCAACCCCACCGGCCTCGCGTCCCACGTGGCCGAGCGGCGGGCGCGACACGCCGTGCGCAGCGAGCGCACCGAGACGACCACGGTCGATCGCGACGCTGCGGACGCGCCGAGCCTGTTCGTGGATCGCGCCGCGCCCGGGCTCCCCGAGGGCCTCCGCTGGCAGCTGGCGCCGGCGCGGGGCCGAGCGGCTGAGGCCGAGCTGGTCCTCGCCGCGGGCCCCGGCCTCCTCCTCGAGAACGACTTCGGAGCGCTGGTCCTCACGCGCGACGGGCTCGCCTGGGACAACGGGTCTCGGCTCACCCTCGGTGGCGTGCGTCGGGTCGAGACGGATCCCGACGGGCCTCCGCTGGCGGGGTTCAAGGTGGCCCCGGGGACCCGCTGGGCGCTGTCGGAGGATGGCCAGGCCGTCGCGGGTCCCGACTTCCGGCTGCGGGCCCGCCCGGACTGCGGCCCCGACGACATCGCCGCCGCCCTCGTCGTCGTGCACGCCGGGCGCGTGGCGTGCGTGGAGGTCCTCGGCCGGCCACGCTGGGCGCCTCTCGACGACTCGCTCCCGGCGACGCGCCTGCGGCTGCGCACCGACGGCCTCGAGTCCGTGACGGTCGCCACGTCCCGCCCCGCCACCCTCTGGGACGAGACTGCGCAGGCGACCGCGGTCGCGGCGAGTTCGACGCTGGACCGGGGCGTGGAGTGGGCGCCCGGCGCGTGGCTCGTGATCCCCGGGACCTCGCTCCGCCTCCGCCGACCGTGGCCGGAGGACGAGGCGGCGCTGCGGATCCCCGTCGCGGCCCACAGCGGCCGGGTCACGGTGGACGACGACCTGCAGGCTCGCGCGCTGCAGGCGATGGACGCGCACCTCGCCCGTCAGCCCGCAGACGCGCTGGATGACACCCACGCGTTGAGGGGCGCCGTCTTCGTCATGGACGCCGTGAACGGCGACATCCTCGCGTGCGCGGCCCGGGATCGGGATGGCGTCCTTGACGCCAGCGCCTGCTGGGAGCCCCACGATCTGCGGCCCGGCTCGACCTTCAAGATCGCGACCGCGGCCGCCGGGTTGCGGAGCGCGGATCCCACGGTGCGCGCGCTCCTCGAGGGCCGCCACCCCTCCGGCCTCTCCCGCACGGGCGGCTCAGGGAGCCTGGAGGACGCGCGCCTGCCTCGCCTGCCGCCCGGCTCGGGGCCCGACCGCTCGCTCCGGACCCGGCTCCAGAACTTCCGCAACAAGCCCATGGCCGCCGACCTCGATCTCGACGGTGCGCTCGCGGGCTCGGTGAACACCTGGTTCGGCTACCTCGGCCTGCTTCTGCACGAGCCCCTGCGGGCTGGCTGGGGGGATGCCGCCATCGCCGATCCGGCCACCCGCGCGGCGGCGTGGCCGGTGCTCGAGGTGGCCGCGGAGGCGGGTCTGGGCGAGCGGTTCGAGCTGGCGCCGGGCGTCTGGGGGACCGGTGGATCCGCGCCTCACGACGCCGCCGACTCCGACGCCGCGATCGCGGCGCGCGCCATCGGCCAGGACGCCGTCAGAGCGACCCCGCTGGGGATCGCGCGCCTCGTGAGCATGGTGGCCAGCGGAGGCGAGATCCCCGCGCCGCGGCTGGATCCCGACCGGGATGTCGCGCGGCGTCGCGTGCTGTCGCGGACGGCCGCGGAGCGACTCCAGGCCGCCCTCGCCGCGGTCGTCGTGAAGGGCACGGGGGCGCGGGCCTTCGCTGACCATCCATGGCGCAGCCTGGTGCTCGGGAAGACGGGCTCCGCGCAGCGCATCGACGCCCGGGGGATGCCCCGCACCGACTCGTGGTTCGCGGGCGCCGTGCTCCCGCCGGACGATCTCGAGGGCAACCCCGTCGTCATCGTCGTCGCGCTGCCGGGTGCGGGCCTCGGAGGACGGCACGCGGCGGAGGTCGCCGACGAGGTGTCGCGCGCCGTCATCGTCGTCAACGGCTGGGATCGGTCGGAGGTGGTGACTGCCCGCTGGTAGCCCCTTTCCGCCGGCTATAGTGCCGTCGGGCGGAAAGGACTTCGCTGTTGCCTCGCTTCTCCTGGTGCTCCCTCGTGGCCGTGCTCCTCGCGTGCGCGTGCGCGGGACCACAGGCTGACGTCGAGCACGGAGGCGCGCCGGCGGAGCAGCCGGTGGATCCGTCGGCCGAGGATCTGGCGGACGCCGAGTGGTTCGCCCTCGTGTCCGAGCGCCTGCGCCTCGCCGAGTACCAACCGCGGATCGACGCGGACACGGCGCGGCTCACCAACCGCGCCTGGCGCTTCAAGGCCGATCTCGCCGCCGACGGTCTGGCGCTGCGGCCCTGGTCGGACGCCGCTCCGATCGACATCCGCACGCTCGGACTCCGGTCGGCGCCCCCGACGCTCGGCGACTGCGTGGACGACCGCACGCTGGTCGACGGGGGATGCCTGCGCGAAGTCGAGCGCACCGGCGACGGTCTGCGGGAGTGGTGGGTCAACGGCCCCGAGGGGCTCCGCCAGAGCTGGACCCTGAGTGACCCGACCGACGACGTCACCCTGCGCGTGGCCTTCGACGGCGCCTCCCTGAACGCCGCCACTCCGACCGGGATCCAGCTGAGCTGGTCCGCGGGCGTGCTGCGGTACGACGATCTCCAGGCCTGGGACGCGAACGGGCGCCGCCTGCCCGCGACGATGCACGTCGAGGAGCACGACGCCTCCTCGGTGATCGCGCGGATCGAGGTCGACGCGGTCGGCGCGGCCTGGCCGGTCACGGTGGATCCGCTCCTGACGACCGTCGAGTGGAGCTTCAGCGACACGAGCTTCGAGGACTACTCCGAGCTCGGGTCCTCGGTGTCGACCGCGGGAGACCTCAACGGCGACGGCTACAGCGACGTCGTCGTCGGTGCGCCCTGGTGGCAGGACAACGACTACGAGGGCTGGATCGGCGTCTGGTACGGGTCGGCGACCGGGCTCGCGGCGACCCCTGACGTCAGCGACACCGGCACGGCCTGGCTGCGGCTGGGGTACGCGGTCGACACCGCCGGGGACGTGAACGGGGACGGCTACGGGGACCTGTTGGCGTGCGGCCTCGCGGGCGGATCGACCATCGGCGAGGCCTGGATCTACTACGGCTCCGCGAGCGGGATCGGCTCGAGCCCCAACTGGACGGTGGCCGGCTCCGCGGGCGTCCGCTTCGGCTGGGGCTGCGCCGGCGCGGGCGACGTCAACGGCGACGGGTTCTCCGACATCGCGGTCGGCGCCCCGCTGCGCGACAACGGCAACATCTGGGATGCAGGCCGCGCCTACGTCTTCCACGGCGCGGCCGGCGGCCCGTCCACCACTCCGGCCTGGACCTACACGGGCTCGGACTACTGGGGCTACATCGGCCGCGCCCTGGACGGCGCCGGAGACGTCAACGGTGACGGGTACGCCGACCTCATCGTCGGGGAGCCGGGCTACGGCTCCTCGCAGGGGCGCGCGCTCGTCTTCCACGGCAGCGCCAACGGGCTGGCGTCGTCCTCGTCCTGGTCGGTGACGGGCGTCGCCGGCGGGGACGACTTCGCCGAGCGCGTGGCGACGGCGGGCGACACCAACGCCGACGGGTACGCCGACATCATCATCGG
>ENA-OWNT01005535-OWNT01005535.1-seawater-metagenome-genome-assembly--contig:-NODE-5535-length-10366-cov-3.995821_pt1 | contig 10366 bp, 17 predicted proteins | sample MGYA00238136_ERZ651165 | MGnify/ENA primary metagenome ERZ651165 (study PRJEB26861, sample SAMN08777766) | seawater metagenome | isolation source: coastal seawater | place: USA: Florida | collected...
AATCCCCAAGTTCAGGTTAGTTTGTTCCCACATCACTGTTACAGTGGCAATGTAAACAGCCAGATTTTGTTATCAATTAACGCCATCGGTGGCACTTTCCGGCAGGACAAAATTCGAGCGGAAGCTGCACGAGTATATGGCGATGATCCCAATGCGACAATCACGTACGCGCAGAGCAAGGAGTTACTTTTCACCAAAATGACGATCTGTGAGGCGCTGCGCCTTTACCCGGTCAGTGTCGGTGGGCAGTGCATGGCTTTAACACTCGGCATCTAACTTTTTGACCCCGGTCATGGAACTAGGTCCTGCCTCGTTTGATGCGAGAGGCCGATGTTAACACCAAAGTTTGCGGCTATGACATTCCCAAAGGTGCCAGAATTCGCATTTCGCTGATACAGAGTACGTTAACTGCCATTGGCTTCACACGGTCTCTGCGTGTGACATAACTGTGTTCGTGCGTGGCGCGGCGGTGTCTGCAGTGCATCGAAGCAAAGAAATATGGGGTGCAGATGCGGAGGAATTTCGTCCCGAAAGATTCGACTCGGAGCGGTACCTGAGCACATTGAGAGCTGAACACGTTCCAGGGCAGCCCTTCTCTTATCTCCCTTTCGGTGCTGGAGTGCGCACATGTATCGGTGCGTCTTCACTCGTTGCGCAATGGCTGCAAGTTGTACATAATATATCACGGACGCGTGCGTGAACTAGGACGCAGATTCGCGCTGGTCGAGGCAGTCACTGCGTTGAGCAACATCATTCGTCATTTTTCGTTGCTCCCTGCGGATCCTGTACGTTGACATGGTGCATACCTTGTCGTTCACCAAGTGTGCACGTGTCGTTGACCCTGTTCAGTCTGTTGTCGGTGACCAGAATGCTGTCGTCGAAATGAAGTCAGACATAACCATGGGGCCGAAGGATGGGCTACACATCAAATTCCAACCTGTGCTCTAGAATGTGATACACTGCGGTTAAACACAGCCAAATGCGAGCAATAAAACATTATTATTGAATTGGCTCACTTCTGGGGTCTCAAAACCTCAACATCGACCATGACCGTTTACGACTCCGTCCGTGCGCTGTTGGAATTTGATTGTGAATTCAGCATTCTAGCACGCAGTTCAAAGAAGCACAGCTAAGACTCCCCGCACCACAACCACAACATGCACGCATTCATAGCGGCACACCTGTCTCGAATGGATTCTGTAAGTTCTTTTATCTCTCGTTGCATCGCAGCCACCGTTTCGTTTGCCTGTTGCAGCTGCAAAATTGACGGTGAAGGGTCGTGCATTCGGACAAGAAAAACGGTTCCTCACGAACCTCTTGTCGACGGATCTCGATGGTAGATTTTAACTCTTCAAGATGACGTTCCCTTTCTTTTCGAATCCGAGCTTTTTTCTCATGATATCTTTGGCTGGCGACACGACCAGATAGCAGGCGCTTTCGGCGCTTGCACGACTCTTCTGTAGCTGAATTCATCGAGTCGGCGCTGGCGATGGCCTTCTTGGCAGACAGCACCTTAATCAACGCAGCCAACTGAGCAACATCGCGTGTCAAAGCGGCCACTTTTGCTGCATCACCTCGTTGGCGAGCAATAGCAATTTGCTGTGTTCTGAGCCTCATTAAAAGAACGGTGTTTGTAAGTTGCGCGTTCATTCGTTGTCGCACTTCCGGCAGCTGTGGTGGCGCGACAACCGTTGACACCGCCGATATTTGTGGATCAGTACGGGTCTTTGCTTGGGGTGGCGCATCCTGAGACGGTGATTTTGTGGATGGCACTCTGACTCCACCCTTGGCGACTTGCCGCTGCATGGCCACAGGCTGCGCTAGCGCGCAATCTCGGCGCTCATTCACTTCACATGGTACAAGGAGCCCCCGCAAGCTCAAAAAAAAATCCAACAGATTTGGAACATGAAGTGCGCAAGTCCTGAAAAGTCTCTTCGTTTGCTTCAGCGTTCCGTTGCATGTGGCGTCCTCGCTGTATGCGCTCTGCCACAATGGCTGCAGAATTAAGTAATCATTGACAGTGTTGCTTGCTTGGTGTATGTGTCGCCGACGAAGGGCAATAAGTTCGTTCGTCGATTGGTGTGGCAGACGTTTCAAAACAAGGTGCCACAACAACTCGGTCGAAGAGTCCATCAAATGACGCCCTGACCAACCACAACATACGTAGCCAATCAAAGCTCGCCCCTCTTACTCTTCCTTCACTTCTCCTCCATTTCCCAACACGTATCCATACGCGTTTGCTCTGCACCTCCTCAAGAGCAAGAGTTGTTTACGTGTTTTGTAGCGTGTCCCGGCCGGCATTCCACCTCCACGACGTCGTCGTCGCATTCACTGCAGCGTTGTTGCATCACCGCGAACGACGAACGACGAACGACGAACGACGAACGATGATCGAAGAGCTGTTCGGTGCACCAAGATTCGATATGTTATACGAGTGCGTTGACAGCTTAAATCTCTATTCACGTTGACATTACGGCGTTACTGTTTTGCGGAATACACTTCGCATTTTATCCGATAATTATCAGTACTGGGTTCAGTAACTTCATTACAAACAGCGTCGCCATTAGCAGTGTAATGTAGAGTGCTTGTTTATTGTAGTATTTATAGAACTGAGTACGAGTGTCGTTTCGCAACCATTTCGTCGTCGTTGTCGTCGTCGTCGTCGTCGCCGTCGTCGTCGTCGTCGTCGTTTGTTTGTCCGTTCCTTCATTCTTTTGGTCGTTTTTGTTGCCTCCGTCGACGAATCTTTCGTCTCTCCTGCCAAGTTTAGGAACGCAGTGGAAGGCTGGAATTTTCAAATGATGCTAGTGTGTTTGTAGACGGAGTGAAGTCGAAACTTGAAAGTTGGTGTCATGTTGACAGTTTCGTCGTCGCATCGTCGCCGCTCCGCGCTTTAAGACTGAGGGTTGCAAATATTGTGGGTGGCCTAGGCTCTGAGCGCGCCAGCATATCAACACGTACTGCGTGAACATACGTAAGTCCGAACAACTAAAATCCCCAAAGTGCTGTTTTTCTCGCCATTGTTTGTTGCTTGCAATTGCTGACGAAGCACACATAGACCACTTTGTTCGCGCATGCAGTATGAGCGTTGAAGATCCGCAACGGCGCGATGGCACGCCACTCCCAGTTGATCCAGCTGCGAACAGATACCCACACTGCATCGTGTGGACACCGCTGCCACTGATAACGTGGATCTTCCCGTTCATCGGTCATATGGGTATCGCAGATTCGCGAGGTGTCATTCACGACTTTGCTGCCCCTTACCAAGTCAACGAAGAACACATGGCTTTCGGAAACCCAACGCGCTACCTGCAGCTGTCACCGCAGAAATCCAAGCGCAAGTGGGACGATGGAATCAAACACGCTGATTCAGTGTACTGCACGCGCATGCATAACTTAGTCTGGGACAACTGCCACAACCACGTCGCCGAAGCGTTGAACTTCATTGAATATGACGGTCCAGCGTGGTGGTGTGGGCAGTACAACATGGTCGTGATGTGCTTCTGGGTATTCTTTTGCGGGTCACGGCCAACTCTTGGAGGTATCTTATGTCAGTGGGGTAAGTTATGGTGAATGTAATCTCTATGCACGCGAACGTGACACAGCCAAATGACTGCAATGAGAAATACGCTGTGAACAGGTTTGTGGCTGATCATCGGCCTATTCATTGTGATGAAATACTACGTGCTGCCACGGCTGGCTTGAATGAAGCCTCGAGTCATTTTCATAATTTATTTCGAGTTGAAGAAAGTGAGCACTGCGATGGAAACCAATGCAAACGCATTGAAATACGGCATGTACTCGGCGTCAATTGGCATTCTATCTCCGAAGAGCCTACAGTCGAAACAAAATGCAAGTTGTTTGATGGGGAGTCTCATCCAAAGAAAGGTGGACACACGTCACGTACACCCAACCAATTCCAACAGCAGACGCTACAATAAACCATTTCCATGGAAAGTCGTTGTTTGTAAACAGCTAAGTCACCATGATGTAGAAACAGATGAGAACCACTTGAATCGACATCCACGAAAACCACGATTACCTAACCTGTTCTTCCACCGCTTTTTCGGCTTCCTTTTCTTGTGTTTCAGCCTAAATGCATGGACACCCCACGATCAGCTCTCCGTGCGAATATTAGCTCGACTTGGTGAGGTGGTGCCGACAAAATAGTCGCACCTCGAGTTCTGCATGCATCACAGCTCGTCGAGTTTCCTGGCCCTGCACATTCATAGTGTATAGTGTGAAGTAGATACCAAAGAGGCGTTGAGGTGATAAAAGAACCAAACCTGAAGTCCGGATACCAGCTCTTGCATAAGGGAGCGCGACGTGTCGTCTCGGGCGTCCGACAAACGCTGAAAGTGTTCGTTGTTACCAGAGAAAGCGTCCAAGTTCACTGCAACATAGTGCAACACTACGCGTCTCAAGAGTCGGAGGTCGAGTTCTTTCGACACGTACAGGAGCGGCACCGCCTACACAAATATCGAAAACAAAACCATGATTGCAGAACTAGTGATTGAGATTCATTCCAGCACTACTCACAGTGTCTGGCGTGATAGGAATTGCACTTTCAAGCTGTGCGCTGAGTTCCGCAACACGAAGTCGCACCGACCTGGCACCAACAAACGGAGAAATATCGTTAGATGGCGCACATCATGCAATTGTGTGGCTGGAAACGCACATTCGCAGCAGCTCCAACATCAATTCATATCTCCAAGTAACATTGTCGTTGTTATCAGCGTTTGCGTCGGGTCGGTTTGCATTCGGCGAAGGTCCGTTTAAAAGATTCGACGGGAGCAAACCAGTGTACAAAAAGTACAAAAAGTTCACCACGGCTGGAAATGAATACGGTAACTCAACCTCGATTGCTTCCGTTGTGAGTGGTTTATCAAAAGCCTAAGGCGCCATACGCGGTCAGAGACGAAGACGATGATAGGCAGCATAACAAAGACAGACCATATCGCTGAGAGTCATGTCGTCCTTTAATCGATCCCATTCTTCAGTGCTAGCGCGGAACATGTCACGGAAGAAACTACTTTGGGCACACACAATACAACTGTGGGCAAAGAGCTCTGCTTGTTGCGGTTGAGCTTCGAATGCGGCTCGAGACGTTTTCGAGGACCTTTGCACCGTACAAAACAACGAAGACTACATCAATATGTGCACCAATTCCGACATGAATCATCGCCACAAACCCGTCATGGTCGTCTCGTTGTGGGATAAACTTGATATCTGCGCAGAATCGGTTTGCGAGTCCAGAACTTAGATCATCCACGAAAGTCGACGCTCTGACCGGGGATCCAGCAGCCAACGAAGCCTGTTCATGGATTACCCATCGTCATCGTATGTGGAGAAGCACGACTAGCAGAGACATTGAGCATATGCACCTGCAGGGATCGAACTTCTTCGGCTGTGTTAACACTGTCCAAGCTTTGCGTTGTAATCGCCAGCTGAATGCGCCGACAAATGTCTCCTAAGCGTGGCAACTTGAAACGACGCGCCACCTGAACGAGCTCGGAAATTGTGGACGATGCCTGTTTGTTCGACGAAGAGTCACTGATTTATTGTCGCTGCTTCACTGTGCAACGAAAGCGTACCGGGTTTAAAGTCCGCGAGAGTTCATCGTGGTAAATGTAGTGGATCAATTCTCGGCCACAATCCCATGAAACACCAGGTACGATGACCTGCACACGCGCCAGGAAAATCAGCATGCAGCCACAAAACGCGTGCTACCGCCCAGGCACGCTGCAAACCTCCAGATACTTTTCGAAGTGGTCGACGGCATCAATAAGCTGCTGCAGCTCCGGGCAACGGAGTGCAACAACAATTTTGTGCGCAACGATACCCCTGCCTCCGAACAAAAGGCTCACGTCCGTTCCACGTCCGGATGAACGCATGCTCCACAACGCGCGACCAATGCGCCAGCCTTTCGACGACACAAGCACGTGTAGCCCTGCACTTTCGACTTGGCGAACGTCGCGCCCTGTGAACACACCATGTGAGGGCACATACGGTAAACAATTTCATTCAGACGAGTTGCAAGACGCGCGGACGTCGCCATGTCCACACCTTGAAGGGGAAGTACCAACTGTGGCATCGCTATGATTCGGCCTTTCGCAATTTTAGACTCTTCAGTGAAAGCGAGTTCCTGTACACAACGACAGCGCCGGATGTGACAGCGATTGGGACGATGCAAAGTTGTGATCCAAGGTCACACACCAATTGCTCTTTTGACGGCTTCACTTTCGCGCCATCTGGCAGTTGAGTTCCAGCTCGTCGCTCTGGCCGACCACTAACAACCCCTGTGCAATGTCGCAAAATGTCACCAACAACAACAACGCGAAGGCACCAACTCGCACGCCATAGAAACCTGCGCCCCATGTAAACGTTAACCCTTCGTCCGTGCAACAGATGATGCTGTCAGAGCCCGCTGCCACGGATTGAATCTGAGCACAACGGAGGAAACGTGTCAACAACAACCGATGTAGATACACGCGGCACAGTCACTCACCACATGCCCCGCCAACGCATCCACCACGTGAGGCACAACCCAGTCCGATGTCAAGCTTCCCTTGTATCTGTCAACAAGGCCATGTGGTCAGACGGTGATGATGACGGTCGCTGTTTCGTGTATATCTTCCAAACTACTTACGCCCTGGTTCGAGCAATGAGAAGATTCTCCATGCTGATGGTCTTAAGCTTGATACGGTTCCTGGGCAGTAACGGAAGGCCTCGACCGAGTGCGCGTCTGCCACCCCCACCCCACGAGTACAGTGCACCCGATGAATCAACGGCAAATGAAATGTCGCGACCGGCAGCAACTCCAGTGATGGTAACAGAACGGGATAGTGCTCCAGCGCTCACCTATACGGCAACGGACGATTGAGTCGAACAAAACATGCCACCTCAACGCGTTTTGTGCCGTCGTTTACGAACCCGCTTCGGCGTTAACTGGTCAGAAAAACGGCCTGTGCCCAGTTGTCCGGCGAGGCCTTTGCCCCAAGAAAATAGCACTTGGCGCGACTAAAATGATGTCATGTGCCCCAAGTTAATGTGACTTGTCATTCACGTTACACATATTCCAGGTACGCACCCCTCCTCTCAGCGTTCGACCCCGAGCATTGCTGACTTCTTTCGCCGACAACTGGACAACCGCAAGCGCGTGCGCTTCACCGGCGGCCACGTCCAACACCTGTCAAGACGCAGGCAATGAGCCGGCAGACTTTACGGCGATGCTCCATGGGTTATGCAGGCACATACCAATCGCTTCGGGAAAAGATTCTTCACCATTCGAGGACGCAACAAGTACTGCGGCACAGCTTTGTTTTTGCGTTTACGACGCACAGCGCTGCTGATAGTACTCGATGACCGACGCTTCGGCATGGCATAGTCTAACGAGCTTAAGCCCCGACGCTGTGCAAAACACAAAACGGTCACCATTGCGCTATGAATCAAGAGCACTGCCATTGGCGTTTGATCTACCTGCTCCTGGATATTACTTGGTTTCTTTCCAAGACCCAGGCGACCGTTGGCCTAGCAGGCACGGGCAAGCACGGAATCAACTGGGCGAACACTTGACAGCCAAAAGAGCACCTTGACCACCATGCTTACCCATCTACCCCACGAAAACAACTCGCCGGCATTGGTCAACGCCAAAGAGAAGCATCCGCCACAAACAACCTAGGCACAGGGAATGACTCACGAATGAATACTTGAACAACTAAATCAGCAGGCACGTGGGCGGCTTACCTTGACAACAGTACCACTATTGATCCCTGTTTCCCGGTCGAGACTTTCGATCCATGTGAATTTATTGCGAGTTTGCAGGTCGCCGACACCTAATGTGGCTCCGAATCCACAACTGAATACCGAACCTGAGTCCGTAATGGCACAACACGTCAGCGCATATGTTCTCCAGCGCCGCAAATGCATGCGCAAAGCGCCAAACCTTCATTGGTCACAATGACGGTATGACTCCCGGCAACTTCTCCGCCGCAAGCAACAGAAATAACTTGAACAAAACGATCAGGGTTCTCTTTCGGCTCCGCGACTTGTTCATCTTCGGAATCACTGTCCAAATCTTGCTTTGGTCGAGAAAGATCAACATCAGACACCAGTTGTGGTGAGGCTCTGGACTCGAAATCTCCATGGCCCAGTGCACCGTCAGAACCATTGCCCCAGCTGCACATTCAAATAATTTGTTATGTACGATGATAAATCCGCCAAACCCAAACCCATCTGAGAAACTCACGTGTATAGCAGCCCGAGGTTGGTGGTCATTGCTGAATGATACGCACCACAAGAAACTACGCGCACGCACCTGAAAACCATCGAACAGCACATATCCGTGAGGCAGCGAGCGAGGAAATACAAACGGCTTTGTTGTCACCACACTCACATAAGCTCAAACATTTCATCGAATCGCAAGAGAGTAGGGGTCACTTTCAAGGTTGTCTCCGCGCCGAGACCCAGTACGCCGTTGCTGCCGGCACCCCAGGACAAAACCTCCACAACGTGTTGCTCCTGATTGTCGGCCACCACGACGAATTCATCTGCACCGCCATCCGCAGCAGAAGTGATACGTTGTCGCTCTGCGCCAGTTTCACGATCACCCCCATCATCATCTGGGTCGTCGTTGTCATCGAGTTTGGTTTCTCCGCTGTCGTTCTCGTCATCCCCTTCGTCATCGTCGAGAGCGTCGTCGTAGTCGTCAGCAAATTTCGCACTTGCGCTGCTAACCTCAAAGGTCGGGAGAGCACGATCACGCGCAATTTCGACAGCCTTAGGATCACTTTCCGCCTGAGCCTGACATTGAACACAGAACTGTGTGAATGCGCCGGATTGCATGCACAAGTATTCAGCCCAGTCTCACCTTTCCGATGGCTGCGTCAGTCAATGACATTTTAGACGGGGTGCATTCTCGCAATCTTCGATTGAAATGGAAGACTACGTTCACCCGACCCAGTTCTGCCATGTCGGAGTGCACATCACATATTTTGAAAGTGTTAGCCACGCTGACCGACACTCCCAAGCCCCATCCTTGTGGCCATGCCCCAGTTGACAGGCCGATGCTGATGGGGCTCAACGTGTCGCTCGCCACGGCGAATACAATGTGCTCGGAGTTGGCACACAGCTTGTGGAGGACTTCCAGAGCGTCACCACTTGACGTTGTGCGGCAGGCAACACGTAAAACTTCAAATGTAATTGCATCAATCTACACCACGAGAAGCGAAATGAGTGCATATGACTCCGTGGAGCATTTCGCAGAAACGCCACACATGGAGTCATTTGATACATACCTGATCGCCGTCGAGTTCACCTTCGCGTGACTCATCCAAGATGCGCGCTGCGAGTTGCTTTCGAAGTCCATCCACTTTTTCTTTGGCACCCACATATTGAACTCCATTTATGACGATGATGTCACGTTCCATGTCTTTGCGAACTTGGTCATCTGTTGGCAGTGTTTGGTCGGGTTTGGAATCAGCCGCTTGGGCGTCATCCGAACGGAGGAACTTTCTGGAAACGCGGAGAGTTTGTGGTGCACCGAATTCGTCAGTCAAGGAAAACGTATTGTTAAACACCTCGATGAATTCGGTACTTGATTTCGCATCGTTCAGCTCGCTCTTCAGACGTTGTAGGTCGTCGTCCGGTGTGAATGACTGGGATTTGTCTGCCCCGACTGTCGCACCGGCGCTCAGAGATATTTGTGAAAGAATACGCTCGAATTCTTTCAAAGTATTCTGCATGTTGGCAATTGCTGGGGCCGCATTGGATGATGGCATCGTGCTACAAGATCGCCTGACAATGGATCCGTGTCTGACTTAGGTCTCGCGCTGCGGACGCAAGCGGCCGGGTCAGTGGAGAAAATACACCTCAGCAATTAGCGCTGCAGCGACTATGCCAACACTTTCATTGTCGGGGGTACGACCCTCCACGTCAGCCACGTGCAGCTACTATGGCAGGCGACGTTCAAGTGCACTAACCATCAGTGTCGAAAGCCACTGTGCCGACTGCTACGAAATACTGCACGAAATTTTGAGAGAGAAACCCGCAATGGCCTTGTCGAGGCGCGTCAGCAGTGTCGTGTCGACGCATTTGTTTCGCGTCGTGACCACGCCGTGATGGCCAACCGAATCGAGCAAGCGCACAACACAACGATGTAAAGATATGTCGATGTACAGTTGTAACGATGTAACAATGCAGCAATGCAACGATGCAACAATACAACCACGCAACGACACAACAAAACCACAAAACCACAATCCAGTGACACGATGCAACACTGCAAAAAGCTCGAAACACTGCAACACGACGACACAACAGCGACTCTGTGACGCAACAACGAACAGACAAGACAACTTGCGCAACG
>ENA-OWNT01005536-OWNT01005536.1-seawater-metagenome-genome-assembly--contig:-NODE-5536-length-10366-cov-3.861794_pt1 | contig 10366 bp, 14 predicted proteins | sample MGYA00238136_ERZ651165 | MGnify/ENA primary metagenome ERZ651165 (study PRJEB26861, sample SAMN08777766) | seawater metagenome | isolation source: coastal seawater | place: USA: Florida | collected...
GAGGAGGAGGAGGAGGAGGAGGAGGCCAACGATGGTGACTGAAGATAACGACGGTTTCGTGCTGGATGGATTATGGGTCGCCGGAATGAAGGATTGACGCAGAGACTGATTGGTGGACGGACGGACGGACGGATGGACGGACGGACGGATGGACGGATGGGTGGATGGGGTGCATGGGTTTGTTGGGTGGTTGGTTGGTGGACGGATCGACTGTGTGAATGCCAAGCGCACGGGATGGCTGATTTAGATAACTGGCGGAAGGGTTGGGTGGTCCATATTTGGTCATCCGTGCAAGTTGTTGGTCGACGTGAAGTTGATGGCTTGGCTGCAGTGAGTTGAGCGGAGCTGACTCGACTTGGGAGGGGCGGCAGTTGGTGTGTGCGCAGCGGTTACATCTTCCATACGATAGACGGTGTCGCCGCGTCTGCTGCAGCGGGCAGCCACCTTCCACAAATTTGTACCGACTCGTTTCACGCTGACAATCAAATCTGTCGTCAAAGAAACGATCGAAGTGGCGAGGCACTTGGATCGCGTGTTGTGATCGCGTGCGTCTGCGTGCGTGCGTGCGTCTATTTGTCGGTGTGCGTGTCGCGAACCCAGCTCCAGTAGGTCGCCATGGCGACGCACGCTTCCGTCCGTTCGGTGTTCGCGAGAGGCTTCTCGCGCGCCACCACGCGGCATGCTGCAGCTCAGCCGGTGCGCGCTCGCGCGTTCTCGCGCACCCCCCACCACCAGACGCAACTTCGGACTGGTGTGCACAGGAAGTCAAAAGAGTCAATAGATCAAACCGCAGCGGCCTCGCCCAAGGCCGAGAACGTGTTCGTGGAGACCACTGCTACCAACCAGGCAGCTGTGACGACAGTGTGCGGTGAAAACGGCACCAGCATCAGTACCGGCGCCGTCGCAGTGTACCTGGACCTCGACAACATCATGGCCAGCCACATCGACCGCTCGGATCAGATGACCATGTATGACAACGAGATCCTGGAAGCCATCCTCGACGAGTGCAGCCGCTACGGCAAGGTCGTCGTCCGCCGTGCGTACGGCGACGCCGTGCGCTTCTCCAAGATGCGCCGCACGATGGCTCTGCGCGGCATCGAAATGATGGACCTGCCGCCGCACGGCCCGCAGCAAAAGAACTCCGGCGACATCAAGCTGGTCGTCGATGCACTCGAAGCCGCCCTCGTCCCGGAGAGTGTCGTGGAAACCTTCGTGATCGCCAGCGGCGACAGCGACTTCACACCGCTGCTGGCCAAGCTCCGCAGCTACGGTAAGGGAACTGTCATGATGTCCCGAAGCCACGCGATGAGCAACCTCCTTCCGGCGTACTGCGACCACACCGTCACGCTGGAGGAGCTGCTGGCGCGCACCAAGAACGACCCGGAGGACCTGGAACTGCTCCTCAAGTCCGTTCACATCATCCAGAAAGAAGGCCGCGCAGCCAGCATGAGGCGGCTCGAAAGCCGCCTGCAACACTCCTCTCGCAAGCTCCAGACCGCGTTACACGCCGTGCTGATGCGGCACGAAACCCGGCGGCTCCTCGACGTCCGCGAAGAAGGCAACCACACTTACGTGGGACTGAAAGAGGAGGGTCTTCAGCGCATCGCGGAGACCAATTTTGCCAACCATGAAGTCACATCACTCATCGAGGCTCGGCTGCAAGATAGCACCCCGGCGGTGAACTTCGATCCGATCAAGCACCAAGTGTTTTTGGCCAAGATCTTCGACATGGTAAAGGACACGCCCATGCAGGGTCGCGTGATCTCGAAACAACTCCGCGCAGACATGGTGAGTCCCGGTCCCCGTGTTCTAGCCGACCCTGTTTGTTGATACCCGCATTCTGATCGTGTTGTGTTTATGTCTGTGCATGGTGCGTGTCGTCCGTCCCAGCAACAGGAGCAGCAGCAAAAGAGTGGAAACACAGAAAAGGGGCAGTCTGACGGCAAGTCCAACAATCAGCAGCGCCAACAGAACAAAAAGAAGAACGCACCCGCTAAGAAGGCGAACAGTCAAGCGGCAAATGACAACATCAGATTCTCGGCATTGTTCATTGAACGGTCGTTGCTGACGCTAGTAAATGCAGGTCTCCTCACAACCAAGGTAAGCTCATGACATCGCCTCCGCCGTGAAAGGGAATCACTTGGGTGACCGTTGTTCTCTGTCTGTGACCGCGTACAACCATTTGCCCAGACCGTGGAGACTGAAAGCAAGAAACAAATCCAACGACCAAATACACAACACATGCACAGAGACTTAGTGGTCACGAACGGCATTGATACTCTAGAGGATTTCCGCGACAAGCTCGATCGTTTCCTGATCCACACAGTCCTGAAGACAACGCCTGTGAAGGTGCGTGGCGGTGATGCATGACGGCATTCGCGAGTTTTGTTTCCCTTACTTTTGTTGCTCATATTCATTTCTTGTGTCGTTTCTCTTGAACATCTGATGACGTCCGGCAGCCCTCGCCTCAGCAATGGTGGAAAGTGCTGTACCGAAACTCCGACACCATCAAAGACCCGGCAGTGGTGAGCACATTTCCTGCGCGTGCAATCTCTGCTTTCGTGCAATCCAGTCGCTGATAAAACCGTGTGCTCATTGATGTTCCGCCTCTCTTAATTAAGATGCCACAGGATGTGCAAAACAAAGCAAACGCGCGTCTGGATGCCATCTGTTCGCAGACTACGAGCGACCTTGAGGGTTCTGTCCAGGCGCTAATTGATGCGGTACGTCGCCAGTGCTGCGCCGTCCTAACGCAAGCGTCATTCGACAGATTTTCGCGCCCTTACAACTCGCATGTGCCCTGCCCGTGCAGTCAAAGGAACAAGCGCAATCAGATATCGTTCCAATCAATGTAGTTGAGCTTGAACGTGTGGAGAACGTAGAGAAGCCGGGCTTTTTCCAGCGCTTTTTCGGTGGCGCGAGCCGGTAGACGTAGGTGGTACGGACTCAGCATCACAGAGCGTCCTTCCACATAATTTTATAGCCAAGCCACAGCCGGTAGACTAGACACCTCAAGGCATTACTGTTGGCAGCACCTGGGTGCAAGCCGAGTTGACAAGAGCAGAACTTCGATATATCATCGTCGAGGTTTAGGTTACTTACACGCAGCAGCGTCAATGACGGTACGACATTGCACAACGCGTCGGGGCACATGCACCTGGGTGGGGTGGCAGCGAGCAGGTTTTCGGCCAGCTGCAATTTACAATACAGCGCCAGAACAGTAGAGACGACACAGGGATGCTCAATTTAGAATTCCCCGGTGGAGTCCTCGATCAAGTCAAGAACTTCGTTCGCGGCGGCCGGGATGCGGGTGCCCGGGCCGAAAATGGCGGTCACGCCAGCCTCCTTCAAAAAGTCGTAGTCTTGGGGCGGGATCACACCCCCGCAAATCACCTGCAGAACAAACAAACAAACAACGGGCTCAGTCAGCGGCGCAGCATCACAACTTGTGCAACTGATGCAAGCGCAACGCACCTTCATGTGACCTGCACCTGCCTTGCGCAGCTCTTCAATGAGCGCAGGCATCAAAGTCTTGTGACCAGCAGCCTGGCTGGACGCGCCAACAATGTGGACATCGGCATCGATGGCCTGAACAAGAGACGCACACGGCAACAAAAGAAGCGATCAAATCCCGGCATATATTGGACACGACAAGTGAAGTGGCGCTGGCGGGGAGGTGTGCAATCGGTACCTGGCGGGCAACTTCTTCCGGGGTCGAAAACAGAGGTCCGATGTCGACGTCGAATCCCAAGTCAGCAAATCCAGTGGCGATGACCTTCGCACCACGGTCGTGGCCGTCCTGGCCCATCTTTGCCACGAGCATTCGTGGGCGGCGGCCAGACTTCTCCACGAAGGAGTCAATGTTTGCCTTCAAAGTGCGCATTTCCTCAGCAGCAGCGGCTTCGTCGCCAACCTCGTCGTATTGGTTGCTGTAGGCTCCCTGGTCAAGAGGTAGTGGTAGAGCTTCGTGATCGCACCGCATGAGCGAACAAGAAGAGCATGATCTGGTCTTACCTGGACGACCTTGTTCTGGGGCACGTGGCGGCCCCACACGGATTCAAGTGCATCCGAAATTTCGCCGACCGTGGCTCGCGCGCGAGCGGCTTCGACAGACTACAATCCAGCCACACGGCAGATGCACGTCAACGGGCGCAGCCGCAACGAATATGTGGCGTGCACTACATCGAAGACAAACGACACTCACCAATGCAAGCAGGTTCTGCGGGTGCTCGCCGCTTCCGGTCGACTCAGTCAGCTTCGCGGACTCGCGCAAGGCATCGAGAGCCTGCTGAACCTTGTTCTCATCGCGACTGGCGCGGATAGACTCGAGGCGGGCAACTTGCTTGGCGCGCACGGCGGCGTTGTCGATGGCGAGGACGTCCACGGTGTCAGCGTCACTGACGTACTTGTTGACGCCGACGACGGTTTCTTGTCCGGAATCGATTCGGGCTTGCTTCTTGGCAGCGCTCTCTTCGATCATGAGCTTGGGCATGCCACTGTCGATGGCAGCGGCCATACCACCTTTGTCCCACACATACACAAGCACGACTCAGATCTAGTGGCCGAAAGCCAACAACAGCGACGAGCGACCGGATGTACGCACCCATTTCCTCGACTTCCTCGATCAGCTCCTCTGCGGCCTTGTAGAGATCGTCAGTGAGGGATTCCATCAGGTAGGATCCGCCCCATGGATCAGCGACGTTGGTGATTCCAGTTTCCTCCTGCGCAACAAGAAGACGGCACGCAAGTCAACGCTGGCCGCACACGTTTCTGCACAGCAAGAGGTCGTCCATGTATGCCCATGCAACAACGCCACAACTGTACCTGGATGATCAGCTGGGTGTTGCGCGCAATACGAGAAGAGAACTCGGTTGGCAACCCCAGGGCTTCGTCGAAGGAGTTAGTGTGGAGGGATTGGGTGCCGCCCATCACAGCCGCCATCGCCTCGATAGCAGTGCGCACGACATTGTTGTACGGGTCTTGCGCAGTCAGCGAGTAGCCAGAGGTTTGGCAGTGAGTACGCAGGAGCATGCTCTTTTCGTTCTCGGCGCCGAACTTTTCCTTCAAAATCTTGGCCCAAAGCTTGCGACCGGCACGCATCTTGGCGATCTCGGTGTAGAAGTTCATGCCGATGGCCCAGAAAAAGCTGAGTCGCGGCGCCACCTGGTCGACGGTAAGACCAGCTTTTTGAGCGCAACGGATGTACTCAACGCCGTCGGCGATGGTGAATGCGAGCTCCAGCTTCGCATCTGCGCCCGCCTCTTGCATGTGGTAGCCAGAGATGGAGATGGAGTTGAACTTAGGCATGTGGGTTGCGGTGTATCCCATGATGTCGGTGATAATGCGGAGCGACGGCGAGGGCGGGTAAATGAAGGTGTTGCGGACCATGTACTCCTTCAAGATATCGTTTTGGATCGTACCTGCAGCAGACGACGAGGAGCACAGAGAGCATTAGTGAGCAGGTGCACTGGACATTGCTGCGACACCACTGCGAATCAGCACTCACCGGCCAATTTGCTTTGGTCCACGCCCTGCTCTTCAGCAGCCACGATAAAATTGGCAAGGATCGGGAGCACGGCCCCGTTCATAGTCATGGACACGGACATCTTGTCAAGAGGGATCTCGTCGAAGAGGATTTTCATGTCTTCAACAGAGTCGACGGGCACACCGGCCTGAGGGACGAGCGGAGCAGACGCGGAAGCGTTAACAAAATGCATTTCACAATCACCTCGCGCCTCATGTACAAACGACTTTTACAAAGCAGCCAACGAACCATGCCAACGTCACCCACGACGCGCTCGTGGTCGGAGTCGTAGCCTCGGTGGGTGGCGAGGTCGAATGCGACCGACAATCCCTGCTGGCCCTTCTCAATGGCCTGCTTGTAGAAGGCATTGGATTCCTCGGCGGTGGAGAAACCAGCGTACTGGCGGATCGTCCAAGGACGCTGCGTGTACATCGTCGCGTACGGTCTGTAGCAAGTATTGAAAACGTGAGTGAAGAGAAGAGAAGGTCGCGGACGAACGGTGTGGTGGTGTGTAACATACCCGCGGGTGTATGGGTACACGCCAGGCTCCTGAGAGACTTCGTCGGTGTTGACGTCGTCCTTGGTGTACAGGGGCTTCATGGTGAGGCCCTCTGGGGTGACAATCTCGAGCGAAGAAAGCTCCTTGCCTCGGAGCTCCTTCGTGGCCTTGGCCGTCCATTCCTCGGGGTACTTGGACAAGAATCGTCGTGTTTGCGAGCGGGCTCGCAGCGAGCGCAACTGGGAGAGACCTCCGCGAAGCATGTTGACGGCAACTCAAAGAAGGGTGCACGCGACTGGCGTCGTCAGCAAAAACCAAACAAGTGCACAACCACAGACGTGAAAATCAACGACTTTTCTGCAGCAAGCAAATGTCGTCTTGTATTATGACGTCCCGACAGTGTCCTTCACTGCGGATCGACGTTGGTCGCAAGCAACAGATTTCGACAACACAACATGGTACCAACACGAACACGAACAGCACCCACACAACACCAATACGACTATCGTGACAAACAATGGTCAACTGCGACGACCCATCACTCACCACCTTTACCACCGCCAACAACAACACCAACAACAGCACCGTCACGACCACAAAAATAACGACGACGACGACGACGACGACGACGCCAACAAACGACGACGCCAACGAACGACGACGCCAACGAACGACGACGCCAACGAACGACGGCGCCAACAAACGACGACGCCAACGAACGACGACTACATCACAACCACAACGACAATCTCCACAACAACGAGACAACGAACAACGAGACAACGAACGACGAACGACGAACGACCGAACGACACCGTGCGGCCATCACTCACTCACTCACTCCCTCACTCACTCACTCACTCCCTCCCTCCCTCACTCACTCACTCACTCACTCACCTTCGCCCACAGCCCACAGCCCACAGTTGGGTATGAGTAGTACTAGTACGCGTAAATAGTACTACTAGTACTGCATGTGTACGTGTGGCTTTGTTGTTGCGCTGGCGCGACCACCCCGCGTCCAACTAGACTAACTATGATGCTAACTGTGATTCTAACTAAAACTACCCTAACTAAGCTAAGCTAACTGTCGCCGTCTTGCTCTTGCCCCGCATCCGTCCGCATCGCACACCACTGCGCCCATGCCGCGCCCACGCCGCGGCGCCGGTTCTCCGCAGTTCGTGTCCATTCGTGCAACCTGCCTGCATGCAGTTTGTCCGCCCCAAGGGCGAGGGGCAAAGGTGTCCAAAGGTGTCCATCGCAGTGCACGTTGCAATCGATGGTGGAGGCATTCACGGCTCGGGAAGCAGCACCCCTTCCCCTTCTGCACGAACGCCCATCCTATGTGAAGACAGATGAAAAGGACAGACCAAAACCAAAAGAGAGCACAAGACTTGTACGGTGGTGACGTCGACACGGACCAAGTCAAGGTGGAGAAGGTTCTCGTCATCGAAGAAAACGCAAAACAAAATGCGGCCCCGAAGGGATGTGTTGAAAACTGCTCGGAACCTATCAGCGATTGAACATACCACTCAGAATTGCATCCAACACCAACAACAACCCGCCGCATCAGAAGTGGACATCAAATTCCGGCACGAAAACACCGAGAGAAGGCTCTAAACTCAAGTCGTTTTCGAAACTCGTCCTGACGATGGGAGGGGCTGAATCAATACCGAACATTAACGAGCAAGAATGGGACAGCACGCTTCCGCACAAGCCTCATCCCGACTTGTCCAGTATTGCCCTGAGAACCTATGCCTTAATGGCACCGTGGGAGCATCAGAAGAAGCAAAAGAAGCAAAAGACTGACGCCGAAAAACACGATCACGACAGTGCTATGGCATGCGAAGACCGGCCTGGACGCCAAGCTCACGTAAAACTACCACCAGACAGAAAACGACCAGAAACAGGACCAGTTGCCGAAAGCAAGGTTGGGGCGTCGATTGCTGCACGCAACAATCCGCCAGACGCTGTGTCGAAGCTGGTGCAGAAAGAGGACTCAGTGGAACAACTACGCATGGCCACTTGGGCAAAATCTATCAAGCCACTCCTCCAATCGTTGGAAGATCACTCCGTTCACGAATTGGTGCACAAAAACGAAAGCCCCAAAAGTCGCAAGGCGGTGCAGGCAACGGTCCAGGTCGCAGACAAACTGAGGTGGTGGATCTTGATATTAGCAGGTGTTTTTCAGCGATCTAACCGTCTCAATGGGGCTGTTCGAATTGGCATTTGTGAACTCAACCCCGTGCAGGTCCTTCAAGACCTGTCGACTCTGATTCAAAACAAAAAGTCGGAACCAAAATCCAGCGCCCCAGTATTGCAACGATTCATTTTGCTGCGGACTGCCGTCAAGCTCTTTTGCTACTGCTATCAGTACCACTTGGTGTGGTGGCTGTCAAGGAATGCGGACCCAGCTCCAAAGAGCCAGCCGTCTCAAGCACTCAAGGATGACGAAAGCGCGGACGATACGATTTTGAGCCAAGAACTGCAAGAGGTCGAAAGGGATATCAAACGAGCACAGATGAACCGAGAAGAGGTCTCGTCAACCTTGAACTACCTCTCGATTGTTCTGGGCAGGACACACAGCATAGACCAAACCGTGGTCAGCGCGATATGTCAACTCCCATCGCCGTTGCTAGGAGCCGTTGTCAAGAACAATGACCAGGGCACGAGTTTCAAAGCGTTTCTTGCCTCTGTTCCAGTACCAATTCCTGGGCACAGTCCAAACCAACGATCTGTTCCAACACCGAGACCTTCGAATGTGTGTGTCGCACTTGTTGAGATGCAGGACGTCTGCCTTGACGATGCTGAAAGAGTATTGGGGTTCAAAGGCCGGCTCGATCGTTGGGAGACTCTGAAATCGTATCCTCGTGATGCGCCGGGGCTATCGCGTGATGTCACAGACTTTGTCATGGTCTTCCGTTTTGGCACGCGGGATGACGGCCTCTTGCCAAAGTATACGAAAGCAGAATTGATGCACTGCGCCACTTTTGGCGTCGTGTGTCCTTCAAAACGCCACTCGCATGTGCAACTGAACACGGACAACTCTGCCACCTTGCTTATGGAAACGAGAGCCCTCATGAATTTGACCACGTGTGGAACACAATATTTTGAAGGTTTGCAGTTCTTGCGTCGGCGTGGCGAGGTCCTCGCGAAACGTCGTGTGAATCACACCAACGAATACGAGATTGTCATGATCAAGAATGAAGGAGCGAGAACAGATTCACAGTCAACGACTCGCCTGCGACTTGCTGTCACGTGTCGTTTTGCATGCACATCGCAAACAGACCAACGCTTGTTTGAGTAGTTGGGCTGGATAGTGTAATGTGCACTTGTAGTAACAAACACATGTTATAAATAACCAATTCACTCATATTCAGTCAAACTCTGCTTAGCGGTCGTTTTCGACCGCTATGCGCAGATAGATAGGTAAACTTTGCAGTTTCCCTCTCCGATTTGCTGTTTGGCTCCCCATTCGTCGCTTCTTTCCAGCTCCTTGAGGTCAACAAGGTTCCCCCTCGCCCATCCGAGTGCCGAAGGGCTCGAGGCTTGGCCGTTGCTGTGCCGACGGGATGAGCTCGAGCTGCTTCTCGACGCTCTCATGGACATTGTCGTAGTGGACGGAAACCCCTTCACTTTATGTGCATTATTCCACAAATGTTGCTCAGCACGTGGGTAGTTCACCTCGCTTTCCTGCTTGTGCGTTTTTGTGTTTGCTTTAGTTGTTCTCGATCCAGCGTTTCACAAACGCAAGGCTGTGGCATCATGGGTGCCGTCGGCGACGAAGTGGGGGTCGTTGCCGCACACCGCCGCCGCATATCTGCAGAATGAGGCTGTTGTTGAAGCAGCTGCCAAAGACCAGTTTCGCCGGCGCACCCACAGCAACGAACGCGAGCAGTCAGTGAAGGGGCTGGCCGTGCGCGGAGGGTCGAGGTCACTGACAGTAGGTCGCGTGCGAAGGAACACGCCGCACATTGCCGACCGTTCGCCATCCCTCGGCCACCATCTCAGTGACTCCGTCTTCCTCACTCCACCGCTCCACCGCTAATTCTCTCGTCGTTCGCGCCGCAATTGCATCTTCGTAGCCGTTACTCTATCATTCCGTCACTCCGTCACGCCGTCAGTCGGTAAGTTGGTTGCAAGGGTGCACAACGCCGACGTCGGTCACTAGGCGTCCCTTGTGTTCATGTGCATTGCTCATGGCATTCCGACGTCCGTCCGCTGCAGCAGTGTGCCGTATTCGAGTAGTCTATCATATTTGCTGCGGTGCGTATGAGTTTGGTGAGTTGTGCATCCGATGGACCACTTTTCGTGGGAACAACAGTGACACCACCGACTGACAAGTA
>ENA-OWNT01005537-OWNT01005537.1-seawater-metagenome-genome-assembly--contig:-NODE-5537-length-10365-cov-3.365572_pt1 | contig 10365 bp, 9 predicted proteins | sample MGYA00238136_ERZ651165 | MGnify/ENA primary metagenome ERZ651165 (study PRJEB26861, sample SAMN08777766) | seawater metagenome | isolation source: coastal seawater | place: USA: Florida | collected...
ATATCGCCCGGATAGGTCTTGTCCCGCGTCTTGGCGACCAGCTTCTGCATCGCGTCCGGGAACGACCCAAGGTGCAGCGCCATGGTCATGCCGTGGGCGATCACGCGCCCCTCGCGGTCGCAGAGCCCGGTGGAATAGTCCATCGAGTCGCGCACGATGGCGGAATGCGCGGTGCGCATGATCACCAGCGCCATCTCGTCCGAGATAGAGGAAAGCGCATTGCGGATCACCTGCGCGGTGATGGGGTCGATGGCGTTGCTCATTGCACGTCCTCCTCGCGGGTCAGGATGATGTTGCCGTTCGGGTCAAGCGTCGCCGCCCAGTCGGGCGGCACCACGCAGGTGGTGTCATATTCCTCGACGATCATCGGCCCGCTTCGCGGTGCCGCGCCCAGATCGCTCCGGCGCAGGATCGGGGTATCTAAGCTGCCCGCCTCCGCGCCGAAGTAGACCTCGCGCCGCCGCGTTTCGGCCTCCGGCTGCGCCAGCGCAGCGCGCAGGTCGACCTCGGCCCCGTCTTTCAGCGCCACGGTGCCGATCACCCGCAGGTTCACGCTCTGCACCGGGGCTTCGTCGGTGCGGTGGCCATAGGTCGCCTCGTGCTCGGCGCTGAAGGCCTCGCGCATCTGCGCCTGATCGCTGCGCCCGCCCGCACCGGACTCTACCGGCACCGTCAGTTCGTGCGCCTGCCCATAGTAGCGCAGGTCGGCGAAACGCTCGATCTCGACCGTGGCCGGGTCGCAGCCTTCCTCGGCCATGAGCGCCAGCAGGCGCGCTTCGAGATCGGCAAAGACCGCGTCGATCCCCTCGCCGCCCGCATCGCCGAGCAGACCGATGAAGGACTGGGTCAGCTCATGCTGGATCGGGGTGCGCAGCAGGCCATAAGCGCTGAACACACCGGGGTTCAGCGGGATAACCACCCGTTTCATTTCCAGCGTGGTCGCGATTTCGGTGGCCAGAACCGGCCCGTTGCCGCCCATGGCGAACAGCGTGAAATCGCGCGGGTCGCGGCCGCGATAGGTCGACACCGCCTTGACCGCGCGCACCATCGTGCCCGCCGCCACCTGGAACACGCCATGCGCGGTCTCGTTCAGCGACTTGCCGACCCGGTCGGCCACCTTCTCGCGCAGGATCGCCTCGGCCTTAGGCTTGTTCAGCTTCAGCTCGCCCCCGACGAGGTACTCCGGGTTGATGTAGCCCAGCATGATCATGGCATCGGTCAGCGTGGGGTCCTCCCCGCCTGCGTCGTAGGCCACCGGGCCGGGCGCCGCGCCCGCGCTGCGCGGACCCACGGTCAGCACGCCTGCCCCGTCGAAGCCGATGATGCTGCCACCGCCCGCGCCGATCTCAGAGATGTCGATGACCGGCAGCTTCAGCGCGTGGCCGCCGCCCATCTGCAGACGGCTGGACAGGTTGATGCCCGCGCCCACCTCGTAGTCCGAGGTCTTGGCGACCATTCCGCCCTCGACCATCGCCGCCTTTGCCGTGGTGCCACCCATGTCGAGCGTGATCAGGTCCGGCAGGCCGGAACTCCGTGCGAGGTCCGCCGCGCCGATCACGCCCGCAGAGGGCCCGGACTCGACGATGTAGGCGGGTTTCAGCGCCGCCTGCGTCACCGACATCACCCCGCCGTCCGACTTCATGACCTGCACGGGCGCATCGATGCCGATGGCCTTCAGTTCGTTCACCAACGAGGTGAAGTAGCGCTGGAGCACCGGGCCGAGATAGGCGTTGATCACGGTGGTCGAGGTCCGCTCGTATTCCCGGATCTCAGGCAGCAGGTCGGCCGAATAGGTAACGAAGGTGCCCCCCGGCATCACCTCGGCCAGCCGTTCGGCCACCGCCACCTCGTGCGCCTTGTTGGCGTAGGAGTTGATCAGGCAGACCGCGACCGACTCGACCCCCTCGGCGATCAGCCGTTCGGCAATCGTGTCGACCTCGGTCAGGTCGAGCGGGCGCACGGCGGCGCCATCCGCGCCCATGCGCTCGCCCAGTTCAAAGCGCAGGTTGCGCGGCACCAGCGGCTCGGGGCGCTTGAAGGTCAGCGTATACATCTCGGGGATGCGCAGGCGGCGGAACTCCAGCACGTCGCGGAAGCCCTGAGTGGTGATCAGCCCTGCCTTGGCGCCCCGACCTTCGAGGATCGTGTTGGTCGCCACGGTGGTCGCGTGGATCACCGCGCTGATCCTCCCGGCGCGGATGCCGTGCAGGTCCATCAGCTGGGAAATGCCCGAGACGATGCCCCGACCGTAGTTGTCGGGTGTCGTCGGCACCTTGCGCGTCAGCAGTGCCCCCCTGTCCCCGACGAAGACGAGGTCGGTGAAGGTTCCCCCGACGTCGATGCCAATGCGGAATGTCTCTGGTTCGGTCACGGTCATGTTCCTGTCCTGCCGGTCGCCGGCACCTCGCCCCGATGGAGCAGGGATTCGCCCGGCGGCCTCTTCTGACTCCACCTTAAATGTGAAAACTCACAGGTAAACGATTAAATGTGAATTTTCACATCTTTTACAGCAACTGCCCTTTTTCTCCGCAGAGCCCCCGGCCCTACCCGCAAACAGAAAGGGCCCGGCGATGATCGCCGGACCCTTTCGCACGTCGTCCAGATGCACCGGGCCGCACCGCAGAGGCACGGCCCCGCCTCATTGCAGCAGCGCCGGCAGCCACGAGATCGTTCCCGGGAAGAACAGGATGATCGCCAGCACGAGTATCTGCAGTCCGATGAAGGGAAACACCGCCTTGTAGATGGTTCCCATCGACACCTTGCCATCCAGCACCCCCTGTATGACGAACAGCAGGATCCCGAAGGGCGGCGTGCAGAGCCCGATCTCCAGCGCCACCATCATCATCAGCCCGAACCACAGGATGTCGACCTGGATCGCGTTCAGGATCGGGAAGAAGATCGGCACCGTCAGCATGATGATCGACGCGGACTCCATAAAGAAGCCAAGCACGATCAGCATCGCCAGCATCATCACCACGATGGCGAAGGGCGTCAGGTTCGAACCCTCGATCACCGCCCGAGTCAGCGCCGAGGTGGCCCCGGTGAAAGCGAGGATCTGCGAGAAGGTGCCCGAGCAGCAGATGATGAAGAGGATCATCGCCGAGAACTTCAGCGACTCCATGAAGGCCGCGAAGAAGTTAGCCAGCGTCAGACAGCGGTAGGCCACGGCGGCAAGAAACGAGGCCAGCACACCGATGGCCGCAGCCTCGGTCGGGGTCGCGAAACCACCGAGGATCGCCACCACCACCGCGAGGAAGATCAGCATCAGCGGCAGCACGTTGCGCAGCACCGGGCCGACCCGCTCGCGGAAGGGCACCCGTTCGCTCTCGGGCTCCATCGGCGCGAGGCTCGGGTTCAGGCTGCAGCGGATCATGATGTAGGCGAGAAAGGCGATCATCATCATGATGCCGGGAATGATCCCCGAGATCAGCAGTTCGTTGATCGAGATCTTGGCAAGGCTGCCGAGGATCACTGCCAGCGCCGAGGGCGGGATCAGGACGGCGATGCCGCCGACCGCCGTGGCCGGACCGATGGAGAGCGCGTTGGAATAGCCCAGCGCGCGCATCTCGGGCAGCAGGGTCCGCCCGACGATGGCGGCGTTGGCGACGGACGACCCGGAGAGGGCGGCGAAACTCGTCCCGCCCAGCACCGCCACGACCGACAGCCGCCCGGGCACCCGCGAGATCAGCTTGTCGATGGCCTCGATCGAGCGCTTGGCCATGCCCGTCTGCAACATGATCTCGCCCATCAGCACGAACAGCGGGATCGGAGCCATCGAGTAGCTGGCCACCGAGGGGCGCAGGTTGCGGATCATCTGGATGATCCCGATCTCGCCCCCGAAAAAGACGATCGCCCCGATGAGGTTGGCGGTCATGAAGGCCATCACGACCGGAAGGCCGAGCATGATCAGCACGATCACGCTGCCCAGCATGACGCTCAGCGCCAGGATCCATTCCATCCGGTTATTCCTTCGCAGTCTCGTAGGTGGGCGGTGCGTCCGGGTCAGCCAGGACCAGGTCCCTGGCAAAGCCCACCGCGAGCAGCAGGAACGCCACGGGCGCCTGCCATTGCAGGTACCATTCCGGGAAAATCAGCTCGCCAAAGATCAGTTCGTCGCGCTCGACAGAGACGAAGAAGTTGTCGAAGGCGTAGTAGGTCAGGATCGCGCAGACCACGGTGCAGACCGTCAGCGTGAACAGCTCGAGAATGTAGCGCGCGCGTGGCGGCAACGCCTCGGGCAGGACCATCACCCGGACGTGGGCCCGGTGATACTGGATCCAAGGTGCCGCCAGCATCGCAATGGCGTAGATGCTCGCCTCGGCGAAATCGACCAGCCCGTAGATGGATGGCATCCCGAGCGCCCTGAGGAAGACCTCCAGCGCGATGCCGGCGGTGATCAGGAAGAAGAGGATGACGGCGATGATCGCCAGCAGGTAAATGAGACCGACATAGCCGGTCTCAAGGGTCTTCATTGCTTGCTTCATGGCACAGTGCCCTACCCAGACAGGTATGTGTTCCCGTTACTTCTGGAACATCTCGCGCAGCTTGGCAGTGCCGTCCGCGTCGATCTTTGCCATTTCACCCCAATAGGTGTCGCCCGCCTGCTTCGCGAACTCCGGTCCAGCGTCGAAGGAGACGATGCCCGCCTCGTCCTGCACCTTCTTGTTCAGCGCGTCCTTCTCGGCGTTGAACTTCGGCAGCTCCTCGTCCAGCCAAGCTGCCGCGTCTTCCAGAACCTTGCGTTCCTCGTCGCTCAGCCCGGCCCAGGTATCGCCGTTCACCAGGATGTTGATGGTCACGTTGTAGAAACCGGGGTCGATGCGGACCTTGGTGTACTTGTCCCAGCCGAGGTCCTGGATGCCCCAGAACGGCCAGCCGTAGCCGTCGACCACGCCGCGCTCCAGCGCGGTGAAGGTTTCCGGCACCGGGGTGTTGGTGGTGCGCAGGCCGAGGTTCTCGAAGAACACGGTATAGAGCGGCGAACTGCGTACGCGCATGCCCTTCAGGTCGTCGAGCGAGCTGATTTCCTTGTTGAGGTAGATGTGGAATCCGACGCCGTCCCCGTAGGTGGTCAGCAGGTAGGAGCCCAGCTGGTCCATGGTCATCTGGCGCAGGTACTCGTAGGCACCGCTTTCGCGCTGCTCGGCCACGGGCACGTCCGAAATGTCCTGTGCGTTGCCCAGCGGAACCTGCTGCTTGTAGAGCGACGGCGGGATCGCCGCGATGTCGAGGAGGCCGCTGCGCAGCGCGTTGGACTGCTCCACCGCCGGGATCGCGTCAGGCCCGACGAGGTTGATCTGCAGAACGCCCTTGCCGATCTCGTTGACCTTGTCGGCGAAGAGGACGGCAGGCTCGGCAAATGCCAGCTGCGTGGGCAGGAAGACAGCTGCCTTCAGGGTCCTTTCGGCCATGGCCGAGGCAGGCGAGAATACGGTTGCTGTCAGCGCAAGCGCCGCAGAAATCGCGGTCATTCGTGTAAACATTGGCTACCTCCTTGTGGGATCGTTTTTCATTACCAAGAACGCTAGCAGAGGTATTTCGTATGTAAATGAAAATGTTTTAGCCTTAAAACATGCAGCCTTTTTTGCCTTCATTTGCCTCAGAAGCGATCAAACCCGAACCAGATTCGGGTTAAATTCCATGACAATTCATACAATATCACCTGGCGTGACCGGAATCGCCTGCCCCGGTCGCGACTCGGTCCCGCGCCGGGTGATGCCGCCCGAGCGCATCGGCGACGGTTCCCGAGTGATCCGATTTACAACCCGCCTCGTAATCCGGTTATGTTGACACGGACCAGAGATCTCACGGCCCAGAAACCTCCCGCGCCGCGACGGTCCGGGAGTGAGAGAGTGAACGTGTCGCAGAACAAGTCGGACCTGTCACAGCAGACCATCTGGATGCTCGCCGTGCGTGATAATCGCGACCGGCAGGCGTTCGCCGCCCTGTTCGATCACTTCGCCCCCCGCCTCAAGGGGTTCATCATGCGCTCCGGCACCTCGTCGGAGCGCGCGGAGGAAATCGTGCAGGACGTCATGCTGACCATCTGGCGCAAGGCGGCGACCTTCGATCCGCACCGCGCACAGGTGTCGGGATGGATTTACCAGATCGCCCGCAACCGGCAGATCGACATCCTCAGAAAAGAAAACCGGCCGCTTCCGGAAGAGCTGAAGGAGGAGCCGGGCCAGGAGCCCGACGCGAGCCAGCTGCTCGCCCTCCAGCAGGAAGCGGACAAACTGAAGCAAGCCCTCGCAAAGCTCAGCGACGAGCAGCGCGAGATGATCGAGAAAGCCTATCTCGGCGAGCTGACCCATCAGGAGATCAGCACCCAGTCCGGCCTCCCGCTGGGCACCATCAAGTCAAGGATACGCCTTGGCCTGGACCGCCTGAGATACGAGCTGAAAGACCTGCAAGAATGAGCAAGATCGTACATCATATCCCCGAAGACATGCTGGCCGCCTATGCCGCCGGTACCCTGCCCCACGGCTTTGCCGTGGTCGTTGCCGCCCACGTATCGCTTTGCCCCGACTGCCGCGCCGCGCTCGAGGCGCATCACGCGGCAGGCGGTGTCCTCCTCGAAAGCGCCGGATCCGTCTCCGTGTCGGACAGGTTGAAGGCCGACCTCCTCTCGCGCCTTGACGAGCCCTTCACGCCCGAGCCGGTCTACGAGCGGTGCGGCGCCTATCCGGGCCCGGTGGTTCAGGCCCTCAAGGGCCGGGCGCCCCGTTGGAAATCGCTGGGCATGGGCGTGCGTCAGGACATCCTCTCGAACGATGCGGAAAGCTCGGTGCGCCTGCTCTACATTCCGGGCGGTCAGGCCGTACCCGATCACAGCCACCACGGGCTGGAACTGACGCTGGTGCTGCAGGGCAGTTTCCACGACGAAACCGGGCGCTTTGGCGTGGGCGATCTCGAAATCGCCGACGACACGCTTGAACATACGCCGATCGCCGACGAGGGCGAGCCCTGCATCTGCCTTGCCGCCACCGACGCGCCCCTGCGGTTCCGCGCTCTGGTGCCGCGACTGCTGCAACCCTTCTTCCGGATCTGAGGGATCAGCCCCCGCGATAGACGAGGATGTCGGGCAGGTAATCCAGCAGACGGATCGCCCAGGAGAACGGGGCCGGGAAATCGGTGCGGAACCGCTTCCGGCCCATCGCCTTCAACACCCGCGCTGCGGCCTCCTCGGGCTCCATCAGCATGGGCATCCTAAAGCTGTTCTTCTCGGTCAGGCGGGTGCGGATGAACCCCGGATTCACGACCCGGACCGTGACGCCGCTGCCGCGCAGGTCGTGGCGCATGGTTTCGGCAATGCTGACCACCCCCGCCTTGCTGGCGCTGTAGCCGACCGAGGCGGGCAGGCCGCTGTACCCGGCCAGCGAACCGACAAGGGTGATGTCGCCCTGCTCCGCCCGCACGAGGCGCGGCACCACCTCGCCCAACACCCGCATCGCACCCATGAAGTTGACCTCGCACATGGTCAGGGCCGCATCGCTCTGCCACTCCGTGGCGCGCATCGGCTCGTAGGCCCCGGCATTGTAGATCAGGCCGTCGATCTCGCCGGCCTTTGCCGCGGCGGTTCGAACCGCCTTGAGGTCGGTCACGTCCAGCGGGATGACCTCCGCGCCGCCCAGTTCGTCGGCAAGGCTCCGCAACCTGTCCTCGCTCCGTGCCGAAAGGATCAGCCGCGCGCCCTCGGCCGCCAGCAGTTTCGCCAGTTCGCGGCCAAGCCCCTCGCTCGCGCCGACCAGCCAGTAGGTCTTGCCCGAGAAGGTCATTCGCCCGGCACCCGCAGCCTGTCGTTGCCCGAGAGCAACCGCTCCGGCGCGGGCTGACGGCGCAAGAAGGGCGCGCGCTTGGTCCAGAGGACCAGAGCCTGCCAGTGGATCAGGGCCAGCACGCGGGCACCGCCGAACGGCCTGCGGACGGCAGCCCAGAGCAGCGACCCATCGCTCGCCGCGCGCCTTGGCCCCGCCAATGTCGCGATCACCCCCTGCGTGCCGTTCTCATAGGCGATGCGGATGCGCACGGCGCTGTCGGTCAGGTCGAAGTTGAAGTGGTACTGCCCGGCGACAGTCTGGAACGGGGAAACATGCATCAGCTTCTCCGCCGACAGCCGGTCCGCCGCAAGGATCGGCCGGAAATCCGGATGCGCGCAGAAATAACAGTGGCGCTGGCCAAAGGTGCTGTTCACCTCGGCGACGAAGGCGCGGTGTGTGCCGTCGATCACGGCAATCCAGAAGCTCACCGGGTTGAAGCGGAACCACAGCAGGTCCGGCTGGGTCAGGAGCAGCAACTGCGCCTGATCGACCGGGAAGCCGCGCTCGGCCAGTACCGCGCGGAACCACGCCACGCCCTGCCCCTCATCGCGCGGGCCACCGTGGCGCTCGTCGCGCAGGGACCAGAGGTTGAAGCGGTTGCGCGAGAACAGCCGGGGCCGCGCCGGGCCAAGATCGCTCAGCACGTAATCGACCCCGTAGCGGAAGGCGTTCTTCACGGCGCCGCGCCGGGCATGATGGGTGGTGGCCTGGATGTGATCTAGCATGGTGTCCCTGATACGGGGCGGCGCGCGAAACGGATCACCCCCGGCGCATCACATAGCGCCTTTGATGCGCCCGGACAGGTCGCCGCACACATCCCGGAACTATCTGACATCCCTGAATGATCCGAAACGCCCGGCGCCGCGTAGTCTCCACGAATGCAGAAAGACAGAGGACGACATGTTCGACCAGACACAGGGACCGCGCAAGAGGATCGCCATCGTCGGCGGGGGCATCTCGGGCCTCTCCGCCGCCTACTACCTGTCCCCCCGCCACGACGTGACCCTCTACGAAGCCGCGCCGCGCCTTGGCGGACATGCGCGGACCGTGGTCGCGGGGCTGCGCGGCGACCAGCCGGTCGATACCGGGTTCATCGTCTTCAACTATGCAACCTATCCCTATCTCACCCGGCTGTTCCGCGACCTCGACGTCCCGGTGATCAAGTCCGAAATGAGCTTTGGCGCCAGCATCGACGGCGGCCGGATCGAGTACAGCCTGAACTCGCTGCGCGCGATGACTGCCCAGAGGCGCAACCTGCTGCGCCCGCAGTTCTATGGCATGATCGCCGACATCCTGCGCTTTGGCCGTGACGCCGAGACAGCAGCGCGCGACGACGAGGTGACAATCGGCGAACTCGTCGCCGAACTCGGCCTCGGGCGCTGGTTCCGCGATCATTACCTGATGCCCATGTGCGGCGCGATCTGGTCGACTCCGACCGGCAGCGTCGACCGCTTTCCCGCCCGCTCGCTTGTCCGCTTCTTCCGCAACCACGGGCTGCTGGCGGGTGTCGGCACCCACCAGTGGTGGACGGTGCGCGGTGGCAGCATCGAGTACGTCCGCCGGCTGGAGGCCGCGCTGGTCGCCCGTGGCTGTACCCTGCGCCCGGGTACGCCGGTGCGAACCGTCGAACGTGACGCGCTCGGGGTGACCGTCCGCGCCGATCACTGCGAAGCCGAAAGCTTCGACGAGATCATCCTCGCCTGCCACTCCGACCAGTCGCTCGCCCTCCTTGGCGGCGGCGCCACAGGGGAGGAGTGCCGCGCGCTCGGCGCCATCCGCTACCAGCCCAACCGTGCCGTGCTGCACCGGGACGCCGGGCAGATGCCGCTGCGCCGCGATTGCTGGTCCAGCTGGAGCTATCGCTCGCAGCAGGGCGGCATCGGCATCACCTACTGGATGAACCGGCTGCAGGACATTCCCGAATCCGACCCGCTCTTCGTCACCCTCAATCCCACCGCCACGATCCCGGACGAGGCGATCTACGACGAGGTGGATTTCACGCACCCGGTGTTCGACCGAGGCGCCATCGCCGCCCAGTCCGCCATCCGCGACATGCAGGGCCGCAACCGCACCTGGTTCGCCGGTGCCTACAACCGCCACGGCTTTCACGAGGACGGTATCGCCAGCGCGATGCGGATCGTGCGCGCCCTCAACAGCCCCAACGCCTTCGGAGACCGCGAAGATGAACTTGACCCACAAAGCCCTGAAATCGCAGTTCCTCTCAACCTGCGAGCGTCTGCGTGAGGGCCAGCTGACCCTGCGCACCCCCGAGGGCGAGCGCTACGAGTTCGGCACCTCGGGCCCCGAGGCGGAGCTGAACATCAACGACTGGGCGACCGTCTCGGCCCTTGCGTCGAACGGTCAGGTCGGGCTGGGCGAGGCCTATGTGCAGGGCATGTGGGACACGCCCTCGGTCGAGGGGCTGGTGACCCTCGCCCTGCGCAACCGCGACCTGCTGAACCACTACGACAAGGCGGGGGTGATGCAGACCGCCAAGTTCCGCCTTGTCGACACCATGCTGCGCGCCAACTCGCGGCGCGGGGCT
>ENA-OWNT01005538-OWNT01005538.1-seawater-metagenome-genome-assembly--contig:-NODE-5538-length-10364-cov-3.694760_pt1 | contig 10364 bp, 6 predicted proteins | sample MGYA00238136_ERZ651165 | MGnify/ENA primary metagenome ERZ651165 (study PRJEB26861, sample SAMN08777766) | seawater metagenome | isolation source: coastal seawater | place: USA: Florida | collected...
ATTCCCGAACGTAGATACAATCGCTCTGCAGTGTACTGTCATAAGAATGCTCTATTCAAGGGAATTCCATTGTTTGGGCTGGGTCGGGGAGTGGGCGTTATTGCCCGTTTATAGATATATAACACTGCGGTGTTTGTAGGTGAAGAAGACATGTTTCTGGATACGGGAATTTACTAATATTGGCAGTGGGAGTGGGAGTCGAGTCAGCAATGCACGTGGGTTGGCAGTGGCAGCTGGTCCGTCGTGGTCTATGACATCATCATTCATCATCATTCATCATTCATCGTTGTCGTTGCATGTTGCATCTTAGTCCAATTCATTTCACTGCACTGGCAGCTTGGCTGGACAAGTGAAGTCAGCAAGATGCAGTGGTTGCGGTGGTTGCGGTGCACGGGCATGCGTATTTTATTACCGGGACTCTGGTCCGGGGCTTCGACCTGTGCTGTGGGTGCTGCGCATCCACGCCATGTCATTTCGTGTCATCGCGGCGGGTCGTCATTTAAGTAAAGGCGTCCGAGCTTAAAAAAGCTCTGCTCGTTCCATTTTGTTCCATCTACACAGGTTTAAGGATGGATGCCGTTGCCGACTCGCTGCCTTCACGATTCACTTCACTTACCGGCTTTTAATCATGCGTCGAAACAGACATTGAAAGTCTTCGGTTTGCGCGTTAACAGTTCTCGAATTAGCAACGGACCTGGGTAGTCACTTTGATTCTACGCACTGGTCTGACAGTGTTACTCACTTACTCACTGTCAAAGCATTCTCTCAGCTAATTACGCTGGCCTGTGGAACATTATTTGCCACACTGCGACATACAAGGGGGCGACGTGTTGTGGGGTTGCGGACAATCATGTAGGAGATGTTGAGTCATGGTTGTTGATTTGATGGCTCGAATTGCGGGTTATTTAGTGCTGCCAGCTTGGTCGAGCAGTGCTGATAAGGACGGCTCCTTGTAAGTGTTGGTATACATCCCTTGAGTGCTTGAAATCGAACTGAGGCTATCGCTTCGCGAACGCGATAGTCGCGGAACACTGGGGTCACCTGCTCCAAACCCACCCATTGACAACGCAGATTGATTCGGCGAAGGCTGCCGAGGTTTGCGGGAGCTGAGCGTCCCTCTGGTTTTGCGCACATGCCGGCACAGAGCTCCAAGTGACAACACCCCTCGTGTCTTTTTCGGCACAGATTTCGGGGCGGCTAACCGTTCAGCGTCTTCCTGGGGCACCTTCGTCGCAGACATTGGATTCGCTGCCGCCGTGTCTGTGCTAGTGCCAGTTGCAGGAGCAGCATCACTAGACTGCTTAAATTGACTCGTAAACTCTCGCGCAATCAACCGTGCCGGCGTAACACTCGTCGACAGTGTCGTTCCCGGAAGTGGTGAATTAAATAGTTTTTTCGCCACGCTGGTTGGCTTGTCAGGTGCCGCCGGTGGTACGCGAGGAATAGCGAGTGCGTCATCGAGTTCAATCGAGCCAGTTTTCTTAGCTGGGTGGTCCTTGCTATTGGATTCCCTCGTGCTCGATCGTTTTCTTTTTTTGCCACTGGCGCTGTCACTGTGGCTCTCACTGTCACTGCTGCTGCTGCTGCTGCTGTCGCTGTCACTGTCACTGTCACTGTCACTGTCACTGTCACTGTCGCTGTCGCTGTCGCTGTCGCTGTCGCTGTCGCTGTCGCTGTCACTGTCACTGTCACTGCCGCTGCCGCTGCCGCTGCCGCTGTCGCTGTCGCTGTCACTGTCACTGTCGCTGCTGCTGCCGCTGCCGCTGCCGCTGCCGCTGTCACTATCGCTGTCACTGTCACCGTCACTGTCACTGTCGTCATCGCTACTACTGCCACTATTGTTGGCACTTCCACTGTTGTCTCCATTTTCTCCATCAGCTGTTGTGTTGCTGATTTCGCAGCTGGCTTTGTCGCCAGCAGTGTTGCCTTTGTCTTTGTCTCCAGCAGTGTTGCCTTTGTCTTTGTCTCCAGCAGTGTCGCCTTTGTCTCCAGCAGTGTCGCCTTTGTCTCCAGCAGTGTCGCCTTTGTCTCCAGTAGTATCGCCTCTGTCTCCGACAGTGTCGTCCTTGGCGCTACTTTGAGTGCCCTCTTCATCGGCACTGGTGCGAAAAACTCCATGATTGTGAGGGGGCGGAGTAACCGCCGTTGTGCTTGCGCTGGCAGTGGGAGCACCACGGTCAATGACCTTGACCTCGCTTGAAGACAGCCTGATGACGTCAACTGGGGAAGACGCTGGTTGTGATTCCAAAGATGAAATGATGCTGCCCGTCGTAGTTGAGGTGTCATTCTTGTCACTGCCTTGATCTGCACTGAACGTTTTGTCCACGTTTGCGCTTTGGAGTGGCGGCGTTTGTGCGCGCTTGCGTGTTTTACCACTGCCACTGCTGCTACCATTGTCGCTACTGCTGTCGCTGTCGCTGCTGCTGCCGTTGTCGCTGTCGCTGTCGCTGTCGCTGTCGCTGTCGCTGTCACTGTCACTGCTGCTGCCGTTGTCGCTGTCGTTGTCGCTGTCGCTGTCGCTGCTGCTACCGCTGCTGCTGCTATCGCTGCTGCTGCTATTGCTGCTGCTATTGCTGCTGCTGCTACCGCTCTTGCTCTTGCTGCCGCTGCTTTTGTTGCTGTCGCTGTCACTGTCACTGCCCCCCTTTGCACTACCGCTGCTACTGCTGGCGCTGCTGCTGTTGCTGACAACGGCAGCTCCTCTGCGATTACTGCCCTTGCTAATAATTGGACTTTCAGGTTGAGTTTCATTGCTAGGACGATCAATGCTACCTCCATTGGGATCACTGCCAGTGAAGCCCACATGGTCATTCGGGGTATTGACTTTGTCACTCACAGACACGGAGCCGACCTTGGAATTTTCATTGAGATCGGACGCACCAACATGCTCTGTTACGTCGCCGTGGTCAAGATCCTCACTAAGTTGGGGAAGTGCAACGGGAGAGGGCACTGAAGCGGGCCGGCTACTTTTGTTAGTGTTGCTGGCAGAAGAAATCGCTGTGCTTGACGTCTCCCCTAATTTGTGTTTCCCAATGATAACATCATCCCTGGTGGCAGTTTCGTGACTTTGTATACTCTCTGAACGGTCTGTAGCCACGGACACGCGTGCAGACGAAACTGGTTCACTCAGATTCTGGGATGAATCCGTGGGGAGCCCCTGTGAACGAGCAATGCCTTGCGTGTTGCCTGATCTGATCCGCGACAGCACAACATCAGCCTTCAAATGCGACAGCCGAAGGACAGGCTGCGCGAACAAAAAACTCCTGCCCGACGAAGGCCCCGACATCGCCTTGCGCGTTTCGCCCTCGATACTTTCCAGTTTTTCAGTTCTGTCTTTAATGACGACAAAATCTAACATGACATCAGTTTCATTGAACACCATGTCCATGCCATTGTTCAATAATGGAAAGGTGAGCAAAGATAGCCGGAGAGCAGCAGTGTTGCTCCCCATAGTACAGTGCAACTCGACAACAACGCGTTAACGGTACAACGGCGCAACAACGCAATGCTGCATCTACGCACAATGCAACCACGCACCAAAACAGCCAGACAATTAGAAAACAAGACAACGGCAACGACAGGCCCCCACACCGCACCACCACAACGGCGACGGCGGCGACGGCGGCAGTACAACACCGGAAACGAACGACGACGACGTCAAAACGTTCCACCGCCTCGACAGCGTTTTCGTTCCTTCGTTCCTTCGTTCGTGTGTGCGGGTGTGCGTGCGTTGGCCGCCGTGGCCGGTGCGCCAGCTGTCGGCCGTCGACCGTCGACCGTCGGCGTTCGCATGGTAAACCCCTTCAACGCTGTCACACGTTCTTCCTCCATTCGTACCACCCCTGGACGCTGTCATTGTGTTCGACTCCAGTCAGGATTTTGAAAAGCGAACCGAAGGCACCGAAGGGCCAATTAGCGAATATTCCCGCAAACGGATATGTGTTCGGGGTGCAGAGTGCGTTGAATGTGTGGTGAAGGGTATCTTGATGTGGTATTGTACACAAGTGGAGGGATTGTGTGACACCGGTCTGTCTGTCTGTCTGTGGAAAGGCGGGAAGTCTGTCTGTCTGTGGAAAGGCGGGAAGGTTCGTTCGTTTGTTCGTTCGTTCGTCCGTTTGTTCGTTCGTCCGTTTGTTCGTTCGCCCGTTTGTTCGTTCCTTCGTCCGTTTTGATCGTTCCTTCCTTCGTTGATCGTTCGTTCGCTCGCTCGCTCGATCGATCCTTGCTTGCTTCGTTCCTTCCTTCCTTCCTTCCTTTGCCGGCGTTCGCCCGGCTGATCCCTCGATCATTGGATTGTTGGATGTTTGGATCATTGGACTCTCGTGGATCGGATGGAGGATCTACTTGGAATGGCAACCACCGGAGCGGGTCGTGAGGAGTAGCATGCAAACCGAGTCGAGAAAACTGAGTGGGATGGTTGGCTCAGGTGTGCTTGCGTTGACCGCGCAGGATCGCGTTCCTGTGTCTCGGTTGCATGTGATTTGGCTTGGAGGGGTGTACCGTCTTGGAAAACATAACCGCTCGACTGCGTAATTGTTAAGTTGGTGAGGCGCGTGGCCATTGAACAGCGACAAGCGAAAAAGTGCAGTTTTGGTTCAGAACAAAGTCGGTTCTGTGGCGAATTACTGGCCTCGAACGGTGCAGAGCGCACTCACGAGGACAGAATAGGTATGCCAAGGTAACATGAGAACAACAGGTGTTTGAATGGCCAAGTCGTGATTGCCATGGACTCAGAAACCTCCAACGCAACGACTGTGGGCCGCCCTCGCGGAAGTGCGGGCACCCAGCGACGCGGTGTGGCCGTTGAAGATGCCTTCCCTAGAAATGGAAGTCCTACTCCCATGTCCAAAACCCCAGTGCCGTCGAAGCCCCAGCAATCATCCCCACAACAAACGACGTCTCTCCACGGGGCAGAGGCACCGTTGGATGTTGTGAACGCGCTGGACGATCTCCTCAAGCGCGGAGACAGTCTACGTACGAAAATGTCGCATGCGTTGTCCGGTGCCCCTCATATGGCACCAGATACAAACGAATTTAGTGGTCATTATTCGCCTGTGGAGCACTCTTCTCGAGCAGATCCATCGGTTTCGTCTCATTCCAGCATTCTCAATGACGGCGCGCCGCGCGCAGACGGACAATTTCGGATGCCAACGATCGTGAATGAATTGCAAGGCCGCCGTGACCATGTCGGCGAACTCGTCAATTCAATTTTGCCAGATGCCAGCAGCTTCCCTGACGTTGATCCACAGGACCTGGTGCGGGTTTACGCCATCCAGTGTACCATTCATGAGTTGAATCTGTCCATGCCAAGCGCGCTAATGAGTCAAATGCAATCGGCGGTCGCCAAAAAGGGTAGCGGACACTCAGAGCGTTGGACACTAGTGTACCAGCTGCCCGTCACCTCACCCGTTGGAGCAGTGTCCATCGAAAGCTTTACCATTCCTCTCAACGGATCCCGACTGTTCGAATGCAGTGGCATTGGTTCTTCCTTTAACATTCGACTGGATCTTGATACCGTAAAAGTTCACCCTTTGCTCTTCGATGCGCCCATGGCGCGGGCCTGGGCGTCTGGTACAATGTCTTTTGAACTACGCCTTGGGCGAAAGGCTGTCTGCCTTGGCGGGGTCGACCTCCAGCAGTGCATTGCCGCTAGCTCGTCGGCCGCTCAGTCGCGCAAAGACGACAGCTCCACTGCAGCCCATTCTATCGTCGTTCCTCTTGTAGAAGCAGAGGAATTGCGCAACCAAGCAAAGGACTCCAGGACCAGCCCGAGCTATGCGCGACGACGTAACATTGCTGGGTACACGTCGCGAAAACACTCGCAAGGGGTCATGGCTTCTGTCACCACAAGCACCACGCTTCTAAAGCAGAGCTATGTGATGCCCGTTTCCACTGGCGTCGCGGTGAACCCACAGCAATCAGCATCGCAATCTGTCAAATCAGGAACTACCAACGAGAAGACTGCACCGCAGAGCCGCGAACAGCCTCACAGTAAACCGCAGCCGAAGCGACAGCACAACGTGACAATCGCCGACAAGCATTTGCCTCTTTTTCTGCAAGTGCACGTCAAGGAAGTCCGCACCACCTCCAGCACAGCCACTGGCCAGTGCTTGACGCTTGCCACGACATACACCCCCTTCACATGCGACCACATTAATCCGACGGAGTCATTTCAGTTCGATTCCAAAGTCGAGGTGCTCACTTGCCGATCGAGTGAATTCACCGCATTCGATGTGAACGATAAACGCACATTTCCGTGTGGAATATTGCCCCTGACAAGGACTCAACGTAAACATTTCGTGAAGGGGTTCATGATATTCGAATTCTCTACTCGTGATGACACGAGCGGTAGCGACATATTTATCGGTCTTGCGAAGATTCACTTGAAGCCCTTCTATCAAGCTATGAGGGAGTGGGTGATGGGCCTGAAAACGATGTCGGACGAACAAATTCAAACGGCGAACCCGTGCGTTGCAGTTGTTGCTCGTCGATGTGTGCACAGTCACTAACGAAGTTGCATGTGCCAATATTTGCTAGGGTCTTCCCAATTGATACGCGCGTGGTCATCACTGACCCGGTGACAGGCGAGAGAACAGGTTTTACCCATATTACGTTGGGAGCCGGCACGAAAGCACAATGGGCAAATTTGCTTCGACAACAATCTGCGGCGAAGAAGATACAACGCGGGATTCGGAACGGAGTGTCCGACTCGCCACATGATAGTCGCTCAGAAGAGCTTGGGGAACGAGCGAAGGCGGCTAAAACCAAGGCCAATGAGCAGGCAAAACTTGCAGCGCGATTCTCACAGTCTGCTCTGCTAGTCTCCGTTCGCACTGCTGCTCCGCAGCTTGTCCAAAGAACCGCGTCTGCCCAGGTGCAGTGTGCTGACGGTTTTTACATCAAGTACGAACTCCCTCGTGGCGATTCAGAAAGCGGGGGTCCATCTTTTCTGTGGTGGGACGCGGAACCGGGTCTCAGCTCAAAGGCGCAGCACATCTTTAACCACACCACGATCCGTCCAGACTTGGCAGATGTTGAGTTCCAAATTTTGGGCTACAACTCCATGAACGTCGAACAGGCCCCTAGCGTTGTGTTGGGGCGGTTTGTTGTCCCGTGGAAAGCTTTTTACACTGCTATTTGCACGAGACAGTATTCATGCACCATCAGAGCAAACATGCATTGGGAACGCACGGTCATGGCACAGGGACCAAACGAGTTTCTGCCAGGGTCGTTAGAACTGCATTTCTCGTTCCAATCCCTCCCTTCGCCAGAAGCACCGCCCTCACTTTGTCCCGGGAATTCAGCAGTAAACATTCGAGTTCATGGCGTGGACTTGGATTGGACAAGTGTCATGGAAGCTTGGGATCGAATTGTTGGCAGTAAAAAGACGCCAGCGGGAGCTTTCCTTCGGTTTCACTTCTGGGACTGCACGGGTGAATCGCAGGTCGGCGACCACAATGAATGGACCTGCCACCGCACAAAGGTCTTGAGTTTGCAAGGCCTAGTTGAAAGTGGTTTCGAAGTCATCATCCCTATTGTCCTTGATGTGGATTTCATCCAATACATCAATTCTGAAGATTCACTGCTACGTTTCGATTTGTGCATGGTCGAGGACACTCCTTCGTCCGATGTGGAGCCCGAACCATTCTTCATCGGTTCTTCGCTCTTCGATTTGGCAGCGTTATTGTCATTAGAGGCCGGTATCAAACGAGTCGAGCCCATCATAGCCGCAATTGACGGCGAATCGTCGTCAAGTATAAACGTTGGACAAATCGAAGCGGAGGTTGCGCTTCGCCGCGAAAGAGCGCCCTCAGCTGTTGCATTGTACGATCAAGAACTGCACGTGAGACCTGTCCGACCAAAGTTGGCGGTTCTAGATGCCAACAGCCGACCCATTCGACCCTCTGTCAATGTCGCGGAGCACCCAATGGCGAAACCGCAGTCCTCCCAGGATGTCGTGGAGAAATTGCAAGCTGCTATCGAAGAAGAATGGTTGAAGGACGATGGAGAATTTGGTAAGATATTACAGAAATGGAACGAGGACGACGACGAAGGTGACAAAACACATGTGGCCAAGTCGGTTAGCTTCGCCGATTTCGATGACGACGATGAGGACGCATCAGCGGGCAACCATCACGGCGCACAACGTGACATCCCGTCCGCAGTCAAGTCGGACACTGACGTGGCCGACGAGACTCCAAACAGTGCTCTCAATGAAGTTGCACACGACGAGCAACCACATGAAGAAGGTCGTGATACCTATTCCCAGCCATTGCCTACACCCAATGTCGAGGCTGAGACGTCTGGCACAATTCCAACCAATCATCATGTCGTTATTGACCATTGTGAATTGGTATTTTCTCACGAACGAGTGCCACCGCCTGGAGCGGGGTTCTTTCTGACACATGGATGGCGCGGAGCTGGAAGCGGCGACGCCAGCTCCATTGAGTCCGCTGTGCTGTCTGAAGATCTGCTTGTTGTGGGACGTGGAACAATGGGGCAATCACCATCTGTATCTTTCACGACCGACGGGCTTGTGAGGTGTGTCACTCAACCTCAACTACAGTGACATAAAGTGTTTCATGCAACGTTTTGACTCTCATTTGTGCTTGCTTGTGACTGTTTTCCTAGAATCCCCGTGCCACCTCCGTCGGAACTGCGTAACACTAAGCTCGTGGTGTGCGTGTGGAGCGGCGCCTGCACGCAAAAGCCACCCCATCGTGTGATGGATGGGTCATCGCTTGTCGGCGTTGCATGCATTGACATGTTCCCGCTGACCAAGGAGGGCTGGGGCGACATTGATGGATGGTACTACATCCACGATTCGGTTGATGGTCCTGGATTTCGTTTCTCAGATGCACTGCGGGTGGGGCGACTGCAGCTACAGGCAATAGACCTTGAGAGGCAGGCAGACGATGCGATTGCGGAGCTCCATGTTCACGTGTCGCCAGCAGACGGCAGCGACCTCGTCTATAAGAGTGCGCCCGTGACGCGTTTGCCGGAAGGCAAGCCGCAGGACATTGAGACGCAAAACCCAAACGCCACGGTCACAGCGCACGACTTGGCAAACGACAGCCCAAGCACCGACTTCGACGGAGGTATTCCGGTCGACTTGGACGACTCATCGCTGTCGGAGCAGCTGTCGCAGAACTTAGAAGAGCTTGAAGAATTGATGTCAAGAACCTTGCGGTTGCATGATCACGACGACAATTCCGATGACATTCGTTCGAGTGACGCAGCTCCTGCTGCCCAACTCCATGACAACAGCGTCAACATGACACCGGCGACTGTTGATGATGCGCCGCGACCGAATATTGGCACCGCCCGTGCAGAGGAAATCCCAGATGACGCAGCCGAGCCAATTGGCAACGTCAAAGAAGCACCATTGCGACAGTCGTGGGAGCAAAAGTTTCGGGAGCTATGTTTCGAAGATTTGGACAATGTTGATTCCGACCCAGATGACACGGATTACCCGTCACCCCGAACTCCTCCTCGCGCCTCCGCCCGTTCCGCGGAGGACAAGGAAACTGCGAGAATTGCAAAAATTCTCAGTCCTGGATTGGAGAGTAAACTGTAGCGAGAATGAGTGACTGGCCCACGTCGACCAAATTTCGCCTCCCCTGTGAATCGCCAGCGTCGCAGCATACACGTATTCACTCGTGTCTGTTGATACTCGCGCAGTGGCCCCTTTCAATAAAATGAAACATGAAACAAGCATAACGCTGTTGGCAGTCTTAGCATTTATGTGTTGTGTCACAAGCGTCAAGTGTCGCTTTGGGTATGGTGGCCTTCCTTGCTTGAACGTGCTTTGACAGCTGTTGCGAACAAGATTCTTTGAAAAAGCTTGGACACTACGGTCACACTCAGGCTGTTCCCAAGGAGCGCGTACATTTGACGCTGCGTGATGGATGAAGGAAACACAAAATCATGAGGAAATCCGAGAATGTTAGCAACTTCCCGTGGTGAAAAGTATCGAAGCTTCAAAGTTTTCAAATGGTCGAGGCTGCGATCGATGGGATACTCGATTGGGCCGTCGTGAGGCCTAAAACAGTGAATGAATATGCAGTGTCACGTGCACCACTAATTTGGCACGGCTCGATACGCAATTTAAAAACCAACCATGAACACAGAAGCAGAGACCCCGTGCCAATGCCATACTTCGTGTACGCTTTTGTGAAACAGCAGCTTTGCTTGCAACTTGTGTCCACTATGTCTACTGCTTTTCCGCAGCGCGATAACACTTTCTCGTTGACACTGTAACTTTCTAAACTCAAGTGCGCCGGATCGAATCGCACGCCCTTGCTGGCTGCAATATCTTTTGCGCCACCGCCGCCGTCCCAATCTCCGGCATGCTTCCGTTTCGC
>ENA-OWNT01005539-OWNT01005539.1-seawater-metagenome-genome-assembly--contig:-NODE-5539-length-10364-cov-3.227666_pt1 | contig 10364 bp, 18 predicted proteins | sample MGYA00238136_ERZ651165 | MGnify/ENA primary metagenome ERZ651165 (study PRJEB26861, sample SAMN08777766) | seawater metagenome | isolation source: coastal seawater | place: USA: Florida | collected...
CTGATTGGCGATCGCCTGCGCCACCCCCCGCACCGTGGCCGCGTCTGCGTCCGGCTGGTCAAACCGGACGGTCGCCATGCCGTTGCGACGCATCATCCGGGCGCCAGGCCCGAAGAGGGACAGGAGCAGCAACGCGGCCGCGCCGAACAACAGAACCTCGATCGCGTTCTTGAACATCAGGACTCTCCGCGCGTGGAGATCACGGCGCGAACGGCGCAGTCCTTCGCTTCGAGCAGCTTTCGAATTGCGACGGTCGTTTCGGGGCTGTTGGGGGCGCGCAGAGCGGTCGCGTGCGCGAGGTCTGCGAACCCCTTGGAGACTTCGGCCGGGTGCATCGTCAGGACTCCAACAGTTTGAGGATGGCTGCGCGGTCGGACCGCGCGTCTACGTGCTGCGCCACCAGCGCTCGAGCTCGGGGGCGCAGCTGCGCCACGCGGGCGCGAATGTCTGAGAGCGGCCCGCGGAGCACGCGCCAGGCCGTCACCGTGTCCTGCGCCGTCGCCGGGTCGGCCGGCTCCCACGTGGCGAACTCGGACGGGTCTTCCTTGGGCTGGCCTGTCGCCTCGGAGCTCAGCCGCGCGGCGTCCCTGCCGCTCATCCGGCGCCGCCGAGGCTTCCGCTTGTCCCGCGGCTCCACCTCGAACCAGGTACCGCCGGAGTCGCCGGGCACCTCACGGGAGCGCCAGGCGCGGCCGTCGGTCGATCGACCGTCACCGACAGGAGCCGCGCCGACCGTGATCGGCGCGTCGAGGAAGTCTCGCAGCGCTGCCGGCTCGAGCTTGAGCGAGCGGGCCTGAGCCTCCCTGGCGCGGAACGCCCTGTCCCAGAGTCGCGAGACCCCGTCCCACTCGGAGCCGTCGAGGTCCGCTTGTTCGACGTCGACCAGGTCCGAGCCGAGCCGCCCGCGCCAGAGCAACGCGCGGCCCGGGGGGAGTACGGGCACCTGGTCAAGGTGGGGCGAGTCGGGCAACAGGCGCCGCTCGCTGGCGGACAGGTCCGCGCGATGGAGGATGACCGTGTCCACCGAGCCCAGCACGGCGGCGCCCAGGTCGCCCACAGCCTGAGACGCGAACCACAGCGCTAGCCCGCGCTTCCGGCCCTCGCGCACGGTCTGCTCTACGTCGGTCCGCAGAGTGCGACCGGAGACGGCGATCCGGTGCGCCTCGTCGATGAGCACGAAGACCCTCACGCCACCCGACGTCGGCCAGCGCTTCGACTCCCGAGCGATCAACTGAAACAGGACGATCACCAGGCCGGAGCGGAGCGAGGCCGGCACGTGGGACAGGTCCAGGACGCCACCCTCCGCGAGCAGCGCCGAGACGCCTGGGGAGCTTGCCGTTGCATCGGGCCAGAGCCGGTCAAGCCCGGAGAGCCGAGCCTTGACCCGATCGTCTTCGACCATGCCCACGATGTCCCGATGCGTCTTGTCTCCGGCCTGGAGCAGCTCGGACAGCGCGTCGCGAGCCCGGGTGGTCTGGAGATCCCCAAGTCCCCAGGCCGACGCGAACACGGACGCGAGCTCGTCGGCAGCGACTGCGCGAAGTCGGGCGTCCCGCTCGGGCGGAAGAGACAGCAGGTTGAGCGGCCTCCCGAGCCCGAGGACCGGATCGAGCACAGGGAGCCCCAGCGCCCCGGCAGCCGAGGCGTACTCACCTTCGTAGTCAACGACCACCACCGGGACGTCATGGGAGCGCACGCCAGCCAGGAGCCGCCGAGCTGTCTGGGTTTTGCCGGCGCCGCTTCCTCCGGCGATGAACCCATGGGGATTCGCGCGGGCCAGCAGATCCACGACGATCCGCTCCTGCAGCGTTACGCTCGAGCCGAGATAGAGCGGCATTCCGCCGGCAGCTCCGTGCACGTTGCCTCCGATGTCGAGCTGGCCCGGCAAGACCGTTTCGGGACCAGGTCCAGTAACGGGGCGCACCCCACCGCACCAGGCCGCGAGCCGTCCGAGCTCGCGCAATCGCAGCTCTTGATCCGCCCTCCACCCGGTGGCCAGCCTGAGCACCTCGGGCGGAGCCTCGACCAGGCCCGCGAACAGGTCCGGGAGGACTCCGACGGTGATCGCCTTGGTGTCCCCGGCCTCCCAGCGGTAGACCTGTTTCCGGCTCACGCCCCAGAACGAAGCGAACTCGAGCACGGACAGGCCCATCTGGGCACGAAGGGGGGCGACGATGGATGCGGGTGCGCTCATGCGCGGGTCTATGCCACGTTTTCGAGCGCTGCGGACAGCCGAAGCGAGTAGGCAGCCACGTTTCTCGGGCCGTTGTACACCCGCGCGAACCCCTCGACGTCTCCGCGCTTCGCGGCATCCACTGCGGAGGGGTTCCGCTTGAACCAGCGCACCAGCAGGTCATCGGAGACGGCGGCCGGAGAGCTGTAGAAGAACGCGGGTGCTCGCATCGGGTCGTCCTCGAGCTCGAGCAGCGCCCACCCCAGCACCTGCCAGCGCCCCCACGAGGTGGCCTTGATGGCTGCGGCGCCAGCTCCAGCCATCGACCAGGCGCGAGCGAACGCCGCGCGGTTGGTCTGGCTCGGGGTGGTGGAGAACCCTCGGCCGTTGTCGGTGTACGGGATCCGTCCCACGAGGTCCGGCCTGAGCCGGAGGAAGACGTGGGGCTCGAAGCGGATCACGTCGTCAGTGTCGCGGGACTCGACATCGTCCAACGCCTGGAGCCAGCGGAGGGGAACGCCGGTCTCTCGGGAGAGCCGGATCAGACGACGGTCACCCACAGGGCGAGCCGACTGCCGGAACCACAGGGCGGAGACAGCGACAAGGGCCGCGCCGACCAGGAGCCGAGCCACCCAGAGGGGGGAGGGAGCTTTCATCGTTCACCTCAGTTGAACTCAGCGGAGCAGTGGGAGATCGCGAGGCCCGTGAGGGTGACCTCGCCCGGCTGTCCCGCCGAGAACTCCGCGCCTACGCGGTTCAGCTTCGCCAAGGTCCAGGCGGAATCCTCGCCGTCGCTGTCCTCACGCACCGGGCCGACCAGGTCACCAGGGAGCACGAGGCCCTTGGGGGTCAGGTCGGACCACGAGCGTGTTTCGGACGTGGAGTAGCGCGCGAGCGCCCCCATCCCATTCGGGAGCGTCTGGATCCCGATGGTGGAGACGTTGGAGATCGTGACGGCGGAGGGGGAGCCGGTCTGGTTGTTGTCTACGCGGAACTGGTCCGCTCCCGAGATCCGCCCGTAGATGATGCGCCCCCAGTGACCAAGCGGGTCCTCGCCCACGCTGGCCTCCACCACGGAGACATTCTCCGAGGCTGTGAGGCTGAAGGACAGCACCGCGGTCCACCGGTCGTCCGTCGTCGTCGTCAGCGAGTAGTGCGAGGCCAGGCCCGCGATCGTTGGCTCGAACCAGAAGTAGGAGTTGGCGTCGCTTGACGGGTCCACCCGGACACCCGTGGTGCCGTCGGGCCCAAGCTTCGTGTCGGTCCAGTCCCCGGACTCCGCGATGGGCATGGAGAACCCGTCAAGGGTCACCGACGACAGGCCCTCCCAATCGCTGGAAGGCAGGCCAGAGAGATCGACGTTGAGCAGCTCGCGGCAGCCGTAGTAGTTCGTCGCGCCGCTCGCGACCGGAGGGATCTCGACGCCGGCACCACCCGCACGACTGGCATCGGCCGCCGGAAGAGCGACAAGCGCCAGAGCCACCAGCGCCACCGCCGCCGCGACCAGGAGCGCGATCCGAGCCAGGTGCGTAGCGAGGACGCCGACCAGGAGCGGAAGCCGCGCGACGATCGCTCTCATCGATCGCTCCGGAGGTAGACGTGGACCTTGTAGTCCGTGTCTGCCCCGTCGTCCTCGACGCTGACGTAGAGCCCTCCATACGCCGGCGTGTTCAGCGGCAGATCGATCCCGGTTTTGAGCCCGAGATCGTTGTTCGCGGCGATCGTGTGCGCGAGCTCGAAAAGGATCGTGTCCCCGCCGCTCTCGCTCTCGTAGAGGCGCACCGTCACGGTCAGCGATCCATCGGTGCCGCCGTAGCGGACGATCCGGTAGCCGTGCAGGACGGCTGTGTTGGGGACGGATGCCCCACCCTGCAACGTGACCGGGGTCGCGTCGGACTCGGAGCCCGCGACGTTGTCAAAGACCAGCTCCGCGGAGACGCGGTCGGCCTTGGGGTTGGCGGGGTTGCTCCCCAGGAGGAAGAGCGCGCAGCAGGCTACGAGGAGCAGCCGCAACGCCTGGTGTGCGATTCGCATGGGTGGGTCCTCGCTCCTACGTGTTGTGACTCAGCTCTGGCACGGCTTCGAGGTGTGGACGGACACGGGGGGGCGCCGGGGGCGCCGGCTCGGGGTGGTGCGCGAGCACCCACGCCCGGAGGACATCGAACGCCCGCGAAAGCTGCTCGTGGCTGTTGTTCTGGGTCGCCACGGCGGCGGAGACCTGGTCAAGCCGACTGATCGCCGTCTCGTGCATCGACCACATGAACCAGCAGAACCCGACCAGCAGGTAGAAGAGCGGGCGCCCATCGTCGGGGATCCCCTCGAGCATCGGCCCGAGCTCGCCCGAGGTCAGCGCCAGGGCGATCGCGCTGGCGGCGCCGATCCCCTTGCGCTTGGCGCTCGTTGCGCCAGCCGTCCCCTGGTGGTGGTCGGATGACACCGGAGCTAGCCCCGCCGCTGACCAGGTCGCCGGGGCTGGCCCGCGCGGCTGCGTCCCGTCGTCATCGCCGGGGCCGTCGTCGTCGTCGCAGTCGTCATCGCCGGGGCCGCCGTCGTCGTCGTCGCAGTCGTTGCGCGGGGGAGGTACTCCGAGACGTTCTCGAGCGCCTCACACATCGCCCGATAGGCGGCCTGGACCGCCATCTGAACGAACAGGCGCAGGATCCGCTTGATCTCCTGGGGGCAGCCGCACTCATCGGCCGGCTCGCCCTTGGCTTCAGCGAGCTTGCGCGCCGCGCGCTTGAACTCGGGCGGCGTGTCGCCGTCCGCGGCGAGCTGCTTGATCACGGCCTTGCACGCCATGGAGAACTTCGTTGCTCCCGCTCGGCCCTCAGGCGCCTTCGTCTCCTGCTCGAAGACCGCGGCCGTGGCGTAGTCCGCCAGGCGGCGGCGGGAGGTGGGGGACAGCTTCAGATCGGACGGCTTGAGCATGGATGGCTCCGCGGGGAAGGGAAGGGAGGTAGGAGAGGAAGCCGGGTGGAGGCCGGCGACGGGGAGCCCGCCGCCGGCCTGCCAGCCGATGTCAGCCGCGGTTGCCCGCGAAGACCTCAGCGCCCGGGTTGTTGACGATGCCCGCGCCGAGCATCTCCTGGAGGACCTCCGTCAGCTGCTGCTCGGAGTCGCCGCACCCACCGTCACCGGTGAGGATCTTGGTCAGCGGCTCATCCAGGTCGGCGCCGCCCTTGACCACGAAGCCGTGGAGGAAGACGCGGACCTTGACGTCCAGCGGGGGAGTCCAGCCGCCATCCCAGGTCACGACCGCCTCGAAGCGGGAGCCCAGGCGCCGCATGAAGAGCTCACGGGAGAGACCGCCGTTCGCGAAGCCGCCCGGGGTGTAGACGCTGTCACCAGCCTCGCCGGCCGCCACGCCCGTTCCGGCGATGCCCGTGCGCCACATCTCGCCCACGGAGACGATCCGCGCGCACTGGCTCAGGGGGATCCGGATCTCGTTGCCACCGGGGAGCTTGCGGTTGTCGATCTTGCGGATCGTCAGCTCGCCCTGGAGCATCGCGTCCTGAAGGATGATCGCGTTGGCGGCGGTGTCGATCGAGTCGCTCGGGACGATGTCGACCTGAGCTCCGGCGAAGTAGAAGACTTCGTTGTTCTTCGTCTTCACCTGGCTTCCGCTGGCCTCCCAGACGTCCGCCAGGGACGCGGTCGACGCCAGAGACAGCGAGGTCTCACCGTCGGCGCCGATCGGGTCCGTGCCCGTGGCGCCGCTGAGCTGCACCGGGTAGCGCTGGACGATGTTGGACTCATCGCTGATCCCGCCGAAGGGGGGGAGGGTGCCGCCGAGAACGGCGTTCAGAGCGAGCCAGATCGCGTAGATCGGGTTCTTGAGGAAGAAGGCGCGGAACGCCTTCCGGTCAGTGAGCTGCTTGGACATTCCAGCCGCTTCCTTTCTGCATTGGGGCTGACGGCCCCGGGGTTTGGTGAGGTGGCTCCTCGGACGTCGCTTGTTCCCCGAGCTCAGCGGCCCGGAGTGAGGGACTCGTAGACGACCTCCGCCACGTTGATCGTGACCTCGCCGCCGGTGTCGTTCTTGATCTTGACCTTCGTCGTCATCTGGCCCTCGGAGATCCAGGGGCAATCGAGCTCGAACCAGCCATCAGGCGCGAACGCGGCCAGCGGCTTGTAGGCGGTCGGGTAGCCGTGGCCCTTCGTGACCACCTTGACCTTGAGCCCGGTGGCCACCGAATCGAAGTAGAGCCCCCAGAGCTTCACGGGCATCCGGCAGTGGCCCAGGCCAACGACGATCTCGATCTCCTGCTCGGCGCCGTCCGCGATCGTGAACGTGCCGTCACTGGTGATCGAGTTGGCCTCGACCTTCCGGGCGTTCTTCGCGCGCTGCGCTTCGACGTTGAACGGGGGGATGAACTCGTGGATCTGGGTCATTGGTCACGCTCCTTGGGGTTGATGGCGTCCCACAGGGCCAGGCCCCGGCGGATCACCCACGGACCGGCCCAGAGGAGACCGGCGACGCCGACGACGACGCCTCCGATCACCCGCAGCCCCCGTGTGGACTTGTCTTCGTTCTCGCCGCCCTTGCCTTGGGAGGGATCAAACGGATCGCCCAGGCCGGCAGCTCCGGCGATCTGCGACGCCGTGTCCGCTCCGGTGCGCTCGGCGCGCTCGATGGCCCCGGCGACTCCGCCGCCCTCGACGTCCCCGGCCTCGAAGCGCTCGAGCTCGTCACGGGCGGCGATCGCGTTGTCCGAGGCGACATCCGCCCACGCGGCGTGGTCCTGCTCGTGGAACCACCGGGAGAGCCGGGACCAGGCCGTGGCCGACTCCATCAGCTCCCGCTTGGTGGTCTTGTACGCGAACAGCCCAGCGACGCTGTTGAGCCACCCCGGCGCACCAGGGATCCCCGCCCCTCCCCAGATCGACTCGATCGATCTCGCGATCTCCTCGAGCTGGCCCGCCAGGTCGGCGCGGCCAGCCCGCTCGAGATCCACGACGCGAGACCGCGCGAACTCGACCGCGTGCAGTGGGTGCTGGTGGGGGTTGCCGGAGGTCATGCCGCCGCGGCTGCGTCCTTCGCTGCCTTGTCCTTGTTGTCTTGGCGGATGTCCCCGGCGATGCCTCGTCCGATCTCGAACGCCCGACCGATCTCGCCCAGCAGCCCGAGAACGAAATCATCAGCGCCGGAGCCGCCCGTCCCCGGACCGCCAACCCCCGCCGGGGCTGCCTGCGCGGGCGGCTGTTCCTGGGGCTGCGGCTGCGGCTTCGCACCCTTGCTGGAGGTGTTTTCGTTGTCGCCGCGCGAGGCTGCGAACGCCCGCCCCACCGCGACCGGCAGGAGCACGAGCGACGCAGCGCCGAGCACGGCACCGGTCACGATCTGAGCGGGCTTCGCCATGGGACTCAGCGCCCCCGGATCTTGCGGTACAGGGCGCCGGCCCCGATCGTGAGCGCCACGGTCGCGGCGGCACCGAAGCGCGCCGGCCCCGAGGTCACCAGGAGCATTCCGGCGGACTGGACGTGTTCCACGACGGCCATGGCCTTCGCCTTGAACCCGCCGCTCTCTTCCTTGTTCTTCTCGTCGGCCATGGTGACGGCCTCCCTACGTTGCGCCGCTGGTGATCAGCGACTGGTGATCCAGCCAGGCACGTTCCGCGGCGGCGTACGCGCCAGCCAGCGGACCGGAAGCCCGGTCTCCGAAGACGTCCGTCTCGCGGTGGGCGGCCACGATGCCGGCGGCCTGCCGGCTCTTGTTGGCCTGCACCTTGTTGGTCGCGCGTCGCGCGGCCTCGTCGGCGGCCTGCCACGTTTTGGCCCACGGGTAGTCGCGCCAGACCCACACGCCGTCGCTCTTGCGCTTCCGGCGGAGGTCCAGGTCCGAGACGATCGCCCGCCGGTCCTCGGCGCTGTAGCCGAGATCCTTGAGCACCTCGGCCAGCCACGCGCCCACCTTCTGTGTCCCCGACGGCTTGCCCTTCGCTGTGTTGATGTCGCCGCGAAGCGTGCGCATCGCGGCGGCGACCGCCTTGGCCTGGCGCTGGTACTCCTCGCGCGACGCCTTGAGCGTGCTCACGCGGACGGGGTCCTCAGCGCTGCCGAGATCCATCACTGTGTCGACCGTGACCCCCAGCACGCCACCGAGACCACCACCGCCGCGCTGGGCACCGCCGGACGTTCCGGGGCCGCCTGCTCCAGCCCCTGCGGGGTTCGCGGGCATGCCCCCATCGCCGCCACTGCTGCGCCCTTCGTCGTCGCCGTCGCTGTCCGCGGCGTTGGCGCTCGGGAGGAAGCCGACCGCGGCAGCGAGCACCAGCAGCACGGCGAGGGGAGCGAGGACGATCGGTGTCATGGTTCAGCAACCTCCACAGCAACAGGCGCCACCACCCTGCCCACAGGCGCAAGCCTGGGACGGGTCGGGCTCGGGGCCCTCCGACGACGGCACGAGGAGCTTGAGCACCCCGGCGGCCAGGAGCAGCGAGCCCACGATGACGAGGGGGATCAGGGGGGGCATCAGCTCCGCCCCTTTTTGTTCTTGCCACCGAACAGCCCGCCCTGACGAGCCGGGCGACGCGAGCCGCCCTCGCAGCGCTTGAGGCGCCCGCCGGAATCCCGGCATGCGGTCCCGCCCGACGGCGGCCCATGGGCTCCGGTGGGCTTTCGCTCGCGGCCCTTGAACGTGACCTTTGTCCCGTCGGCCCGCTTGAACGCGATGGTCTTGCGCTTGCCGTACTTGCGGCCCTTGTTCTTCGGCGTGGCCATCAGCGCACCAGGCCCGGATTGAGCTCTGGGTCTGGCTCGGCGGCGGAGTCGTCAGAGCGCAGCCGCGCCACGACGCCCGCCCCCACAGCCAGGGTCAGGGAGAGCACGAGGCCGCCCACCCCCCACCCGATCCCCCGGAAGAACCCGGAGCGGGCGTCGGCCAGGTCGGAAGCGGGCTCGGAGCGCCCGTTGTCGGTCGCAGCCTCGGCCGCGTCGAGCTCCTGCCAGTCCGGCAGCGCGGGCGGCTGAGCCTCGCTCAAGTGCACCTCGAGCTCAGACAGATCCTCAGCAGTCAGGTCCTCCCCCGCGTCGATGCGGGCGCGGAAGCTGCCGGCCGCCTTGCTGTGCGCCGCTGCGCGCTTCCGCACGCGGCCTCGCCAGGCGCTGTAGAGCGATGCCAGGGAGTGATCGGCGCCGAGCTGCATCGACAGCCGGCGATGGCGCTTGATCTCAGGACCGGACAGCCCATGAGTCAGGGCGCGGGCCCGGAGCTCCGCCCACTCATCCACGAGTGCGAGATCAAGCGGCATCGGAGCTCTCTTCGTCGGCATCCGTCACCAGCCGCGATGCGCGCGCTTCTGCGGCCGCACGAGCGGCGGCGCGGGCGAGGTCCTTTGCGCCCACCATCTCACCGCGGGCGGCGGCGAGGGTCGCTGGGTCCTCTGCGTCATCTGTCTTCGGCGCGCGCTTGAACCACGAGAGCACCTGGGAGCCTGCGCCCTTGAGGGACAGCCAGTGCGGGTAGACCTTGCTCCGGGTGACGTCGACACCGTCAGCGAGCCCCGAGGACAGATCCCCCGCGCTCTTCGCCAGCCCGGCAAAGAGCCGGAGCCCCCGGATCGCCCTCGCAAGGGGATCCATGGGCTCCGACTCCGTCACGCCGTCCTCGGTTCCGTCTGCCACGGGGAAAGGCTGCGCCCCAGACACCGCCGGGCGCCAGCGTGGACATACGTATAAAACATGTTTCCCGAGGCCATGTGATCGCCTGGCGATCACATGCCCCCAATGTCACAGGAGCGAATCAGCGAGCACCAGCGGGCGCAGCCCCGGCCCCTCTTCCCGCTGCCTCTCCTTCGTCGGAGAGCACGCCGGGCACAGGTGCAGGGTCGGCAGACCGAACTTCCGCAGCTTCGACCACCCCAACGGCAACGCCATGCCGCGGCCCTTCGGCCTCGCGGTCACGGAGCATCCGTCACAGGCATAGCGGATCACGGCTCCGCCCCTTCTGGCGGTCCGATGAGCGCGCGGTAGGCGCGCGGGGGGAGCGGGCACCCGGGGGGCGGGCGCGCTGCATCCTCGACAGGTCCATCACGAGACGCAGCGATCGCCGCGTGGATCTCTCGCGCCGAGCGACCAGCCCACGCGCTCGGCCCCCAGAGCCACCAACGGCCGTCGTCCTCCGCGAGCTCGAACCCCATGTGCTCTACGAGCGGCGCGAGCGCTTCGAGCGGCTCATCGAGCTCAAGGTGCT
>ENA-OWNT01005542-OWNT01005542.1-seawater-metagenome-genome-assembly--contig:-NODE-5542-length-10362-cov-3.212931_pt1 | contig 10362 bp, 9 predicted proteins | sample MGYA00238136_ERZ651165 | MGnify/ENA primary metagenome ERZ651165 (study PRJEB26861, sample SAMN08777766) | seawater metagenome | isolation source: coastal seawater | place: USA: Florida | collected...
CCGACCGCATCGCGGTGCTGGCGCATGGGCAGATCCAGCAGATCGGCGCGCCGTCCCAGCTCTACCAGAGCCCGGCCAACCTGTTCACCGCCGACTTCCTCGGCGAGAGCAACCTGCTGCCCGTAGCGCTCGATGGCCAGTCCGCGCGTCTTGGCGACGGGCAAGGGTTCGCCGCCGCGCGACCCGCCGGTGCCGCCACCCTTCTCCTGCGCCCCGAGGCGCTGGGCCTCGCACGCCCGCAAGGGCCGGCGCTCAGCTTTACCGGCGTGATCCGCGAGACCTATTACACCGGCAAGGACCACCAGGTCGCGCTGGAGACCCCGGCCTTCGGCACCCTCCACGCACTGCTGCGTTCGGGCAGTACGCCGCTGGATCTCGGCGCGGAACTCACCCTTCACGCGCCCGCCGACGATCTGCACCTGATCGACGAGGTGGCGCCATGACGCTCGCGCGGCGCAAGCTGCTGCAACTCGTCGGGCTGCTCGGGGCACCGACCGTCTTCCTGCTGTTCTTCTTTCTCTGCCCGCTGCTCATCATGCTGGTCTACAGCTTCCTGACGCCCGGCCTTTACGGCGGGGTCGAATGGCAGTTCTCGCATCTGAACTACGGCCGCATCCTTGGCTGGGCCAATACGCGCTACGAAAAGTTCGACCCGGTCTTCCTCTCGATCTTCCTGCGCTCGCTCCGCCTTGCCGCGCTGACCGTCGTGACCAGCCTGCTGGTCAGCTACCCGGCGGCCTTCTGGATCAGCCGGATGAGCCCGGGGCGACGCGACTTTGCCATCTTCCTCGTGACGCTGCCCTTCTTCGTCAGCCTGATCGTGCGGCTCTTTGCGTGGGTCCTGATCCTGCGCCCCACCGGTTTCCTGAACCAGGGCCTGATGGGGATCGGCCTCACCTCCGAACCCATCGAGTTCCTCTATTCCGACTTCGCGGTCATCCTCGGCATGACCTATGTCTTCATCCCCTTCATGTTCCTGCCGCTTTATGCCTCCATCGAAAAGCTGGACGTGGCCCAGTTGGAAGCATCATCCGACCTCGGCGCCACACGGTTCCAGACCTTCCGCAAGGTGGTGCTGCCCGCGACCATGCCAGGCATCATCGGGGGTGCGATCATCACCTTCATCCCGGCGCTCGGGAACTTCATCGTGCCCTCGGTGCTCGGCGGCGCCAAGGTGCTGATGATCGGCAACCTGATCGAGCAGCAGTTCCTCTCGGCACGCAACTGGCCTTTCGGTTCGGCGCTGGCCATGCTGGTGATGACGGCGGTTCTGGTGCTGCTGGTGGTCCAGCTGCGGCTGGCCCGGCGCGAGGAGGTATCCTGATGCTGCGCCGCCTTCTCAGCCTCTATGGCCTGCTGTTCTTCGTCTTCATCTATGCGCCCATCCTTCTAGTGGTGATCTACTCGTTCAACGCCAACACGCTGAACATGATGATCTGGGACGGCTTCACGCTGGATTGGTACCGCCAGATCTTCGGGATGGAGACCTCGATCACCCAGAGCGCGACCTACGTCGACAGCACCGACCAGCTCTATGCCGCGGTCCGCACCAGCCTGATCGTCGCCTTCTCGACCTCGGCCTTCTCGACCGTCTTCGGCACCGCGCTGGCACTGGCAGTGGCGCGCTACCGCTTCCGGCTGGCGGGGTTCTACCGGACCATGATGATGGTCCCGATGATCATGCCCGACATCGTGCTGGGCATCGCGCTGCTGATCTTCTTCATCACCATCGGGATGAACCTCTCGCTGCTGACCATCATCATCGGGCAGTCGACCTTCCTGATCTCCTATGTCTTCGTCACCGTCTCGGCCCGCCTGGCCGAGTTCGACACCAGCGTCGAGGAGGCCTCGGCCGACCTTGGGGCCACCCCGGCGCAGACGTTCCGCAAGGTGACCCTGCCGGGCATCGCGCCCGGCATCCTCGGCGGCTGGTTGCTTTCGTTCATCATCTCGATGGACGACCTCGTCATCACCTATTTCATCGCCGGGACCGGCAACACGACGCTGCCCATCCACATCTGGGGGATGCTCCGTCGGGGCATCAAACCCGAGATCAATGCCATCGCGACCCTGATGCTGCTGTTCACCCTCGTGATCGCGGCCATCGGCCTCTACTTCAGATCGAGACGACAGAAATGACCCACAAGATCAAACCGCGCGCCCGCGAACTGGGTGTGCCGCTGCCCGGCACGCCCGGCGCGCTGAACGCCATCACCGACGTTCCGGGGGTCGAAGTCGGGGCTGTGGAGCTGCTGTCCTCGCGCGATCCGTCGCTGGCAACGCGCGGCATCCAGGTGCAGACGGGCGTCACCGCCATCCTGCCGCGCGGGCGCGATCCGGAGCCGAAACCGGTCTGGGCCGGGCAGTACAGCCTGAATGGCAACGGCGAGATGACCGGCAGCCACTGGGTGCGGGACGGCGGCTGGCTGGCCGGTCCGATCATGATCTCCAACTCCCATGCCATCGGGCCCTGTCACACGGCGGCGGTCCGCTGGATGGTCGAGACCTACGGCGCGACTTGGGAAGACAACCACCTCTGGGCGATGCCGGTGGTGGCCGAGACCTATGACGGCGTCCTGAACGATATAAACGGTCTGCACGTGACCGAGGCCCATGCGCGGGCGGCGCTGGACGACGCGCGGCCCGGCCCGGTGCGCGAGGGCAACGCGGGCGGCGGCGCGGGCATGATCTGCTACGAGTACAAGGGCGGCACCGGCACCTCTTCGCGCCAGCTCGAGATCGAAGGACAGTCCTTTACCCTCGGCGCGCTGGTGCAGGCGAACCACGGTCTGCGGCCCTGGCTCACCGTCGCGGGGCAGCGCGTGGGCGAGACGATGGCCGAGCATCGCATTCTCGACATGGTCACCGAGCGGGGCTCGATCATCGTGATCCTCGCCACCGATCTGCCGTTGTTGCCCGGCCAACTCGAACGGCTGGCCCGTCGCGCGGCCATCGGCATCGGGCGTGGCGGCACACCTGGCGGCAACAACTCGGGCGACATCTTCCTCGCCTTCTCGACCGCCAACGAGATGCCCCTGCCGCAGCTTTCGGGCGCGTGGCGCCAGATGACCTGCTTGAACGACGAACGGCTCGATCCGGTGTACATGGCCGCGGTCGAGGCGGTGGACGAAGCAGTGCTGAACGCGCTCTGCGCCGCCGAGGACGTGCCCCTGGCGCGCCCCGCCAAGGGCACCTGCCGCGCGATGGACACCGAGCGCCTGATGTCGCTGCTGGTGGCCTGAGCCACCGGCCACAACTGTCGGATGGGGCGTCAGCCCTGTTCGCTCTCCAGCACCTTCTGAAGCTTCTCGATGGTCGAGAACAGCCCCTCCCGTTCCTCGCGGGAGAGGGCGCAGATGATCTCGGCCTGACGCTTGCGGGCGTAGACGATGGCCTCGTCGTAGATGGCCTGCCCGGCCGGCGCGATCGAGCAGGCGATGCGCTTTTTCGCCGTCTCGCTCTCGGGGCGGATCTCGATCAGGTTGCGTTCTTCCAGCTTGCGGATGGTCCGGCTGACCAGCGCCTTGTCCGAGGTCGACTGCACCACCAGATCGCCAAAGGGCAGGGTGCCCGCGTGCGCGATCAGCGACAGCACGCGCCATTCCGCGATCGAAAGCCCGTAGTCGCTGGCATAGGGCATCGTCACCTGCCGCCGCAGGTTTGACATCAGCGCGCTCAGACGCGTGGTGATGAAGTCGTGCACGTTCAGCCCGTCGCCGCTCGAATCGAGCGTCGACCAGGGACAATGCGCTGCGGTTTCCGATGTGCTCATGGGCCGGTCGTCCTGTCTGCTTTTTCTGCCTGCACCTGATGCGCCTCGGCTGACTTGGCCGCAACCATAAGGTTTTCGTTGAGAAAATCCTAGATGTTGATGGATCAATAAATTTGTTGACGAGTCAATTTCGACTGGAGTAGCCTTCCCAAAAGTTGATCAATCAACATCTTGACGCGACGCCTCCGCAATCCCTTGCGGACCGGGCATCGGACGGTCGAGCCAGGTGAGGGAGAAGAATGACCGTATCCGTTGTCGGGCAACCGATGCCGCAGGTGTCGGCGCAGGAAAAGGTGCAGGGCCGGGCGGTCTATGCAGGCGATATCAAGATGGCCGGCATGCTCCACGCCAAGCTGTTGCGCAGCCCACATGCCCACGCGCGCATTCTCTCCATCGACACCTCCGCCGCCGAGGCGCTGCCGGGCGTCAAGGCCGTGGTCACCGGTAACGACGTGCCGGGCCGCCGCTGGGGCGTGCATCACAAGCAGCAGAACGTGCTGGCCTGCGGTCTTGTCCGTTTCGTGGGCGAAGAGGTGGCGGCGGTCGTCGCCACGACCGAGGCCGTTGCCCAGGACGCCCTCGACCTGATCCGGATCGAATACGAGGAACTGCCCGCGGTGCTCGACATCGACGCGGCGTTGTCCGAGGGCGCCGTTCCGGTGCATCCCGAGGGCAATGTCGTCGACGAGATCAACATCGCGCGCGGGGATGTCGAGGCAGGTTTTGCCGCCGCCGACATCGTGCACGAAGAGGTCTACACCACCCACTCGCAATACCCGGGCTACATGGAACCGATGGCCACCGTGGCCGCCACCGATGGCAACGGCAGGCTCACGGTCTGGACCTCGACCCAGTCGGTCTTCCTCGCGCGGCAACGTCTGGCCGAGGCGCTGGACCGCCCGATTTCCTCCATCCGGGTGATCCAGGCGACGGTCGGTGGCGGCTTCGGCGCCAAGATCGTCGAGGAACGCTCGAGCGTGATCGCGGCCTTCCTTGCAACCAAGGTCGACCGGCCGGTTCGGCTGAACCTCAGCCGTCTCGACGACATCCAGTCAGGCTGCTTCAGCGTCCCGATGCGCATCCGGCTGAAGATGGGCATGACCCGCGACGGCACGATCACTGCAAAGGACGTGACCATCGAGGCGGAATGCGGCGCCTATGCCGGGCTCTCGCCCGAGGTGATGCTGGTCACGGCCATGCGCAGCGACAACATGCAGCGGCTCGAAAACGTGCGCAGCCGCGCCCGGATGATCCACACGCACACCATGCCGCGCGGCGCCTTCCGCGGGTTCGGCGGCACCCAGATGAGCTTTGCGCTGAACAGCCACATGTCGACGATGGCCGACATGCTGGGCATGGATCCCTTCGATCTGCACCGCAAGAACGCGATCCGCACGGGTGACCTCAGCGTACACGGCTGGGAGATTGGCAGCTGCGGCTTGCCCGAATGCCTCGACCAGGTCAGCACGGCGCTGGACTGGACCGCCCGGCGCGCGCGCAACACGCGCGGCGGCGTGCTGCGGCGCGGGGTCGGCATGGCGGCGGTGATGCACGTCAGCGGCAACCGGACGATGGGCAACTGGGACGGCTCGACCGTCGTGCTCAAGGTCAACGAGGACGGACGTGCGGTGATCCTCACCGCCGAGTCCGACATGGGGCAGGGCGCCAACACCATGCTGACGCAGATCTGCGCGCAGGAGCTCGGCATCCCCGTCTCGCACGTGACCGTGCAGGCCCCCGACACCGACAATTCGCCCTATTGCCTCGGCTCCCTTGCCTCGCGCGTGACGATCAACGCGGGCAACGCGATGCTGGGCGCGGCGCGGCAGGCGCGTAGCCAGATCCTTGAGGCGGCGGCGCAGAAACTCGGCTGCGAGGCCGCCGACCTGACCATAGCCGATGGCGTGGTCCACTCCGGCAAGAACCCGAACCTCTTCGCACCGCTCCCCGAGATCTGCCGTTACCACATCTTCCGGCATGGCGGCGAAGGCATCCTCGTGCGGCACACCCACGATCCGAAGACCGTGATGATGAACAAGGAGCACTACGGCAACATCGCCCCGGCCTATTCCTTTGCCGCGCAGGCGCTGGAGGTCGAGGTCGACACGGAAACCGGGCAGGTGCGTGTGGTCGAGACCTACCTGTCGGACGACTGCGGCAAGGCCATCAACCCGCTCACGGTGCACGGGCAGTCTGCCGGTGCGGCAGTGCAGGCAATCGGCTGGACGCTTTACGAAGAGCTTCAGATGGAAGGCGGACGGGTGATGAACGGCAACCTTGCCGATTACACCATGCCCACGGCCGAAGCGGTCCCGACCATGCACAGCGATATCGTCGAGACCGACGAGCCGAACGGCCCGCTCGGCGCCAAGGGTGCCAGCGAAACGGCGATCCTGCCGGGGGCCCCGGCCATCGCCAACGCCGTTTACGACGCCATCGGGGTCCGCATCACCGATCTGCCGATCACGCCCGAGAAGATACTCGCGGCCCTCGCCGCGAAGGAGCAGCCCCATGCATAGTTTCGAATTCATGGAGCCCACGACGCTGGCCGAGGCGCTCCGGCTACTCGCCACGCACGAGGATGACGCCTGTGTCTTCGCCGGGGGCACCGCACTGTTGCTGGCCATGCGCCAACGCATGATTGTGCCCGAGGTCGTCGTCTCGCTGGGCCGTCTGCACGATCTACGCACCATCGGCTGGACGCCGGACGGCGGGCTGCGCATCGGCGCGCTTGCCCGTCACGTCGATGTCGCGCGCTCCGAGCTGGTGCAACAGCACTACCCCATGCTCGCCGGGGTGGCGGCAGGGTTGGCAAACCCGCAGGTCCGCAACCAGGCCACCATCGGCGGCAACCTCTGTTACGCGGATCCGGCCACCGATCCGCCATCCTGCCTGATCGCGATGGGGGCCGACGTGACCATCGCGGGGCCGGACGGCGAACGTCGCATCCCGATGCGCGCCTTTTCGGTCGACTTCTTCACCACGGCACTGGAACCGGGCGAGATCCTCACCGGGATTTTGCTGCCGCCGCCGGACCCGCAGCGGCTGGGGCACTACCGCCGCCACCTACGCACGGCGGCCGAACATCGCCCCGTCGCCAACGTGGCGCTGACCGCGCGGCGCGTCGGATCGGCGTGGGACGAGGTGCGTCTCGTGGTCGGGGCGGCGACGCCTTCGCCCCAGAGCATGACGCGCGCCGAAGCCTACCTCGCGGGCCGGGCGATCACGCTGGACGTGGCGGCAGAGGCGGCAAGCCTCGTCGCCGAGGAACTGGCGCCCATCTCCGACGGCCGGGGCGATGCCGCCTTCCGCCGGCAGGTGGTGCGCGCGGCGACGCGCCGGATCGTGGCAGAGGCCGCAGGACTGGACTGGAAGGAAGCGGCTGCATGAGCGGACACAAACTATCCCTTGTCGTGAATGGCGAACGCGTGGAGGCCGATGTGCCATCCAACCGCCTGCTCTCGGAGTTCCTGCGCGACGATCTCGCGCTCACCGGGACCAAGCGCGGCTGCGAAACCGGCGTCTGTGGTGCCTGCTCGGTGCTGGTGGACGGCGACGTGGTGAAATCCTGCCTGAGCCTCGCGGTTCAGATGAACGCGCGCGAGATCACCACCGTCGAGGGGCTGGGCCGGGTCGGCGCGCTCCACCCGCTGCAACAACAGTTCATGGAAAAGGGCGGCCTGCAGTGCGGCTATTGCACGCCGGGCTTCCTGATGGCGGCGGTCGATCTGCTGAAACGCAATCCAAACCCGGACGATGCCGAAATCCGCGAGGGCCTGTCGGGCAACCTCTGCCGCTGCACCGGCTACCAGGGGATCGTCGACGCGATCCGCAGCACCGCGGAGGCCGGTCATGGAGCTTGAACTCTCGCGCAGTTTCGACGCTACCGCCGACCAGCTTTGGTCTATCCTTCTGAGCCCGGAACGAATGGCGCGCTGCGTCCCCGGCATGAAGTCGGTCGAAGTGCTGAGCGATACCGAGTACCGCGCGCGGATACAGGTCAAGATCGCCTTCATCAGCGCCAAGTTCGACGTGCGCACGGTCATCACCGAGATGACCGCGCCGAGCTACCTGCGCTGCGAGACCACGGGCGAGGACAATTCCGTCGGCAGCTCGGTCAAGAGCGTGAGCGAGATGTTCCTGACGCCGACTGACGGCGGCGGAACCGAACTGCGGGTCACCGCCAAGGCAACGGTCCTTGGCCGTCTCGGCACCTTGGGGCTGAACCCGATGCGGACCAAGGCGGAACGCATGTGGGAGCAGTTCTGCGAGAGCCTTCAGGCCGAGCTGGACGGAACCGGGGCGGCGGAACCCGAGCAAGCCCCACCGGCCATCGCAGCGACACCGAATGCTGCGCCGGTAGAAACCGCTCCCCAGCCCGAACCGGCAGTGCCCACTGCACAAGAGATGCCGGAAGGCGGCTTCTGGGCCGGCCTCTGCCGTCGTTTCAACGGCTCCGACACCATCCGGGTCGAACTCGACCGCGACAATACGCGGGTTGTCTTGCACTGGCCGTCCAATCGCGCCGACCAGTGCCTCGCCTGGCTCGACAGGCAGCTGGACCGGGGCGGGCGCGCCTGACCCCGGACCGGAAAAATCACCAAAAGCACCAAGCAATAGGGAACGAAAAAATGAAGTACCAACAGCTCAAGTCGATCCTCGCGGGCGCGGCCGTCGCCGCGGCCGCCACCCTGATCCAGGCCCAGGCGGGCATGGCCGGTGACGTCAAGATCGGTTTCATCACCCCGCTCTCGGGCCCCATCGCCTCGCAGGGGGTGCCCTTCGCCAAAGGCATGGCCGCCGGTCACGCCTATGTCTCCGAAGTCAATGGTCACACCCTCGAGTTCATCCAGCTCGACGATGCCTCCGACCCGTCGCAATCGGCCCGGAACGCGCGCAAGCTGATCGACGAGGACAAGGTCGACGTGCTGGTCGGCACCGGCGGCGTCCCCGGCGCGATGGCACTGGCCTCGATCGCCAGCGAGGCGCAACTGCCGCTGGTCTCCTTCACCCCGCTGTTCCTGTCGGACGAAAAGGCCAACTGGTCGGTGACCACGGCCCAGCCCGCCTCGCTGATGCTGGACAAGATCGTCGAGGACATGTCGGCGGCAGGCGTCAAGACCGTGGGCTACATCGGCTTCTCCGACTCCTGGGGCGATCTCGCCTACAACACCCTCAAGGCCGCAGCCGACCGCGCCGGGATCGAAGTGGTGACGGACGAGCGCTATGCCCGCTCCGACACCTCGGTCACCGGCCAGGCGCTGAAGGTGATCGCGGCGCGTCCCGATGCCGTGGTGACCGGCACCGCCGGAACCCCCGGCGCGCTGCCCTACCTCGCGCTGTCCGAGCGCGGCTACCAGGGCGCGATCTACGGCACCCACGGGATCATCAACCCGGACTTCATCCGCGTCGCTGGCGCCAGCGCCGAAGGGCTGCTTGCACCGACCGGCCCGGTCGTGGTGGCAGACCAGCTGCCCGATGATCACCCGAGCAAGAAGGCGGCGGAAGAGTTCAGCGCGGCCTATACCGAGGCCAACGGCGAAGCGCCGTCCGACGCGTTTTCGGCCTATGCCTTCGACGCATGGAAGGTCATCGCTGACGCGGTGTCGCGCGTCGATCCTTCGATCGAGCCCGGCACGCCGGAATTCCGGGTCGCCCTGCGCGATGCGATCTTCGCGACCAAGGACCTCCCGGTCACGCATGGCGTGCTCAGCTTCCACCTCGGCGATCCCTACGGGGCCGATGACCGCGCGGCGGTCATGGTGACGCTCGAAAACGGCAACTGGGTTCTGAAGAAGTGAATCGGACGGGCCCGGGCTTCGGTCCGGGCCCGATCCGGGCAGGGAGACGCTGCATTGACCTGGGATATAGCCCTCATTCTATCGGTGGACGGGGTCGCGGGGGCCGCGATCTACCTTCTCGCGGGGCTGGGCCTCGTCCTCGTGTTCTCGGTGACGCGGGTGATCTTCGTCCCCTTCGGCGACATCGCGGTGTTCAGCGCGCTGACGCTGGCCTACCTCGAGGCCGGGCGCTGGCCGCCGACGATCGCGCTGGTCGCCGTCCTTGCGGCGATCACGGCGGTCAAGGAGGTGGTCGCGCATCTGAGGCAGGGCCGCGCCGCCAAGGTGCCCGCTGCGCTCGGCACATGGCTGGGGCTGCCGCTGCTGGCCTGCGTTCCCGCGCAACTGCTCGCCGGACAGGAATTGCCGCCACTGGTCGCCATCGCACTGACTCTTGCCCTTGTGCTCCCCATCGTTCCGCTGATGGCGCGGCTGGTCTTCCACCCCATCGCCCATGCGTCGACGCTGGTTCTGCTGATCGCCTCGCTGGTGATGCACTTCCTGATGTCGGGCCTCGGCCTGCTGTTCTTCGGCCCCGAGGGTTTCCGCACCCAGCCGCTGATGCGCGGCGCGGTCGAGCTTGCGCCGGGGTTCCTCGTCAGTGCGCAGGTTCTGCTGATGGTCGGCGCGGCCGCCGTGCTGGCGGGCCTGTTCTTCCTCGCCTTCGAACGGACGCTGGTGGGTAAGGCCCTGCGGGCGACCGCGGTCAACCGGACCGGTGCGCAACTGGTCGGCATCCGCCCGGCCTCG
>ENA-OWNT01005543-OWNT01005543.1-seawater-metagenome-genome-assembly--contig:-NODE-5543-length-10360-cov-5.631722_pt1 | contig 10360 bp, 2 predicted proteins | sample MGYA00238136_ERZ651165 | MGnify/ENA primary metagenome ERZ651165 (study PRJEB26861, sample SAMN08777766) | seawater metagenome | isolation source: coastal seawater | place: USA: Florida | collected...
TATGCGCGCGCGATCGATGTTCCTGTTCGCGGCCCTCCTGGGTCTGCTCGTTCCCGGCCTCGGCCTGGCCCAGGAGGTCGACTGCACGAACGGGTCGGACGACGACGGGGACTCCCTGATCGACTGCCTGGACGGCGACTGCGTCGGGGACGCGGCCTGCGCCAGCGAGGACTTCGACGGCGACGGCGTGAACAACGACGTCGACACCGACCCGCTCTCCGCCTTCACCTGCGGCGACTCCGACGGCGACACCTGCGAGGACTGCCTGTTCGGCAGCAGCGACCCGTCCAACGACGGCGCCGACGCCGAGGGCGACGGCCTGTGCAACGCCGGCGATCCGGACGACGACAACGACGGCTTCCCGGACACCGAAGAGATCGCGTGCCTGACGTCCACCACGTCCTTCAACGCGACCCTGCCCGACAACGACTTCGACACCATCTGCGACGAGCTCGACCCGGACGACGACAACGACGGCTGGGACGACGCGACCGAGAACGCCTGCCTGTCCAGCCCCTGGGTGAACACGTCGGTGCCGGTGGACATCGACAACGACCTGCTGTGCGACACGCTCGACCCCTGCGTGGACGTGGACGGAGACGGCATCGGCAACGGCACCAACGTCAACGCCGGCTGCCCCGACCCGATGACCGACAGCGACGACGCGGACGCGAACCTCTGCGGCGACAGCGAGTCGGACACCTGCGAGGACTGCGACTCCGGCACGTTCGATCCGGCCGCCGACGGGCTCGACACGGACGGCGACCTGCTCTGCGATCTCGGCGATCCGGACGACGACAACGACGGCTTCACCGACCAGGACGAGACGCTGTGCGGCGGGTTCGACCCGCTGGACGACCAGTCCGTGCCCCCCGACTCCGACGGCGACGGGGTCTGCGATGCGCTGGACGTCTGCCAGGACGCGGACGGGGACGGCGTGGGCGACGGCACCGCCGGAAACATCGGCTGCCTCGCCACGCAGATGGTCGACAGCGACGACGGCGACGCCTTCGTCTGCGGCGACAGCGAGCCGGACACCTGCGAGGACTGCAGCTCCGGCGCCTGGGACGACTTCAACGACGGCCCGAACAACGACGGCGACAACATCTGCAACGACGGCGACGCCGACGACGACAACGACAGCTGGGACGACGTGGACGAGATCGCCTGCAACACGGACCCGCTGGACGCCAGCTCCGTGCCGCCGGACAGCGACGGGGACGGCATCTGCGACGTGCTCGACGGCTGCAGCAGCGGAGACGCCGACACGGACGGGATCTGCGACGACACGGACGACTGCGTCGATGCTGATGGCGACGGCCTCGGCACGGGCGTGAACGGCAACACCGGCTGCGTGGACACCGCGACGGACACGGACGACGGCCTGAGCGTGGTCTGCGCCGACACGGACGCCGACACGTGCGACGACTGCACGAGCGGAGCGTTCGACATCACCGCCGACGGCGCGGACAACGACGGCGACGGCCTGTGCGACGACGGCGACGCAGACGACGACGGCGACGGCATCCCCGACGTGACCGAGGCCGCGGCGGGGGACGTGGACGGCGACGGGATCCCCAGCGAGCTGGACGACGACAGCGACGGCGACGGCATTCCGGACAACGTCGAGGGCATCAGCGACAGCGACGGCGACGGCCTGCTCGACTTCGTGGACACGGACAGCGACGGCGACGGCCTCGACGACATCGACGAAGGCATCGGCGACCCGGACAACGACGGCCTGCCCAACTACCTGGACACGGACAGCGACGGCAACGGCTCGTCCGACGGCACGGACGGCCTGGGCGACACCGACTGCGACGGCATCGCCGACTTCGAGGACCTCGACGACTTCGACGGCCCCTGCCTGGACAGCGACGGCGACGGCATCGACAACGCCGACGAGGTCGCCTTCGGCAGCGATCCGTTCGATGCGGACACGGACGGCGACGGCATCCCCGACGGCGTCGAGTGGGGCCCCGGCCCCGGTCCGCAGGACAGCGACGGCAGCGGGCTCATCGACGTGCTCGACCCGGACGACGACGACGACGGCATCCCCACGTCGGTCGAGGGCAGCGGCGACACCGACGGCGACGGCATCCCCGACTACCAGGACGAGGACAGCGACGGCGACGGCATCCTCGACGAGGACGAGGGGGACGGCGACGCGGACGGCGACGGCGTGCCCAACTTCCAGGACACCGACAGCGACGGCAACGGCGTGGCGGACGGCGACGAGCCGGCCGGAGACGACGACGGCGACGGCATCGACAACTGGCTCGACCCGGACGACACGGACGGCGGCACCTCGGACAGCGACGGCGATGGCATCAGCGACGGCGACGAGGTCACCAACGGCACGGATCCCTTCGACGACGACACCGACAACGACGGCATCCCCGACGACGAGGAGGGCACCGGCGACAGCGACGGCGACGGCATCCCCGACGCGCTGGACGACGACAGCGACAACGACGGGATCCCGGACAGCGTCGAGGGCACCGAGGACGGCGACGGCGACGGCATCCCCGACTACCTGGACGAGGACAGCGACGGCGACGGCGTCCTGGACGCGGACGAGGATCCCGAGGCGGACGCGGACGGCGACGGCGTCCCCGACTACGCCGATCCCGACGACGGCGACGGACCCAACGCGGACTACGACGGCGACGGACTGACCAACGGTCAGGAGACCACCGCGGGCACCAACCCGTTCGACGCCGACAGCGACGGCGACGGCATCCCCGACGCCATCGACGGCGTGGGCGACACCGACGGCGACGGCATCCCGAACGCGCTCGACGAGGACTCCGACGGCGACGGCTTCCTCGACTCCGAGGAGGGCACGGGCGACAACGACGGCGACGGCGTGCCCAACTTCCTGGACGAGGACGCGGACGGCGAAGGCGGCACGGACGACGTGGACGGCGACGGCGACGCGGATCTGGACGGCGTGCCGGACTACCTCGACCCCGACGACACCGACGGCCCGGACGCGGACTACGACGGGGACGGCATCAGCAACGCCGACGAGGCGGTGGCCGGAACCAACCCGTTCGACGAAGACAGCGACGGCGACGGGATCCCGGACGGCGTCGAGGGCACGAACGACACGGACGGTGACGGGATCATCGATCCGCTCGACACCGACAGCGACGACGACGGCATCCCGGACAGCGTCGAGGGCACCGGCGACCACGACGGCGACGGGATCCCGGACTTCCAGGACGACACCGACGACTCGGTGATCCCCAGCGACGACACGGACGGCGACGGGGTTCCGGACGACGAAGAGCTCGGCATCACGGATCCGCTGGACCCGGACACCGACGAAGACGGCCTGCTCGACGGGCAGGAGTGGGGCCTGGACACGGACGGCAACGGCGTCGTGGATCCGCTGCAGCCGGACGACGACGGCGACGGCATCCTCACCGGCTTCGAGATCAACTACGCGGACGCGGACAGCGACGGGCTCAGCAACCACCGGGACCTGGACAGCGACGGCGACAGCATCCACGACGCGGTTGAGGGCATCTGGGATCGGGACGGCGACGGCACGCCGAACTTCCTGGACACGGACGCGGACGGCGACGGTCTGCTCGACAGCGAGGAGCTGCCCCCGGACCTCGACAGCGACGGCGACACCTGGCCGGACTACCTGGATCCCAACAACCAGGACGGCCCCGAGGGCGACCTGGACGGGGACGGGCTGAGCAACCAGCAGGAGATCGGCTGGCGCACGGATCCGAACAACCCGGACACCGACGGGGACGGGGTCAGCGACGGCGACGAAGTGGCCGCGGGCACGGATCCGCGGGTGAACTGCGGGTGCTCTGCGGGCGCCGCGGATGAACCCGTCTCGGTGCTGCTCGCGGCGCTGCTCTTCAGCATCCTCGGGCTCCGGCGTCGCCGCGGGCGTGCGCTGGGTGCATGAAGCACGGAATCACAGAAGCACGGCAGGTGCGGAGGACTGCGACGTGAATCGGCTGAACCCAGGCTCTCTGCTTCCGAGCTCCCGTGCTTCCGTGCTTCATGAATCCAGCCGGCTCGCTGTCCTCCTCGCGATCGCCGCCCTCCTCCTTCCCTCCCCTGCCGGTGCCGTCACCCAGCTCATCGGCGACGTCGACGGCTTCGGCATCGCGATCCCGGGCCTGTCCGCCGCCAACGGCGGGCTCGCGGACGTGGACGGCGACCAGATCATCGAGCCCGGCGAGTACCTGCCGGACTGGAACGGCAACGGCAACACGGCGGTCGGCAGCAACGACAGCTTCGACTTCCGCTCGGCGGGCGAGCTCGCGGCCACCAACGGCGCCCAGTGGACGGACTACGCCATCGAGGGCAGCGGCGCGGCGGACGGCGCCACGTTCACGTTCAGCTTCCCGGTCCCCCAGCCCGGCGACCCCGGCTACCTGCTCGACCACTTCATCAACTTCATCTTCGGCGACTACGACGTCGTGCCCACCGAGATCGTCGTCGACGGGACGGTGATCACGCTCACCACCCAGGGCAGCGGCCAGGACGGGCTGGTCCAGGCCGCCTTCGGCACGGTCCCCTGGGCCGACATGACCGACGGGACCGTCGTCATCGTCGTGAACGCGCCCAACGAGCCGTACCTCGCGTTCGACTACGCGCTGTTGGACCAGAACCAGTTCAGCGACTCGGACGGCGACGGCATCCCGGACCCGGCCGACAACTGCCCCTGCGCCCAGAACACGGACCAGGCCGACAGCGACGGCGACGGCATCGGCGACGTGTGCGACCAGGGCGCCCCCGAAGAGGTCGACTGCTTCGACGGGATCGACGACGACGGCGACGGCGCCGTGGACTGCTGGGACCTCAGCTGCTCCTGCCTGACCGCCTGCGCGGGGGTCGACAGCGACGGCGACGGCGTCGACAACGGCAGCGACTGGGCCCCGGCCACCCCGTCCCTGTGCAGCGACACCGACGGCGACTCCTGCGACGACTGCTCGATGACCGGCGGCTGGAACACCGCGCTCGACGGCCAGGACACCGACACGGACGGCCTGTGCGACGCGGGCGACCCGGACGACGACGGCGACGGCTTCGACGACAGCGAGGAGATCACCTGCGGCTCGGACACGCTGGACGCCGGCTCCATCCCCCCGGACGCGGACGGCGACGGGCTCTGCGACGCCATCGATCCGTGCACCGACGTGGATGGCGACGGCGTCGGCAACGGCAGCAACGCGAACGCCGGCTGCGTGACGCCGATGGTCGACGCGGACGATGCGGACAACTTCGTCTGCGGTGATGCCGAGGTCGACACGTGCGACGACTGCTCGGTCGCGGGCCTGTGGGACACCTGGGACGACGGCCCCGACAACGACGTCGACGAGCTGTGCGACTTCGGCGATCCCGACGACGACAACGACGGCTGGACCGATCAGGACGAGACGCTGTGCGGTTTCTTCGACACGTTCGACGACCAGGACGTGCCGCCCGACAGCGACAACGACGGGGTGTGTGACGCGACCGATCTGTGCCAGGACGTGGACGGCGACGGCGTCGGCGATGGGTCGTTCGGCAACGTGGCCTGCGCGGACCCGTCCCTGACGGACTCGGACGACAGCGATCCCTTCGTGTGCGGCGACAGCGAGCCCGACGGCTGCGACGACTGCAGCTCGGGCACCTGGGACGACTTCGCTGACGGCGACAACAACGACGGCGACAACATCTGCAACATCGGCGACACCGACGACGACAACGACGGCTGGAGCGACGCCGACGAGCTGTCCTGCAACACGGACCCGCTCGACTTCAACGACGTGCCGCCGGACGCCGACGGCGACGGAATCTGCGACATCCTCGACGGCTGCGGAGCCGGCGACACGGACGCCGACGGGATCTGCGACGACTCGGACGACTGCGTGGACGCCGACGGCGATGGGCTCGGGAACGGCGCGCTCGCCAACGCCGGCTGCATCGACCCGACCACGGACAGCGACGACGGCTTCAACGTGGTGTGCGCGGACACGGACGCCGACGGCTGCGAGGACTGCAACGCCGGGTTCTTCGACCCCTCCACCGACGGCGTCGACACGGACAACGACGGGATCTGCAACGTCGGCGACACCGACGACGACGGCGACGGCATCCCCGACTCGGTCGAAGGCACCGGCGACAGCGACGGCGACGGCATCCCGGATCTCGAGGACCTCGACAGCGACGGCGACGGCGTGCCCGACAGCGTCGAAGGCTCCGGCGACACCGACGGCGACGGGATCCCGGACTACCTCGACGACGACTCCGACGGCGACGGCATCCCCGACAGCGTCGAGGGCAGCACGGACACCGACGGCGACGGCATCCCCGACTCCCAGGACACCGACTCCGACGGCGACGGCATCCCCGACGCGGTCGAGGGCAGCGGCGACGCCGACGGCGACGGCATCCCCGACTTCCAGGACACGGACAGCGACGGCGACGGCATCCCGGACAGCACCGAGGGCAGCGGCGACAGCGACGGCGACGGCATCCCCGACTTCCTGGACGACGACGCCGACAACGACGGCATCCCCGACGCCATCGAGGGGTCCTGGGATCCCGACGGCGACGGCATCCCCAGCTACCTCGACGACGACAGCGACGGCGACGGCGTGCTCGACGCGGCGATGGATCCGTCCATCGACAGCGACGGCGACGGGATCCCGAACTTCCTGGATCTGGACGACACGGACGGCGGCACGTCCGACTCGGACGGCGACGGCATCAGCGACGGCGACGAGTGGGTCGCCGGCACCGATCCCTGGAACCCGGACAGCGACGGCGACGGCATCTGGGACGGCGACGAGTGGGGCGCGGGCACGACGCCCGTGGACAGCGACGGCGACGGCATCCCCGACGTGCTCGACACGGACAGCGACAACGACGGCCTGTCGGACGACATCGAGGGCGACGACGACCTCGACGGCGACGGCATCCCGAACTTCCTGGACGACGACAGCGACGGCGACGGCGTGCCCGACGCGGTGGAGGGCGACGCGGACGTCGACGGCGACGGCATCCCCGACTTCCTCGACGACGTGAACGAGCTCGCGGACACCGACGGCGACGGGATCCTCGACATCGACGAGGGCACCGGCGACTCCGACGGCGACGGCATCCCCGACTTCGAGGACACCGACAGCGACAACGACGGCATCCCCGACGCGGAGGAAGGAACGGGCGATGCGGACGGCGACGGCATTCCCGACTACCTCGACGACACGGACGACCTCGCGGACACCGACGGCGACGGCATCCCCGACGTGGACGAGGGCGACGGCGACACCGACGGCGACGGCATCCCCGACTACCTCGACGACGACAGCGACAACGACGGCATCCCCGACGCGGACGAGGGGACCGGCGACGCCGACGGCGACGGGATCCCCGACTACCTCGACCCGGATCCGATCGAGGGGCCCGACAGCGACGGCGACGGCATCCTCGACCAGGCCGAGCTCATCGCCGGCACGAACCCCCTCGACCCCGACTCGGACCAGGACGGCCTGTGGGACGGCGAGGAGTGGGGCTACGACTCGGACGAGGACGGCCTCATCGACCCGCTCGACCCGGACGACGACGGCGACGGCATCCTCACCGGCTTCGAGATCAACTGGGACGACGGCGACGCGGACGGGCTGCCGAACCACCTCGACGACGACAGCGAGGGCGACGGGATCCCGGACGCCATCGAGGGGATCTGGGACCGCGACGGCGACGGGCTGCCCAACTTCCTCGACCCCGACGCCGACGGCGACGGCGTACCAGACAGCGAGGAGTCCACCGAGGACTCCGATGGTGACACCTGGCCCGACTGGCTCGACCCGGACGACGAGGACGGCCCCGCGGGCGATCTCGACGGGGACGGCCTGTCGAACGCGGCGGAGACGGGCTGGCGGACGGACCCGCTGAACCCCGACACCGACGGCGACGGGATGAGCGACGGCGACGAGGTCGCGGCCGGGCGCGACCCGCGGGTGAGCGGCTGCGACCAGGGCGGGAGCCCAGCGAGCCTCCTGGCGGCCCTGGTCATTCTCGGGGTGGCCCTTCGAAGGCGCAGCGGCTGACGGGTACGCTGCGCCCGTGTCCGATCGGTCCCTGATTCGACTGGGGCTCGCGGCCCTGCTGACGCTGTCGATCCTCCCGGCGATCTCCGCAGGGTTCCTCGCGCCTCCCGGAAACGACTTCCTCCTCCACGGGCCCCTCGTCCGTGGCGCGGCCGAGACCCTCTCCACGCTGGGCTGGACCGCGTTTCAGGACCCCTGGTTCGCGGACAACGGCGCAGGCTTTCCCGCCTTTCATCACTACCCGCGGCTCCCCCAGCAGATCGCCGCGACGCTCGCCGTCCTGACCGGCATTCAGCCGGAGACCGCCATGGCCGCGGTGGCCTCCTGCGCGGTCCTGCTCATCGGCCCCGCAGGCTTCGTTGGAGCGCGATGGCTCGGTCTGCCCCCCTTGGCTGCGCTGCTGGCGGCTGTCGTCGCGATCTCGGCCCAGAGTGTCGACGCGTTCGGGCACACACCGCTGAGCTACGGGTTCAACGGCCACGGTCTGTACGGACAGACGGTCGGGATGCTCTTCGCGATGGTCGCAGTCCCCGCCTGGTGGCGCGCGACCCGTCCCGCAGCCCCGCGCATCGCCGCCTTCTGGACCATCCTCGGGGCGGTGCTCCTGTCCCTCGTGATTCGCTCGAGCCTGCCTGCGGGCTGGCTCTGTGGCGTGGCGATGCTCGGGCTGCTGCTGGGGGAGGGTCGCGCTGCATTCGCGGAGCGGACGGCACGCGCGACCCTGGTTGGCGCCCTGGCCGTGGTGCTCTCCCTCGGGTTCCTGCTCCCGTTCCTGACCGACCTGGGCGCATCCGGGGTGTTCGAAGAGAGCCACCGCGCGGACCTGGCGTCGTTCGGCGCGGCCCATGTCCTCGGGTGGTTCGCGGCCGGTTCGTATCTGGACGCCGGAGCCCCGGTGCCGTGGACGCTGGCGGTCGTCATCGGCCTCGGGCTCGCGCTCCGCTCTCGCACCGACGACGCCGTGCGCCCGCTGCTCCAAGGCTCCGCGGCGGCCTTCGTGTTGATCGTCCTGCTCCTCTTCGGCCGGACGACCTGGGGGACCTGGATCGACTCCGTCCCTCTGATCGGCCTGTTCCATGACCGGCGGTACGTGGTCGGACTCCACCTCGTCGCTCCCTGGTTGATCGGCGCGACCAGCGTCGCACTCTGGACGCGGTTCGCAGAGCGCCGGCGGGCGCTGCGTCTCCTCGGGGCCGGGGCCGCGCTGGTGGGCGCCACGAGCCTGACGATGGCGTCGGTCTCGCAGCTTCAGTCCCACGCACGCTTCGTCGGTGCTTGGGAGGAGCATCGATCGCGGTTCGAGGCTCCCTTGAGCCCGCTCGCGGAGTCCCGGACGCGCATCGAGCTTGCGGCACCGGACGCCGCCGTAGCGGGCGGCTCGTACATCGACACGCTCAAGGTGCTCGGCGTCCGCACCACGGGGAAGCACGTCTACCAGTACCCCATCATCCGCCAGGCCCACGACTGGTGGCGGCTCTGGCTGGCGGGGCCGAACTCGCCGCGCCGCGCGCCGCCGACCGGCGACGACCTCTTCGCCTTCGGGACCGAAGCCCTCCTCGTGCCCAAGACGGTGCCCGCTGCTCCCCTCCTCCCCGACTGGCGCAGCACGGACCTGGGTCCCGCTGTGTTGCTCGATCCGCCTGCACGCAGCGACCGGCGCGGCGCGGTCGGGATCGTCCGCTCAGATCTGCTGATCGTCACGGACTCCCCCGCGATGGAGGGGTTTCCCATCGCCTGGCACCAGTCCGGCGCCCATCGGGTCGGCCAGTTTCCGACCATCGACATCGGCGTGGGCGCGCGACCAGCGCCCGAGGACTACCTGCGCGTCGCGCCTCTCTCGCTCCGTGACCCCTCGGTGCTCCGGGGGCTGCCGGGGTTCAGCGACGGGGAGCTGGGCACCGTGATCTCCGTGAACCACGACACGGCGCAGCTCGCTGACGTCGCAGACGGGGCATGGCTCTTGTGGGACCGGGGCTGGCATCCCCGGTTGGAGGCGACGGTCGACGGACAACCAGCGCCGGTCCACTTGATCGTGCCGGGCCGGGCCGGGGTGCGGCTTCGCGCTGGCGCCACCGAGGCGACGCTCCGGTGGCGCGTTCCGGCCTGGAGGGGGGCCCTGGCCGCCGTGAACACAGCGCTGTGCCTGGGTGTCCTCGTCGGGGCGGGCTGGCGTCTGCGACGCCGTACCCTCTGGCCCGGAGCGCCCGCGGTCTAGCGGCCGCCCTTGGTCTCGCAGGCCTCTTCGACGATCTCGTTGGCGCCGGCGATCATCTCTTCGAGGCGGACAC
>ENA-OWNT01005544-OWNT01005544.1-seawater-metagenome-genome-assembly--contig:-NODE-5544-length-10358-cov-4.445190_pt1 | contig 10358 bp, 11 predicted proteins | sample MGYA00238136_ERZ651165 | MGnify/ENA primary metagenome ERZ651165 (study PRJEB26861, sample SAMN08777766) | seawater metagenome | isolation source: coastal seawater | place: USA: Florida | collected...
CACCCACTCACTCAAGTTTTAACCACTCACCATCATCATACAAACTACCAAACCAACCACTCATTTCATTTTAGTTAACCACTCATTCACTCATTGCATGCATTGACCACTGATTGCCCACTCAATTTAACCACTCCGACGACGGCGACGACGAACGAACGACGAACGAACGACGACGACGACGACGACGACGAACGAACGACGAACGAACGACGACGACGACAATGTGACACGCCGCCGCTCTTTGACCGACGACCTGACAGGACGTTGCACGACATACGTACATGCAGGGCTTGCCTTGCGACTTGCTTGTTCGTTTGTGCAATGGGGAGTTTCTGTTTGTTGGTGTGTGATGGTCGATGGTCTACTACGTTTGCTCGGACGTGTGCGAATGCGGGAGTGGTGATCGTTCGCGAGGCATCAGGAGTGGTTTCCTCCTCCTCCTCCTCCTCTTCGTCCCCGTCGTTGTCCTCCTCCCCCGCTCGTCATTAATTTGCTGTTGTTCCTACGTACTGCTTCTCCACCCTGCTGTCCTCCTGTTTGCAATGTGACGATATTGTTTTTGTATGCATTTTGTACTTTTGTTCGTTTTGTTCGTTGGAAAAGCCTCGCGTTCAGAAATTGCAGCAGTGTGACGACGCGCAAGATGACCCTGCTCCGAGCCCGATGTGAAGTGGGCCCCAAGGGCAAGCCATGTGGCTCACAATCAGGGAAGGAAGCCAAGGAGACGGGGCCGGTGTGCACCGGCGTCGTGACCTTCGTGCAGGAAGCTGGCAAACCCGAATGCCGCATTGCTTACGACATCACCGGGTTGACTCCCGGGAAACATGGGTTCCACATCCACGAGAAGGCCGACTTCAGCAATGGGTGCAAGTCCGCCGGAGGTCACTGGAACCCCTTCAACAAGCAACACGGGGACCTCGCGACCTCCGCGGACTCGGACTGTCACGCCGGAGATCTGGGCAACATCGTGGCCGATGCTGATGGCCGGGCGCGAGGTTCCTTGAAGTCGGTGCAAGTGCAGTTGTCAGGCGAGCTCTCCGTCATTGGGCGGTCAATCATGGTGCACGCCGACGAGGACGATTTGGGGAAGGGGGATCACTCCGAGCCCGGCGTGAACGGCAAGACGTCGCTGACGACAGGCAACGCTGGTGCTCGTGTAGCTTGCGGAGAAATTGTGGAGGTGAAAGGCTCAACTTCTGAATTGAAGACCGTGACGGTTACGAAGACGTCCCGAAAGCTTTTGAAGACTGTTCTGCCGCTGCCATTCATCGGCGGTTCGATTGCATCCTGGGCAATTTGGTTTTCGTACCAGCTCGGGAAGACGCAACTACCTCCGCAACTGTTGCCCTGTCCACCGATCTCCCTGTTCACGTTCCAGCAACCACAGCAAGTGGTCTACGCTGCCGTGATGTGCTTTGCTGCCATTCTGTTCGTGGCGATGACTCTAGTCCTGCACAGTTCGTTGGCTCCGTTCGTCATTGGTGACGACAAAACTCGATCTGTCCTACGGTCAAACTTTTGGTGGGGTGTCGTGGCATTCATTGGTGAGTACCCGCATCCGTCGCATCACAAAAGTCCCGTCCATGCCTTGTTCATGGTGGTTTCCTGCCCTTGACTCGGAATCGAGACAATGAAACTATTTATCGTGCGCTGCCAGTTTTTTTCTATTTTGTGCTCACTGCATGCTTCCGTGCGCGTCTGTCCACAGGTCTCGCGGGTCACGCAGTGATTCCTCTTCAGAGCAACATTCTCGAAGTAATTCAGGGGCGTGCAGTGATGGGGACACAGAGCATGATCCACCAAGCCAGCGCGATGGTGTTTTTCGTGTGTTCCATGAAGCACGCGTGGGCTACGATCCAGTTGTACGTGAGCTCGAAGTCGTTGCCCATGCGGTGGGCTGTGTCCAAGACGTCGATTGTCCTCAAATGCCTTGCGCTGGCGCTCGCGTTCACTGGCCTGCCGTTAGCGACCTACTTCCACCCGGCCGGAGTGGATGCAAGTGAAACAAATACTGGCGGCACTAGCCAGTGGTGCATGGTGGCGGCCCTGATCGCGTACTACATGACGTTCACCGCGGACATCTACTTGCTGCTTCAAGCGAGCAAAGTCGCGCCGGACCGCGCACAAGTACCCGCGCATGGCCACAGTCACGCGGAGTGATCTTGTTTTAAATTTTAATAAAGCTATGTTATGCACGATCGTGGTTGTTGACTACCATATGTATGTTTAGTCGTGCATGTTCGCCGCTACCGAAGTGTTCTTCGGTGTTTGCTGTCATGGACGAAGACGAAGAAGACGACGAATCATATACAACGCGAAGCAACAAACGATGACTATGGCCATGTCCAAAGAACGACTGCACAGATGCAAAGGAAATGAATGCAAAGGTGGGGCAAAAAGATCGCGGGGGGGGGGGGAGGCAACGGGGGCAATGGGTCACCGGCGCAACGGGGCAACAGGGCAACGAAGTGGAACAATGAACAATACGCAACAATGAACAATGTAGTGCAAAGGTATCTCTAAGTAGTAGAAGGGTCGTTTGCGGATACCCATGACAAGAGGTCGGTGAGTGGTGACGTCGCTGCGTTGGGTGTGTTGGCCGCTGTTGACTGGTGACGTCACGGCTCACGACAGTGCCGTAACGCTGTCGGTTGGTCGTCGTCGTCGTCGTTTGGTCGTCGTTGTCGTTGTCGTTGCGTCGTCGTCGTTGTCGTCGTCGTCGTTCGTCGTCGTCGTCTCGTTGTTGTAAGGTAAGATTGTTATTGAAGCAATGGCTAAACTCTACTGATACATTGTTGTTGTTGTTGTTGTCGATGTTGTTGTCGTTGGCGGCGGTGACGGCGTGTTGGTTGGTTTCTTGGTGGTGGTTGGTGGTCGCTGATTTGTTCAAGGGTGGTTGGTTGGTGGCCGTTGTTGGTTGGATGGTTGGATGGTTGGATGATGTGATGGCTTACTTTCTTACTTGGTTGGGTACTTGAATGGTTGGGGGGAAGTCGGGCGGTTCGCTGGGTTGGTAAGTAGGCCGATACGTTGGTCGAAAGGGAGGATTGGCGGTATGTAACCAACAAAGTAGGGCAGGAAATCTCCGCCCAACGATCCACCCATTGAGCCATCCACTGAGGCGCCGATTCCATCGAGCCATTTCTGGTGTCAGGGTAATGCACCCAGCACAATCACATCTCCAACGTCAATGTTGCGCCTACTGTGCCGGCGTTGGCAAGAAGCACTGTATAAAAGGTGTCTGGTGGTTGAGCGTGCTGCTTATTTTCTGACACAATTTCGTCCACTTTGAGAAAGGGCCGATCCGCACGCACGGCGTGAAGGTGCGAGTGAATCTCACTTTTTTTGTGTGTACGCGCGCGTGTGGCGGCAACTTTTTTGCTCGTTTCGGGGGAAGTGTGCGTGGAATGAGTATGGCCGAGGATATGGTGGACGCAGACGTGTCGTCCAAAGCCCTGTCTCTGGTTTGGGAGTTGGCATACGAACGCGAGTTCGAGTTTGAAGATCCATCCGATATGGCCGAAGACCAGTTTTGGACGGCTCAGCATCTCGACCTGTGTAAACTCTGCGTCGTTTACATCGTCGCCATCGCAGCTGTCTTCGTGGTGATCAAGGTCCGTCGCTGTGCTCATGGCAGCCCACGAAGGGTCCTGTGCTTTTGCACTGATTGTTTGCCGCCCGCGTAGACTCTCCTGCGGAACCTGTGGCCGAGTTTTAACACAATATTCACTGCGAAGGTGCGTACCATGCAGCTGACGCAACGCTGAGCTGGTTTCTCTGGGTCCGATCCCATCCGCTTGACGCCAACCACTGTTTTTCTGTTGTGCAGGAACGCTTTACGATATGCAACAGCATAGTTTCCAGTTTGATTGTGTCCCCCATCGTCACCGTCGCGTAAGTGTTGTTGTTCTTTTTGTCGCTGTCTCTGCGATGTGGTCGATTGTGCGATGTAGCTCCCAATGAATGTACGCTGTGTGATTCCGTGGGCACAGTTACGCACCGGCATGGTGGGACTCCGCTTGGGAGGTTGAGCACCGGTTGGGACGCACGTGAGTAATGTGTTGCCAATGACATCAAGTGTCTGAATCGCGCGCTCGCTCGTTGCCCCTCGCCGCGCCGAAGTCGATGGTGTAACTTCCTTCCTCCACGCACACGCAACGCCTTGCACATTGGATGTAGGTGCCCGTGGGTGATTCGAGCGTTCGTTTTGCACGGCGCCATATCTATTTTTGAAATTGCGGGCTACCTCTGGAGTCGTACGTACCCCCGAGGGGTAGTTGAATGCCGTTATGGGTCGCTGGGAGTTAAGAGTTGCTGCTTGTGGTCGTGTGGATAGGTGATTTGAATCCTTTGAAGTACCTACATCACGTGTGTGCACTGATATTTCTCGTCGCGGGACTTGGACAGTCCCAGGTCTGCTCACATACCGATGTGCTGTAGTGGAAAGCCTGTCATGGTCGTGGCACACCGTGACATTGCCAACGTGCGTGCTCTGCATCAGGTTCACTTTTTCATTTATACTGGAGGACTTCTCGAAGGAAGCAACTTTTTTCTAGGTGCGCAATTCGCGGTATCGCTGACCTCCGATTTAGTGCCAGAACGCTCACCTGTCTTATGACTACGCCCAGGGATTTATTACATCCAAAAGATCTTGAAGAAGCACGGACTGATCGCAGGCCCGGCACCGGGTATGCGCTTGCTTCACTGTTCAGCGCAGTTGTGCATTCGCGTTCAATCTCTTATCATGATGCAGGTCCGGCCGAGATCATGAATGGAATTGGCCTCTGGTTTGCCTACCTCGCCTTCCGCATAGTTCCTCTCGGGTAAGTTGCCACTAACGATCTCGGCGCAAACATACCAACATGCTGCCCGGTGAGTGACGCTGCTTCATTGGCACCAACAGGTACAGCTTCTTTTGCTTTGTCATGGACAGCTTTTACCACTACGAACTAGTGTGGCACGCGGAAGGGCGCAGACGCTGGCTATTGGTCCTCGGATGCGTTGGTCATTTGTTCCTCTCATTTCTCAGTGTGATGTGGTTCGCCGCCATATCGAAGCTCCTGTACGTCACAAAGTCGCGCTATCAACCCTTTCAGCGTAGTATACAAGTGTAAAGATGGTTTTGATACTTTAGGTTCCAAGGTGCTGGGAGTTTTTTCTTTGTGTCAAGCAAAGACAACAGCAGTTCTGGTAAGAACGACGCCGCCCAGGTGACTCGGCACCGGGGAGACGATCTCAAACAAAAAGCCGCATAGCCGAGCACACACATATGTGTCGGGGGCGTATCCTATGAAGCGCTCATGGATGCAAGACACTCAAAGATTTGCTGAGATATTTTAGATTCGGCTTTGGTCGACAAACAAATAAGTGCCATAATAAAACAGTTAGGGCATTAGGCCTACACCTAGGACGTCCTCTCGTGTTTTCTTGTTTTTTTGTTGGATTCAAACTCGTGCCGTTCCGTGATTCAGGCACAAAGAAAAAGTCACTTGGTCCTCTCACTGCCTCGTTTCAACACTTCATTCAGCCGTGCTCGTGCTTGGCGGCGAGGAGTGGACGATGTTGGATCCACAGAAGCGGCCCGTGGCGGTGATGGACCGAGCAGCTGCTTCTGACGAAGTTGAGCGGCATGCGAAGCCTGCAGCGCACGCGCGAGCTCAACCCGAGCTTTGTCCCGAGCCGAGAGGTTACTTTCGTGCACGTTCGAATTGTGTTGTTCAAGACGTTCCAAGCTCTGTTGCTCTTTCCTCCGCTTTGCTTTCAGAAGTGCGGCTGCTTTCCGAGGAGGGACCGATGACTTGGGTTGGAATGTGAGATGCTCCTGATGAACGACAGAGTAGACGAATACAGAGTCAAACGTTGCAGTGAAGAAAACCGCACCAACACACACTTGTCGCACCGACTCTACGGCCTGCTTGTGTTCTCTCAGTTGCTGAATGCGTTCCTGCGTTTCCTGGGCACTGTTGTACAGCTTGTGGTATCGTGCATCACCACCAGTGGAATTTCCCACATTTTTGCTTTTGTGCAGGCGCAACACTTCCTGCTTGCGGACTGCGATGGAAGTACTGATATCACGGGCATTGAACAATGCCTGCGTTGGCATTCTACCGCGACGCTTCGCGCTATCGATCCCGGTCTCCAACATCTCAACAAAGTGATTGACATCAATCGATGCATTCTCACTGCCACTTTGACGTACGGCTACTGCCTCTGTCAGAACTGGCCTCACGAGGCGCGCCAATCGGGTGCCGATCAGCGACTCGAGATTCGAGCACACTTCCGTGATATTTTGAATGGTGTTGGGAGTGGCGTTGGTGACGTCTGTTGATTGTTGCCGATGAGCATTTGCGAGCAGCTCAAACAGTTCAACTGCGGCTTGTCGTTGCTTTGCAGTGGCAAGGTGTCGCTGGGGCTTCGGCGTGCGCTTGTTTCGAGCCACACTACCAACAGATCTTGCAGATGGACTTGCAGATGTCGAGTCCAAGTCGGCGGACTCGCTCCGGGTGGACTGCTGTCCGTTTCCTAAACTGTTACCGCCGTTCGATGCTAGTTGCTTGTCTGCCTGCGCGAGGTCAGTTTTCAAATGGCGGCCGGCGTACAGATAGCTCCCGATATCCAGTCCGCTCATCATCGCTCGGCGGTCGAAGGACGGCTCGCGGCCCACCACAGGAGTAAAGAATGCTCGACCTGCAAATTGAGCGGCACGCACAACACCATCAAGATCACAGCCAGCATTAGCACACTGCCAGAAACTCGCGCACCTGTTTCGGGATCGACCATTGAGCTTTCCTGAGCTTGCATCTCGGCCTCCTCTCGCCGCCGGGCACGCTCAACACCGTCCTTGTACAAAGCGGTGAAGCGATCTGGCCTCGGCCGCGAGGCCGAAATGTTGGCGGCAGAATTCGTAGCGACCTGAGGAAGGTTGTCTTTCGAACGGTTGGCGGTGTCGGGGGTGCTCAACACCGACGAAGCCGCCTCGATTTTTGACACGCTCGTCCACGCAATTGGTGACAGGTTACTCACACTCTCATTCCCACTGCCATTTCCTGTAGTAGCGTTGTGGTCGCGATGCGTCTGACCTGAAAAGTGCAACGCACGTTTGGATTCCACCTTTGCATTGATCTTAGCCTGCGCAGCAACCATTTTGGACATCAGTTCCCGGACAAAGATTGCCACACTCAACGCAAAAGCAATGCTCGATTGCCGCTCATTCAAACCGTGCTTCGCGTGTCTGGGGCAAATGACAATTTGGCGGAGCGATCCCGTTCAGCTTGGGCTTGCAGCTCCTGTCTTTTCTGCGCTCGCTGTGAGGCATCTTGGTGTAGTCGGCGACCAGCACTGGATGCGACATCCCTGGCGTTGGCGGACTCGCTACGACCATCGTCTTCGACACTCTTACGCTGTTTCAAGATCTTGCGAGTGCCTTGAGCCAATTTCGGGGTGAACGTGCAGTGGGTTTCGAGTTCCCGCTGTTCCCTCGGCAATTGCTCGATTGAAGCAGAGGGCTTTGATGGAACGAGAAAACTCGGACTCGATTGGGAAGTGTGATGGAAACCTCCTTGCCCGTCGTTGCGCCTGTATTTTTAGGACGCGTGAACATGGTACAGACATGGATGGCAGAGGAGAAGCAGACCAACTCACGAAAAAATGCTCGGGGAGGCTTTCGCTAATTGGCGAGACTTCGCATTCAGTCTCGGAGTTCCAGTGACATTCGCCAGAGCATCCATTTCTTGTTTCTTTCGCAATTCGGCACTGCGTTCCTCTTTTTCGGCCTACAGATGTATGGGCACAGTTGACCACGACGGCACAAAATGGTACGCAACTTGAGAACACGTACAAGATGCTGAACGCCACGGCGGTAAAGGTTGTCATGGAAACTCCCCTTGGAGGTTCGACGAGTTGCTGTGAAATCCGATGGGCTTGCCGCTGACGTCCGTTGTTCTCGAGGGGTCTGACGTGAAGCATGACAGGGGAGAGGCACATCAATGCGCAATGGGCACTCGAGCGTGTGGACAAGATCGACAGACGATTAAACAGTCGCTGCGCACTCACCTTCCAAGACGGGGGGGCATCTTTTCGTTGACTGCACATGACATCAATCACAACGCATCGGTGACTGTGGTTTTCGACGACTGAATGGCACAACACAGGAGACCACGACAAATTTCGAACCTTCCCATGCTACGCGCGCGGCCGTTTCTTCGGCCAGAGCGGTGTTTCTTACTTTGTTGCTTGGAATTGAATAATTCTGTGTATGTAACCGCACTGCTGCACACAACACGTACAGATTGCTTCAGGCACTGACCGTAGCCAATTCGAGACCGAGGGCAGTACACTTACGTTGTTCCGGACGCAATCTTGTTATTTTGCGACCGGTAACCACCCTTGTTGACATTCCCTGTCGGTCGCTTCGCCGAACGGTTGGCAGTTTCGGCTCCAGTCGAACCAGGACTGTCGTGTGGCGTAGCTGGCGCTGAAACTGTCGTTGGGGCATCCCCACGTAAAGTCAGTGCTGGAATGGTAGCACTGGGATCACGAAACATTTCTAAAATGTAGCTCGAAAGAACTCGGGCATCATCGCTACCCAAGCCGTGACGCGCGCAAAATTCCGCAACAGCGTTGCGGGTCGCGTTTCCAAGCTCTCCCCGGCGCGGTCGTTCAGCGGGAAGAAGCAGGAAGTGTGAATCTCCTCCCACATTGACTGCAACCTGCAGTGTCTGAGGCTTGGATGAGGGCGTGATTGGCTGCAAGGCTTGCGGAGCCCGTTGCCGAACGGGGGTTGGCATACGATCGAGATTTGCGATGAGATTGAGTGACTTCGCAACAATCCCACTGCTCGAAGAATTTAACCCAAGAGCATGGGCCTATGGTCGACACACACACAATACATAGAATGCTCAAACTATCGACGCAGTGTGGCGACGGCGCACGAACATAGACCCACCTTCTCAATCATGACAGCAAGATCGGTGAATGTTCCATATTGCACCGCGTTTTTGTACACAAGCTCAAGTTGGGAAAGGAACTTCTGGGCCACCGATGATGACTGCGTGTGAGGTGATGGAGTTGATGATGTGGCACTGCGAGACAGGGGTGTCGCAGAAAGTCTCTGTTCCACGGATGCGTTCTGTGACGATGGCGATGTCTCTGGAGACAAATCTGTCACAAAAGACAGAAGCGCGTCGCCCACCTAATGTCCACAATCACCATCAACATAGGGTCCAAATTCGGCGCAGCCAAACAGATGCAGCTCAACATACCTTGAGTTCACGGTCAATGGATGCGACCAGTGATTGAGCTTCTCGAAGATCTCCACGAGCGCGACATAGATCTGCAGCGTTGGCGCTCAGACTCGCAATGGTCTGTTGGAGCTGTTGCACCGACTCCTGGTCACGAACGGACCGGCACCGAGCCAACGCTTCGAGAACATGCGCCCTCTGAGATTCGGCGAGTTTTTCTCGTCTCAATGCATTAACTACATCGAGAGCTGCTTGGATCCGTGGGCGGAGACGTGATTGTTCCGAACCCTCCAGGCGACTTTCGACGTCACGCACAAAGTGCTCAAGTGACTCAGTTGTCAACGCCCCGTCCTACAATTGGGATGAAGACATTGAAATGAGCAAAGCAGTAACAACTCTTCATTTACGCAGACAACCTTGTTGCACATACCTGGAAAGCCTTTGCAGCTTGTCTCAGTTGGTCAACTACTCTGTCGACCTCGATCGAATCCTCCAACTCACTGCACAGCTGCACAGCTAGTGCGTATAATTGCCGTACCCCACCGACGTCAGATCCGCTTTGATCTTCCACAAGTTCTAAGCGCCGACATTCATCAATACACTTTCGAAGAATGTCAACGGCTTGCGGAACGCGACCATTGTCTCGCGCAGTTGCAGCACTGTCCAAAGCATGGCGGAGCATCGTGGCCCCATGAGCGCGCAATTTTACGATGTGTAATTGTGCCAGGGCGTCTTCAGCGGCTTCTAACACGGCTGCGACTGAGCGGGACGGTTTTGTCACCAGTGAGGCGCCACCAATTGCTTCGATTGCAGATTCCAGTGACTGTTTTGTTGCCGCCAGGCGGCGAGGCAACTCTGTTAATGCATGATCTGTTTGCTCATTGTAACGAACGGCAGCGCCGTTCGGTGAAAATAAGCCTTGCATGTACTTGTGCAGTGATTCAACAGCAGCCACTGCCTGCACGGCAGAATTGATGCTCGCGAGAGTTCTATCGAAGCGTGCTCCCGCTAACTCGTGAGGTAAGGCCGACCACTCGTCGAGGTCCGCAGAGTCGCGCAGAGTCAGCAAAGCCTGTTTCGCAGTTTTCAATTCGTCGAGCGTCCCGGATCTCTCCA
>ENA-OWNT01005546-OWNT01005546.1-seawater-metagenome-genome-assembly--contig:-NODE-5546-length-10355-cov-4.083285_pt1 | contig 10355 bp, 13 predicted proteins | sample MGYA00238136_ERZ651165 | MGnify/ENA primary metagenome ERZ651165 (study PRJEB26861, sample SAMN08777766) | seawater metagenome | isolation source: coastal seawater | place: USA: Florida | collected...
ACGACAACGACAACGACAACGACAACGACAACGACAACGACAACGACAACGACAACGACAACGACAACGACAACGACTTTAATAACGACAACGAGACGACAACGAACGCCCAAACTAAACGAACGACCAAACTAAACGACGACCGAACGACTAAACGACGACCGAACGACCAAACTGAACGAACGAACGACCGAACGACCAAACAAACGGACGACCGAACGAACGAACGAACGACCAAACGAAGCAATCCAACAACTCCAACCACAGACAGGTCAAGAACACACAATCTGCGAATACCTCAGTTATAGATACCCCATCCCAGCGTACTAACTCAATGAACCACACTTCCTCAAACGAGACTATCCGCGTTCACCGCCTTCCTCAACCGCGCGAAATGGATAAAGTGTCGGTTAAGGACAATGACTACGGAGCTGACTTTATTGGGGAGGTGAGCGTGCGATGCAACCGTCGGATAGGTATCTGATAGTGAGACAAAACTGAATGTAGGGTCGTGAGTGAGTGAGTGAGTGAGTGAGTGAGTGAGTGCATACCTAACTGCCACTGACTGTGTGTGAGTGAGTGAGTGAGTGAGTGAGTGAGAATTCGAATTCATTCTGAAGTCACTCACTCACTCACTCACCCACCCACTCACTCACTCACAGCCACAGTCGCAGTGAGTGAGTGAGTGAGTGAGTGAGTGAGTGAGCGAGTTTGGACTTTTGAGGATCGTCGTTCGTCGTTCGTTGTTCGTTGTTCGTTGTTCGTCGTTCGTCATTCGTCGTTCGTCGTTCCTTTGTCGTTCGTCGTTCGTCGTTCCTTTGTCGTTCGTCGTTCGTCGTCGTCATTGTTGTCGTCGTCATTGTCGTTTCATCATCGTCATTGTCGTCGTCGTCATTGTCTTCGTTGTCATTGTCGTCGTTGCCGTTGTTGTCGTCTTCGTTGTCGTCGGCCAATGGTCTGTCGTCGTTCGTCTTTGTTGTTGTTGTTGTTGTTGTTGCTGTTGTTGTTCGTTGTCGTCGTTGTCGTCGTCGCCGTTGTTTGATGATGACGTTGTTGCTATTGCTGTCTAGTGGTCGTCGATGGTCGTCGTTGTCGACGTTTGTGACGTTGTGATGACGTTTCCATTCGCTGTCAAAGACAAAATTCTGTTTGCGATTTTTTTGTTTCTGCAGGACACGTTGTTCACTTCAGTCGCTTTGTCTCCGCAACCATACATACCCGGCCAGAATTCAGCGAGGTCTGGAGATTTTGCAGCGGCATTGTTGCCGCGGAACCCACACATGCCGGACGTCGACTTGGACGACGATGCGTTCGAGGAACACGTGCAGGCGGAAACTGCTGCCAGAAATGCGGGTGGCAGCGATAAAGACGGACCATCCACGCGCGACGCTGCCGTGACCGCAGTGGAGAATCAGTCGGACGCTCCGCCGGCAAAACGGAGACGCGCAGCTGTTGTGTCACATTCGCAGAAAACCGGTCGTCGGGTGCAGCGTGCACAGGAAGATGCCGACACCATTCGAGAGTGCCTGCTTGATTTTTTCCATCGCGGGCGTGGTCGAGCGCCCGAGTACATCCGGAAAATGAAAGAGTCGTTGGTGACCGTGCTTGCCACCAGCCCCAAAGTCGATGCCAAACTGCTCCAACGGTACCTGAAATGCCGGCGTATGGGGCCGCGGTTGGAGAATGCGCGTGCTCGTATGGACGAGAATTTGGCGTTGGAGCCCAAAGAAGTACGGGATCAATGGAAGTGGTGGGACTGCCCTCCACGGCGGAGGGATGCGTACGGCAACGACTTGTGCGCGGAGGCGGAAGCATTTTGGCGGGTGAGTGCCAGCAAGCCACCTTCCGTTTTGCCTGTCGCCCCAGTACATTAGTGCACATACATGTCATACCATCCGCTTCCGACACCTTTGTCATTAATTTTGACTATTCGTGCTTTTGTTGTTGTTTGGTAGAGCCCCGCCATTTCTCAACCACTCGGGGCCAAAGCAACCAAAACGTTTGCCTATCAACAATTGGTGTCCATCGCCACATGCCACGAACTGTTCGTGGCAAAGAAGCGGGAGCAGGATCGTATGTTTACCTGTGGAGCAACGTGGCTTCGGAAGCAGCGCCCCGCGGATGTGCGGCCTCTGACTCCAGGGTACCACAGCAAGCGCCGTGGTGCTACTGGCGCGAAGCGTGCCCACGGCGAGATGGTTCGTGCCGCCAACGCGCAAATTTCAGTTGACGCTGAAGCGCTCGAAACACAGATCGACGTCGCCGGGCACCATGCACTCGGGAGCGACTTCGACCAGGCTGAGTCCAATCACCAAGGCAACGATGACCACGGCTCACGGCAACCAAGGTCAGATGCACAACATCAGCCACAGCCGCAGCGACACGCACAGCAGCAACAGTCGCACCCGCAGCAGCAGACGCCGCCGGAAAGAGGACAACAACAACTGCAAGAAGACGCTCGCCACCAGCGACCCTCGTCGGCAGTGGCAGACTCGATTTCGCAGCAACTGCAGCAGCCACAACATCAGGTGGATCCGCAGCGTCGCACTTGAGGTGAGAACCTCGACTGATCGCCAGTTTCGGTGACAGCAGCGGCAACAACAACATTCTGTGATTGCTTTTTCATGGACGGCAATGCTTTATTGCACAGTGTTACGACTAACTTTGCTCTAAAAGATAATTTATGAAGTCCATAATAACAGAGTTCGATTAATTAATAGCGACAACAGGAACAACGAAGCAGATAGTACGGGACGGTGATGGCTTCTCACTGATTGCTTCGTAGGGGTTGGCATTGCTTCACGGACACACGCCGAACAATGCAGACAATGCCACTCGGCACGCTAAGATTTCCTGAGGAGATCAAGTCGTGCCGGAATCGTCATCGGCTGCGCTTAGTTGGGATTCGCCGTCGTCATGGTCCGTGCTGGCTCCACCAGTCGCATCGTCGTCGAGCGCGGGTGCAACTTTCGAATCGAGGACTGACATTTCCAGCTCCCTCCTGCGCTGGTTGCGCGATGCCACGGCCTCTTGAGAACGATCTGCATCAATTCCTCCACAACGGCAGCAACAGCCAAACGACGCGGCATCGTAAAGTTTGCCGTCGATGGCGACAGATCTTTCTGGGCCGCAAATGAGCATTATAGGCATGAAGAAGAAGAAACAGAAGAGAAATGATAGTCCAATGGTCAAAAACATGAATCCGCCAAACTTGAAAAAGTATTGTATCCAGCACCTGGTATCCAACACACCGGTTCAACGCAGGAGTGAGTTGCAAACACAGCGGAAGGCGACAGACACAGATGAGACTTGACGCACCCAAATAAGAATGCAGACGCGCCCAGCGAGGTGATGGCGCCGCCAAATACTGTGCTGCCCATTTCCAACAGGGCTGAGCGCACCCTCGCCTCTCTTGAGACGGCATCGGCCTCAACATAGGCTTGAGCCAGATGGACCACATAGTCCACCGACAATCCAACTAGAACCGTTGCGCTCACACTCTCGATCGTGCCGAGTTCCCATCCCAGAACATACATGAAACCCAAGATACAAACCGTGACACAAACCATGTTCACGGTTGCGAGCAAGGCAACGATGATATTGCCAGTCGCCAGCCACAGAACGACCAATGCCACAGCCAGCGAGCTCCCAGTGCCGATGAATGCCCCCGTGATCAGGAGATCTTGCGTGTTCAAAAAGACCCAAGCCTAGCGCAAAGCATTCACGACAAAGTCAGCAAACCATGACCGCGAACAAGTGCGGCCGTGGCGGCACCATGGTTGCGCACAACACATACCTTGTCCCGATCTTCCGCAACATGCATTGCACTCCTCAGGCACTCAACGTCATGGTTGGATAGCGTTTCAGCGAGCCAGTTATCCCAAGCAACTTTGGCATTGTTTGTGTCGACATAGACGACGGAGTAGTAGCTGAGCGTGCTGTTGACAGTGAACGACACGCTCTTGATGATATCGTCCTCGATCAGCACCTTATCGTCGAAATCTTTGCTTGGCACACTGAAACCTTGGGAGGAGAACTCTGTCAAGAATTCGCGGATGACTGCCGTCGCATTGGCGGTCACTGGGAAGGTGGCGTTGTATCGCTGCTCGTACCATGGTTTAAACTCCAGCAGCCAACAATTTACTTCAAGTTCTCCCAGTCCAGAGCCCTGGCGTACAAGAAATTCGTCGTCGCCATCAGCATTGACTCCGGTAGGGGTCAACAACGCGAACTCGCTGCAGATGTCCCAGATTGCTGCTTGCGCGGCAGGATCCGAGAAGTCACAGCTGTCTCCGTTGGTGGTCTCATAGAACTGCAGAGGACCAAGGTCAAGTTCATAGCGCCCGTACGCGGAGCGATCCATTGGTGCGTCGGGATCCAAGCCGAACACCACGGACACGGTCTTCATGGATGTGTCCGACGATACCGCGAACTCTGTCGTGTATATGTCGATGAAACGTTGGATCGGATGCCATGTAGGCAAAAACGCGTCAGCTTGGGTTGTAGGGCCGAGTTGGGACGCACAATATGCCATGCCGATGGTCAGGGCTAGAAGAACAGCCGGGAACACAAAACGATTGACGCCAGAGCGGATGAATTCGAAAAAGTTGTCCCCACAAAATTTCTCGAGGACGGGAACCTCAGGCTTGTTCATATCGAGCTTCTCGAGCGGCACAAAAGTGTGCCGGGGCTTGTGGCCGAAGTCCATGTGTTGGTGCACTGGTTCTGCGTCGACCGTGACAGCCACGTGGACGTCACCATCATCCTTTGGGCTGGGCGTGGTAGATGGCCGGCCGTCGTTGGTCATGGGGGACGCCACCGACAATTTCGACTCACTCGCGGAACCAGGAGCAGCTGCGCCGTTGTCGGACGCTACCGCGGCAGGTTTTAATAACAACATAGACTCCGACGCTTCGGTCACGTAGGTGGCATAAAGCTCATCTTCCAACCTCATCTCTAGTTGCTTGCGCCGATCGCAAGTCAGGCATTCGCAGCACTTGCGAGGAGGCACAGCAGTTTGCCACCGAGCGAAGCAGCAGCAGCCATATTCCATGTACAGGTGGAAGAACATGATCACTCCAATGTAGTATGTAACCACAGAAACATAGTTGGCGATCACCAAGAAAGAAGTGTAGAGTCCGAATGTGGAGATGTCAAGGAGTGCACTGAACGATGTTGCAAGGAAGGCCGCAGCGGTCGTCAAAGAAGTGATCAGCATGGCCTGTGCAAAGCAGATTCAGCAGACGTTTCAACTAGAATGCCAGCAAGCTCGGGCGAGAACAAAAGCACATACGTCGCACGACACAGCGAACAGCACACACATTCATCAACCAGATCACACTAAGAAGCTCACCTTTGACGCCCTTGCGAAAGCCTTCTGCATCCGCTTTGAGGGTGACAGGTGACCGAATTGCTTCCACGCATCCACCATCACAAACACGTCATCGGCTCCGATGGCGAGAATGACGTACACGGACAAAAAGTTCAGCGTGTAGAACGGCTCAATTCCGAACACGTAGTAGTACCCCAAGAATGCAAGAGGAAATGAAGCCAGTATGTGTATCAACCCCATTGCAGTCAAGCAGACTGAACGAGTGTGGAACCACATGTAGCAGAAAATGAACAGGATGCTGCCGGAAACGAGAGTCATGTCATGGATGAGGAGGTCCAGGGTGATATCCGCAAGCGCCACATTCCAAAAGTACACGATTTCGATGTCCGTGTCAGCGTCGTAGCCATACGCGTCAAGAGTTGGATACACTTCACTCGCAAACTGTGAAAATATTTGGGTTTGATTGCCAGGTGGGCCGAAAATCGAAGTCTCTTCCCAGTCATTCGTGTCGCGAAAGCCTTCGAGCGGCCCACCAAACGACCACGAGAAAGACATCACGGGGGACTTCAGGTTTGAAGCATTGAAATTGGCGCCGAAGAAATATGCCAGGTATGGCACTTCCGCAATGAGACGAGACACAGAGTCGATGGCGTCGTTGGGGTTGCTTGCATTGCATGTGCAGCTGCCAGAATAGCATTGGCTGCAGAAGGGAGCGCCGCCCTCAACGCCAGCCACCACAGGCCCTCCGAGCGCATCAACTTCGCTATCGTTGAATACATGGTCAGCGGTGCCCAACGCCACAGCTAGTGGAGAAAGAGAAGACGGATCTTCCGTGAGTGTGAGGAGCATCAAGTACGGACTCGCAATGCAAGAGAAGTCATCGATCTGCTGCGGCACAAAGGAGGTCACCAGATATTCATCCAAAGCACACGAAACCAGAGACGTGCCGCGACCTACATGACCACAACGGTAGCATGTGTTGCGTGTTAGTGGACAAAACTGTGCGTTGATGCTTCGCAAGCTATTACCGCACCGTCAAAAACCAGCGTTTGCGTGCCGGGCGAAGGTTGTGCAGCATTGAGGGAAACCACATCGATGTTGTCCGCCAAGTAATCGTTGCTCGGAAAAAATGCGGCGGCAGCCTGCAGCGTCAAGTTGAACGCATCGACAATCGCCTCAGCTGAGTCGAGCATGTCAAAAAAAGGATATCCATACATCGTGTGCACCCCGCTGTCTGTGAGGGTGGGGTAGTAGTATCTATTGTTTTAGTGAGTGGCAACACAAATACGAACGTCGTTACACGCAGGGGACTTGAGGTGTCAACACGGCGGACGCAAAGACAAGGACTTACAGAAGTGGGCTTGTTGGCACCGTGCATTCCAGTTCAGTTTCATTCGTGATTTCCACGACGTCGAAGAAGGAAGCGTTGACGGCACTTTTCAAGCACACGTCCTCGTACGACGGGTACGTTGCGTTTCCATTGATATCAGTCGCAGAACTGGCGATGATGGTGTCTTGGATTGTTTTGACGAATTCCAGTCCTTCGGTGGTCAAAATGTTCCGTGTGGTGTCTTCCGCGTCACCGCGCACGCGGAAAATAAGCAACAGGCCCCAATCGCCCTTGATCGAAGTTTGCGGGATCACAGTAGCGTTGGAGTCGTCGGTGGCATTGCTTTCCGCAGCAGAAGAAACCACGAGCGAGGCTGCACTTTCCTCCTTCAACACATCCAATGCCCAGCCTTGCAGGGTGTACACGCTGTTTGGGTCCAAGTCGCCCTGCACGCTGAGGGTGGGGAACTCCCCTCCAGTTTCGTTGATGGTTAAGATGGTGCTTGCCATGATCAGCAGTGAGATCCCGAACAACAGAAGCATGCCGACGCAGCAGTATGGAGACGACGCGACACATATCCACCGAGCGATATGAGACACGGGTTCAGAACAACAGTCGACCTCATCGTATGGACCGCAGAATTGACATGCGCGGCAATGGACGTTGCGGGTTGAAGCTTCTCGGCCGTGAACAGTCACCGCGCTGGCCGGGTCCGCAACTTCGAACGTGTCGCCACCTCGCAGCCCTTTGCCGGGAACAACAATTTGAACCTCGTGTCGTTTACCGCCATCCGAGAACACGTACGGGATGACATCCCCGCTCTGCTTTCCCTCCGGAACTGCGACTTTAACATACGCCACGGCTGGTGGCTTTGGCTGAATGATGTGGTCGACGGTCATGACTCGAGTGACCGGGCTGACGCCACGAGGTCGCCCACAGTCAAGCAGCAAAGCTCTGTAACGTGTGCTCGCAAATCAGACAATCATCAATCATCCTATGTTTGCTTCGTGTTTTTTTGTCGCCCTTTTACGCAGTTTTCTCGGTCGCTTGAGGCATGCAAATAGTTTGTTTGCAACGCCGAATCCAACTCGTTGTACGCCATCTCTTTTGCACCAGCGTTGCTATGCTTACTGGTATCTGAGCATGTCATTCCCCGTCCATCGAGACAGCCATCCGTAAGTCAGGACGTCTGCCCATCAGTGGATGAGTCGGCAAACACTTGCATGCTTCCGCCAACCAGTGCTTCCATGCTTCCATCTGTTCCCCGTTGTCCAATACTGCCCCTGCTTGAGACATGAGCGTATGCATCCGTTTCATTTCAGTATCCATCCACGCCCGCCATTCCAGTCCAACCAGATCACACACAGTCCTTCATTGTTCATGCTGCTCGTTCGTTCGCTCGCTCTCGCCCCGCATCCGACGCTGCGCTGTCCCGATATCGGTCCAAAAACAACAACGAGCATCGCCATCGTTCAAAGTGCCACACCGCCGCTGACTTCACGGCACGTGCTGTCGCTGAAGTTCAATCAACGTCTAAAGTCAGCCACAACTAACAACCTCAACGTGCACAACGACAGCACACAGCATCGAACGACGCCGAACGAACAGCGAAGTTCATGCATGCTGCATGCACGCATGCTGCACGCACGCATGATGCACGCGTGCTGCTAGTGGTGTATCATATCAAACGTGTCTGCCGTCACCAAAGTCAGCGAACTCCAGCAAAGAGCTTGTGCGAAGCGCAAAGTGCAAAGTGCAACGACGCAAAGCGCAACGACGCAACGCGCAACGACGCAAAGTGCAAAGTGCAAAGTGCAAAGTGCAAAGTGCAAAGTGCAAAGTGCAAAGTGCAAAGTGCAAAGTGCAAAGTGCAAAGACGCAACAACGACCAAGAAGTAGCCTAGCAGTGAGTGCAAGTTCGCTTGAACACCAGCACACCAGCCATCAGTCAGTGCAACCAAGTAGTCAGCGTCACACACACACCGTAAGTTCGTTGGTTGGTTGGTTGGTTGGTTGGTTGGTTGGTTGGTTGGTTGGTTGGTTGGTTGGTTGGTTGGTTACCACCGTGTTGTCGGTGGCGGTTGTTGGTTGTTGGTTGTTGGTGTTGGTGTGTACCCGGGTAAAGAACGAGTGAGTCGTGTTGCAGTATGTCATACCGGCCACGGGGTCATTGCACAGGAGCAAGTGAGTAAGCAGTGAATGTATGTGAGTATGTGTTTGTGGCAACAACAAGTAGTAAGTCATACCATCACAAGGTTGGTTGGAAGGCAGGTAGGTACACTGTACAGATGTAAGATACAGACGTAGATCTTCCCGCTTATGAAGGGGAAAGTACGGTGTGCCGGGTATGCCATGGTGGCACTAACGAACCAACACACGACGTTCCCCCACTCCACCAACATGCAGGCAGGCTGCCATGCAGGCAGGCTGCCATGCAGGCAGGCTCTGCCACACTCGTACGAGCTGTGCTGCCCACGAACGAACGAACGAACGAGAGTGAACCAACAGCCACAACAACTAACTCATCAGCGCACGGACACAGACACAGACAGTCCCACGAACAGGCAGAGCAACAGCCGCGCGATGAAGAACTGTCTGTGATCGCAGACAAACATTCACGAAAGCAAGAGGGGCAATCAAGAAAAACACACCGCGCAGAGGGAGCACACCTTGGCTACACAATTAGTTACAAAAGAGCGGCCGAAGAACCGCAGGATGTAGTCGACTCATGGCGCAGCATGGCGCAGATGTCCGGGCGCATGAGACAAGGTAGCGGAAAGTAGACGTAGAGGCAGATGATGATGCGCAACAGCCCTCATGGCCGTGCACGCTTCAAAGCCTAATACGTAACTGCGCCGAGTTAGCGAAAAATTTGCTCGATGATACGCCGATGCGCGGCTTGGATCCGCTCCCTGAGTAGCTTTGCAGGCTCATCACTGCCTGGCGGCTGGCAGGGCGAGGGGGTCCAAAACGGATTGCGGATCACCATGTTCGTTTGCTGGAGGACTTTGGGTCGGAAGCTTTGCAAAAAAGTTGCTGCAGGGGTAGTGTTGTGTGGTGTACGTGATAAACGCGGCAGAAATTGAGTTGTTTTGTGCATGTCATGGACTTTTTGGGAGTCAGGATGATGCTCTTCGTTGCCATAATGAGTGCGGCGGGAAGCTGCGCCCGTTGAGTTTGGATGCGGGCGGTGGGAGCCAGGGAGCCAGGGAGCCAGGGTAGGCCAGCAGCCTACAGCAGCACGTCCACGTGCCCAGCAGCCCAACAGCCGCAGTGCCGCAGTCGTGCGTATCTATGTTATTCTACTGTTATAATTATTACCATTGGACATTGTACAATTGTACAACCGGTTATTATTGACATAATGATTACAAAACCGATACAACAATTGTAGTGCCACATCAGTCACCCCAAAGATATGTGTTCTTGAGCTTTTCTTCCTCACTGACAAAAAAAAACGTGTATGTTTTCGTTGGTGTTTTGGCACCGCCGCTGCCGACATTATCTCTATCCACATGGACTACGAACATCACTGACATGTCCTTGATAACCGTTTGCTCGGATTCATCTCAGAGCTTGTGCTGCTGAAGCATGGAATGTCACCAGAAAAAACTCCTGGCCACAGGGTCATTAAAACAGAAGCGACAGTTCGGCAGACCGCACACAATCCGGCAGCTTTGCAACATTGGAGAA
>ENA-OWNT01005548-OWNT01005548.1-seawater-metagenome-genome-assembly--contig:-NODE-5548-length-10353-cov-6.425555_pt1 | contig 10353 bp, 2 predicted proteins | sample MGYA00238136_ERZ651165 | MGnify/ENA primary metagenome ERZ651165 (study PRJEB26861, sample SAMN08777766) | seawater metagenome | isolation source: coastal seawater | place: USA: Florida | collected...
GGCCAGCCCACCTGGTTCGCGGACGCCGACGGCGACACGTACGGCTGGAGCGCGACGTCGGTCGTGGCCTGCTCGCCAGGCGCCGGCTGGGTGGCGGATCACAGCGACTGTGACGACACCGACGCGTCTGTGAACCCCGGCGCCGCGGAGCTGTGCGACGGGATCGACACGAACTGCGACGGCACCGTCCCGTCCACCGAGACGGACGACGACGGCGACGGCGTGTCCGAGTGCGACGGCGACTGCGACGACGGCAGCCCCGCGGTGCACCCGGGGGCGACCGAGGTCTGCGACGGCCTCGACAACAACTGCGACGGCTCGATCCCCGCCAACGAGGCGGACGCGGACAGCGACGGCGCCCTGGCGTGCGTCGACTGCAACGACACGAACGCGGTCATCTACCCCGCGGCGCCGAGTCGCTGCGACGGCTTCGACAACGACTGCGACGGCAGCTTCGAGGCGTCCGTCGGCGAGACGGATGCCGACGGCGATCTGTACCTCGCGTGCACCCTGGCTGGCGCGCCGACGAACGCGACGTACGGCGGCGGCGACTGCAACGACGGGGACGCGGCGGTGAACCCCGGCGCTCCGGAGCTGTGCGACGGCCAGACGGTCGACAACGACTGCGACGGCACTGCTGCGGACGAGGGGTCGGACGCGGACGGCGACGGCGAGACGACCTGCACCGACTGCGACGACAACGACGCCAACGTGGGCACCGGCAACACCGAGATCTGCGACGCGAAGGACGGCGACTGCGACGGGACCGTCCCGGCGTCCGAGACGGACGGCGACGGCGATGCCTTCGTCCCGTGCACGTTCGACGCCGCGGCCAATCCGCCGGTGGGCATCGGGGACGGCGACTGCGACGACACGGACGCCGCGGTCTATCCCGGCGCGACGGAGGCGTGCGACGGGCTCGACACGAACTGCGACGGCACGCTCCCGACGAACGAGGGCGACGGCGACGGCGACGGCGTCATGGCCTGCGCCAGTGACTGCGACGACGGCGACGCCACGGTCTACCCGGGCGCGCCGGAGCTGTGCGACGGGCTCGACAACGACTGCAACGGCGTCCTGCCGGCGAACGAGGCGGACGCGGACGCGGACACCGTGAGCGTCTGCGCGGGCGACTGCGACGACGGCAACGCAGCGAAGTTCCCCGGCAACCCCGAGATCTGCGACGGGCTCGACAACGACTGCGACACCGTCGTCCCGGCGGACGAGACGGACGCCGATCTGGACGGCTTCGTCGAGTGCACGGGCGTCGACTGCGACGACACGGACCTGTCCATCTACACGGGTGCCCCCGAGCTGTGCGACGGGCTCGACAACAACTGCGACACCGTCGTCCCGGCGGTCGAGACGGACGACGACGGCGACGGCGACACCGAGTGCGGGAACGGCGACTGCGACGACGCGGACGCCACGGTCTACGGAGGCGCGCCGGAGCTGTGCGATCAGCTCGACAACGACTGCGACGGCGCCATCGACGAGGGCCTCGACGCCGACGGCGACGGCTTCTTCGACGGGGCCCTCTGCTCCGGGGTGTACGCGCAGGTGGACTGCGACGACGCGGACGCGGCGATCCACCCGGACGCCACGGAGATCTGCGACGGCTCGGACAACGACTGCGACAGCGACGTGGACGAGGGATTCGACCAGGACGGCGACGGCTACCTGCAGAGCGCGGCGTGCGGCGCCGTGGGTGGGAACGACTGCAACGACACGGACGCCTCTGTGCACCCGGGCGCCACCGAGATCTGCAACGCGTCCGACGACGACTGCGACGGCCAGGTCGACCAGGGCTTCGACGTGGACGGCGACGGGTTCTACGACGGCACCAACCCGGACTGCGTCGCGGGCTGGTCGGTCACCGACTGCAACGACACGGACTCCACGGTGTTCCCGGGCGCGATCGAGGCGTGCAACGGCGTCGACGACGACTGCGACGCCGCCCTGGATCCCCAGGAGACGGACGGGGACGGCGATGGCTACGTGGAGTGCGCCGCTCCGAGCCACCTCCCGGGCTTCGGTGGGGACTGCGACGACACCGACGCCGCCGTGCACCCCGCCGGAATCGAGCTCTGCAACGCCGTGGACGACGACTGCGACGGCAGCGTCGACGAGGACTTCGACACCGACGGCGACGGCTTCTTCGGCGGCACGTCGGGCTGCGAGATCACCTACCTGACCGACGCGGACTGCGACGACGCCGACGCCACGGTGAACCCCGACGCCGTCGAGGTCTGCGACGCGGTCGACCAGGACTGCGACGGCGACGTGGACGAGGACTTCGACGCGGACGGCGACGGCGTCACCACCTGCGGTGCGGACGGCGACATCAGCGTGGTGCGCGACAACGACTGCGACGACACGAACCCGGCGGTGCGCCCCGGCGTCGCCGAGATCTGCGGAAACGGCATCGACGACGACTGCGACGGGACGGCCGACGTGGCCGCCGACGCGGACGGCGACGGTGTGGACACCTGCTCCGGCGACTGCGACGACGACGACGCGACGATCTTCCCGGGCGCGACGGAGATCTGCGACGGGCTCGACCAGAACTGCGACACGATCGCCGACGACGGCTTCGACGTGGACGCGGACGGCGTCACCAGCTGCGGTGGTGACTGCGACGACAACGACGCCGCCATCTACCCGGGCGCCGCCGAGCTCTGCAACGCGCTCGACGACGACTGCGACCTCGACGTGGACGAGCTCTTCGACTTCGATCTCGACACGTTCATGGACGGGGACAACGCCGACTGCGCGGCGAACTACACCGACCTCGACTGCGAGGACGCCGACGCCGGCATCTACCCCGGCGCCACCGAGTTCTGCAACCTCCTGGACGACGACTGCGACGGCGACATCGACGAGGACTTCGACGCGGACGGCGACGGCGCGTTCGACGGGTCCGTGGCCGGCTGCGCCGCGAACTACGGGGCCCTCGCGGACTGCGACGACAGCAACCCGGACATCTACGGCGGCGCGCCGGAGATCTGCGACGGCCTCGACGGCGACTGCGAAGGGTCCGTGCCGGCGTTCGAGACCGACGACGACGGCGACGGCTACGTGGAGTGCAGCGGCCCCACCGTCGGGCACGTCGGCAACCCCATCGGCGGCAACGACTGCGACGACACCGAGGCCGCCATCAACCCCGGCGCCACCGAGGTCTGCAACGGCATCGACGACGACTGCAGCGGCGGCGTCGACGAGCCCTGGGACGGCGACGGCGACGGCTACGCGGACGGTGACGACGTGGCCTGCCAGGGAGCCGGCTTCGTCGGGCTCGCGGACTGCGACGACGGCGACGCGGCGATCAACCCGGCGGCGGCCGAGGTCTGCAACGGCGTCGACGACAACTGCGACGGCCTGCGGGACGAGGACTTCGATGCCGACGGGGACGGCTGGTACGACGGCGCCAACCCGGACTGCGCCGCGGCGTGGACCGATCTGGACTGCGACGACAGCAACCCCAACGTCTTCCCGTTCAACGTCGAGGACTGCACCAACGGCATCGACGACAACTGCGACGGGACCATCGACGAGGACCTCGATCTGGACGGCGACGGCGCGTCCACCTGCGGCGAGGACTGCGACGACAGCGACGCGACCGTGAACATCTACGCGGCGGAGGTCTGCAACGCGGTGGACGACGACTGCGACTTCGCCATCGACGAGGACTTCGACGTCGACGGCGACGGCGCCTTCGACGGGGCGGACGCGGGCTGCATGTCGACCTGGGGCGCGTCGGCGGACTGCGACGACGCGAACCCGGACATCAACCCCAGCGCGGAGGAGTCCTGCAACGCGATCGACGACGACTGCGACGGCTTCGTCGACGAGGTCTTCGACCAGGACGGCGACGCGCACTTCGACTCGGCGGCCTGCCAGGGGCAGATCAACGGCCTCGACCTGGACTGCGACGACACGGACGCGGACGTCTACGTCGGCGCGCCGGAGCTGTGCGACGACGGCAAGGACAACGACTGCAACTTCCTGGTCGACGACGAAGACCCGGCCTGCGACGTCGGCGACGACGACGACTCCACCGGGGACGACGACGACTCCACCGGGGACGACGACGACTCCACCGGGGACGACGACGACAGCGCGGTGATCGGCGACGACGACGACGGCAGCGCGGTGCCCCTCGAGCCCTGGTTCTATCCTGGCTGCGTGTCCTCCTGCTCCACGAGCGATGGCGGCGCCGGCGCGCTCGCCCTCCTCGGCGTCCTCGGGCTGGTCGGCCTGCGGAGACGGCGTCGCGTGCGGATGCTGGCCCCGCTGGTGCCCCTCGCCCTCCTGCTGCTCCTGCCGGCCGTGGCCTTCGCGCAGGCGGCCCGCACGATCGTCGTGCTGACGCCGGATCCCGACGCCACCAAGGCGGAGATCGCGGGCCAGATCCCCGAGGGATTCGCGGCCAGCTTCCGCGACGTCACGGGGGACCACAACGTCGGCGGCGCCTGGATCCTCGGGGTGGAGGCCGAAGGGGTCTGCCCGCAGACCAGCATCCCGTCCGCGGCGGTCCAGGAGGCCCTCACCCGCGCCCAGACGCTCATCGACGAGCTCGCGATGGCGCAGGCCGAGACCACCCTCGCCGGAGTCCGGCAGACGCTGGCCTGCCTCGAGTCCCCGCTGGACCCGGCCGAGCTGTGGCTCCTGTACTTCCTGGAAGGCGTCGCGGCCTTCTATCAGCAGGGCCTGCCCGCCGCGCGGATCTCGCTGGCCCGCTCCCTCGCCGTGCTGCCCGGGCAGTACTTCGACACGTCCTATCCGCCGAACCTCCAGGAGCTGTACCTCGAGCTCCAGAAGGAGGCGCTGGAGGGCGGGCGCGCGAAGGTCGTGGCCGGCATCGCGGACAAGGACGCCAACGGCGCGGTCTTCGTGGACGGCTTCCCCGTCTCCGGGCCGGGGCTCGCGGTCGTCCCGGGCGAGCACATCCTGCAGGTCCGGCTGAGCACGGGCCGCCTCGCGGGGGCGCGGCTTCGGCTCAAGGCGGACGAGATCATCGCCGTCGGACTCCCGGGCGACATCGCCGAGGGCGTGGCGCGCCTCGAGCTCGAGGAGCAGCGGGAGCTCGCAGCCTGGGTCAAGCGCTGGGCGTCGGTGAACGAGGGCCGCGTGTGGATCGCCTCGAAGGCCGGCGGTGCCTTCCGGGTCGGGGAGTCGGACGGCGATCGCGCCGAGCTCGCCACGAAGCCCGTGGAGGAGCCCGCGCGCAAGGGCATGCAGCTCACGAAGGCCCAGCGCTCTCCGGTGCTGCTGCTCAGCGTGGGCGGTGGCTACCAGTTCGCCGGACGGGGGAGCTACGGCGGCGCCGCGGCGGACGCGTCACTGCGGCTCAAGGGGCCGCTGCGGATCGCGTTGGGCGCCCGCGTGATGGCGTCCCAGCCGGTCCTCGATCCGAACACGGGCGAGCGCCTCGGGGTGATGACGCTGGTTCCCGTCCTGCTTGGGCCCCAGCTCCGCTTCACCACACCGTTCGTGCAGCTCCTGGGACTTGCGTTCCAGGTGGGACCGAACCCGGGTGGCACCGCCGGGCCGCCCGTGCTGCCCGGCTTCGCGGCGCAGATCGGCGCAGAGCTCCCGCTCGGGCAGTCGCCGCTGCTCGTGCGTCCGCTGCTGGAGGTGGGGATGCTCGGGCCGTTCTTCTCGTTCCGCGCCCTCGTGCAGCTGAGCGTCGCCATCGGGCCGGCGGGCTGACGCGACCTTCAGGTACCGCGGGCCTCATCCCTCTGCTAGAAGCCCCGCCATGTTGACGCTCCCCAAGCTCCGGTACCGCGAGGATGTGCGCACCCTCGGATTCGTGGCCACCTACCTGGCGCTCGTCGCCGTCGGCTGGGTCGTCTGGGACAGCCTGCCGCTGCTCGGCAAGGTCGCCTGGGTCGGCGCCACCTCGGTCTTCTCGTTCTTCTGCGCCGTCATCACCCACAACACGATCCACGTGCCCGTGTTCAAGCAGCGCTCCTGGAACCGGCTGTTCCAGTACGTGATCAGCGTCTGCTACGGCCACCCGGTGAGCGCGTTCGTGCCCGGCCACAACCTCAGCCACCACCTGCACACGCAGTCCCGCCGCGACGTCATGCGCACGACGAAGGCGCGGTTCAGCGTGAACATCCTCAACCAGCTCCTGTTCATGCCCGTCCTCAGCAAGGACGTCAGCAACGCGGATCTGCAGTACGCGCTGGCCATGCGCACGGAGCGGCCGAAGTGGTTCGCCCAGTGGGTGCGCGAGTGGATCTTCTTCCTGGCGGTGATGGGCACGCTGCTGGTGCTCGACTTCTGGAAGTTCCTGTTCCTCGCGATGATTCCGCACCTGTACGCGGCCTGGGGGATCATCGGGATCAACTTCCTGCAGCACGACGGCACGGACCAGGACCACCCGTACAACCACTCCCGCAACGTGGTCGGCAAGTTCGTGAACTGGTGGACGTTCAACAACGGCTTCCACGGGATCCACCACAAGTACCCGAACATGCACTGGAGCAGGACTCCAGAGGCCCACGCGCGCGAGATCGCGCCGTTCATCCACCCCAACCTCGATCAGCAGTCGCTGCTGAAGTACTGCTTCGAGGCCTACATCTATCCCGGCAAGCGCCTGATGTACGACGGATCGCCCTACCGCATGCCGGAAGAGGGCCCGGACGAGGAGTGGATCCCCGGCAAGGGCGACACGCCCGCGAACGTGTCCCTCGGGGCCGAGGCCGCGTAGATCGGGATCAGACGGCGACGCCGGGCAGGCTGAAGGCCATCCGGAAGCCGTAGATCGTGTACGTGTTCCAGCGCAGATCCGCGCTGCGGTGGCGCAGGTCGCAGACCACGCGCGAGCCGTTCCAGGACCCCCCACGCAGCGGACGCATGGTGCCCAGGCCCGCGTAGTCGGGATCGCCGCACCAGTCCACGACTCCGCCCGACACGTCCCGCACCCCGTAGACCGAGCAGTCGGCGGGGAACGTGCCCACGGGCTCGGGCAGCTCGCGTCCGGGCCGCGTGGCGCGCATGGAGCACAGCTGGGCCTCGAACCGGTTGCCCCAGGGGTACCGCCGGCCGTCGACGCCGCGGGCCGCCTTCTCCCACTCGAGCTCGGTGGGCAGCCGGTACGGGAGCCGATCGACGCTGGCCTTCCAGGCGCAGTACGCGTTGGCGTCGTCCCAGGACACACCCATCACGGGCCAGTTCTCGTTCCAGGGATCGCCGTCCCGGTCGACCTCCGGGACCACGTAGGCGCCGCCTGGGTCCGGTCGCTGCCAGTACTGCCCGTTGTCGCCCGCCTGGCGCGGAGCCCGATGCCAGGCCTGTCTCGGATCCACCTGGTGCATCGCGGTGAGGAACCGCGCGTACTCGCCCATCGTCACCGGCACCTCGCCGATGGCGAAGCCGGGCACGATCGAGGTCCCCTGCGGGAGGGAGGACCCGCCGAGCTCCTCGGAGCCGGCCTGGAACGGGCCCCCGGGGATCCACACGAAGCCGCGCGGGATGGTGTTGAGCGGAGGCAGCGTCACGGGGACCGAGCCGCTGAACCAGTGCTGGCTGCGGCCGATGAACACGGGGTACGTGATCGGGCGCCGGCCCGGGGCGGACACCTCGAGGATCCAGGACCCCATCTCCAGCGGGATGCGCTCGAGCGGAGTCACCCCCAGCTCGATGGGCTGGCCGCTCCCCCAGATCAGCCCCTGCTGCCGGACGGGGCGCGCGACCACGTGAGCACCCGGAGGATCGGTACGCAGCGTCAGGGCGCCCGTCCCGAGCAGGGCCTCGGAGTAGACCCCGTCGCGGTCGTACGTCTTCACCCGCTCGGCCAGGAACCGCGCCGTGCGCGCATCGCCCTCCGCCTCGGCGTCCTCGAACCGGCCCATGCAGAGCTGGGCCATCAGGTCCTTCGCGAGCGTGAGCGTCGGGGCCAGGAACAAGGCGTTCTCGCAGCTGGCGGTCACCGTGCGGGCCAGTCCGTCCCTCTCGGAGACCAGGTCTTCGAGCTGCGCCTGGAGCGCGAACAGCTCCTGCTTGTCGGCCAGCGGCGTCCACGGATGCACGCGGGACTTCTTCTGCCGGACCAGCGCCTGGAGGTCCTCGATCTGCTGGCGGAACTGCTCCCACAAGGCGAAATCGCGGCGCGCCTCGCGCAGCTCCTTGTGCGCGTCCTCGAGGCGCCGACGGCCGGCCAGGAAGGCCTCCATGCGCTCGGCGACCTCCTCGGCGGTGGGCCGCCCGGCGGGGTTCGTGCGGAGGCAGTCCGTGCAGATGAGGGCGAGCTCGTCCGGCACGTAGGGGATGCCGGTCACGTCACGTGGATCGGCGCCACCACGGACGCTCGCCTCCAGCCGCTCCCGGGTGCTGCGGCCGGTGTAGGCCTGACGGTGGGTGAGCACCTCGTACAGCACCGCGCCCAGGCTCCAGACGTCGCCCGCCGTGGAGTCCGCGCCGTGCGCGATGCGCTCCGGCGCGATGTAGCCGGGCGTCCCGATCAGGCGCCCCGGGGAGGTGAGCTGGAGCGCGTCCCGGTGGGCGGTGCTGTCCGGCGCCGGCGCGAGCTTCGCGAGCCCCCAGTCCAGCAGCAGCACCTCGCCGTGCCGCCCGAGCATGATGTTCCCGGGCTTCACGTCGCGGTGCAGGACGCGCTCGCCGTGGGCGGCGGCCACCGCGTGGCACACCTGCGTGAACGCCCGGAGCAGCCGGTGCCGGTCCCAGGTGCTGTCGTTGCCGGCGCGGGCCGCGCGGATCGTGTCCTTGAGCGAGTCCCCCTGGATGAGCCGCATCACGAACCAGACGCTGCCGTCGGTCTCGCCGCAGTCGTGGATGGGGACGATGTTGGGGTGCTCGAGGCGTGCGGTGAGCTGGGCCTCGTTGAGGAAGCGGTCCCGGAGGATCAGGGCGCGCCTGCCGCGCAGCTCCTTGATGGCGACGGGGCGCGACAGCTTGGGGTCGAGCGCCCGCAACACACGGGCCATGCCGCCGCGGCCGATCTCGCGCTGGACGACGTACCGCCCGAGCTTCGTCGGCAGCTCCCGCGTCATCTGCGGGCGCCCGCCCGACGAGGCGGTCGTGTCGGAGCCGTCGGTCCCGCTCGGATCCGTCCGGCTGTCGTCTCTGGCCACCGTGCCGGACACCGCCCTATCCCTCCGTCTCTTCCTTGTCGGCGGATCGCCACGTCCCCTGAGGCGGCACCGGCGTCACCCGGCCGCCGGACTCGACGCGGAGCAGGACGTCCCGCCACTGCACGGTGCGGATGAACGGGCCGCGGGCCCAGGTGAGCAGGAAGACGGCGTCCACCAGGGGCAGCAGCAGGAGCGTCTCCAGCCGGATCCGCCCGGCGGTCAGCCCGTTGAGCAGGAGGCCGTACAGGCCGCGCACGGCGTAGAGGGCGCCGAGCGCGATCGCGTACTCCGGGATCCGGGCCGGGAACGCCAGGGAGGCGAGCACGCAGGTCACGGGAGCGATCGCGAGCCCGCACATCGTCAACGGATAGGGGATCCGCAGAGGGTCCTTCAGCTTCCAGACGATCGTGTTCCAGCGCTGCTGGCGCCCGAAGAACTCGGCGAACGGCATGGGACCCAGGTGCCGCTCCACCGGCACGGGGGACGGCACGACCTCCCAGCCGTTGGCGTCGATGCGCCGCCCCACCTCGTAGTCCTCGGTCAGAAAGCCATCGGCGGCGGCGAACCCGTCGATCTGCTCGATGGCGTCCCGGCGCGCGACGAAGAGACCGCCGGCGAGCAGGGGGCGCTGACCGAAGGCGCGATGCAGCGCTTCGATCACCAGGAAGTTCATGGTCGTCCCGGTCCAGGCGACCCGAGTCATGCGCCCGCCGAACGTCGTCGCCTCACCCACGGAGTAGGGGGCCCAGGCGGCGCCGCGCTCGTCGGAGGCGAGCAGGGCCGCCACGAGCGCCTCGAGGACGCCGGGGCGCAGTCGGGTCCCGCTGTCTCCGCTCGCGATGAGGTCGTGGGAGGCGGCGGCGTAGCCCCGCGCCATGTGCCAGACCTTGCGGGTGATCCAGGGCCGCTCGTCGGGGTCGGGGACGAGCAGGCGGGCGCTGACTCCGGGCTGTGGATCGCGCGCCAGGCGCGCGATGAGCCGCTCGACGATGGCGCGCCCCTCCGCGTTCTCGGCGGCCGTGCAGAACAGCACCTCCCGGTCGCCGGCGTACGGGGTCGCCAGGTAGGTCCAGAAGGAGTCCTCCATGCCCGGGTCCACACCATCGAACGGCTTGAGCACCGTCAGCGGTGGCAGCACGGCGGGGACGGGAGCGCGGGCGCGCCGCCGGGTGCGCAGCACGAGGCCCGTGAACAGCACACTGCTGACGATGCCCACGGACACGAAGGTCCAGTGCAGGTCGCCGAGCAG
>ENA-OWNT01005549-OWNT01005549.1-seawater-metagenome-genome-assembly--contig:-NODE-5549-length-10351-cov-3.970605_pt1 | contig 10351 bp, 7 predicted proteins | sample MGYA00238136_ERZ651165 | MGnify/ENA primary metagenome ERZ651165 (study PRJEB26861, sample SAMN08777766) | seawater metagenome | isolation source: coastal seawater | place: USA: Florida | collected...
ACGACGACGACGACGACGACGACGACGACGACGACGACGACGACGACGACGACGACGACGACGATGACGACGACGATAACAATGACGAATAAATAACGAAGACGGCGGCGGCGGCGGCGGCGGCGGCGGCGCAACGTCAACGCGGCAACGACGACGAACGACGACGACAACGCGACGACGACGACGACGACAATAACGACAAAAGTCAATACAACGACGACAGTTTGTCATCGATGACAAACGACGACAAACAGCAACATAACAACAACGACGACAGCGACGACAACGACAAAGATGACGAGGACGAACAACGACGAGAAGGCGGCGTTGTCACTTGGACAAAACCGCGTTGCCACTCAACGAAACCTCGGAGTTAGAATGTAATCGGTGATGGGACACTAACACTGTGATGGATGCTGAAGTTTGGGAACGATGGAGATTACAACCAACTAACTGTGTTTGCCGGCTACGCATGATCAATGACGTGGATGTGGTTGCTTTGCGATGAAAGTCCTGACGCGGCACGTGGGCGTGCACCGCACAATGACAGTCGGAAGTGGCATGGCGGCGATTCACTTTTCGAATCATCGACACCGACAACGCGAAAGCGACAGCAATGGTCGAAAATAAAATACACATATTCTTTGCGACAAGTTGGAGCCGTGTGTGGGGGGCGCATTGTTGCGGACCGTAGACGTTCCGCAGCAGAAGCAGAATGGCTGTTCTGGTGCCACGAGACGGCATCGTAAACAGTTCATTAGTTGTGTGAGCTCATCGCTGATATGTCCAACTCTTCGGCGGCCGTGGAGGCCGCAAATGCGGCGAAGTCTGGTGAAACCACGGGCGAACGAGAAAACAATGATACATCTCCGAAAATAGAAGAAGATGACAGTGGAGACAATCGCGACGACGACGACGACGACGACGACGACGACGACGACGACGACGATGACAATGATGCCGACGATGCCGAAGAAGACGACAGCGACGACGACGACGACGACGACGACGACAGTGAGAGTTCAGAAGAAGTGGGTGTCGCAATGTCGTTGCCAAAGCGAGGCACCCGCGGCCAGCGGGTGCATGCCATGGTGGCAGAAGAGGCCGAGGCGGATGCGGCGTTTTGGAACCAGGCCGCATTTCAGGACTTGGACGAAGACGATGGTGACTACGTCAAGACGCCCGACCAGTCCGCGGATGAGGTCGACTCGGACTTCGACATCGACGAGACAGAGGAAGTGTCACAAGAGGTGGTGCACGCAGACGGTAAACGCGTGAGCAGCAAAGCGTATCGGGAACCTGTCCGCAGAAAGGGGGCTGCGAAGCCGAAGCTATCGGCGGAGGAACGCCAGCGTCGCAAGCTGCTTCGGCAGGAGCATCTGCGTGCAGCGGCCGCGAACCGGGTCATGCGCAAGTCCACTAAACGTCAGACCCGCGAACAGGCGGCGGCGGCAGCTGCTGCTGAGGCGGAACGGAAGAGGGCAAGAGCAGCCGCAAGGAAGAAGGCACAGTCAGACGGTAATGACGCAGATAACATCGAGATCTTTTTGGAGCAGAAAGACATGTTGATGGACGCAGTGCGGACCGAGATGGCCAACACAGAATCGCTGCAGAAAATGAAGCGGCGGAACCTCACCGAGAAAAAGACCATGGAAAAGAAACAGCAGACTGGTCCGCGCATCAGGTACTTTTCCAAAGGCGGAACCACCTTCCTCACGTTCACGGGCGTTGATGACGTGCCAGCAGCCATTAATTCCGCAGTGCCGCCGCCACGCCGCGTCTCCAAATGTGTAATTACAGGCAAGCCGGCCAGATATGTGGATCCTCGCACCAAGTTGCCGTACTACGACGTGGCAGCATTCAAGGAACTTCGCGCTCGGTATCGTTCCACGCCCACCACAGCGCAGGAAAATGCTCATGATGCGGCGGCACCGCCCAGTTTGGACGCCGCAGTCTCTGCCGCGGCCGCTACGAATGCCACTGCCGCTGCTGCGCGGTAGCACTCCAATTCTGTAATCATTAATCGCACGACGCACTGTACGACCATGTTAGTGCGCGGAACTTCTGTGTTATTTATTTGAATGAAAACTGGCGTACTCAGTACTCGAGTACAGTATTGATTTCGGTGTGAACAAACGATGGCCACCTACCTGCAGGGTTGCGCTGGTAGCGCTTGGTGGCGTGCGTGCCCAAAATTCGAAGTTGCGCATCATGCGTTATGGCGTCACAGTCTTGGCAGACTCGGCGAACGCTGTGAGTGTGTTGTGTTGAAAGAAAAACGAAATTAGACAGCTGCTGCCTGCCCAATCATGCGATCCGTCTTAACAGCCGGGACGTTGCCGGCCTCGCCTCCGAGAGCGGATGTCTGACCGTCTGCTGCAATGAGCTCTAGGAACGGGTCTGCACCACCGGGCCCCGCCCCGACGCGGTCACACGGCAGTAACAGAGCCAATAAACCAGGCTTTCCGTCCTGTAAAGCAAAACGCGATAGCTCAAGACGGAACCACAATTTTTTCGTTGCGGCGGTGACAGGGATGGAGTCGACGACGCGCACGCGATGTGCGGTCTGCTGCTTGCCACCAAGAACCTGCCGAACCGTGGTCCACAATTCCTTCGACGGCTTTCCCAGCGCAGGATCGGACGTATCTGCCGTGCCATACAGGAAACTCAATATGCTTGACGTGTCGAGTTTATCGCGCTTGGTCGCCGCACGCCACACGGATAAAAACTGTGGGGAAGATTCAAGAACGCGTAAATTGTCCATGGACACCACTATGTATGGGCCCAAACCGGAGGCAGCAGCGTCGAGGGCCGCGTCCAGCGCGCCTTGCTGCATGGCGGTTTCGTTGCTTTCTCGTTTCTGGATACCACTTTCGGACTTCACCTGTGGCGTCGATCCTCGCACAGCGCCGTTGCTATGGCGTGCGCCCCCGCTCGTGGTGGCGGTGTGTAGCTCTCTCATGTAGTCCAACGCCGCAGTAATGATGTGCAACTTTTCATTCTTCACCGTGCGTTGGGATTGCACGAGTAGCTCGTGGAGTCGCTTAATCTTTTGTGTGATGGTTCTCGTTCTTGATCGCTCGGCAGCGTTGTGCTTGCTGCGCCGCTCACGCTTGCCGTCGGGCGTTTGCGTCTTGGATGCTTTAATTTTCTTGTCTGTGTTCTGACGCTGTGCTCTAGGGCTGGCCTTCTTTGAAACTGCAGTCTTCACTTGCTTCAAAGGTGCTTTCGGGGAGCTTGCCTTCCGTTTGAGTTGCGGAGCTGGGAAGGGATTGGTCTGTGGCAGTGCCGGACTGTTGAATGGCACGAAGTCGTCGTGCCCCAGCGGCGCCGGTTTGGATGCAGGACCCCGTGTCTTGAACCCTCCCGCGTTGTGGCGCCCAGAGGCAATCGGGCTCGCCGCGATGGACCCTCGGAGACCAATGCCACCGATGGACAGACCGAGATCGTTGGAGGGACCGAAGGACCCTAGCGACAAACTTGATGGCCCTACCGACCCCAAAGAGAAGTTGCGGTGCGGCACATGCGGGGAATCAAGTTCGGGGTCCCCCAGCAGGTCTTCGTGCGGCAGGCCACCGAGGACCTCCTTCGACGAGCCGTAGCCGCGTAATCGCTTCGATGCGGGCCCGACGCGGAAGTTGGTCACAGTGAAAGGGTCGCTGTGCAAATCGCCCTGGGTCAGGCTTCGCTCCAAGTCGTCGGTGTCGAGGTCCGGAACGCCGAACCCATCATCTGAATCGTCTGCGTGGAAATGTGCCATGATGCTGTGGCGGGTGACTGCAACGGACGAGACCAGAGCCGCCGGGACGACTCTTGTTTGCAATCCGGCACTTACGGGGCAGCGGCACTCGCAGCCGTGACAGCTGCGACCAGAATTGTTTCGCGCATACCCAACGGCGAATCGGACCAACCCAGCCCGTGGACAGCAAGAGGAGGAACTTCCGCGCGCAAAAGCAATGCCAGTATGCGCCAGGAACTTGGCCTCGCAAAGCAACCGCCACGCACCGCACAGGCACGGACAAAAACGCCGACAAAAAAACGCCAACAAAAAGCGCCGACAGAAGGAAGCAAGAGAACGCAACCTGACGCGAAATGAGCGCGCAGCGGAGTTGAGCGCGCAGCGGAGTCGAGCTGGGTCGGTGGCTAAGCTAGCATCCAAGAAAAGAATCCGCGGCACAATCGGGACCCGGCAGCAACCTCACAAAGGCGCGACACTTGCCACGACAACAACTCGAAAGGGGCCGACAACACAGTAGACTAGAGCAAGAGGCAACGGCGCTGACTTGTGGAACAACACCGAGAATGGCAACAACAACCAGGAGACAGCAACGACAACTGCGAGGAGAACGTCAACAGCGACAACAAACCACACAACAACATGCGAACGAACAACAGCCAACAATGGCAAGCAAGTCATGGCGAACAACAACGGCACACGACAACGGTGTGCGTAGCGAGCACGACACAGAGTAAGGCGAACAACCAGAACGCACACAACAACAAACACTGAACAATCAACGGCTGTGAACAACAACAACGACCCCGAACGAACGAGCGAGCGAACGACGACACAGAAGACGAACGAACGACGACTGAAGACGAACGACCACGGCGAAGAAGCAGGGAGAGGCAACAGCGAACGATAACAGCGAACGATAGCAACGAACAAACAAAGGAAAGGCAACAACGAACGATGACAACGAACGATGACAACGAACAAATGAATGCATGATGACAACGAACGAACGAACGAACGAACGAACGAACGAACGAACGAACGATTAACGAACAAACGAACGAACGATGGCAATGAACGAACGAACGAACGAACGAACGAACGAACGAACGAAGGCAATGAACAAACGAACAACGAACAAACGAACAACGAACGACCGAACGCAGTGAATGAATGGTGAACGTCCGCCTGACAGAGTGAGTGAGTGAGTGAGTGAGTGAGAGTGAACGAACGAACGAACGAACGAACGAACGAACGAACGAACGTAATAACCAAGCAACCAACTCATTCATTGCCGCCACCCACCCACAGTCCCACACTGACGACTGACTGACTGACTGCCTGACTGACTGACTGACCGCCTCCTCGCAGTCGTCACTCACTCACTCACTCACTCACACGCAGTCGTCACTCACTCACTCACTCACTCACTCACTATTGCTCAGTCAGTCAGGACATTGCGTCCTCATCCTTTCGATCGGTACTGTACTTTCCGATTTTACCGTCATTGCTATGAAGACTTCCGGTTCACTGTTTCGGCCGCCGCCTTCACGCACTGTGTAATTGAAATAGTGTGTGGTGGTCATTCAGTGTACAGTATGCATTCTGCGTTTTCGAAGTGACGTAGTGCGGCGTGGTGCTGCGCGGTCCGCCGCCCTTCCGGCAGTGGTTAACTTCCACTGTGCAGTGGTCTCCATTTCGAGCGTTGAGTGGTTGACACCGGCAGGCAGTGGTCAAACTCTGACCATTCAGTGGTGAAGAGTTGACCATTGAACAAGGCAGTCGAGTGGTCAGTGAGTGGTTACTTCTGCCACTGAGTGAGTGAGTGAGTGGCCAGTTCAGTCTGAGTGGTGTTCCCCCAGAGCCACTCACGCAGCCTGCGGCGGCCAAAGAAAGCTTCGAATGTCAGAGTTACTTTTTGCGTACTACACAATACTTTTACTAAACTTTACTAAATAGCGTACCGCCTTCAGGAGCCGTGCAAGATTTAGTAACACATATTTAGACAACCTCGCAGTACACTGATTCTCAGTTTAAGCCGCGCGAAACACGCTGGGATTTGGAGTGTACGCTTTGATGTACACCGTACAGTTCAACCCGATTTCATGCTCCGGCGTCTGTACAATGTATATCAGTCGGTGTACAGCGAGATGTACGGTATCGTACAAACCGTGTACGGTGTTGAGTTTTGAGTGAAGTGGAGGGGACGGACGGCCGTCGAATTTTCGGTCGGCAGCGAACGAAAAGCGTCGAAAAATGTGGTTTGCTGCTTTGCATCGCTTTTTTAGAGGGTGTCGGATTGTTGATTTTTAGAGGGTTGCGGAGTGCGGATTTCATTCATTCATTCGTTGTCGAAGTCATCGAAGTTCGAAAGTTCGTTCGTTCGTTCGAATGTTCGTTCGTTCATTTGAATGTTCGTTCGTTCGTTCGTTCGTTCGTTCGTTCGTCACCGTGGAACGACGGTTCTGCAGTTGTTGGAGTCGTTGGAGGTGTGGATGCATTGTCCTTGGACGGTTGTGGCTGGTTGTAGTGGTGTTGCTTGTTGAGCAGTTCGCTGACTCGGCGGCGTTGCTGCGGTGCTTCTTATTCAGGTCACAAACGCGCTCGTTAGCGCGCGCTGGTTGTTGAAGTTCGAAGCTCGCTGTTACAAAGTGAACGCGTGCTGGCACGGAGTCTAACGCGCGACCGCCAAGTGGCATGGATCGCAGGCAATGTCGTTGCCGTGCGTTGGTTTCAGCAAGGTGCGACGGAATCGTGTCCATGCCAGCGCCACGCGGCGTGCAATTGTGCTAACTGCCGATGCACACGTGGCACCCCCACTTGCTTTTATGCAGTCTCTTTTGTCGAGGCAGTTTTTTTTGTTATCCCTGCTTGTTCGTTTAGGAGTTTTGGAGTAGTAGCCCCGACCCAACTACCTGTCAATCAACTTAATCTACCACACCAATCATGAGTGCTGCAGACAAAGACACGACACCGGCGTCCGTGGACAACGGCAGCGAGCACGACTGGCTCGAGGACGTCACGGGCGCAAAACCGCTGGACTGGGTGCGCGAGCGCAACGCAGACACCCTCAGCCGACTGGGAAATCCCGAAGATTCCCCGGTCTATAACCGCGTGCTGAGTATCCTCAACAGCAAGGACAAGATCCCATACGTGCACCGCCGCGATGACTGGTTCTACAATTTTTGGAAGGATGACACGCACAAGCAGGGCATCTGGCGCCGCACCACTCTCGAGTCGTACCAGAAAGACGAGCCGGATTGGGAGATCATGCTCGACCTCGACCAGCTGAGCAAAGACGAGGGAGAGACCTGGGTGTGGAAAGGATCAACGTGGCTGTTCGAAGGAGTCGGTATCGAACAAGACCTCTGCATGATCAAACTCAGCAAAGGCGGCGCCGACGCAACCGTTGTACGCGAGTACGACGTAAAGAACCGCCGTTTCTTCGAGCCATCTAAAGACGTATTTTTTGTGCCCGAGGCCAAAACCCACGTCTCCTACAAAACACGAGACATCCTGCTTGTATCGAGTGACTTTGGAGAGGGATCGCTCACCACGAGTGGGTATGCACGTACTGTGCGACAGTGGACGCGCGGCACTGCGCTGGCGGACGCACCGGAAGTGTTCGCCGGCAAAACTGAGGACGTCATCGTCACTGGCAGCGTCAACAAGCGACGAGGCTTCGATTACGAGTGGTATTCACGCGCGATCACTTTCTGGACTGCCGAAGAATTCGTGCGCCAGGGCATCGATGACAGCCAACCCCTGCAGAAGTTGGACGTCCAAGAAGACGCCAAGGCTTCTGTGTTCGGAAGCTTCCTGCTCGTTGAGCTGCGAACCGCCTGGGAGGTCGACGGCGTCACGTACAAGATGGGGAGTTTCCTGAGTTTCGACCTGAAGCAGTTCATGGCGGGTGACCGGTCCAGTGTCCAGGTATGTTGTTGCGGGCAGCTAGCCTCCAACGCAGTTCCTCCTCTTCGAGTGATCGTGTGGTGCCCATTATGCGGTGCAGGTTCTTTTTGCTCCAGGAGCCGATGGGCGAGCGGCTCTGTCCAGCCACACCACGACGTTCAACTTTTTGGTCCTCACAGTGAGTGGAGTCTGCACCGACATCAACTTTTACTGTGCTCTTGCTACGCTGCGCCTGTTGACGTGTCATGTGCCTTGCGTGTGCTGCAGGTTCTGGACAATGTGTGCACGAAGCTCGTCATTTTCCAACGCCAAGACGGCACTGAGGCAGCGCCACCCTCCTGGAAGAAAGTGGACCTGGGTCTTGTGGACACGGAAGGGCAGCCACTCAAGGGAGGAAGCAGGTGCGCAAGTGCGGGTTGCATCACTTCGCTCAGCACTGCCTTCACCGCCATTCGACTTCTTGATTGTGTTCTGCCAAAGTGTGGACGCACAACTCGACATGTGGGCGGAAGACGAAGACAAGACGGATTTTATTTGGCTGGTGTCTTCCGGATTTTTGGAGCCGACGACGCTGTTTCGGGCCGAAATCACTCCCGACGCCATTGTGTGTACGAAAATGAAAAGCCTGAAGGGAGTGTATGACACCACGGGCCTTGCTGTGTCACAAGGAGAGGTACAGTTCGACGCAAGTGCATGCACGTCGGGCGATCCATCTCGCACACGACTAATCCGCACGTGTTACAACAGGCCACTTCCGCCGACGGCACCAAGGTGCCGTACTTCCTGGTTGCACCAGAGTCAGTCGAACTCAACGGCAAACAGCCCACACTCCTGTTCGTAGTCTACCAGCTCTGTGCTGCCGCGTGCCGCTGTGTATGCAGTGTTGCTGATGATGGTCGTTTTGCAACACAGGTATGGCTACGGTGGCTTCGAGATTTCCATGCTGCCATTTTACGCATCAAAATTTGGCGCCGGTTGGCTTGAGCGAGGCGGGTTATTCGTGCTCGCCAACATCCGAGGTGGCGGCGAATTCGGCCCGTCGTGGCATCAGCAGGCGTTGAAGGCAAACCGCCACAAGGCTTACGAAGACTTCGAAGCTGTTGCCACCGACGTCGTCAAGCGTGGACTGTGCTCGCCACAAACGCTCGGCTGTATGGGCGGCTCCAACGGTGGTTTGCTCACAGGCAATATGCTTGTCCGCTCGCCGGAGAAGTTTGGAGCCATCGTATGCCAGGTCCCCCTCTTAGACATGAAGCGCTTTTCTCACCTGTTGGCCGGTGCTTCGTGGATGGGCGAGTATGGCGATCCGGACAAGCCTGAGGAGTGGGAATTCATCAAGGGCTTCTCTCCATACCACAACGTCGTACCCGCATCAAAGACGCCGTACCCAAAGATTCTGTTCACAACCTCCACTCGCGATGACCGCGTGCACCCCGCCCACGCCCGGAAAATGGTGAAGCGACTGCATGAGAACGGCCACGGAGACACGACATTCTACTACGAGAACATCGAAGGCGGGCATGGCGGAGCCGCAAACAACACACAGAGCGCGTTCATGTCCACGCTCGCGTACAATTTCTTGTGGCAGCACCTCAGTAGCTCGGCTGCAGGCGAGAAACAGTGACCTGCGGTTGACGACACTCTCACCGCGTGCTTTTGATACTCTGTTGCCGTGTTGCTTGCACGCATATGTCGCCCTTTCACGACGCAGCAAGGTTAAGTCATTGCATAAAAACTAAGGTTTTTGCCTTCAACATTTTCGCCATTTCGATGTGGCGTTCACTGCGCCTTAGTTCTGAGTTCAAATCGGGCTGTGGGTTGAAGAATTAGATTTTTATAAATTTACTCAATTGCGTTGACGACGCACACTCGGTAGGTGACGTATTTTCCTGCTGTCTCACTGGGCCTGCACGCAATAACGACAGTCGTGACGGAATGACCTGCTGATCACGGCATGGCAAACAAATATCGAACGAGCAAGCAAAGCTCAATACACGCACGCACCTAGAAATCTTGACCACCTGACCGGGCATCAGGCCAAAGTAGCGGGCCACCGCATCCTCGTGGCGGATCTTTGGTAACTGGTAGGTGTCGATTTTGTATCGGTCCAGCAACTCCTTCGTCTCAGCAGGAGTCAATACTGTGTGGTTTGGCACAAGGACGTGCTGGGTGATGTCCATGAGCAGCTCTCGTTCTTTGAAGTGCTCGAAGTATGCTGCACGTTGGTCGTTGTGGTTGATGACTTCGATTTGCCGCAGGGTGGAGGAGGTCTTCTGTGGCGAGACAACAATTACGCGTGAGATGTTGGCCGCGTTTCTTGCCTCGTTCTCTAACTTTCGGATCAGGTCTGTCCCGACGATTTTCTCCACGAAATGAACAACGGCTTTCTCCTGCTCTGTCTCGTTGTGCGGGTTGCCTCTGGACGCCTCAATGCGCATTTTGGCCCTCTCCACCTCACCAGTGTTGCCCTGCGTGGCGTGGAAGAACTTTTCAACGTCTTCGACGGGATCCACGAGGCGCTCAAGGTCAGCGTCAGCTCCGGGCAGTCCCGTTTCGATGAGGGTGTATCCACGGTTGTCGAGCATCGAGCGCACGGTGCAGTACACGCGGTACAATGTCTTGCACTCCTGGGTTTCACATGGCTGCTCCTCTCCGGCGTCCGCCAGCATGTCAGCCCCACCGATGATGTCGTTGGTTGCATCA